>Ga0187779_10000258_pt1 | contig 37326 bp, 28 predicted proteins | sample 1015_Q2_SP10_10__FD_132435 | JGI IMG/M metagenome (GOLD analysis project Ga0187779, IMG submission 132435) | Tropical peat soil microbial communities from peatlands in Department of Meta, Colombia - 1015_Q2_SP10_10_MG | ecosystem: Environmental > Terrestrial > Soil > Wetlands > Peat | place... | reverse complement strand
GACATCGATATTGAGATAGCTCTTGACCGGATTGGAAGGGCCGATAGGATAAGCCTCATCCGCCCCTTTTAAATAGGGAGCCTTCTTATCTGCCTCGGAGTAGACGGCGACCGTTTGGATCCGAAGATCAGAGCAGGCCCTGATAATCCGGCGTACGATCTCGCCACGATTCGCGATTAAAAGTTTTTTAATCACATGCTCCCTTTCTTCATGGGGCTTCCAAGGTGATCATAGGAGATCCGACTTCCATCTCATCCCACTCCTTGACGAGAATCTTCTTAACCACTCCATCATGGGCGGACTTAACAAAAAGCTCATTCTTCATGCAGTTAATCACGGCCACGGTCTGCCCCTTTTTTACTTGATCTCCTTCTTGAACTTCGACTCGAGCAACCAAACCCGGCATATGTGCGTTGACAGTGACTTCCATATCGTATCCCCTTTCTCTTGAAATTATTCCATGAATCTATTTCTTAACCTTCGTCTAAATGAGGGATTTTGTACTCAAAAGTTCCTTCTGTTCTTTTCTGGCCTTCACTGCCTCTTCCGGGGTGCAGTAGACAAACCGGACGAAATCTCTTCCAGGTGTCCCCTGGCCTATTTTCCAGAGGTCGGCGTAAATGACCGATAAGGCGCATAGATAGCCACCCAATGTTGGCCCGTCAGCGATCAGCAGGATAGGAGTATCGCCACAAATGTTTAGTGCTCCCGGAATGGCGTAGGCGTGGTCCAAGACATTGGACGGATGGCTCCCAGCGACCCCGCCATCTTTCCTCGTGAAAAGGTTGATCTTCGACGCCTCGAGCCGGTAGGCAGAGCGATTTGAACTATGTTGAATCTTGTGGGCATGTTCAAATAGATAATCCATTCCCTCTTTGCTCACATAATCCGGATAGGCGTTCATCCCCGGAATGGCCCTCATATGCCACTCCGTCTCGTATTTGGGGATACGTTCTTTTTTCACTTTTCGTTCCTTATAGCCTTTAAGACTCACAGCAGGCTTTCCAAATTTAAGCACATCTCCTTCCTGCAATTTTCGCCCTTGAAAACCACCATAACTCCCAAAGATACAAGTGGATTTACTCCCGAGGTAGACGGGTACGTCAATTCCCCCGGCGACACCCAAATAAGACCTAAAACCAAATTGACCAAAGTAGGAAAACTTGATCACATCTCCTTTTTTCACCTTCATCGACTCCCACAGCCGGATGGGTTGATCATTGAGGGTAGGCTTCATATCCGTACCCGTAACTGCAATGACCGTATCGACACCGAATTCAGCTTCAAAATAACCTCCGGCAATCTCAATTCCCGCTTCGTTCACGGGATTTCCAACCAAAAGGTTGGCAAAGCCAAGAGCGACATTATCGAAGGCCCCTGAGGCGGCCATCCCATTATCCAAATAGCCGATTCTCCCGGGCCAATCTTCCACGACCGTTTCCACTCCACTATTGATCACTTTCAGCATTTTTCTTCCCTCCCACATGTATTTGTTATCATACTTTGGGTGCAGCTTTAACTCCTGCTTCTTGTTTGGCAAGAAGTTGCTTCATCCCCTTTTGAACCTCCGGAGCATTGTAGAACTCCAGGAAGTCCTTCACCTTGTACTTCGCATGTTTGATGTCGTAGTCATACTTTGCCTGTTCATGGACGAGGCGGTGAATCTTCAAGACTTCTTCTTCTGTAACCTCATAAAATCTGATTCGGTCTCCTGCTTTGAAAAAAGTCGGACTATCTTTAAACAGCGGATGTTTCTGACTGAACTGGAAGATAGGAATTGTTCTTCCGAAAAGCTGATACCCACCGCCCGTGGGTGTCGGGTAGATATAAAGGCACGGACCGCCAATCCCAACTGTCCCCTCGGGGGTCCATGTTCTTGGGGGGTTGTATTTCGGCACAACGATCGCGCAACGAGGATCCAATGGCCAGAAAAATCCGCCTCCGGGCCAAAAGCCATTGCCGCTGTTGTACCATTCTGTCCCACAAATCATTCTCTTGATATCTTCAACGGCCACACCATTACACAATGCGCTATATTCTATGTTGTACCCGTTGATCACATTGGGTGCATTGGGCCTAACTTCCTTCACATATTTGGCCACCGCTTTTTTCGTTTCACTGTCCGCAAAGGCGATCGGTAGGGTGATCAATCGGGATTCAAATTCGATTTCTTTCACATCGGCGATTTTCTTCTCACAATCCATAATCTCGGCGATCAGTCCTTTGGCGGAGAGAACTTCAGGGTTGAAGTGATAGAGATTGGTTCGTATTCCAGGGACGGTTTCGAATAATCCTTTGGTTTTTTTTGCCTTCACCGCGCTATTGACCGCAAGGACTCGAAACGAATCGACAAGATTAAACCTTGGAATAGACCCATATTCCACCTGCAAGAAGCCATCCCCCGCTTGCCGAAACAGAACTTCAGGCCTTGATCCCGCTTCGGGCAACCTATCCAATACGACGTTATAGTTTCTTTCCTCCATGTTGTTCAACCTCCTCTTCGTTGTCCCCTCGAAAGATCAAGGGTTTTTTTTATGGGAACGGAAAAAGAAATAGCTCTACCGACGGAAAACCTCACCTCTTTCCAATTTTTATTCGTCGAGAGGCGTCCTTGAGATCTCAAAAACAACCCTTGTTTCCGGATCCGGGCATTGGAGACAATATCTTTCATCCCTTCCGTAAGATTTGGGATCATCCGCATTCGCCATCATATAAAGAGAATAATTGATCGCCCCTAATGCGACTGTACAGAGGCTGTCGGTTTCTCTCAAATCGACCATTGTCCCCCGAATCACCATCTTATCCCCTTCTTTGACGTAAGGACACCTGCTGTCTTTGGCCCTCACAGTCACTTTGTATTTCGCCACTCCATCACCTCCATTTATCTTATCCAATGGGAGCGGATTCTTGCCTGGACAGTCCAGTGGTTCGAGTTAGGGCGATTTTATCCCATACCCTTCTTGGGAGAAGACTCTCCTCAGCTCTTTGAGGGTTTCCGGCGCACCCGGAGTATCAGAATGGACGCAGATGGATGTTCCTTGAATATCAATTTCCGTTCCATCCAATGTTCTCACTTTTCCGTCTTTGACCATCCTGAGGCACTTTGCTGCTGTGGCCTTTGGATCGGCTGCCTTGTGGGTTCGGCTGATCACCAGATTCCCTTGGCCATCGTAATCCAAGTCGGCATAAAGTTCGTAAACGACTCTAAGGCCCATCGATTCTGCCAGTTTCGGAACGACTCCGTGTTTCATGATATAGAGATAAGGCGCCGGATCGATCTCCTGAATCGCCTCAGCAACAGCCCGGAAGATCGTCTCATCCTTGACCGCTAAGCCATACAGAGAGCCATGGGGTTTCACATGGTGGAGTTTCATCCCGGCTGCTTCAACAAAGGCCTTGAGGGCACCTACCTGATAGGTAATGATATCTTTGATCTCTTGGGGGGAGAGCTTCATCTCCCTTCTTCCAAAACCCTGAAGATCCGGAAAGCCCGGATGAGCCCCTACGGCCACCCCGTTCTTCTTGGCGAGCGTCACGGTCTGGCGCATCACCGATGAATCTCCCGCATGGAATCCACAGGCGACATTCGCTGTTGTGATGAATTCCATGATCTGGGTGTCGTCTCCAACCCGATAAAGCCCAAAACTCTCTCCCATGTCAGAATTAATATCAATTTGCTTTACCATCTTCATCACCTCTTCTGGGCATCGATCACTCGATACGATTCATGGATTGAGCACAAACGCTGCCTTCCCTATTTGGGCCAACCTTTTTGCGCTTTCATCTTCGAGCTCAAGGTCATACTTCAAACAGCGCTTCGTTTCTTGAACCGCTTGTTCTTCGCTCAAGGTGCCCACCATTTCCCCAAAGTGATTTTTCCTCTGGGTTGCTGAAAGCTTTGGAGGGACTGCACGCTGTGAATTCCCAGTCAGCACAGTCTCCGAGGCATCGGCAAACGCAGAGGGTCTGACCATTTTGATAAAAGGACTATAAGGGTCTTCTCGGACAGGGCTCCGACCCCGCAAGAATCGATCAATCAATTCGGCAGCTTCCTTTCCCGCTGCCACAGCATCGACCACACTTTTGGGACCGGTGGTCACATCGCCTCCGGCAAAAACTCCCGGCAGGAGCGTTTCTAAACCACTACCGAAGACCTTAATCGCTCCGGCGGAGGTTAACCCGATGCCTGGTTCTCCATCGAAGGAAGCAAGATCCACGGCCTGCCCAACGGCAATAATGACCGTATCGGCATCTAAAAATGTGCTTATGGTCTCGTCAAACTTGGGACGAAAATTCCCCCCTCCATCAAAGACAGAAGTACACTTGATCAAATCGACTCCGCTTACTTTGCCGTTGCCTTTGATGCGCTTTGGTCCCCAGCAAGCATGGATCGCAATTCCCTCTTCCAAAGCATCTCCAATCTGGTCTTTAAAAGCAGGCATATCATTTTGAGGTTCCAGACAAACAAGTTCTACGCTTTTAGCACCGAGGCGAAGGGCAGTCATAGCTGAGTCGATCGCTACGTTTCCTCCTCCAATCACGACGACCCGCCTTCCGATCCTGACTTCTTTTCCCAAATTAACATCATTCAAAAAATCAAGGCCCTGGAGAACACCGGGAAGCGTTTCTCCTTCGATCTGGAGTCTTTTACCTAACGGGGCACCCATCGCCAGGAAAATGGCCTTATAACCTTGGTCAAGAAGGTCGCTCATGAAAAAGTCTTTTCCCAAAGCCATTTCCGTTTTGATCTCAACACCCGCACTCTCAATGTAGGCGATATCCGCATCAAGAATTTCTTTTGGCAACCGATATCTCGGCACAGCCCAGGCCAGCATGCCCCCCTTGGTATGAAGTTTCTCAAATAAGGTTGGGCGATAACCTCTTTGGGCTAAATAGAACCCACACGTCAAGCCAGCAGGGCCTGATCCCACAATGGCCACCTTCTCCTGTTCATTGCAGATCCGGGGCTGCACTTTGGCCATCAATCCTTTCTTCAACCCATAATCGGTGATAAACCGTTTGAGACTTCGAAGAGCCAAAGGCTCTCCATCTTTTCCTCGGCATATCCTCTCACAAGGGTGATGGCAAACCCTCGCCAAAATATTGGCGAGGGGGTTATCGGTCTTGACAATTTCCAAAGCCTCTTCAAATTTCCTCTGGGCAATGAGAGAGAAAAAAGTTGGATTATCCTGTCCAATAGGGCAAGTCATCCTGCAGTCCCCGGGATAGAACTTCTCACACTGGACAGAATCGCGGCCAAGCTTGGTGAGGCATAAATTGCACAGTTGGTAGGTCGATACACATTTGGCTGGCCTCAAGTCGCCGGCCTGAATACGCTCGGCCAAGTCCGGTTCCGTCAGCCAAGGCCGGGCCATTGATATAAAGTCAGCTCCCTCCCCCAACATTTCTTCCATTACGGAAGGCGTTCGGATTCCACCCACTACGGCCAAGGCTGTCTTGGTATTTTTCACGGCCTCTCGAAATGGAGGGATGGCTTCTCTGAAATAATATTCCCTCTCTCCCGCGTTTTTTCTGAGGGCTTCCCTTAACTCAATCATATAGCGCATCCCACCGCTCATCTCGATCAGGTCGAATCCAGCCTCTGCAAACTTCTTGGCGATTTTTGAGGTGCTGTCGGCCCAATTTCCGCCGGGAAGATAATCGGCGGTGTTCATCTTAATTCCAACAGGGATGCCATCGCCCACTTTCTTGCGGATCGATTTGTATATTTCCAGGGGAAATCGCATCCTATTTTCCGGATTTCCGCCCCACTTGTCTGTTCGATGATTGACAGCAGGTGAAATAAATTGTGAAACGAGATAACCATGTCCACCATGGATATGGACTCCATCAAAACCGGCCTCTTTCAGTCTCAGGGCCGCATCAGCGAAAGACTCGACGATGGTGAGAATGTAATCTTCTGATAAAACATCCACTCCCAAACCGGCATCTCGTTGCCCGTAAGAATAACCCCAATCATGGGCTCCTTCACAGCAAAGCTGGCCCCATAGGACACATCCTTTCCCATATGCGTGAACGGTATTGACCAGTCCCTTCAGTCCAGAGATGTGCTCATCACTCCATGCTCCCATCTGATGCCAGGTAATGCGACCCTCTGGATTCACAGCGATGGCACCCGTACAACACAATCCAACCCCACCTTCCGCGACTTTCCTGTATATATTGATGAGGTCCTCTGTCACTTTTCCTTCCCTGGTGGCCATCGACAAAACCATGGCTGATCTCATCAGCCTGTTTTTGATAAGAAGTCCCTTCAATGAATGGGTGGTGAAAAGTTTCGGACACTTATTCATGGGTTATTCACTGGCGTTCCGAGGGGACAGCAAAGAATAAGAGCTCAATAATTGTTACATATTTTTTTGACGGAGACCACGTGTTTTAAGACATTTGCTTTTGGTATTGAAATTAAGAAGAAGTTGCGAATTGGTTCTCCATCAGTGGACGATTTCGCCCACTGATGGAGAACTCAGGATTTGTCTTGATTTGAAATAGTGCTTTTTTCAAAAAGCACTATTTATGTTTTTTTCGTAGCCTGTGCCTGTTTTGCTTCACGTCCCAGATGTAACAAATCAAAAAACACCACAAAGAAGTTCCAGAACGAATAGGCCATCAGGGCTATGAAACTGGATACGATCGCGATCCAAATGAAGATCAGTGCTTTTTGCATGTCATACGCCTCCTTTTCTATTTTCAATCGATTAGCCCTTGGAACCAGCGCCCTTCGTTTTCAATACGGCAAAGTCAAAGTTGGCTGGGAATATGGCACTCCCTATGACTGTAATCAGTCCTCCAACGACAAAGGCGGCGATCATCGCCCACCCCCACATTCCCATCCCTAAGAACATGTAGGTCCCCACGAGGAAGCCAGCGATCCCACCGACAAAGAAGGGTGTTGCACTGACCCACTTCTTGGACTGGGAGTAGAAGAAACCCCATACAAAAGGTGCGGTGTACATAGGCATGAAGAGAAGGACCATCAGGATTGAAAGTGGCGTGAGGGAAACGATAATGACACATATGGTGGCAATTGCCACAACAATTCTGGCGACTTTTGTCACATCCGCATCGGTGGCCTTTGGATTGAAGTAGGTTCTGTAGATGTCATTTCCGATCATGTTGGCAATCGCCACCACTCCGCCTCCAACCGTTCCAACACAGGCAGCAAATATCAACCAGATAAACAATACCCCAAATCCGGCTGGTAGTACCTGACCCACAAGAGCTGCATAGGCTTCGCTTCCGGATACCGCCGGCATCTTTCCTGTTTTCACCATGACCAGTGCTGCAAATCCCAGTGTCGTGGAAATAAATGGCATGAACCACCACCAGTTTCCTGAATGCCGGAAAGCTTTGCCAACATCTTTTGGGTTCCTTACAGCAAATGCAGTTTGCCAGTAATCCTGTTGCATTGGTAATGAGAAAAGTGCCCAGGCCAAAACAGGAATGAGATATTGAACCAGAGCCTTTCCATGGAAGATACTGAAGATCGAGGCAGGCAACACCCCTTTTTGGACGAGATCGGCTGCCTGAGTCACAATCGGGCCTGGGCCTCCCAAGGCGATCCATGTGGCAATGCCGACAATTGCACAGATGGGCATGGCAATAAGGGTAAATATCCAGGTGGCAATCAGGCTCCCCCATAATCCGGCGACTACTGTGTAGAGAAAAACGGCAATGCCTAAGAACAATACTCCCACGTAATAAGGGACCGCTCCTCCTGTCAAACCTACCAGGACGTGGCCGCATGCCAACCCTTGAATCCAGGCGCCACTAAAAGTTGTCGCAAGAGCAAAGAGGAGGACTAAGATATGGGTCTTCGAGTCAAAACGATGGTGGAAGTACTCCGTGTAAGAAAGGGCATGGGGAAAGACTTCTCTCAGTTTCGCAGCCCAGAGTCCAAAGACCCAAAGCCCAACAGCATACATTGGATAGATCCAAATTCCAGCAAGTCCCCAGGTGAAAGCGCCTTCGGCGGCTCCCATAACCGAGGAGCCCCAAATATACAATGAAGTGACAGAGGCACAGACCAAGGCCCAGTGTGCTCTCCGACCAGCAACGAGGTAATCTTCTGAAGACTTGACCAAAGACCATTTTCTAACCCAAATGACGACAAGAACCGGAATTAAGATCGCCATCAGAGAAGCTAATATGGCGACCATTGGACTTAACATTTTCAATCCCGTTTGCATTCTATCTGCCTCCTTTCTCTAAGTTTTAGCACCCTTCCCAAAGTGTTCTTAAAAACTTTAAGACCTCCCTCCTGCTATCTTCATCACCTCCCCCACGGGCGAATTTGCATTTATTAACCACCACCATATTAAACGTCGTCATGGATTGTCAAGCACTTTTTCACCTCCAGTGCGGAACCATCCTCTTCTGGAGCATTTCCCTAAATTGCCGGGTAGTTTTAGGAAGGAGGGTGTTATTTTTTAAATTGATGATGACCCCGTATTTTCGGATGGCATCCAAGATATCAATCTCTCCATCCCTGAACATCTGAGCCACCGCTTCCGGATCTTCCTGGAGCCAAGCCTTCCGATTTTTCCGGATGAAATCCCTTTCCCTGACCGTCGCTTCCATTTCAATCTTAAAAGACAGGACTTCCGGGTCGATGGGAGCGATCACGACCCCGTAATCCTTCTTCGATCGTTCGATCGTGACATAGCCGTCGATCACATCTTCTAAGACCAGTTTTGGATCTCGCTCCAAAGGATCACCTAATCCCCCGCCCCCGGCCGAGGGCTTTCGGAACACATCCCCTCTGCGCAAGGGAACGTTAGAAAAGATCGTTCCCATGAACTCTTCTTTCTCACTTCCAACCCGCTTCAGCCATGCGCCATGGGGATAGGATGGAAGCCCTCCCCAGATACCCCACGTGACCGACCGACCTCTGTCACAGCAGTAAGACATGGCCATTCTGTCGCCTGCGTACAATTCCCCGCCTTTCATCGCGCCCAAACCACCGCGCCACTTCCCAGGACCGCCGGAATCCGGCGTGAGGGTATGCTGGGTGGTCAGAACCGGGCACAATCTTTCCTGTCCTTCCAACGGTTGGATGGTCAAACCAGCCCCAAAGACAGGCGCTGCCCCATTCGCGCCATCCTCCTTATTCTTTCCTCCCCAACCACCGATCATCCAGTCGTACCACATGAAGTGGCGATTATATCCCGGCCGGGTATCCCATCCTCCCACCAAAAGATATTCAAGATTGAAGGAACAAGCCATCGCCTTTTCCCTCATGATATTCGACCAAAGTTCGAAGACTGAATTCATAATCTTTTCATAGGCGCCGGAGCAGAACCCGGTAACGGGTATAGGCCACTGCGCATTGACAACCGTTCCTTCTGGTAGATTGGCTTTGATGACCCGATAGGTACCGGAATTAAGAGGTATCTCAGGCATGAAGGTCTTGGTCCCTGCGACGATTGCCGAAAAGGCGGAACCAAAGCTGGCGTTCAAAAAGCAACTCACAAAAGGATCGGTTCCGGTCATGTCATAGAAAACTTCATCATTCTTGATGGTCATTTTGGTATGGACCCGGACCATTCCCTCCTCTTTTTCAGGATCCTCATCCAAATAATCGTCCGTTTCCCATGTGCCGTTGGGCATTTCCTTGATCCTCATACGAGTGAGCCTTTCTACATAGTCTTGTGTTTCCTGAAATGCTCGGAGGACCGCGTCCTTGCCATACTTCTTGATGAGAGAAAGGAGGTATTGCTCTCCTACGGTTGCCGCCTCGGCTTGGGCCCTAAGATCGCCTAACCTCTCCTCGGGAACTCTCATGTTGTTTACGATGAGATCCGCAACGGATCTCAGATACCTTCCCTTTTCCCATATCTTGACGGGTGTGATTCTCATCCCCTCAGCGTAGTATTCTCTTGCGCCCACATTGAAGGAACCCGGGACCGCGCCCCCTGCATCGGCCCAATGGCCGTTGCACTGGGTCATGGCTATCAATTCGTCTTTGTAGAAGATCGGTTTGATCATTCTGACATCGGTGAAATGGGTGCCCCCCGCGTAGGGGTCATTGATCGCAATGATATCCCCCGGGTAGAGATCCCCTTTGAAGTAGTTCAATACGGCCTTGGCGGTGAAATGGAGAGTCCCGACATGGACAGCAATGTCATGTGAACCTTGGGCCACGGTATCTCCATTAGCGTCATTGAGACAGCAACTGAAATCCCGGTTGTAGATGACGAAGGAGTAACAGGTTCTGAGTATTTGCTCACTCATCACATCCACCAGATTCACAAATGCACTTCTCAAGACCTCGAAGGTCACCGGGTCGAGGCCGGCGGGTTTATGACGTCTTATCTTTTTTTTCTGGGTCATATCTCAATCCTCCTTACTTTTTGATCGTGATGATGATATTTTTATAGGCATCCATCTCCGCGCTATGGGAGGTCGGAATGAATACGGTCGAATCGAATTGCTGAATGACAGCAGGACCGATGAAGGTAGCCCCAGGAGCAAGCGTTTCGTGTTCATATATTTTCGTATTGACGAAATCTTTTGTAACGCTGCTGTAAACCTTTCTTGTCCTTAAGGGCTTTGGTGTATAGCGTTGGTGTTTTCTCAATTTTGGCAACACCGGTTTTTCGACAAGGCCAAATCCAGTGACACGGATCCCATAAATTTCTACTGCCTGGGCGTTGTCGGAGTAGGAATATTCTCTCTGATGCTCCCGGTCAAATTGATCACGAACAGCACCCAGGGTGGAAGGCAGAGGTCTCGATACCGAGACGGACAGATATCTCCACTGCCCGACATAACGGAGGTCCAGATACCGGATGAGCCGCATCCTCTCTTTTGGAATATTCTCGGCCTTCAATCGGTCAACCACTTCGACCTCCATCTCTCTGAAATTCTTTTCCATCTCCTTTAAATTCACTGTCCCCAGATCATCGATGAATGTCCTGGACACGTCGTGGCGGACATCGATCCAGAGACACCCCATAGCCGATGCAATTCCTGGCCAAGGAGGTACTACCACTTTCGGAATGCTTAATTCCTGAGCAATCGCAACGCCATGAAGGGGACCTGCTCCTCCAAAAATAACGAGGCAGAAATCTCTTGGATCGTATCCTCTTCGAGTCGAGATAAGTCTCACGGCATCACACATATAGGCATTCGCAATCCGTATAATCGCATCCGCTGCCTCAACAACAGTCAGGCCAAGTTTATCCGCTATATGTTCCTTAATGGCCCTTTCCGAAGCTCCTTTATTCACACGCAGCTCCCCAGCCAGTGGCCACTCTGGATCCAGGCGTTGAAGCACTAGATTGGCATCAGAGATAGTAGGCTTATCTCCCCCCCGCATATAACAGGCTGGTCCGGGGACGGCCCCTTGACTCTGGGGGCCGACTCTTAAAGAGCCACCGGCATCGATCCAGGCAACACTTCCTCCACCTGCACCGATGGAAATAATCTCAATGGTGGGAAAGAGAATGGGGTAGCCGAATTCAACCCACCAATCCTTTGTAATACGCATGTTCCCGTTGCTCATCAGAGAAATATCCGCGCTCGTTCCCCCCATGTCCAGATTAATCGAATTAGAGAATCCACAAAGGTCTTTAGCAATGTAAGAGCTCGCAACGGCACCTGCACTCGGACCAGAATTGGCAATCCGAGAGGCATAATAGGCGATGCTCTCCGCTGTCATCACGCCTCCTCCGGAATGGACGACCAGCACATCCCCCTTGAAGCCTAACTTCTTGAGCTCTTCCACAAGGGTGAAGAGGTACTTGCTCACCACTGGAGCAAGGCAGGCATTGATCATCGTCGTGCTTCCTCGCTCATGCTCGAAAATCTCCGGCATGATCTCTGACGAAATGCAATAATAAATTCCGGGGAGTTCTGCATCCAGAATCTTTTTCATCTTCATTTCATTTTCATTATTCATGTAAGAATTGATGAAGCAGACCGCAACGGATTCAATTCCCCTCTTCTTGATGATTCGGCACACCTCGCGTGCCTCTTTTTCATTGAGAGGGGTAATCATATTGCCCGCATAGTCTATTCGCTCCTCTATTTCGAACCGGTCCCTTCGGGGGATGTATGGTCTGGCCTTGTCTTTATAAGCATCCCAGATGTCCTCTCGAACCCCTCTGCCCATCTCCACCACATCTCTGAAGTTCTTTGTGGTGATGAAGGCGGTTCGTGGGAGATTCCGCGTAATGAGAGCATTTGTTCCGACGGTGGATCCATGGGAGATGAACATGATTTTTCGGGGATCGATTCCAGATTTTTTCAAGCCCTCCAAGATGCCTTGGGCTGGGTTTTGTGGGGTAGAAGAAGTTTTGGTTACAGCGATTTCCTTCGTCTCATCGTTGTAAATGAAAAAGTCGGTGAAGGTTCCTCCGACATCCACCCCCACCCTAAATATCTTATTAGCCGTTTCTTTTTTTATCGTCATAAACTCGCACCTCCATTTTGAATTAACATTGGTCAAAGGGGGGATTCCTAAACCATCTCTCCACTTTCTTTTTTATTCCTAACAGAAATCATTGTCAACTTTTTTGGTTTTAGAACGTGATTGTTCAGTGAGCCTCTCTTCAGAACCCAACCCGCGAAGCCTATCATGCTCATGAAGCATTTTCTCAGGGTTCTCTTTTCGGTAGGAAAGAATTTTTTCCAAGACTACACCCGTCCTTATCTTGGAGGATGGTTCTTTTGCCCTTCTTCGATTCTATGGGTAAATTCCTCTTAATCGGGTCGCTTCCGCCACCCTACCAATCCCAAGAATCAAAGCGGCGGTTCTCATATCAATCTTCTCTTTTCGTGAAATCTGAAACACCTCGGCGAAGCTTCGTCTCATAATCCTTGTGAGTCGTTCCGAAATCTCTGCTTCGGTCCAGAGCAGTTCCTGAAGATTTTGAACCCATTCAAAGTAGGAGACTGTTACGCCTCCGGCGTTTGCAAGAATATCCGGCACAAGAAAGATATCCTTCGCATGGAGAATTCTATCGGCGTCTGGAGTGGTGGGACCATTGGCACCTTCTGCGATGATCTTCGCCTTGATCTTTGGAGCGTTTTCCTTAGTGATTTGATTCTCCAAGGCTGAGGGGACCAGAATATCGCAGTCTAGCTCCAACAAATCTTCGTTCGTAAGCTCATCGCCAAGTTTGGTTTTTGGCGAAATAACACAGGAATATTTCTTTTTACAGTCCAAAACTTTAGAAATGTCAAGGCCTTTCTTATTATATATTCCTCCTTTCGAATCACTGATTGCGACGACTTTTGCCCCTGCCTTATCAAAATACTGAGCAGCAATTCCGCCGACATTTCCGCAGCCTTGAACCACTATACGAGCCCCCCTGATTTTAATCTTCCGCAGTTTAGTTGCCTCGAGGGCTGTGATGAAAACCCCCTTTCCTGTGGCCTCGTACCTGCCCGAAGACCCTCCTAATTCTAACGGCTTTCCAGTGACCACCCCATGGACCGAATAACCCTTCAGCGTACTATAAGTGTCCATGATCCAGGCCATCACCTGGGGATTGGTATAGACATCCGGAGCAGGAATGTCCTGTTCTGGACCGATCATTGGAGCAATTTCCCAGGTAAATCGGCGAGTCATGTTCTCAAGCTCTTGAAGAGACATACTTTTGGGATCGCACTGAACCCCTCCCTTGGCTCCCCCAAAAGGGATATTGACAACTGCAGCTTTCCACGTCATCCACATGGCCAATGCCCTCACTTCGTCCAAATCGACATCCGGGTGATAGCGGATCCCTCCCTTTCCTGGTCCTCTGGTCATATTGTGTTGAACGCGATAACCTGCGAAAACCTTGATCCTTCCATCGTCCATTTTGACCGGAAAATGAACAATCACCTCCCGTTTTGTCTGCTTTATCTTCTCACGAAGACCCGGCTCTAAGTGGAGTTTTTCAGCCGCCATGTCCACCTGCTTCATTGCCACATCAATCGGGTTGATCTTATCCTTTTTCTCAGGCATCAAATTCACCTCCTCCCTTTTCAATAAGTTTTTGTAGACGGTCAAACACTCCCATCCCGATGGCTCTTCTCAACTTTCTCAATGAACCTTTTTCTCGTAGCCTTCCCAATACTTGTCTCTCAATTCCTTCTTGTGGATCTTTCCAGAACCTGTTTTGGGAAGGGCATCGATGAAATCAATCGATTTAGGTGCTTTGTAGTTTGCAATCCGATGTTTACAAAACTGGATGATCTCTTGCGCCGTTGCCTTTTCTCCGTGTTTGAGGACTACGATTGCCTTGACCGCCTCCCCCCATTTTGGATCTGGGATACCGACAACCGCACACTCCAAGATTGCGGGATGCATGTAGAGAATATTTTCCACCTCTGTAGAATAGACGTTTTCACCACCGGTCAAGATCATATCTTTCTTTCGATCCACGATTGTGACATAACCCTCTCCATCGATCACTGCCATATCGCCCGTATACAGCCAGCCGTCCCTGATCGATTTCCCCGTTTCCTCCGCTAACTTCCAATATCCTTTTGTCACAATGTCTCCCTTGACAATAATTTCTCCTACCTCTTTTTCATCCCTTCTAACCTCTCCTCCTTCTTCATTGACCACTTTTAATTCAATGCCAATGAATTCCCTTCCCGTCTTTGATTTGAACCGAAGTCGATCCTCCTCAGGCAATCTCTTTAAATGATCCTTTAAAATAGAGAGAGTCAGATAGGGACTTGTCTCCGTCATCCCGTAGGTCTGAATATAATCGCACTTAAACGTCCCCACGATCTTCCGAACCACTTCTGGGGCAATGGGTGCTCCGCCGCTTAATAAGACCCTCAAACTGCTGTAATCAAATTTTTCCACATCGGGGTGATTCACCATCAAGTTAATCATCGTGGGGATGAGATTGGTGAGGGTCACCCTTTCCCTCTCCATCATTTCAAGAACCGCCCTTGCATCAAATTCCCTGACCAATACATGGGTTCCCCCGACCCATGTTATCGCCCAGGTGGCCCAGGCGTCAGCGAGATGAAAAAGGGGCGCGACGTGAATCCAAACATCACGATCTGTCAGATGAACTTCTGCGATCGTACCAAGAGCATGGATGTAAACATTTTTGTGTGAAAGCATCACTCCTTTCGGTCGGCCTGTTGTGCCGCTCGTGTAGTAAATCTGAGCAACGTCTTCAGGCGTGATAGGTACTTCCGGTAATAGACTGGAATTCGTCCCATGTAACACCATCTCGTAGTCTAAATCCCGAGGTGCCCTCGAAACCTTTCTCTCTCCGGTCCAAAGGATCTCTTCGATTCTTTCGATCTCTCCGCGGATGGAATCGACCTGCTCCTCAAACGCCGGATCGACAACTAAAATTCTTGACTCAGAATCCTGGAGAATAAATGCGATCTCTCGCCCCGAGAGTCTATAATTGATAGGGACGGAGATCGCCCCGATCTGCATGATACCGTAATAGGCTTCTAAGAAATAGTGGCAGTTAGGGTGAAGGATAGCAACCTTATCATCCTTTCTGACTCCCAACTTTACCAAAAAGCGGGAAAGGCGGTTGACGCGGCTGTGGAATTCCTCATAGGTCCACCGCTTTCCTCCACAAATAATCGCTTCCTTTTTCGGAAAAAACTTGGTGGCCTTTTTTAGGATCTCGCTGAGGACCATGAACTTTTCTAAGCTTTTCAGAGTAGAGCTCGTTTGTTGAACAGATGGTACCTAAGGCAACGCGTTAATCCCCTTAATTAAAAAACCCTGCTCCGTCAGTCTCAGGGCAACCTCCCGCGCATCCTTCACATCCAACTTTAGAAGTACCCAGTTTGGTGAAAGGGGCTTTGCTTCGACGATACAGACTCCTAAACTTTGAATAACCTCTTTTGCGTCTCCAAGAAGTTCCGAGGAATCAGTAATGTTGATGAGAATTTGAGAATACCTTTTCTCCGCTTTAATCTTTTGATTCAATTCCTCCGAAAATAATTCCTGAACCATGGCGTCCAAACAATTAGAAGTTTTGAGAACGTTGAACTTCGCTGATGCTTTCTTCAAGAATAGAAAGTCCCTTTTCGAGTTGTTGATCTGTGATCGTCAATGGCATCAATGGCCGGATAATGTTGCTGTGAGTGCCCGCTGACATCATCAGCAATCCTTTCTCGCGACACAGGTTGACTACTTGTTTCGTGAGAGCCGTAGCCGGCTCTTTGGTCCTCCGGTCGACGACCAGCTCCATTCCCACCATGGCTCCCAATCCCCGGACATCACCAATGAGAAAATATTTTTCCTGAAGTGCTTTAAATCTGGCGTGAACCTTTCTACCGATCTGCTCTGCCTTCGGAAGAAGGTCCCCCTTCTCAAACTCATCCAGCACTGCAAGGGCGGCTCGGCAGGCAACCGGATTCCCTGAAAAGGTCCCACCCAACCCTCCCACTTGAGGGTGATCCATCATTTCCGCCTTTCCTGTCACAGCACTGAGTGGAAGTCCTCCGGCCATGGATTTGGCCATGATCATAATATCTGGGGCTATCTCAAAGTGTTCCATCGCAAACATTTTAGCCGTTCGACCAAATCCAGTCTGAACTTCATCTGCAATCAGAACAATGCCATTGTCCTGACAGATTTTATGAATAATTTTGAAGTACTCTTTCGGAGGGACAACAAATCCTCCTTCTCCCAACACCGGTTCTACAACCAAGGCTGCCACCTGTTCAGAGGAAATATGGGTATGAAAAAACTCTTTCAAAAAATAAGCACACTCGATTTCACATGAAGGGTACTCCAAACCAAATTCGCAGCGGTAGCAGTAGGCATAGGGCATTCGGTAGATTTCTGGGGCATAAGGGCCAAACCCGAATTTATAAGGTTTCATCTTGCTTGTAAGACTCAAGGCCAAAAGGGTTCGTCCATGGAAGGCATCCTCGAATGCGATGATCGCCTGGCGACCGGTAGCATGTCGGGCAACTTTAACCGCATTCTCAACACCCTCAGCTCCGCTGTTCGCAAGCATTGTTTTTTTGGGGAAATTGCCCGGGGTAATGGCGTTCAATCTTTTTGCGAGTTCAACGTAAGGCTCGTACATCACGACATGAAAACACGTATGAATATACTTTTGGATCTGGTCCTGAACAGCTTCCAAAACATTTTCGTTGCAATGACCAACGTTCGAAACCCCAATTCCCCCTGCAAAGTCAATATATTCCTTGCCCTCAACATCGACGATGATGGCTCCCTTTGCTTTCTGTGCAAAGATGGGGTGAACGTTAAAGGGCCCTTGCGGAACATGTTTGTCCCTTTCTTCCAACAAAGTTTTATTGGTTTTCATAAATCTCATGGCCTCCTTATTCCGGGATGCAGAAATCAATATGATGATAGGTACAAGGTATGTAAATTCATTTTTCATGCCAGGAATTCATAGGTATTTGGCCGATAAAAAATATTCGATGGATCCCCATTAACTTGTTGAAGTAGAATGATAAAACTGCTTTTGGACGGATCGGAAGAAAGAATCGTAGACATTTAGACTTAGACACATATAATGCAAAAAAGCATCAGATTACGCTTATGTAATTCGTGATAATTAACTGAGTGTTGATTTGGTAAGCTAAAGGATGTATTATTTATGGGGTTCTTCTGAGATATGCGGCTTTAAGTTTACGATTAGATCTAATCCGAACGGGTTGAAAAGATTTCCAATCTATAATGTCGTATTTTCTTTCAAGGTTTCGGTCGAAATTCAGTTTAAGTCTATATGCAGAAATGAATCTATTTATGCAATATTGCATAGCCGTTACTGTCAAAATATCTCCTCATTTTTCTCGATATAGTTGATTGATCGATTTTCAACCTCTTCGCTGCTTCCCTTTGAGAACCGCATCTTTTCATGACCCTATCAATAATTAAGGATTCGCACCTTTTAAGAGCATCCTTGAGGGGAATGTCTGCAGCAAGGAATGAATAAGGGGTTGCCCTGGATACGTAACCCGATACGGTGCTCGGTAGATCTATTTCCTGAATTTGATCATCTTCGGAAACGACCACGAGTCGTTCAACAAGATTCCCTAACTCGCGGGTATTCCCAGGGAAATCATATCTGCAGAGTGTCTCGATCGCTTCGGGCGAGAAAGATTTGTTCTTTCCGAAAGTCCTATTGAATTTCCTGAGAAAATAAAGGATCTGGGGTAATACATCGACTCTTCTTTCCCTTAACGGCGGGATATGGATAGGGATGACACTGAGCCGATAATACAAATCTTGCCGAAATTGCTTTGATATGACCATCTCTTCAATGTTTTTGTTCGTTGCTGCAATGACTCTGACATCAATATCTCTCGGTTCAGTCCCGCCCACACGAATAATCTGATGATCTTCCAGAAAACGAAGAAGTTTTGACTGTGAAGTCAGAGGGATCTCGCCAATTTCGTCGAGGAAAAGCGTTCCCTTGTTGGCCAATTCAAGGAATCCTGCCTTCCCTTCCGTTTTGGCACCGGTGAAGGCACCCTTTTCATAGCCAAAAAGTTCTGATTCAATCAAAGAATCTGGAATGCCAGCGCAGTCCACTCGAATAAAAGGGCCGTTTCTCCGATCCGAATGTTTGTGAATCAACTTGGCAATTAACCCTTTTCCCACACCCGATTCCCCCAGCAGAATGACTGTTGACGCGACTTGGGAGACTCGGAAAGCCGTCTCGATTGTCTTCTCCATCTCTTCACTTTTGAAGATAATATTTGAGAGATCGATCCCCTTCATCTCCAACTCAGAGAGTTTGGAGATATATCCATTGGCCAAGGCCTGAGTCTCTTGAAGTTGACCTCTTAGACGGTCCAGCTCGGTGATATCCCTTTCATTGGTGAGGATAAAGGCGACCCCATCGTTCTCGTTGAAGATTGGATTGCCTGTGACGAGAATCCTTTTCTCCCCTTTTATTTGTTGGATCATGGTGACGGAGGTTTTTCTCTTTAGCACTTCAAAAGTAACAGATTTATCAACAAGGCCTTCGTCCACCAGTTCATTCATATTCTTTCCGATAACTTCCTCTGCCTTTACCCCGTTGATTCGCTCAGAGGCCTTGTTAATCCTGAGAACCTTTCCTTCGTGATCGCAAATCCACAAACCATCAAAAGAGGAATTGATGACGGTATCCAGCCAATTCTTCATATTTCTAAAAATATCCAATTCCTTCGAGATCTCCTCAATCTCAGAAATGTCTTGGAAGACGCTCGTGACACCGGCAATCTTTCCACTTTCTACGATGGGATTAATGTTGGAAACAAGCTTCACCATCTCACCTTTCATTTTCTCTCCGTAGAAAGGTCTCCCCGTATTCAGGCATTCAAGCAACTTACCACCCGTGTCAGGAAAGACATCCAAAATATATCGATTTAGTGCTTCATGGGACGGGAGATTAAATATTCTTTCAGCCGTCTTGTTGAAAAAAACGATGCGACCTTCACTATCAATGGCCACCACGCCGTTATACAAGGAATGGAGCACTAATTGCGGATCTAAACTTATTAGAGAGTCCATAACCAGAAGCCTCCCTATCAAATAGTTTGATGCATCAACTTTGTTAATATATCATAGTAACTGTTTTGTCACAAAACCGGACAGTGACCCAATAGTGTATTGATAATTTGCGCCCAATTCGTTAGCATTTTTTGACTGAATTGGAGTATCAGATTTTTTTGGCCTCTGCCGATATGAGTGGCATTTGCGTATCTTCTACACAAAAAATACAAAGGTCACGATAATAAAGAGAGGGACGAGAATGCCACATGACCAGAGCATATATCCAAAGAAAGAAGGTATTTTGACTTTCTGGTGCTCACAGATTACTTTGACCATGAAGTTCGGGCCATTGCCAATGTAGGAATTTGCCCCCATGAAAACGGCTCCAACGGAAATCGCCTCCAAATATTTGACTGGGATTCCTATCATTTCTTTTGGCAACCCAGTAGTTTGAGCCAATCCCTGTGCCAAGCTCACAAAAGTTACATAGGTTGGGGTATTATCCAGGAATGAAGAGAGTCCGCCGGATGTCCAGAAAAAATGCCAAGGAAGGCGAACTCCAAACTCCCCCCCTCGCGCCTCCAAAATAAGAAGAGCAGGGACCATCGTTATAAATATGGCTGCAAACAGGATGGCTACTTCGATGATCGGGGCAAAGTGAAACTCATTTCGCTCGCGAATCTTTTTGGGTGTGGAAATAAGGGACAAGACTGATAACCCGATCATCACACCTTCCCTAATGGGAGTATCGAGAAATATGACACTTAAGAGCACGCCGATGATGAAAATGATATTTATTTTGCCATGGGTGGAAAGAGGTTCGACCATTTCCCTATCCAGTTTTATCGCCTCTTGGGATTCTCTCTTCCAGAAATGAAGGTCAACGCAATAAAAAACGATGAGAATGAGCGTCATCATGAATATCCAGTGGGGGAAGAGCCTTAAGGTCCAGAAAAAAGGGACCCCCCTCAAATAGCCCATAAACAAAGGGGGATCACCGAGGGGTGTGAGGCAACCGCCAATATTGCAGATGATAAAGATAAAGAAGACAGGGATATGGGCTATAAATTGCCTTTCGCTGTTAGTCCTTAAGACCGGTCTTATCAAAAGCATAGCAGCCCCTGTTGTTCCAAAAATATTGGCGATAATCCCGCCAATGAGGAGGAAGATCGCATTATTTCTTGGGGTCGCTTCAATATCCCCGCTCAAGAATATCCCCCCTGAGATAATAAAGAGAGAGGCGAGCAAAATAATAAAGGAAAAATATTCTTTTATTTCATAAAGCAAAGGTTGAAAATGATCATAATGGTAAAAGAGAAGAACCACAGGCAGCGAGAGAATTCCACAGACGATGGATTTATTCCGATTGCTATCCCAGAAGCGGCTATGAACAAGTGGAAGGATTGCAATGCAAAGTAATAGAAGAACGAAAAAAGAAACCGACCAAAATGGCAGAATTTGTCCTAAATTTTCCATCCTTCACCTTCTACGGTGAACGCCATAAACACATTGACATCCGCCCAGAAATCAAGTAAACGGAGTAGCTGGGTTTCACCAGACAGCATGTCGCGTCGCTCCACGCAATGACTATCTTTACTTGAGTGTGCCGAGTTCTCAGTCAATAAGATAGCTTGATTTTGCCTTCCTTTGCAAGTCTGATTTTCATCTGCGCAGGTATTAAGTAATCCGTGTATCTCTCCATTTCGATCATATTCTTCATAACATCCCCCACCCCATGTAAGCCAACGTTGATACCAAACCACTCTTACAGCAAGTGCTCAATACTACTCTTGGCATTGACTTTCCTTTATCCGCGAATCCGAGCGTATGTGATGGACGATCTGGGAAATTTAGGAATTCTTCAAAGGAGACGATTTGTTTGGAGTCGAGGGTTGTTTCAAGAAAAGCCCCCGCGGGACCACAATAGAAATTATGCTTTATCACAGCCAAGATATTTCAGAAGACCAACAATATAATTTCCCCATGTGGGAACCAATTTATCAATTTCATATGCCTGCAGAGCCACGTCCCTATTATGAATTTTATTGTGTAACTCCTCTAACTTATGATATTTAAACGGCCATGTCCTTTTTCCTAATTGATTAACCAGATAAAAACTTTTTCCTTTTTCATCAATTTCAAATATTCGCAATTTGGTAAGGCCATCCGCTGCCCAAAATTCAATATTATGATCCTTCATCTCCTTTAATTTCTCCCAGCTAAGTGAACAACTTGATAAAATCTCTATTATTTTTCCCATAGTATCTAATTATACCGTTTCAAAGGTCTTTGTAAATCTTCTATTTCACCCTCTCTTCATAAACCTCCGAATCCCTCTCCTGCTCCTGCCAGTTCTTTTTAGGAAGGCAAAGGAACTCCTAATGAGAGAGCAATCGAAGCTAGGTGGCAGGTCTGACTGCAGTGACAATCCTGTTGCTTTGTTCCACGACCTCTCTCAGGTGGTTTGATCAATTATTTGCACGATGTCCCTAACCTCGAACGAATGGTCCAGCCCTTTTTCCCTGATAGCACTATCAAACATGATTTCGCAGAATGGACAGGCAGTGATAAGCCCATTACTGCCCGTTTCAACGGCTTGGTCAATTCTTAACTCCTCTATTCGTCTTCCTGTTTCTCTTTCAGTCCAGAAATTTCCACCCCCGGCACCGCAACAGACCGCTCTATTCTTTGATAGTGCCATTTCCTTCACCGTGGAGTCTATCACAAACTCCAGGATATCTCTAGGTTGCTGATAAATCTGGTTATATCTTCCGAGGTAGCACGGGTCATGATAAGTAAACAAGCCGTCTGATTTTGCCTTGATCTGCAATCTCCCGTCTTCCAGAAGCGTTCTTATCATCTCCGTAACATGGACGACCTCGAAATCAGCGCCAAATTGAGGATATTCATTTCTAAAAATGTTTAAGCAGTGGGGACAGAAAGTGACGAGTTTTCTTATTCCATGCTTCCTGATCATCTGGATATTCCGTGTGGCGAACTCCTGGAAAAGGTATTCGTTCCCCATCCTGCGCGCTGGGTCCCCGCAGCAAAGCTCCTTTTTCCCGAGTATTCCGAAACGAACCCCCGCCTTGTTGAGAACATTTGCCGCCGCGACCGTGATGCTTTTCGTTTTTTCGTCATAGAGGGCACCGGTGCATCCTACCCACAGGAGTATCTCGATGCCAGGATCTTGATAGACCTTCTTCGTTGGCAAGCCAGAGAGCCACTCCTCTCTCGTCAAGCTTCCTGCTCCAAAGGGATCCCCAAATATCTCTAAATTCTTAAATATCTTCTTGTACTCAGCGGGAAATCTTGCCTCCCGCATCACCAGGTACCTGCGGAGTCCGACGATCCTTTCGACATGTTCAATTTCAACCGGACACACGTCAACACAAGCGTGACAGGCTGTACACGCCCAAAGCTCAGGCTCGGTCACAATCCCGCCCACCATGGACCCTTGCCCCTCCCCTCTTTCCTTTACGCCCTGTTCCTTGTTAAAAAGCATATCCCTTCCTGAGGTGAGGAGATAGGCTTTGAGATTCTGAATGATATCCCTGGGCTTGAGAGGCTTACCAGTCATACTGGCCGGGCAGTTCGCCGTGCAACGCCCGCAATCGGTGCAGGCATAAAGATCGAGTAACTTCTTCCAAGTAAATTCGGCAATCCTTGATACCCCTAAATTCTCTCCCTTTTCAAAATCCTCAACGGGCTGCAATACACCTTCAGATCCCATAGGTCGAAAAAAGAGATTGAAAGGAGAAGCCAGTATGTGAAGATGTTTCGAATACAGAACATAAACGCTAAATCCAAATATCAACGCGATGTGCAGCCACCAGAAGATCCGGAAATAAATGCCGCTGTTCTCTCTCAGCCCCAGATGCACAAAGAAGCGGGAAAAAACCATTCCCACGAACAACCATTCTGCAAAAGGTTTTGTCTCGGCCAGAAGCCGGAACCCCTCGATGCCGTAGTTCAGCAACATTAAGCAAAAGATAACGATCAGAATGATCCCCGCCTCGAGTGTGGCCTTCAGCCTGTCAGGCTTGACGATGTATCTCCGAATCGCGGCCCACAGGATCACGACAATGACGACCAATCCAGCCACGTCGAGAGTCAGATAGAAGAAATTGTTGAATGAGGAACCCAAAATGGCTGGGGATACCTTTTCGTAAAAGCCTTCGGCGATATGGAAAACGTAACTGATTAGAAAAAGTAAAAACCCGTAGAACAAGAGCAAATGTCCTATGCCCGCGTAATCCTTTTTACAAACATTCTTGAGCGAGCAACGCTCGGCAAGAACCTGACTCAAAGTATACCTCAGTCGCTCACCCCAATGGTCAAACCTGTTTTCGGCCTTTCCCAGCCCAAGGAGTCGGATCAAAAAAAGAGTCCTGCGAGTAAAGAAGAATAGGGTGACGGCGATCAACAATAGAAGGAAAATCTTGCCACTCACTGGTAACATTACTTCTTTCCTCTTAGGAAAATTGCGGCTTGGATTACGCAATCCTGCCAGGACGTTCCCAGACCACGAATCACGGACTATTCAGATGCTAAAAATCGAAACAACTGAGATGATAAATAACATTTTGAAAAACACTTGACAACACAAGAAGGTTGTGGTAGATTAAAGACCAACTGGTCGGACTCCCACCTATTGACTTATCCCTATGCGGAATGCAATTTCTTTAAAAGAGAAGATCGTCCACGAGTCTATGAAATTATTCTCGTCAAAAGGCTATTTATGCACTTCTATTAATGACATCATGGAGAAGGCAAAGTCGTCCAAGGGTGGGTTATACAATCATTTTAAGAGCAAAGATGATATTTTTTTAGCGGTGTTAAGCGAGGCCAGGAAGATTTGGCGTGAGCGGAATCTTGCAGGCTTGGATGAGGTTGAAAAGCCTGTTGCCAAGGTGAAGAAGCTCATGGAGAACTATAAAGACCGGTACCTGCGAGACAAGAAAACCTTTCCCGGCGGCTGTATTTTTGTCACCCTTTCAGTGGAGCTGGATGATCAAAAGCCCAATTTTTCCCGGGAGCTCAACGAAGGATTTGTTCGGCTTAAGGCCATGATCAGGAGACTTTTGGATCAAGGGAAGAAATCGGGCGAATTAAGGCGGGACGTCAGCACGGAGGCGGTCACGGAGATGATCTTCTCCGGGATGTTAGGAGCCTCTGTGATCTACGGTACTGAAAAATCCGCTGCGAGCTTGAATCGGTGTATCAATGCTTTGATCAGTTATCTTGACAGTTTAGCCCCTTGAAAAAAATTTTCTTAGAAACAGGGAAACGGGTCTATCTCTAACTGAAAGGTAACATTGTAATCTGCGAACCACGAACAAACTAATAAAAAGGGAGGAAACACAATGGATTTCGAACTTACCGAAGAACAGCGAGCTTTTCAGGGTACTGTAAGAAACTTCGCCGAAAAGCAGCTCGCTCCCCGGGCCGAGGAAGTGGACCAGAAGGAGGAGTTCCCCTGGGAGAGTTTCAAGGGTTTAGCGAAACTGGGACTTACAGGCATGACCATACCCCAAGAATATGGCGGTGTTGGGTCTGATGAATTTACTCTCAATATCGCCATGGAGGAGATTGCAACGGCCTGCGCTTCGACGGCCCATATCCTGGACAGCCACTTGGTTTTGTGCTCCAGTCCCATCTATCACTTCGGTGATGAAGCGCAGAGGCGAAAATTCCTGCCCCCCCTGGCAAAAGGGGAGAAAGTGGGTGCCTTTGGGCTCACTGAGCCCGAAGCCGGAAGCGATGTGGGCAATGCAAACCTCAGGGCTGTAAAAGATGGTGATGCTTATATTCTCAACGGACAGAAGACCTTTATCAGCAATGGCGAAGTCTGCAAAACCGCAATCGTGTTTGCTAGGATCCCCGAGTTGGGCGCAAAAGGCATGACTGCCTTTGTGGTTGAGGAAGGCATGCCGGGCTTTAGCAAAGGTAAGAAATTCAGAAAGCTCGGGATGCGCGCCGCCACCACGGCTGAGCTCTTCTTCCAAGACTGCCGGGTTCCGAGTGAAAACCTCGTCGGTGGAGAGGGTAAAGGGATTAAGATTGCACTTTCAACTTTAGATCGGGGCAGGATTGGCATCGCCGCTCAGGCCGTGGGGATCGCCCGGGCCGTGTTGGGAAAATCCTGCGAGTATTCCAACATCAGGGTCCAGTTCGGCGCCCCCATCTCACGGAACCAAGCTGTCTCTTTTAAGCTCGCTGATATCGCAACCGAGATTGAAGCCGCTAGGTTCTTGTATTACAAGGCCGCATACCTCGCTGATAAAGGCCAGCCTTTCTCGACCAACGCAGCTATGGCCAAGGTATTTGCCAGCGAGCTGGCCATGAAGGCGGCAACCTGGGGCATCCAAATCTTCGGTGGCTACGGATATATGATGGAGTATCCTCTACAGCGTTATTTTCGCGATGCCAAGGTTACGGAGATCTATGAGGGCACCTCGGAGGTGCAGCGGATTATCATATCCAGGGCCTTGTGCAAGTAGCTCAGCCTAAAGACTAAAGATTCTCAATACATTGGGGTCAGCTATGGTTTGATCTCAAGACCAAAATTTAGTACGGGAAGGAATTCCAAACATCATTAACCCTTTGGACAGGAAGGCCCTTGAAGCCGCATTGCAGCCGAGAGAAAAAGAAGGTGGGGAGGTCGTTACGATAAGCATGGCCCCTCCTCACACCACCCCTGTCGTCAGAGAAGCATTGGCCATGAGTGCCGATTGGTCCATTTTGCTTTCCGATTCGACCTTTGCTGGTTCAGATGGTCTTGCTACTTCTTACATTCTCTCCACAGCCATCACAGGGTTAGTTCCGTATCATCTTATCCTTTGCGGTGATCAGCAAGATGATGAACATAGAAAACAATTTTAACGTCACGGGGCAAGGTTTTTCCTTCGCCCAAAAGAAAGGAGGAGAAGAGTGTTAGGTGGATACATGGGTAAATATTTGCGGGTGAATCTGACGACCAAAAAGATCAAAGAAGAGCCTCTCCCGAAGCAGTCGGTGCTGAGGAAATATATTGGCGGTTTAGGTCTGGGCATGCGGATGTTGTACGACGAAGTGCCTCCCGGAGTGGGACCATATGATCCTGGGAACAAATTGTTCCTCTTCACCGGCCCTCTCACCGGCACAGCAGTGCCCTGCGCCACTAATGTGACCATGGTAACGGTAAACCAGGAAACCGAGGGATTAACGTGCGCGGCTTCTCATACGCACGGCTTTTGGGGAGTTCGTCTGAAGTTTGCCGGATACGACGGCGTTATCATTGAGGGCGTCTCGCGCAAGCCGGTCTACCTGTTTATTGAGGACGGAAAGGCGGAGATCAGAGACGCGTCAAAGTTCTGGGGCAAAGATACCCACGAGACAGAAGATCTTATCAAAGAGGAAATTGGGAAGCCCGATGTCAGCGTCCTCTGCATTGGTCCCGGAGGCGAGAATCTTGTTACCGGGGGAGCTTGGGAAAACGATAAGCACCATACCCTGGCCAAAGGCGGCACAGGGTCCATAGGGGGCTTTAAGAAGCTGAAGGCCATAGTGGTGCGGGGGACGGGCAAGGTCCCGCTTGCCGACCCGGAAAAACTTAAATCCGCCGCCAAGGAGTGGCGGGAGCACATGTTCGACAATGAAACGGGCGCCCCGGCGGTTTGCAAGGATGCAGGCATCCTGCGCAATTACGGCTACCCCATGGTCTCGATGCTCTCCGCGAAGAACCTCACAGAGCCCAACCTGGAATCGTACGCCGTAGGCCTGAAAGAATCGGCGGCGCGAATGGACGCGAAGCCCCATCGCTGCTGGGGATGTCCTATCGGGTGTTGCTACGAGGTAAAAATCAGCGGCGGGCCTGCCGACGGGTACGTGGCGACGCTCTGCGGAGGCGGAGAGAACCACGAGGGTGCAGCGGCGATTGTAGGAATCTACGATACCGGCACCGCATGGATGATGACCGACAAATATGACCGTCTCGGGCTCGATTCCAGCACGCACGGCTGCACTTTCGGCATGGTTTTCGAGTGCTATGAGAAAGGGATCATTACCAAGGAAGACACCGGCGGTCTGGAGCTAAAATGGGGCGATCATGAAGCGCTGCTGAAACTGCTCGACATGATGGTCAAGCGGGAGGGTTTCGGCAAACTGCTGGCAGATGGGCCGCGAAGAGCCGCGGAGAGGATCGGGAAGGGCGCGGCGAAGCTCGTGGCGCACATGAAGGGCACTGGATTTAACCTCCACGACTGGAGGAACGCGTGGAGCACGTACCTGGGGCAGGTGATCGCGGGGAGCGGACCTGTATGGCACGGGCCCGGATTCGACGCGAACGCTACTGAGCCAGACCTGGGACATCCTTCTTTCCGGCAGGACGTGTTGAGCACGGAGGGGAAAGCGGCAGACGTGCGAGCGTCGCAGCTCAAAAAGATATGGGACTCCGATTGTCTCGGCCTCTGCTGGTTCGGCACCTGGGGCGTGACGAATGTGACCGCCTACGCGACCAAGGCCCTGGAAGGGGCGACCGGCTGGAAGAACTTCAGTCGGGAGGAAGCGTTCGCGGTGGGCGAAAGGGTGGTGAACCTCGAACGGCTGTTTAATATGAAGCGAGGGCTCACCATAGCCGACGACCTTGACGTGGGACCTCGATTTCTGGAAGCGCCCGTCAAAGGCGCGGCCAAGGGCGTCTCCATTGCACCCTATTTGAGAATGATGGTTGAAGAGTACTATGAGCTCATGGGATGGGAGCGAAATACAGGTAAGCCTCTTCCAGCAACTCTCCGTAGATTAGGTATGAGTGAATATTTGAAGGACTTGAAGAAGTTGTAATGTCTGTACGAGACCAGGAGGGGAAAGAAAGGAGGAGAAAAATGTTAGGTGGATACATAGGTAAAGTATTACGGGTGAATCTGACGACCAAAAAGATCAAAGAGGAACCTCTCCCGACGCAGTCGGTGCTGAGGAAATACATCGGGGGCTTAGGGCTGGGGGTTAGGATGTTGTACGATGAGGTGCCTCCCAAGGTGATGCCCCTCGATAAGGAGAACAAATTGTTCTTCCTCACCGGGCCTCTCACCGGTACCCCAGTCCCCGCTTCCACGAATTACACCGTGGTCACAGTGAGTCAGGAAACGGAAGGTCTCACCGTGGGATCAGCGCACTCTCACGGTTTCTGGGCACCTCGCCTCAAGTTTGCAGGTTATGACGGCATTATCATCGAGGGTGCCTCGCGCAAACCGGTCTACCTGTGGATCGAGGACGGCAAAGCCGAGATAAGGGACGCATCAAAGTACTGGGGTAAGGACACGCACGAAACGGAGGACCTTATCCAAGCGGACAGCGGGAAGCCAAATGTCAGTGTCGCCTGCATCGGTCCTGGGGGTGAAAATATGGTGTCAGGAGGTTTAATCGAAAATGATAAGCACCATACCGCGGCGAAATCCGGTACCGGCTCCGTCATGGGCTCCAAGAAATTGAAGGCGATTGCCGTGCGCGGAACCGGCAAAGTGCCTATTGCTCAGCCTGAACTGTTTGCAAAAATCGCCAAGGAGTGGAGAGAGAATCTTTTTAAAGTCGAAACTTCGGCGGCAGCCATCGTTCGCAACGCTGGCATCCTTCGTAATTACTTCTTACCAGAGGCCTCTTTGCTGGCAGCCAAGAACCTCACCGCACCAAATCTGGTTGAGTATGGCATCGCCATGAGGGAAGCAGCAGAGCGGATGGGGGCGAAGCCGAAGGCCTGCTTAGGGTGTCCAATTGCTTGCCATTACGAGGTGAAAATAACCGATGGACCTGCCAAAGACTACGTGGCAACGCTATGCGGAGGCGGAGAGAATACAGAGGGCGCTGCCGCCATTATTGGGGTGCTCGAGCCCGGGACAGTCTGGATGATGACCGACATGTACGACCGCCTTGGCTTGGATTCCAGCACACCCGGTTGCACGATGGGCCTGGTTTTCGAGTGTTACGAAAAGGGGATCATTACAAAAGAGGATACGGGTGGGCTCGAGCTCACCTGGGGGAATCACGAGGCAGCGCTAAAGTTACTTCATATGATGATAAAAAGGGAGGGCTTTGGAAAGATCATAGCCGATGGTCCGCTCAGGGCAGCCGAGCGCATTGGCAAGGGAGCCTTGAAGCTGGTGGTCCACATGAAGGGTACGGGATTTAACCTTCACGATTGGAGAGCGGCAACGAGTACTTTCTTGGGACAAATGGTCTCAGGCGCGGGGCCCGTGTGGCAGGCTCCTGGATACGATGCATGCGTAGCCGAACCAGATCTGGGGTATACTTCCCTTCGGAAGGATCCTTTTAGCACGGAAGGGAAAGCAGCGGACGTACGAATGTCGCAGCTCAAAAAGATTTGGGACGCGGATTGTCTCGGATTGTGCTGGTATGGCACCTGGGGTGTTCCTAATGTAACCGTTCTTGCTCCCCAAGCACTGGAGGCAGTGACGGGTTGGAAAGACTTCAGCCGTGAGGAAGGGTTCGCCGTGGGCGAGAGGGTTGTTAATTTGGAACGTTTGTTCAATATGAGACGCGGGCTGACCATCGCCGATGACCTAAATGTTGGACCTCGGCTTCTCGAAGCACCCACTTCGGGGGCGGCAGAGGGTGTTACGATGGCCCCGTACTGGAGAATGTTAGTGGAAGAATACTATGAGCTTATGGGCTGGGAGCGAGCGACAGGCAAGCCTCTTCCAAAAACTCTCCGTAAATTACGTATGACTGAATATTTGCAGGACTTGAAGAAGTTGTAATGCCTGTTTGAGACCAGTAGGCGATCCGCGATTTCAAAAAGATCGCCTCCTGGTCCGTCCAATATTGCTGCGTTCTCAGTATAGGTTCCGGCTATGATTGCTCATCCCAAATGTTCCATGGTTTGAAAGGGAGTTAAGAATGGCTCAATTACAGAAACTCCTTGAACCAGGTCTGATCAAAAATCTGAGGATAAAGAACAGGGTGTCAATGGCCCCGATGGAACGCTGTTATGCGAACATAGATGGTTCCGTATCGCAAAAGTACATCGACTACATGGTTGAAAGAGCAAAGAACGGCGTGGGGATGATGGCTGTCGAATCTACTTACATTGACCCAACAGGGCGTGGTCATGTCTACCAATTGGGACTCTATGATGACAAGCTCATTCCGGGCCATAAACGGCTCACGGATGCGGTTCACGAGTACGGAGCAAGGATCTCTGCGGAGCTACAGCATGCTGGCAGGCAGACAACAGCCCTCGTCACCGGGGTTCAACCTGTAGGACCATCATCCGTTCCCTGTGTACCGACTGGAGGAGAGGTTCCTCGAGAGCTGACCATTGCCGAGATCAAAGAACTTGTCCAGAAATTCGCCGAAGCAGCCAGAAGGGCAAAGAAAGCGGGTTATGATACGGTCACCATTCATGGAGCGCATGGCTACCTCATCAATGCCTTTGCCTCGCCGTACAGTAACAAACGAACGGACGAGTACGGTGGGACATTTGAAAAAAGAATGAGATTCGCAATGGAGGTATACAGAGCGACAAGGGCTGTCGTGGGGGATGACTACCCTGTAGGTTACCGGCTGAGTGCGGACGAGTTTATAGATGGCGGACTTACTTTAGACGATACCAAGAGGATTGCCAAGATGCTTGAAGAGGCTGGGATGGACTATCTGGATATCAGCGCTGGGATTTATGAGTCCACGCCGATGATGTGTGCCCCCATGGATATGCCTTTAGGTTATCTGACTCATCTCGCCGCTGCAATCAAAGAGGTGGTCGCCATTCCTATTATTGCCACGGGACGTATAAATGACATGGTGCTTGCGGACCGTATCCTACAGAATCATCAGGCCGATTATGTCCATATGGTGAGAGCATTTCATGCAGATCCAGAGATTTTAGTCAAGGCCCGGAAGGGAGAGATAGATGACATCTGCATGTGTATGGCATGCAATAAATGCGTTGAGGTGCTGCTGAAGAATCTTCCTATTATTTGCACCGTAAATCCATGTGCAGGGAGAGAGAAAGAGTTCGAATTGAAGGCAGCAAAGGCTAGAAAAAGAGTCATGGTGATCGGCGGAGGAGTGGCTGGCATGGAAGCGGCACGAATTGCCCGGATCCGCGGCCATGATGTGACTTTGTTTGAAAAAGATGCAGAATTGGGGGGCCAGATTCGTTGGGCCTCTAAGGGCAAATACTACGAAGAATTCTTTCAAGCGGCACGATATCGAATTCATGAAGTCAAAAGAACAGGCGTAAAACTTGAACTGGGGAAAGAGGTCACGTTGGCTGACGTGACTCGTTTCAATCCTGATGCGGTGGTGATTGCTACTGGAGCAGTCCCTTTTGTGCCGACGATTCCAGGAATTCATCACGCTTCAGTTTCTACTAGTACGGATATCCTCTCCGGGAAGAGGGAGGTTGGCAGGAAGAGCTTAGTGATCGGCGGTGGGAGGGAAGGACTGACAGTGGCAGAGTTCATATGCGAAAACGGCAGTCAGGTGACTGTGGTGGAGGCTTCAGATGCCCTGGGTTTGGATTTCGGGCCCTTACGGCAGTGGGTCATCCGAGACAGAATAAACGAAAACACTGGAATAGACGTCAAGCTGAGAACGACCGTGGAAAGGATTAACGATCAAGAGGTGGAATTGCACAGAGAAGATTTGTTCGAAAAACTATCAGGGGTGGATTCGGTGGTTCTGGCTTGGGCGAGAAAGTCGGTCAATCAATTGGCCGATGAGGTCGTTGGGGATAACAAGGTTCCTGAAATCTATCGAATCGGCGATGCGGTCATACCTCGAGACGCATCAGACGCGATCTTTGAAGGAGCGCTTATTGGCAGGATGATTTAGCAACCGGAAGAGATGGGATTGATTCCCTCCAATGAACCTTAACCAAGAGTTTGGGACACAGAAAATATAAAGGAATGTGAAGGAAGTGTCATAGCTGGAGAGGCATCAGAATGATTGTTGATCAGAAGGAATTCGTAAGCCGGGGAGCGAGATATTTTCGCAACAAACCGGCATTTGTTTATAAGGGCGGCAACCCGAGCTTGATTGAGGGCCGGGGGTTGACCTTTGCACAGGTGAACGAGCGTGCTTGTGCTTTAGCCAATCATCTGATGGAGCAAGGATTCAAACCCGGGACGAGAGTGGCTACGTTAGTACACAATTGTTTGGAATATCCGGAAATACAGTTTGCCTTGATGAAAGGCGGCTTCCCACAGGTGATACTCAACCCGATGCTCAGTGGGGGGGAGATACTCTTTCAAGTCAGCAACTCTGAGGCAGAGGTACTCATTTTACAGGGGCGCTATGCTGAAATGGTGCGGTCTATGCGAGATCGGTTACCTGCGGTGAAGGTTTTCATCTGTTTTGATGGCAGGGGCGACGGAATGCTTGACTACGAGAAAATCTTGGAGGGAACAAGTAAGGATGAACTTCCGATAGAGTTGAATCCGGAAAACTTGGGGGAACTCCGTTACACCGGGGGAACCACGGGAACGCCAAAAGGAATTATGCTACCCTTCAGGAGTGCGGCCACTGTCACCAGAGACCTCCTGATGGATTATTTAGGTGACTTGACCTCCAACGACAGATGGCTTGCGATACAACCGCTTTTTCATGGTGCAGGATGGTTCAACTTACCTGTATGGGTGAAGGGCATGACCCAATACATTGTGAATGATTTTCATGCCGAGGCAGCCCTGGAAGTCATTGAAAAGGAGAAAATTACTGCAATCAAAACCATTCCCACAGTACTCATGAGGCTCTTGGATTGCCCAGATATAAGAAGGCGTGACATCGGTGGTATTAAGACAATCATCTATGGTGGCGAACCGATGCCGGAAAAGAGGCTTAAAGAGGCTATGGATATTTTTGGCCCTGTATTCATGCAGCTTTACGGTCAGACAGAAGTGCCGATGACCATAAGCGTTTTGAAGAAAGAAGACCACCGTAACGAAAAGCTCTTAAAGTCTGTGGGCAAGCCTTGCACGATGGTCAAGGTCAGGGTTGTGGATCAGCGAAGCAGAGAGGTCGCGCCTGGGGAGATGGGAGAAATCGTTGTCCGAGGAGACCACATGATGTTGGGTTATCTAAAGAACCCAGAGGCGACGAATGAGGTCCTGATCGACGGCTGGGTGCATACCAAAGATTTAGGTACAATAAATGAAGAGGGCTATGTTTTTCTGAGTGGTGGTCGAACAAGTGACATGATCATTTCAGGGGGAGAAAATATCTTTCCGAAAGAGATAGAACAGGTCCTCTATTTGCACCCCGCCGTCAGGGAAGCATGTGCATTCGGCATTCCAGATAAAAAGTGGGGAGAAGCGGTTGCGGCCGCTGTTGCTTTGAAGGAGGGCGCGAGTGCCACGGACGAAGAACTGATCAGCTTTTGTAAAGAGCGGCTGGCCAGCTACAAAAAACCTCAACTCATCTATTTTTTGCAAGAACTTCCAAAAAGTGGGATAGGAAAAATCCTTCGTAAAGACTTGGTAAAAAGATATTCTCATTCAAAGTGATGATTGTCTATAAGAGCGGACGTAAGTGTCCGCTCAGTTGACTGGATACGGACGATATGAAAGAAATCAAAAAAAGAATCCCGGTAAAGGAAGGGCTATTTACGATGCCCTCGAACCCTGATGAGAAACCACGACTGATTGCCAGTGAGTGCCCTTCATGTGGCGAGGTTCTCTTTCCAAAACGGAAAATGTGTGCCAACTGCCAGGAAGAGAAGTTGAGGGAAATTACCCTGAGCCCGAGAGGGAAAATTTATAGCTTTAGCGTTGTGATGCAACGCCCGGGAAGGTACTACGAAGGTCCGGTCCCTTACGCATTCGGTTGGGTTGAGTTTCCTGAAAAGGTCCGGGGGGAGGGTCTGTTCGTTTGCGATAACTTTGAGGACCTGAGAATCGGCAGGGAGGTGGAGGTCGTCATTGAAAAGCTGACGGAGGACCAGGATGGGAACGAGGTGGTGGCCCATAAGTTTAGGCTGATCGGACCATCAAAGGAGAGCTGAGATAGAGGGAGAGGTGTGATGAGGAAAGTTGCAGTAGCGGGCGTTGGAATGTGTAAATTCGGCAGATATGAGGACAGGGACTTAGACGATTTGGGGCACGAAGCGGTAGTGAACGCTCTCAAGGATTCTGATTACGAGTGGCGCGATGTGCAAGCCATCTTTTGCGCTAATGCTTATGGAGGCATGGGAGTCGGACATAGAGTTGCTTACAGTATTGGCATGAAGGGAGTCCCTATTGTCAATGTGGAGAACGCCTGCTCGGGCGGGATGTCGGCGTTCCGACTGTGTTACCAATCAGTGGCAGCAGGGCTTTATGACGTCTGCCTTGCGATTGGCGTTGAAAAAATACCGGGTGGATTGCTTGACGATAGCTCTTGGCCGGTATTCGAAAGAAAAATGGGTTTTAATGTTCAACCTGCCTCCTACGGCGTCGAAGCACAAAGACATATGGAGGAGTACGGCTCGACAGTGGAACAGTTTGCCAAGGTAACGGTGAAGAACAGAAAGAATGGCTGCTTGAATCCCTATGCAGGATTTCAGAAGGAAGTGACGGTTGAGGAAGTCTTGAATTCTCGGATGATATCCTACCCGTTGCGACTCCTCATGTGTTGTGCCAATGGTGATGGCGCAGCGGCGGCCGTTCTTTGCAGTACCAACAAGCTCAAATCAAAACGGAAGAAGGTTACAGTTGCTGCCGCGGTGCTCACTTCAGAGACTTATGGCAACGTGAAAGGGGCAGGGAGCGTTAGAATTCACAATCTTGATAGAACTGAAATCGGAGCCAAGCAAGCATACGAAATATCTGGATATGGGCCTGAGGATGTTGATGTACTGGAAGCGTACGATACAATGTCCTCCGCTGAGCTGATCAATGTTGAGAAGCTCGGGTTTTGCAAGAAAGGGGAGTACGGCCACCTGCTTGAGGAAGGGGCATTTGATCGAGATGGAAAGCTTCCAATAAACCCAAGCGGGGGACTTTTGTCTAGGAGGCATCCGGTTTCAGCGACTGGGCTGGCTCAAATAGCTGAACTGGTTTGGCAGTTAAGGGGAGAAGCTGGAGCGCGACAGATTCACGGGGCCAGGGTGGGCATGGCACATTGTCTGGGGGCACCAGGCAATTCTGCAATAACAATCCTGAAAACCTGAGAGCACGGCGAATCTCTTGCCCGGCCGGGATAAGGATAAGGGGCCGGCAAGTTGGTTTGCAGGTCTTTAGCGCCGGCATTCTTGTTCGCACGGGCCAAGGTAATCTGAGCAAGAATTAATAAGTTCTTGGGGGGAGTTGATTGGACGGCCATGAAATCTGAAGGAATGACGAGCATAGTCGCTGAGCGGGCTCAACGAAGGACAGAGAACCAACGAAATGTGATGAGTTTTCTCCAGGCCTATGGGCTATGGGTCGTTATCATCTTACTCCTGGTGGCAGCGGCGGTGATTACCCCGGGCTACCTGAAGCCCAGCAAACTGATGCTGTTGCTTCGCCAGGCGGCCCCCTTAGGCATCGTGGCCCTGGGACAGCTCTTTGTTATCCTCATTTCCGGTATCGATCTTTCGGTGGGTCAGGTCATGAGTATGACCAGTGTCATAGCGAGCGGGATTATCATGGGGGAGCAAAACAGGATCCTGCCTGCGGTCGCTGTGGTGGTGGGGTTGGCGGCCGCTTCGGGCTTTATGAATGGGATTATCATCGCCAAGCGGAGAGTAGAGCCTTTTGTCATGACCCTTGCGATGATGGTCATTATTCAGGGATTCCACTGGAATTACTCCAAAGGCGCGAATATGGCCTATGTTCCACCGGGTTTTCGCCAGTTAGGTTTAGGATATATTGGCCCGGTTCCCACACCCGTCATCATTTGGGCATTTCTTTCCGTTGTGGCTGCAGTGGTTCTTTATAGAACGCCATTTGGCAGGCGTATCTACGCTACGGGTGGCAATAGGGTGGCAGCTCGCATGTCCGGAGTGAGCGTCGATCTTGTAACAGTCATCCCGTACGTTCTTTGCGCATTAAGTGGAGTTCTGGCTGGTCTGATTTCTCTGGGCTACGTATCCGTGGGCGACAGCAGAACAGGCATGGGGTATGAGTTGGGCTCGATTGCTGCGGTTGTCATCGGTGGAGCCAGCCTTGCCGGTGGCCGGGGGAAGATAAGTGGCAACATCGCGGGTGTCCTCATCCTGACTCTCATTAATAGTTTGCTGAATGCTTTTGGCGCTCTTTGGTTTGTGATCCAGATCGTAAGGGGCGCGATCATCATAGCTGCGGTAGCCTGGTATGTGCGAAGTCGGGTCTGAGGAATATGCTTTGCCTTTGAAAGGGGGTGATCGTCCGAGGCAAAGGGAGCGAGGGTATTTTTCGTTAAGAAAACAAATCAAAAAGGAGGGATTGCGATGCTGAATACCAAGAAGTTTTTGCGATTCATCAGCTTCAGTACGGCGATTGTTTTCTTTGCAGGCATAGTGCTGGTTTGCATTGCAGCCACGTTAAACGCAGCGGAGCAAGTGCCAACTCCAGGAACCATCGTAAAGCGTGGCGTGCCCTGGGTGAATACCACAAAATTCAAAAAAAATCCGCCCTGGGTGATCGGCTACTCGAACCCCTCTTTATCCAACGAGTGGAGAGTGTACATGGTGGAGTTAATGAAATACTATGCAAAGCAGAACCCCAACCTCGTGAAGGCGCTGCACGTTACTGATTCGGAGGACAACCCGGTAAAACAGATAGCCGATACAGAGGACTTAGCAGTGAAGGGGATCGACATTCTGCTTTCTTCCCCAGCCACGCCGGCGGCCAACCCTGGCCAGGAGGTAGTCTTCAGGAAAGGCAGGCCTGTCGTGCAATTTGACCGCACTGGGGGGACCGAGGAGT
>Ga0187779_10000254_pt1 | contig 37500 bp, 42 predicted proteins | sample 1015_Q2_SP10_10__FD_132435 | JGI IMG/M metagenome (GOLD analysis project Ga0187779, IMG submission 132435) | Tropical peat soil microbial communities from peatlands in Department of Meta, Colombia - 1015_Q2_SP10_10_MG | ecosystem: Environmental > Terrestrial > Soil > Wetlands > Peat | place... | reverse complement strand
CCGTCAACATTCAATGCAGATCAATGGACACCTTCGATAACGTTTTACGGGGACATATACGTCTTCAAGGTAACTTTCTTCCTCAAACTTCCTGACTAAGTCACAACGCTACCTCCTTTCCTGTATTCGCATACTGTATCGTCTGTGCACGATCGCTCGAACCATATTAGAGCATGGCCCGCAAGAGCGATCTTTACTTACTCTAATCCTACGGATCAACGTCAAGTATCAATCGGTAAGGTATTTTCATGCTACGATTTCCATGCTACAAACTCGGCATAAGATTCGGGGACATGAATATGGTTAGAAGATTCCAGATCAGTGGCCGCAGCGGATTCTACATGGCGGTCAGAACGGAGGGAATAGTGGAGGAAGGCGACATGATCGAATTACTCCACCAAGAGACAGGGAACCCGACGATCACTCAGGCAATCATGACTCAGAACGAAACGGGTTAGCCATATATCCACTAAATGGAATTCCGTTCTGAGATATTTTGCAACGCACCGGTATAGGATTCAACCCGAACATAACCCCTCATGAAGCCGCCGCGTACGCACGCGAGGCGGAGGCTAAGGGATACGATTCCTTTTGGCTACACGAACAGCCGTTCATAAGAGACGCGATCTCGTTAATCTGTAGTGGCATATTAGCAACGAACAAAATAACGATCGGTTCCGGCTGCATCAGTGTCGCGACACGTCATCCACTCCTTGCAGCTGCAACCTTCGTCTCACTCAACAACATGTCAGAGGGCAGAACCGTAATGGGGATCGGTTTAGGAGGGTTTCCGTGGCTGCCTAAGATCGGCATTAATGTCTTTCCGGTAACTGAGAGTCGCCCTGCAAGACGCATCAGGGAGTATCTTACCATCGTTAAGGGACTTCTTAGCGGTGACAGCGTTACGCTACAAGGTGAGTTCTACAAGGTTCTTGATGTGAAGCTAGATCTGAAGCCAGCGGTCAAGCCAAGACTCTATGTGGCCGCTTTCGGGAGAAAACTGCTTCAAGTTGCCGCCCAATTTGCAGATGGCGTCATTATTTCACCAGCACTCATGACGCCCGAAACTACGAGGCAGAAGGTTGAATCATTGGGATCAAATACCCTCGACGTGGCTTCTTATGTCCTATCGACGGTTTCGAAAAGTTCAGCAGACGCGAGGCAGACTATGAAATCATACTACTTCCTCATCTACCAAGTAGCGGAAGTGATTCCACCTGAAAGCCTTGAACCATACGATGTAAACGAAAGTGCACTGGCTGAGGTGAAGAAAGCCTGGCGAAAGAATGATCTCCCGACCGCTGCACGAATCATGCCAGATGCGATTGTGGAAGCGTTAACCTTGACTGGAAATGCCGATCATTGCTTAGACAAGCTACAGGAGTATAGAAGGGCCGGCGTCAAACTGCCGATCATAATGCCGATCGGAGACATCAGCACGAGCATTGGAGCTTTCGCTAAATCCTGAAGTGAGATGCCCCTGAAGTTCGACAAGTTCAACCTTACTATCCTCACAATAGTTTTAGCATCCGCGTTATGGATCATCATCTTTCTTTTAGAGCCATACGACTTCTGGACCTCGCTTAGTTTGGCAACGTTTCTCTTGATGATGCTATCGCTGGTCATTAACGCTGAAACTCCGGCGAGAACATTTGGAAAAGTCAATCTTTCGATGATCATCTACGGCGTAGCTAGCGGTCTCCTCCTTTACGGATTCTTCTATTTCGGATTTCAAATGTTAAAATCGGCACCGTTCCTAGCCCAAGGGGTAAGTAACGTCTACGAACTGCGACTGTCCAAACCCACGTACGCAATTGCAATCCTCCTAATCTTCCCGATTGCTCCAGGCGAGGAAATCTACTGGCGAGGTCTCATTCAGCGAAGACTAACTGAGAAGTCAAGCCCCAAAGCAGGTTTGTTACTGGGAGCCGCAGCGTACGCTCTCGTTCACTTACCAACACTTAATCCAATCTTGATCGTCACAGCCCTCATCGATGGGCTCGTCTGGGGAACAATTTACCAACTTACCGATAGTCTTGTCCCAGGAATCATTTCTCACGTAATATGGGACATATTGATCTTCGTAGTTCTACCACTAGGCTAGGTCGAGGCAAAAGACCCTTCCCAAGATAGTTCACGGTAGAACTTATCATGCAATGTGCGAGTATATCGAAGAGTGGTGTGAGGGGCCGCTGAAATCGAAAGTAATTCTACTGTTAACGTTCGTATTTCTATTCCCCGCCTTGACGCAGCCATTCCCCCTAGCCCAAGCAGATCAAGTGCAATGGGCCAAGTACAGCGGAAACCCAGTTCTTGCACCCACTCCAGGCAGTTGGGACCAAGATTTCACAATTGCTCCTAGAGTGCTATATGATGGCAAGATGTTTAGAATGTGGTACGTTGGAGGTCACTCGGGAAGTACAGCCATCGGATACGCGACATCACTTGATGGCACCTCTTGGACCAAATACCCCAGTCCCGTATTGACACACGGCCCCCCAGGATCATTTGATAGTACTCAACTCGGGTTAGGATCAGTCGTGCAAAAGAACGAGAGTTTTTTCATTATGTGGTATCAGGGAAGCAACCACGTTTCATTCACGAACGGAGCTATTGGAGTAGCAACATCACAAGACGGAATAAACTGGGTGAAGTACGATGGCAACCCCGTACTGCGATCTACCACAGTAGACCAATTAGTACTCGCAAGCCCCTACGTGATCAGACTAAATAACACTTACAACATGTGGTACACTGGGAAGAGCCAATCAGATCCCAGTCAGACAACACGAATCCTATTTGCAATCTCTTATGATGGGATTAACTGGATAAAGTGGCCCCACCCCGTCTTTTCGCCATCAACAGATCCAGACATGTGGGACTCGGGAGCAGTCTATTCAGCCTCAGTATTTTATGACGGCAAAAACTTCGGACTTTGGTATTCAGGCCTCAACCAAACCTATCTAAACCCGCGAATCGGATTTGCCACATCACCAGACGGCGCAACCTGGACCAGATCAAACCTAGTTCTGGACGTCGGAAAGCCAGGCAGCTGGGATTCAGCAGGGGTAGAACAACCCTGCGTACTAATCGGCTACGGCTATACACTCTACTATGACGGCTTTAGTTCAGTAGGAGGCAGTATAGGCATAGCTAGGGCTCCGCAAGGCTTCAACATTCCAGAATTCCCGACTTTACCTGTAGGAGTGCTTCTGGGTTTGATGATGTGCACTGCGATCTGTTTCCTCCGCAGAAAAGTGCGACTAGAACAGTAACCTATAGCTCAACCTTTACAGGCGACAAGATGGAAGGCTCAATAAGCACTACTTAATCACTGAATCTTGAGGGCATATGCCACGTCGGTCCTCCGACGAACACCTACATGAATACAACGACCAATGGCAATGCAAATGCGGATTCCGTCTTATCATGGAAGTAGATGAGAAAACTGGCCGCATGAGAGTGAAAGCTTGTATGACACCGGATGGAAAAACGATTCCAATGGGAGATAAGGTCGAAGAGCAGTCGAAGCCCAAACGGGTACACCGCACCCCCTAATTGAATAAGCTCAAACCGCTCCATACAAAATCCGGGTGGTAAACCTCGCCTCAAATCACCTTTTACGGTGGTGTCGGAGAGATCGGTGGAAACAAATTCCTCTTAGAAGACAGAGATACCAGTATCATTCTCGATTTTGGGATGAATTTCAGTGAACGATCAAAATTCTACTCCGAACCATGGCTTTCTCCAAGAGATGAGAGAGGACTGCTCGAATTCGGACTACTACCCAATATTCAGGGTGCTTACAAGTTCGAAGACACAACACCAAGCATCGACGCGGTCATACTTTCACATTCACATACAGATCACTCATCGTACATCTCTTTCCTGAATCGTGAGATCCCGATCTACTGTGGTGCAACCACGGCTACGATCCTTCAGACTCTAGCGGAAATTTCGCCCAAGGGGTTCGACAATGACCTTGATGGCTTGCAATTCAGGACTTTTCGAACAGGAAACACATTCAAAATAGGATCGGTGGAAATTGAGCCGGTGCACGTTGATCATTCAGTGCCCGGTTCATACGGATTGATTCTACATACATCAGAGGGTGCATTAGTCTACTCGGGCGACTTCCGAATTCATGGGACTAAACCAGATCTGACGCAAGAGTTCATCGACAGGGCCGAGCAAGCCAAGCCTGTAGCGATGCTCTGTGAAGGGACTAACCTCATCGGAGCAGACTTTTCAACCGAACAGGAGGTGAAGGACAAAATCAACAAGGTCGCTGGAATGTCACAGAATCTCATTCTTGCTACTTTCCGGAACACAGATGTTGATCGCACCAAGACGTTACGTGATGTGGCCATACAAAATCGCAGGAAACTTGCTGTTTCATTGAGGCAAGCATACCTCCTCAACAAGTTGAACGCTGACGAACATCTTGATCTCCCCGATTTGAAGTCATCTGACTTTCTGATATTTCGACGGGAGAAGAAACAGTACTACAAATGGGAACAAACGATTCTAGAGCTCCCAAACGTAATCGACGCTCACGAGGTAAGGAGGAGACAGCGAGAGATTATCCTAGCTACCTCATTCTCCGACCTGAAAGAACTCCTTGACATACAACCTGAATCAGGCAGCAGCTTCGTGCTCTCATCCTCCGAACCCTTCAATGAGGAAATGGAAATTGAATATGATAAGTTTGTAAATTGGCTCGACCACTTTGGTCTACCAATGTATCACATCCACTGTTCCGGCCACATCATGCCCACCGAAATAAAACGAGCAATAAGTAAGATTTCGCCTAAGACATTATTCCCAATTCACACTGAACACCCTGAACTCTTCGGAAGGTACGTGTCAGATGTAACCAAAGTGGCATTACCGCAGAGAAAAAAGACGTTCCCCATAACCTGAGATTTCACATACGTATCAGCTAATGTTTGGGCTACTACCATGGCGTCTGTTGAGACGGGAACTCACAGAACTATCAACCGCTTGAGCTGCATAGGTCACTATTGCAGACGAAAGCAAAGCCGATTCTACAACAGTCAAACAGGTAGGGTTCTCAATAACGTCGATCCTTCCACGACTAAGAGTGCCCAACAGAGTCAGACAGACACCTAAGAATACCAGCTTCGCAATCGTCGATCTTCCAATACGATGCTTCCTTTTACAATACAACACGGGCAGAGTAATTGGTGCGAGATAGATGGCTCCCAACATTGAACTTGCCACTATTCCTGAGACAAGAACTGCCAGTTCCGGAGCGAAATGAAGCCTATCAAACAAGATGGAGGTCACATACAATGAGCCCAGAAGAGGTAGGATCGCCATCCTGACAGCTGACCGAAGTGCCGCATTTCCAGACTCGAACCTTGCGACAGTTGGTGCCCACGAATAGTACCACGCGTTAAATGCTGAAAGAAAACTATGACCCAGAAAGGTTCGGTCCACATCCATATCTCTAAAGTTACGCAAGAATTGCACGGGACCTGCCAGTTCACTGCCATAAGCCGCTGTCGCGATAATGCATTGAGAGGACTGCGATTGAGAGGATGAAAATTGAACATTTGTTTCACGCAACTCTAACGTCTCCACTAAGACACTCGAACCGCCTACCGTGGCATATGTTTCACCATAAACCAAGAGTTGTGTCGACTTGTCATATGATGCGTAAAAATCCAGCACAGTACCCCCAGAACCAATAGATGTATGGTAACGGTAGACTGGGAAAGTTCCGAGAGCAGTCTTTGCAAGTGCTTGATCGTGCAAATCCCATGATCGAGGTATCTGGAAGCTGAAACCCGGAATTACTTGAATTGCCTGTCCCGCAGCACCTGCGTAAATCTCTATGTTCTGCTGTCCACCATCTCTGAGGAATAGCAAAGTATCTCTGTCAGTTGGAAACTGAGTTGTAGTGTTCAGACTTTCAGGCAGACTCTTGCCATTCTCAGTTACAGTAGCGTTAACGTTGACATCCATATCCGAAGAATTCGTTGAGAGATCATGGAACGTTAATGAAATCCACCCTTCCCCTGCAAGCCCAGTTTGCTGGAGAAGGGCTGGAGTTGTCTGAGCATAGTAGACTAATCTCATTCCTTGAAAAGGAATCTGATATCCACCGGACACGGCGGTTGAGGTCGAAATAATCAGACACAGCGAAAGTAACGCCAGACTAGATATTGAGTAGCGGCCCTGCATGAAATTCATTCCATTCAATCATTGTATTACCTAGCTATTGGACTTCCGAGTTCATAAGAGTGACAAGAGTCATGGAAAGGTTGATCAAGATAACACACTTGTTCGGTTCGTTATGAGTTCAACCGAAACACCTACGCTGGAAGGCGTGTACGAAGCAAGGAGGACAATCAGCAAATACTTGAAACCCACACCCCTCCTCTACTCGAGACATCTCTCGAAACTGCTTGGCTGTCAATTGTATCTGAAGTTGGAGAATCTTCAACCAACACGGGCGTTCAAAGTCCGCGGTGGTATCAACTACATGCAACATTTGCAGCGGCAAGTAGCTGCTAAGACGGTCATCACAGCTTCGACCGGAAATCATGCCCAATCGATCGCATATGCTGGCATGCTTTTCGGAATAGACGTGAAGATCGTTATGCCGAATGGGGTTCCTCAAGTAAAGATCGACGCTATCAAGGAACTCGACGCAGAAGTGATAACCCACGGTAGCTACTTTGACGAGGCCCTCAGTTACTCGGAACAACTCGCAGTCGACAAAGGATACGTTTGCGTGCATGGCATCAATGAAATTCTACTCCACGAAGGAGTTGCCACTATGCACATTGAGATACTCGAAGAACAACCAAAAATCGACGCGGTAATCAATCCTATAGGAGGTGGATCCGGAGCATCCGGAGCATGTGTCGTCTATAAGTCTCTTGACCCTAGGATCAGAATAATAGGAGTGCAGTCGGAGGGAGCTGCAGCATTCTATCACTCATGGAAGAAGGGCTCAATCACACCTGCCGAGCAGATAACCACAATTGCGGAAGGACTTGCTACGGCTCAGGCTTACGATCTACCATTTAGAGTCCTACGGAAATGGCTTGACGATATAATACTGGTCTCCGATGACGAATTGAAAAGAGCAGTGAGCACAATCTTCCTTGCAACCGGGCAAGTTGCAGAGCTAGCCGGAGCCGCGGCGACCGCCGCAGCGTTCAAGTTAAAGGAGCAATTACATGGAAGGAATGTCGCCGTGATAGTGAGTGGCGGCAACATTCAACCCAAGCAGCTCAGTCAAATTCTATTGGATAGCCCATCCTTCTGAACGTGAAGAAGAATGAATCAATCTCACTTCTTGAACATTTGTCGATCGCGATTGAACTCAGTACATTCCGCCGTTTACGTTGAAGACAGTGCCAGTTGAATATCCTGCACAGTCAGAAGCGAGATATGAAATCAGGCTAGCGACTTCGTCTGCCGTCCCAGCCCGTTTCAGCGGGATTCCGGGCATGAATTGATCAAAGGCTCCGGTTTCGGCTTTGAGATGAAATGGAGTGTCTATCAGGCCTGGAGCTACGACGTTTACTGTTATCCCGAACGGTGCGAGTTCTTTCGCCAATCCCTTGGTGAAACCGTGTAGTCCTGCTTTTGCTGTCGCATACGCGGTAGCGTGTCTACCTCCGCCTGTGAAGGCAGCGACGGAACTTACGTTAACGATTCTACCGTATCGTCCTTGAATCATTAACGGAATTACTGCCTTAGAGCAGTAAAAGACGCTTCTAAGATTGAGGTCCATCGTCGCGTCCCAAAGGGTGTCTTCCATGTCTGTTACTGGCACTCGTTTCACGATGCCTCCGGCATTGTTCACCAGTATGTCGATCTTACCGAACTCCTGGACTGTCCTCTTCACCATCTGGTTGACTTGGTTCGCCTGGCTTACGTCGGCTTGAAGTAGCAGGCCGTTCCCCCCAGCGGACTTGACTTTGCGCACCACTTCTTCAGCCTGCTTGGCACTTTTGTTGTAATTTATGGCGACCTTGACTCCACAAGTGCTGAGCTGTATTGCGGTGGCTGCACCAATTCCTGTGCTAGCGCCCGTTACCAACGCCACGCGGTTTTCGAACGTAAGAGGATTCATTTCAATCGGTGCTGAGAACACCGTACCGGTTTATATGTAGATGGTTTATTGTCCAAGAAAAATACGTATTGTATAACTGCTCTTCATTGCACTGGATATTCCATGTCGCGCGCGACGTCTTCAGCGGCTGATGGTCCGAACAGTTCTTGGATAACGTAGAGAGCCATGTCAATTCCAGCTGAAACCCCAGCGGAAGTCACAATCTTGCCGTCACGCACATACCTCAATCGATCGACAGTGACTTGAGGAAACATTCTCAATTCTTTAAGCGCGGCCCAGTGTGTCGTTGCACGTTTTCCGTTCAAGAGACCCGCGGCCGCCAGAACTAGTGCGCCTGTGCAGACCGAGAGGATGAGTTCGCAACTGTCTGCATTACGCTTTACAAACTCTAATGTTTCATGATCCTTCATTTCAGCTCGTGTTCCTATTCCTCCCGGAACCATGAGGATTTGTAATCCTGGACAATTTCGGAAGCTGTGCTCGGGAGTCACCCTCAAACCATTAACCGTCTTCACATCTTTGCCTTCACGTTGGATTGTGAATGGTTGCAGTGAATCTAGTTTCAAGCGGGACATCGTTCCGAACACCTCGAGAGGTCCGGCAAAATCGAGATCTTCGACATTGTCAAATATCAGTATTCCAAGGTTCCTCAAAATTCCCCTGACCTGATGGAAGAGCACTATGGCTGGGAGACTACGATTTCACTTACGCTTTATGGGAACTTGAACCTCGCAATTGGCATAGGCCCGTGCGTTCTTCCATGGGTTTCCGTTATACAACTCCCGCGACCTTGAGGTCTGCTTGTAATTGCAAGACTCGAGCCAGCTTTCGAGTCCATGATATATTAAATCGCTAGAAATCTTGTTGGGGTCAAAGCTTACACTTACCACTTTATGTCGCGGCAGCTTCATAATTCGAATCTTACCTTCTGGTTCTGCCTTGCCTCTCAATTCAAGTGCTGCTACTGAACGACGCTTGTTCTTGGGTTTCTCCCCCCATTTGTCTATAAAGTACATGATCCGTCTGCGAGTTCCGAGTCCTCGTTTCTTCGCCCATTTCTCAAGCTGACTGAACTCGGAACGCCACATATTCTGGCCCGAGTAGTCCCCAACATGAGTCAGGTATGCAACATTGTAACTCGGTGCTGTTTTGACTTCGAAGTCCACCTTCATTGAAGATCACTGAATGCCACTCACGAATTCTCACTCCGCATTAATTTCGTTTTCCTACTTACCGATTAAGCCGGGAAATTTGCACATAAGCTAATGCCATGTCTAGTGTTGGGTCAGCAGTAGCCCGATGCATCGGCACAGGGCGCTGTGGTGTATTAGCGAAAAGGAAAGCATTCACTCTACGTTTCGCGAGAACCATCGCGGTGTTCATAGTGCATGTGAAGCTATCCATTAGCTTGGCCCAGTGAAGCATTCTCTCTCGAAACATTTCATCTCACCTAGGTCGTCGGTTTAGAAGTTTAGTAATTAAAGGGCAGGGCACGTTCGACGATCGCATAAGGTAGTCACAATATGTGATCAGCTGGTGTGAGGAAATGCGCGTTACTCGTGCGACTGCCTAGTGAGAGCGTAAGTTAATCTGTAAAGTCCATCGGCAAGCTGCGGGTCGGATGTCGAGGTTCACTCTCGAGAATTGTAACAAGCTCCTGTATCTTCTTATACGCATCTAGAAACTCGAGACCCTTTCGAGTGATAGAGTAGTATCGGCGTTGATTCAACGCCTCTTGCAAGGGCACTCCAAGGACGTGGACATTTATCAGATCACACCGGGCAAGAGTGTCAAGCATTAGTTTTATCCTGTCTATAGGAAGACCAGCGCCGTAGGAGAGCCTGGTGACTTGGCACCCATCAGGATGACGCTTTAGGAAGCCTAGAATAGCTGCGTAGATATCAATTCGCGATCGTTTCTTCAATGACTCCCCTCAGCAATACATGACACCACAGCTCAGTTGAGATATAGATTATGCCCACATGCGATTAAGGAGGGAGTTGAATGAAACGATCCATGTCTCCTCGATCTAAGTGGTGACCACAACTATCTTGAACAGATAAACCGACATTACAGTGCACCCGCATGAAGAGTCTCATTTGAACAATTCCCAGCAAACTTATCTTACCATCCGGAAGATCCGTGCTTGGTTGCATATGACCAACGAGATTCACTGCGCGCACATTCTAGTGAAGACGGAGAAAGATGCTCAATTGGTCCTGAGTAGGTTGAAGGAAGGAGAAAAGTTCGCTAACATCGCTAGTGAAGTTTCACTCTGTCCATCAAGAAAACGGGGTGGAGACCTAGGGACCTTTGGTAGAGGTCGAATGGTCAGGGAATTCGAGCAAGCCGCCTTCGCTCTTCAGAAGGGACAAGTCTCACCCATTGTAAAGACGAAGTTCGGATACCACATTGTAAAGAGACTCGAATAGATCGATCTTTCCACTCAAAGCCGGTCAATTCCATCGCGTCACGCTACTATGAAAACCGAGAGAACTGTGACTCATGAAACATCTTACTGTGGGCGTCTTTCATGATGACGAAATTTGTCGCGACTTAGGAAAGAAGAATACAGAGAGTGATATCGCGATGTTCAGCAGAAAATTGGATGGGTGCATATTTACCTTCATGTACCCGGTCGAGGACAAATTGTCACCGAAGAGCCAGATAATCTCCAGCATCGATGCGGCCGTGGTCAATTTTGTGGGCATAACCAGAGAACTAGGCGAGACGCTTGTAATGCTAGACAGTCTGGGCATATCTAATGGAATAGCCGTAACTTCTCCCTATGCAGGTTCTGATCAAATCTCCACGTTCACAAAGAATACCTCTCTAGAGTCTTTCATAATTGGAAAAAGAGATTCAATTAGAATACTTGAAGTTCTCAAGAATTTTCAATCTAAGAGAGATACATCCTCTCCGACAATCATTGTTGTCGATCACGCATTCAGTGTTAAAGGGGTTGGCGAAGTCATACTTGGGTTCGTAAAGAGGGGGGTCGTGAGAAAATATGACAAGCTGATGCTGCTACCCGCAAACAGAGAGGTAGTAGTGCGATCAATCCAAATGCAGGATGAGGATTATGACGAAGCTGAAGCGGGATCTCGGGTCGGTCTTGCCATTAAGGGTGTCACGGCTGAAGAGATGAAGAGAGGATCACTATTATGCCACCCTGATGGTGCGAAGACAAGTACGACTTTCAACCTTTCATTCAAGAAGAGCGCATTCTATTCAGGTGACCTCAGAAAAGGAGCTTACCATACGACAGTCGGAATGCAGACAGCCCCCATCATGGTCAGCGAGGCAGACTCGTCCTCCGTCAAGTTCACCTCAGATAAGCCGCTCGCGTACACTGTTGAGGATACATTTCTCATGTTGGATCTAAATGCCAAGAGGGCGCGCATTATGGGTAAAGCGTCTGTAAACTCGTGATAATTACGTCCAGGCTGAAGTTATCTTCCCTCGTTACCTATGTAGATTCTTTGCGGCCACGAAAGAGAGCCCATGCTTCGTCAATTCCTCAGCGGTGTGATTCAAGGCGGCGTGCTTATCCAAATAATTAGATAGCAACTTAGGCATTAACCCCTGCGATTCCACATCAGCTTTTTTAAGAAAGTATTCGAGAATATCTGAAGGATGCTCGCGGGTTACCTCGACCTCAGGATCCCCGCCTTCGTGCTTCGCGGAAATATTCTTAACATGACCCGCGAGTTCTATCAGCTCCGCGCGGCGATCATAGGGTTGTCGAACGATATGCTTGTAGCATTCCGTGATGTGGTGTTCTAATCGGACAACATCTTCAAAACCGAATGATTTCCGAACATCAGCTGCGACCTCGATCGTTCTATTGTTTACTGAGTTGCTTAAGTTGAAGCCGATGAGTGGCGTCGAACCGTCAGGTCTGGCGAAGAGTTTTGCCAACAATAGTGTCGAGAGAACGAAATATGGATTATCGGTCCCGGCGAATACAGAGATTTTGAATTCGTTATTAATGCCGAGAAGGTAGATCAGAAAGCCCATCATGACCGTCCCAGCGTTGAAGTTCAATGCTTGGTAGATGCCATAGTTCGTATAGTAATACAGAAACTCATCGAGCCATTTTAGAGCATAGTCATTGGGTTCTCCTATACCTCCGAAGTAACCTGTGATCGTGTCCGGTCCACCGAGATGAACATTTGACCCGTCGGTTCCTTTCGTATCTAGCGTATCTACATACGACGCGCCGATGATTTGCATAGCTGCCATACCTGCAAGTAGATCTCCCTGGTCACCTTCGGATTCTTTCATGTAGCGTACGCGAATGAACCTGCCTGGCATGAGTTCACCCTTTTCGATTGACTGCCTTGCCTCCGCAATAATCCAAGGGAAATACTGAAACGCGCTGATCTCGAGCGTGACCTCGTTCGTTTTCTTGAACTTCATCAAGTTCGCCCGATCACCAAGTATCTTACGGCGATAGTCACTTACACTGATGAATGCGTGGGCATCACGCTTCGACAACAGCCACTCAAGATCTGGCACGTAGGGAGACTTGATCTTTCTGAGGCGCGCCATTAAATTGGGAAGTTTGCGCGCTTGCTCCGATTTGCGATTGATCTCTTCAATTGAACCATATTTCGTGATAACCGTGAGTATGTCAGTTATCGGACCACTCTTGGGATCAACCAGAACTTTATTGATAGATGTGAGCCGGCTGCTCGAGATTTTGAGCTTTCTACGAAGAATCGATGTCGTATCGGGCATTCGTATCGCTCGAGCGGTCGTATGCTGAGTATCCCATATAAGACGACATCTCACACTATCTGACAAGCAACTAGTCGTCGGTGGCGGTTACGAGTGAAGTTTAGATCTCTGAAAATGAGCAAGAATGCTCATTGTTTGATCAGCGACGATGAGTGTCGATCTTATTGTATGTGGAACCAAAAATGTACTCGTTTCCTTCGAGGAAACCGTGTGGAAACCCCATCTCAATTTTGCTCACTTCGTCCAGGCGCTTGAGCTGATCATCATTTAGGGTCCATTCAAGGACACCTAGGTTATCTTTCAGTTGAGTTTGGTTTCGAGCCCCCACGATTGGGATGATCTGCGATTTGTTTTGTTGTTGGCGTACCCAGTTGATGGCAACCTGCGACATCGACCGTCCACTCTCATTAGCAATCTTCTGCACTTCATTGACTACGGAACGCGCTTTCTCACTCAATTCAAGCTTGGTCGGGTCAATCCGAGTAGGCTCGGTGGGTCTAGAGAAGAATTTCCCGCTTAATAGTCCGGACTCGAGCAGACCCCAGGGCATAACTGCCATGTCCCAGTGGCGGGCCATAGGCAATAAAGCACGTTCGACCGCTCGGTCGAGTAATGAGTAAGGGATTTGCAAACCAACGAAACGAGACCACCCACGCAAATTGGCGAGGGTGTTAGCTTCAGCCACAATCCAATCGGGAGTATCTGAAACAGCGACATACAGAACTTTCCCGGATTTCACCAAATCATCAATCCCTCGCATGACCTCTTCGACGGGCGTCATATAATCCCACATATGCAAGTAGAAGATGTCTAAGTAATCTGTTCGAAGCCTTCTGAGGCTGCGCTCAAGAGACTTCATCATATTCTTCCTACTATTGCCGCCGCCATTCGGATCGGAATCATCTGGTTTGGTTAACGTGTACTTGGATGCTACGACGAAACGCTCGCGCTCCGAGCCGATCAATTCACCCAGAAAAGTTTCGCTGGTACCGTCCGTATAATTAACCGAGGTATCAATGAAGTTCCCCCCTGCCTCCGCGAACAAATCGAACATGAGCTTGGACTCGTCTCTTGAAGCACCCCAACCCCAAGTCTCTCCAAATGTCATCGTACCCAAGCATAGTTCCGATACACGCAAGCCAGTATTTCCCAGAAGCTTATACCGCATCTTACTCTCTAACGCGAAGTCAAATCCCGAGATTTCACCTTATCCTTGATCAATTGATGTCGGATAATGCGTCAACTTCTAGACTGAAACTTAATTGCCAGAGCGAATATGACGTCACGATTGCGGGTGGATATCACGAACAAAGCGAAAGTCGGCGTTTTGGGCGCAACAGGGATGGTTGGTCAAATGTACATCAAACTGCTCGAGAACCACCCGTGGTTCGAAGTATCCTATATCGCGGCCTCTCCAAGATCTTCAGGGATGAAGTATGCAGATGCTGTTGAAGGAAGGTGGCATATGCAGACGAGAATACCAACCGATGTACGACAACTCATCGTTGAGGACGCAAACGCAGTAGACAAGTCACTGGGCAAGTGCGACTTCGTCTTCTCGGCGCTCGAGCTCGATAAGCAAGCCACCCGAGACTTAGAGAACAAGTACGCACAAAACGAAATCCCGGTAGTGTCAAACTCATCAGCACACAGGTGGACAGATGATGTTCCAGTATTGATTCCGGAAGTAAATTTCGATCATCTCGAGATGATATCAACCCAGAGAGCACATCACGGTTGGAAGAAAGGATTCGTCGTCGTGAAACCAAACTGCAGTATCCAAAGCTATCTCCTACCGATCCACGCACTTGAGAAAGCAGGATTCCCAATAGGCCGAGTACTCGTCACAACCCTCCAAGCCCTCTCCGGAGCTGGCTACCCGGGACCATCCTCCTTTGACATGGTTGACAACGTCTTGCCGTACATTGGCGGAGAAGAAGAGAAATCAGAGAAAGAACCTTTGAAGATACTGGGGAAAATCGAGAAAGGCAAGTTCGCTTATTGCGATTCTATGAAAATATCAGCACACTGCAACAGAGTTCCAGTCCTTGATGGACATACGGCCTGTGTGAGCATCGAGTTCAAAGACAAGAAACCCTCAAAGGAACAGACAATACGGACATGGCGCGAGTTCAGTTCCCTCCCTCAAGAGCTAAAACTCCCCCTGGCCCCCACTCAACCGATAATTTACCGCGATGAGGAGGATAGACCTCAACCCAGAATAGACCGTGATAGCGACAAAGGCATGGCGGTGACAGTGGGAAGATTACGCGATTGCAACGTTCTAGACTTCAGATTTGTTGGCCTATCGCATAACACTATCAGAGGAGCCGCAGGTGGAGGAATCCTCAACGCCGAGTTATTGAAAGCCAAAGGATATCTCTGATGGACAAATCGGAAACCGTATTTTCGTCGTAGCGTGTGATTGACCGGCCTTGCGTCACAGTGAGCCAAATTGGTTGTTCATGGGAATTCTCTCAACTCTTTGCTTTGCATTTTACGGCTTCTTTGGTAAACTGTCAGAATTTCAGCACCCACTCGTCACCAACCTAATCATCTACGCAACCGCCTCAATTTGTGGAATCGTCATAGTCATAGCAGAAAAACGAGGGTTCAGGTTTTCTAAGATTGGCGTTCTTTCAGGGGTTACGTCTAATTTTGGCGCAATGACAATGCTTTACACTCTCGTTTCAAATCAAGTGTTAGTGGTCTTTTCATTTGTGTCATTTGCATCAGTGATATTCTTCCTAGCTATCTTGGTCATTGATAAGCCAAGACTGTCGCCCAACCAGAAATTGATCGCAGCAGTCGGAGTTCTCGTCGCTGTATTTGGATTATTCCTAGCGTCGACCTCAACTGCGGGAGGCATCAGGCATCTCCTGAATAATCCTACAATCAACTTGCAATTTCTCCTCCTAGCACCTATAATGCCACTCGGCTTCGGTTCCTGGGCTTACTTTTCCTTCGTTGCGATAAAGAAGAATAATGAGAATGTTTCAAGTGTCTGCCTTAACTATTCTCTCGCATCAGTCGCAGTCGCTTTGATTGCATATTTACTCTTTGGGCAAACCTTCCCCATGTCGGATCTCTTCGAGATAAGAAATCTGTATCCGATACTTGCCGGGTTGTTCGTGTTAACAGGAGTTGGTTTCACACTCAAATCGTATGAGTTCACATCAGGTCAATCTAGAATTGAAGAAACCATGGTCACTATCTTGGCGAATGCCGAGATAATCCCGCTGATATTTCTTTCATACTTCATTCTAAAGGAGAACACAATTGAAGGTTTTGCTGGCGCCTTGACGGTTTTCATCGGTCTATCTATCCTGAATTCTGCAAGAACAAAGTGACGTACAGCTTCACCATCAAAGTAGTATTCTGCTCCAAGGCGAATCAATAGACAATAAGGAAAACTGCTCTCATCGTTTAAATCGAGATCTCAAGTCACACGGCACCGGGTACGGTAATACTCACGACCTCGAGCAAGAACATCCTTCCTTCATCCATGGCAGGTACGATCGTCTGCATCTGGGCGGCATCATTCATCTTCATCAAAATAGCCCTTCAAAATATTCCACCAATCACTCTAGCCCTAGCGAGATTCGCAATAGCTACTCCGGTACTACTGGTGATCACATCATCTCAGCAGCCTACGAGGCGAATGATGAAAATTGCTCTACAAGCTGACTTTTGGAGCTTTTCAATCCTCGCCCTTCTTGGTGTCACATTACTCTATGTCCTTCAATTCTATTCTTTGAAGTATATATCAGCAACAGAAGGCTCGGTTATAATCAACTTTCACGCGATCTTCGCCATGCTGCTTTCAGCCCTGCTCTTGAAAGAGCCGTTAAACAAACTGAAAGTAGCAGGAGTTTTCGTCGCTTTCTTTGGCGTGGTAGTGATCACTATCAGGAGTATTACCGGCACTACCATGAATTTTGCTGAACCCCTCGGGGTACTAATGATGATGGCCACTGCTCTTTGCTGGGCATCGTATTCAGTCTACGGAAAGAAGATTCTGCAGAAATATTCAACACAAGTTACAACATCATGCGTCTTCCTGCTTGGCACGATTTATCTGATCCCATTTGCTATGAGCGAGGGAGAATTAAGCTCCATTGCAAGTTCATCGCCGATTGTTTGGCTAAGCGTCATATTCTTAGCTATCCCCAGCTCGGTTGTATCATATATCCTATGGAACAAGTTAATCCAAGAAATCGACGTTACTAAGGTGCTTGTCTCGCTCTATCTTATACCCATACCCACAGCGATTCTATCTTACATAATTCTCGGTGAAACGATCACATATTCTGTTATTGCAGGAGCAGGCTTAATCATCGCTGGAGTTTACTTAACTGAATCATCTCGAGGTAACCCAATCTGATCCAGGTTAGCCTTATAGTTTCAAAGAACAGATATGCGGCACGGTGTGGTGACGAGTCGTTTGCGGCCTGTTCTTGTCGCGCTTCTCACAGTAATCTCGTTGTTATCAGTCATAAGCTTCGTAGGGCAAGCACGCAGTCAAGCCTCTGTAACTTCGATCTCGACCACATCTGAATCTAGCACTCTAACGGTCGGAACGATTACTGAGATAACCACCTCGTCCTACGGTCCCGCTACAGGGTTCATTCCCGGTGTCTTCTCAGCGTATGAAGGACCGACAGTCTGTTTCTATGTCCCTTACGCATTCCACGTTGATGCCTCAGCTCAGCGAATACAAGGTGTAATTTCAGGTAGTAGCCCATTCAATTTCTACATAATGTCAAAACCGCAATACAATTACTTCGCACTCCTTCAGCCGCCGTGTGGAAGCAGCTACATAGCATTGAAACTTGAATATTCAATCAGGAATTTTATCGTCAACTGGACCGCCCCCAATCCGGGAGATTATTACATACTCCTAGAAAACACCTCAGCGTATGAGATAGCGTACAACATACAGCTCACCGTGGTGGAACCTGCATCGATTTCATTGTACAGCACAACGACCGCGATACAGACTCTAACCTTCATTCAACAACAAGCAATCAACGCTACAGCTACTCAATCAGAGGCTGCACCACCCTCTGCACCCAACCTCACGACACCAATCGCCATTGGCATGATCGCAGCGGCGATAATCATCCTCATCTTGGCGAAGAGGCGCAAACGAATCAGATAGTCTGAAATCTGTTCAACAGGTTGTAGAGGCAGACTTCACAGAAACTTATAGTACAAGCTAGGTATCATCAAGGCGGTTTCAGCGTTGCCGAAAGCGTACATGGAAATCAGAACTTTGGCCGGTTGGCAAGGAAGCGTTGTCCGAGATCTAAAGAAGAAGAGCAGCGAGAAGGATTCGCCTATAAGAGACTATGACGTTATTTTCGGAGACTACGATGTTATGGTAGTAGTTGAACACCGAGACAGAAAGATCTTCCACAAAACAATCGGAGACATCTCTCGCTTAGGAGGAGTTTCGAGCACAAATTCGCGAGTGGTAATGGATAAAGCGGACGTTGACGAAAGTCTAGGCCCATCCGCTCTGAAACCCAGCAAACTCAGCGGAGCCCCCTAGAACAGTCGTAATTTAGTCCTCGGTAGCCGCTTCAATCCGCCCTGATCGTATCGCTCTAACTAATGCCGCATGATCACGCTCGGTCTGATCCGCATAATCCACAGCAAATTTCAGAATGGCTTTGTCAAAGACATTTTTCTTGCCAAGGTAACCCCTGATCTCTGGCGCTTTCTCTGAACGAGCATGAGCCCGCGCCAATGTCCAGCCCGTCGCTTGTGCATAGCTGAAGAGCCGCGACGCATTAAACGATTCGACCACGGGTTTGATTTTCCAATCTCGCAGCTGACGAACATAGAAATGACGATCCTTGGTCCTACCCGTCGTCCACCCGAGGAAGATGTCACTTGCCGACTGCATTAACCGTTGACCCATGACCACTCGTTGTCCGTGATGCTTGTACTGACTTGCTCCGGCATACGGTTCAAGAACTGAAGCATTGGCTTCCTTAAATTGTAAGAAGAGCGGATCGTCAGCTGATGCCATCAGAAGCACAACATAACAGGTAGTACCTACGCTTCCAATCCCTACTACTTTGTTAGCGATATCTATGAAGCGGAACCGGTCGAAAAGGGTTCGATGGTTTTCTGACAACGTTCTTCGATATCTATCTATATAACGGAAAATAATGCGTGCAGCCTTTCTCTCGTATGGATCACCTATGTGAAAGATAAGGGGCGGTTCATCCTTGATCATGACTTTACCATTTCTAAGAGTCGTCATAGTTGGGAAAATATCTGACACACTCCTTCTTGCCTTTTTCACCTTGGCTCTCATCTTCTTGACGAACTTGGGATCATTAACCTGGCCAAGGAAAGTCTCCAACTCAAGTTTTGAATACCAAACGTCTAGGACATGCATTCGCGCAAATTCTGCCATCTGAGTCCGATAAGTTCTAACTAACTCTAGTGCTGCCGTCCTGCAATCCTTTTCGCGTAAACCGTTGTTTCTGCCTGCCACCACGAAGCTCGTAGCGAGACGTTTTAGATCCCACTCCCATGGAGCAGGCAAGGTCTCGTCAAAATCGTTAATGTCGAAAATTAAGCCACGCTCTGGTGTACCAAAGACTCCGAAGTTGACGAGATGACAATCACCACATGCCTGAACCCTTACTCCACTCGTCGGAGTGGTCGATAGGTCTGCGGCCATTATTGCTGCTGCACCTCGTAGGAAAGCGAAGGGTGACTGCATCATCCGCCCAAAACGAATCGGCACTAACTTTGGAATGCGAGTCTTATTCTGAGCCTCCAGAATCTTGATAGGATCCAGACGCTTCCTGCTCGGTTTCCAACCTGCGTGACTATCTAGCGGCGTCACATCCCGGAGTGCCCTTCCCGCGGCTATACGTTCTTCCAGCGAAAGAGCAATTTGCGATCTAATCTCCTACCACCAGCCCAAAAGATGCCAGAATTACCATTCCAAGATTGATATTCTTATCACTTGTCGTAACTACGCTGTATTCGGTATGGAGCATAAATATTGATTCGGAGTCGAACATGAATTCACTGTCTAGCAGTGTCGGCTATTGGCAAGAAGAAACGCTCTACCCTACTTACTCGCCTCCATGGCCATCATCCTCTGGGGAGCGACACCTGCCGCAACGTACATCGCAGTAGGAAGCATCGATGCGATTACGGTTGGGCTCATTCGCACAATTACTGCCGCCGCGATCCTATTTCCAATAGCTCTGCTTTTACGACTGCCTACCCCGACCGACAGGAGATGCTGGATTGATGTGTTCCTCTCCGCTCTGACTGGTTTCGTAGGGTATACCCTCCTCTACACGCTCGGCCAGAAGTTTACCTCAACATCTCACGCCGCGCTAATCCTAGCTTCAGCACCGATTTTCACCGGATTCATCGGATCTATTGTCGAACGGAAATGGCTCCCGCGGAATTGGTGCATCGGAGCAAGTATCGCTCTCGTTGGAGAAGGAATCCTCATAACTTTCCGTACGACTGAAGCCATGACAGCGAGCTTAACCGGCGACCTCCTAGTCCTCGCCAGTGTCATATTCGTGAGTACAAGCTACGTAATTGGCGGGCGCTCTTCGTCCCGGATCGGTTCGTGGACTACAATTACTTGGAGCTTAGGCCTCGCAGGAATTATGCTTGCCCCCGTACTACTATGGCGTCTAAGCGTAATTCATTTTACGCCTTTTCGAGCAAGCATGACGAGTTGGATTGCAGTCTTCTATCTCGTCGTCTTCACTTCAATAATCGGCTGGGCGGCTTGGTACGCAGCAATAGGACAGGCTGGAGTGGCGCATATCGCACCGATTCAATTCGCCCAACCAATCGTTAGCCTAATCATAGCCCTCGCGATCGTTGGAGAAACAATCACACTGCCCATACTTCTCTCAGTATTCATAATCTTAGTCGGGTTAGCCATCACCAGGATGGAGAAGAAGTAATAACAAGTGAACGATGCACCCCTATTAGCGCATCCACAATGAGAGAATTCGTCTCCCTCGTAGCACCACCCAAAGAGCAAGTCGACCCCGCTTGGTGGTTCGTGATCCAAGACGATAATGTTCTAGTCCGGCATGAACCAAATGGGGAGGCTATTCCGCGGGTCTTGAATCCTCTCGAACTAGGATTGACTACCATGCGGCAACATTACCTTGGTCGATTAGATGGATGCCATTGTTATGCGGTCGAGGTCGTAGATGGATCTGCTCCACACCGAGGGATGGAGTTTGAAGGACTTCGTAAGATCTACGGACTGTTAGACGACGATCTCTTCTCCTTGGCTGGCAAGGCTTTGCAAATCATCGACTGGGATAGAACGCACCGCTTCTGCGGTCGATGCGGCTCTGAAACGAGAACACATGCCACCGAGCGGGCCAAAGAATGCGTCAGATGTGGTCTCCTCCATTTTCCGCGCCTTGCACCCGCAATCATAGTACTCGTCAAACGGGAACATGAGATTATGTTAGCTAGAGCACGTCGATTTACAGCGGCAATGTACAGCACTCTGGCCGGTTTTGTTGAACCGGGAGAAACGCTTGAGGAGGCTGTCGTGCGTGAGGTGAAAGAAGAGAGCGGGATAACTGTAAAGGAGATCTGCTACTTCGGAAGCCAACCCTGGCCCTTTCCACACTCGCTGATGATTGGCTTCACTGCTAAGTATGCTAGTGGACAGATAACCCTGAACGATGATGAAAACGTTGACATAGGCTGGTTCGCACCGCAAAGTCTCCCATCCCAACTTCCCAGCGAAATGAGCATTGCCCGAAAACTGATTAACTCATTCCTTCAAGAAACCAATTCGCGATCGACCTAACACGAGCTCTCAGCCTGCGTGACTCGATTCGAGAAGTCTTATAATGTCGTTTCTCTAAATCAGCGAAAATCTGCGAGGAAATTAGGATGGTTGATTTAGACTTCGGTGGCGTCGTAGAGAATGTTGTTACAAGAAAAGAGTTCACCTTCGAACGAGCCAAAACAGTGCTGAAAGATGAAGTTGTGGCCACACTCGGATACGGAATTCAAGGCCGAGCTCAAGCCCTCAACATGCGAGATAATGGCATAAAGGTAGTTGTTGGACAGAAGAAAGGTATCCATTACGATTTGGCAGTCAAGGAAGGATGGACCCCAGGCGAGACATTGTACACCATGGAGGAAGCTGCAAAGTTAGGCACCATCAAAATGTTCCTACTAACCGACGCTGGACAGAAAGAAACTTGGCCCATTCTCCGCAGTACATTGAAAGATGGCGACGCCCTTTACTTCTCACACGGATTCTCAATAGTCTACGGAAATTCGACAGGCGTGGTTCCCCCAAAAAACGTCGACGTCATACTGGTCGCGCCAAAAGGTTCCGGTACCTCTGTCAGACGGAACTTCCTTGACGGGAGCGGGATAAACAGCAGTTTTGCAGTCTACCAAGACCACACAGGTCGAGCTCATGACAGAGTGAAAGCCATCGGCATAGCTATCGGTTCTGGCTACCTTTTCCCGACCACATTCGAGCAGGAAGTGTACAGCGACCTAACAGGCGAACGAGGTGTATTGATGGGAGCAATTGCAGGTCTCATGGAAGCGCAGTACAACACTCTAAGAGAACACGGACACAGCCCCAGCGAATCCTTCAACGAAACTGTCGAAGAATTCACCCAGAGCCTCATCAGACTAGTTGACGAAAAAGGGATGGATTGGATGTTCAACAACTGCAGCGAAACCGCTCGAATTGGCGCGTTGCGATGGAAGAACCGTTTCCGAGATAACACCAAACCTCTCTTCGACTCAATATACGAACTCGTAGTCGCCGGAGAGGAGACGCGAATAGTCCTCGAGAGGAGTAACACTGCCGACTACAAACGAGAACTTGAAAAAGAGCTTAGTGCCATGGGCAACTCTGAACTCTGGAAGACTGGCGCAACGGTCAGATCCCTACGGCCACAACGCCAGAACGAGTCCTGAAGATTCGAAATTTCCCGATGGCTGTCAAGTATCGAGAATAATGACAAGTGAAGATGCTTTCATCTTGCTTTCAATGAAACCAGTATAGCAGAAGCGGCTGCAGATTACCTGGCGAAACGATCACTTGCAATGCGCGAATTTCGATGCAGCGGAAAGAATTCGCTCGGACCAGAATCCTTATCAAAAGAAGCAAATGTCTCATAGAGACGATTGATCCATGCCGAAAAAAAAGAAGACCTCCACCCGCAAGGCTAAAGTCAAAAAAACTAAGCGAAAGATGAAGAGGAAAGCAAAATCAGCGAAACGCCGACTCGGTAAAGGCTTCGTTCGATTGGGCAAGAAATTATCTAAGTAGCAGCTAGCGCTTAGCCGAATCCTCCATCGTCTTTCTGGTTCTCCCCTTTTTTATACGAAAACTGTTCCCGACGGACAAAACCCGAATGATACGGGCATTCAGTAGCTCCAAGATCACAGATTCGATCTGCATTTTACAGTTATTCTAATTATGCTGACTGACTTATCGTTTCAATGCACTATTTGACTAAGATAATTTTGACGAGCCAAGAGCTACTTAAGTTAGAGTTCGATTCTCCATTATCTTTGAAGCTCGAAGACGAACTCTTGCTCTCCCGATAGCACAATCAGGTTGTGCATGGACCCAGGCACGGATGACGAGACGCCGAGATAGAGTGTGACGAAACTATTAGGTTGAATTACAGGTTCGGTTCCAGCAGGGTTATACATGTTCCAGCGGTAGGCAGCTGGGAACACAATATCGTTTGACGAAATGGTCAAGTTTCCTGCTTGTTCAGCTCCCAAGATTGTAGGGTCTGTTGGCGAACCTACTACCCCTCTGATGAGTCTCAATTGGTCGAAGTAGACTGCGGTTATGTTCAGGGAGGTCGACCCTCGATTCCACAGCGAAACCGAGACCTGCACGAGGTCTCTGTTGAAATTATAGCCAACGAGTTGGAGTCCTGAAGCTTCGGGCAATGGGGTCTCTAACTCTGATTGGTGGCTGGGCGACCAGATTGGTACTATTTGTGTCTGCGTGAAGGCCACCATTATGACGAGCAGTATAAGCGGCGTGATAATTGCTAACTGTTTATCGTTCACTTGTCATCCCCCTTCTGTTTGCCGGCCCGCCAAACTGTCAGCATCTCTTTCACGACGAGTGCATAGACCGACCACACTGACAGCACAATGATCAATCCCACACTTACGATGATCGACGACTGGAAGGGCACGACTCCTGCTAAGCGAAGATCAACTCCGGGTGCCTGACCATTGATGTAAGGCGACTCTAGAGCAGGCTCATTTGCTTGAGGTGGAGGGCTGAACGAAGTTGAAGTTTGACTTTGCAAATATTGACCGCTCCCAGCAAAGTGTGCCGTAACAAAGATGTCTCTCGGTGCATTCAGCGGGAATGACAATACCGCCACCCCATTATAGCCGGTAGTATTCTGACCCATCTTTACTGGACCAAAGTCGGTGCTTACAGAGAACTCCACTATCGCACCAGAGATGGGAGCCCCTTGGGGATTCATTAGAAGTACTGATGCGGTTATGATGTTTCCATTTGCTGCAACATCCAAGTTGCTGAGTTGGGTTGAAACGGGCGCCGATCTGGTTGACGCACTGACTACGAGATAACCATTCTGAAGATTATTCATGCCAAAGCAGGGGATGATGCAGTAGAATTGAAAGCTACCAACTTGATTTGCGGTAAACTTTACTTCTTGAACAGGTGCCTGCGAATCGATATCGGGGGTCACTATATTGTACCCGCCAATTAACACCTTATGGGGATTATCGAAAGATAGATCCTGATCACCATAGATGAAACGGACATCAACCTGATCACCTTGGACCACCTGAAGATAGAACGGATTTGATGATCCGTTGAATCCCGAGGAACTCACGATTACTGTGAAAGATTTTACAGCTGTCGTTTCGTCGCGTGGTCCGAAGTTGGAAACCTTGAGGCTTCCAGAAACTTGTAACGACTTGGCTGTTGCTCCGCATGGAGTTTGGACGATGATGAAAAACGCGAAAAGTGCAACCAAGAGGAGAACACGACGCATTCTAAGCCGCCTCCATCGATTCTGCCACCTTCGTCATCTCATCAACCGTATTGTTCGAAAATATCGCAAAACGGATTCCTCCTCTCCACCATTGAAGCTGCCCCGGCTCAGCTACTCCTGAAATGCTTGGTTCTCTACCAATTGCAGTGTTTCCAGCAACGGTAATCCTACTGAAATCAGTCGGCAAGTACGCTGGTGAGCTTGAATCGGGTGAATCTTGGGCTTGGGTTAGGACGAGTGCCACGTCTTCATTGTACAAGGAAAGCGGTTTGGATAATGGATTCACATACGTAAAAGCTACTAGATGATTATCGTCTGAAATTCGCACATCCTTAAGTCTGCTTCCAATCGGAAGGCTTGTCGGCTTTGAGATTACAAAATCAACTTTCGACTTCGCTTCTGATAATGAGACGACCATGCCGATATTCGACAACGGCACACCAGGTCCAGAATCCTGGTTTGAATTCGGCACAGCTACCGGAAGATGCATTGCGGCGAGTCCCATACTGAACCCCATAACTCCAAAGGCTCCGTACCTCAGAAAACTTCTCTTTGACATATCAGGCGACGAAGATGCTACACCTGATTGAACTCTCAGAGTAGCCGACGGAGCCAGGTTCGGTGGTGCGTGCTGAGTTACCGACTCTTCCGTTTCCCACATTGAGATCATAGGGAAGAGCCGACTAAATACAAGGTAGATGAGCATAAAGCCCGCGAAGGTTCCTGAAACAATGGAGACCTCGACCCATGTCGGCCAATATGATCCAGTCGCGTAAGGAAGTTGCGGAAGCGCCAATGTTGGCACGACGATGTTGAATCGTTCGACCCACATTCCGATGTCGATCATGAGGGAGGCAACGAGATATCCGGTAAGAGTTCTTGTGCGAGGTAATCCTATCAGGAATGCAGGAATCACAAGCCCGCCGATTACCTGAACCCAGAAGAGGACCGAGTACTGCCCCCAGAAGAGGGAGGCCATCCACTGCCCCTCAAGGCTCGATGAGTCAAAGAACTTGTAGCCGGGGACAAGATTCTCATTTATTGTAAAGTAGATAACGATAATGTCTAGAGCTATGAGAAGCTTTCCAAGATTATCAAAATGCCGCTTCGTAATATATGCATCCAAATGATAGAACCGTGTGAGAAGCGCCATCACTATTATTACAGTTGCGACACCCGAGAGCAATGCTCCTGATACGAAGTAGGGACCGAATATTGTGCTATTCCAACCGGTTCGGAACAACATGGCAAAGTCCCAAGATACAACCGTATGTACAGATATGGCGATGGGGATGATTATGATCGACATCATGGTGATCGCTCTCTCAAGATGAGTCCACTGAGTTGCTGAACCGTTCCAGCCCAATGAGAGCTTCCTGTAGAGCCACCTGCGGAACTTAGAACAATCTTGCAATTTGTCCCTGCATGCAGCAATATCAGGAATCATCGGCAGATACAGAAAGATCGTGCTCCCGATCATGTAGGTGCCAATTGCCATGAAATCCCACGTCAACGGGGACTGAATTCTTGCAAATATGATTGTATGCAACAACCTATCAGGCCGCCCCAGGTCGATGACGGGCATCATCACAGCCATCATCAAAGATGCAAAAGTGACAACCTCAGCTATTCTTGTGATCGGCTTCCTCCATTCCGCTTTAGTGAGACGGAGAATAGCGGACATCAAAGCGCCCACATGACTTATGCCTATGAAGAACACGAAATTGACGATGTAGAAAGCCCATGACACGACAGCCCGCATTCCTGTTACTCCTAGCCCAGTAGTCAACTGAACGTAGTATGCGTAGGCTCCCCACAGAGCAATCGCGAGCAGTGAACTTGCCAAAGCGTATACGGAGGAGGATTGATTCTTAACTGGCCCGAAGATTGACTTGTTCTTCTCGGTGGAGTTTGCTGTCATGCACTTGCACTTCCTCTAGGCGGTAAGTAGAGTACACGTGGGCTGGTCCCCAACTCATCCTTGAATCGATAGGCGCCTCTATCCTGAATCATGTCGCTAAGCCTGACACTATCTACTCCATTGCTTACCACATCCTGAGCTTCATCACCGAACCAGAGAGCCTTCATTCCTGCTCTTGCACATGCTTCGACGCAGGCAGGCACCATACCCATTTTGGTTCGATGTCTGCACCACACACATTTCTCAGCCACGCCTCTCCTATGTGGGATGTTGAAATCTGGTGAGTACTGAATCTTCTTCTCCTCTTCAGTGACTGGAGGATCGTACCAGTTGAAGAACCGGCGCTCGTAAGGACAGGAAGCTAGACAGATTCTGCAGCCTATGCATCTGTTCTGATCTATCAATACGATATTGTCTTCGCTGTAATATGTAGCCCCAACAGGGCAGACCTTTGTGCAAGGTGAGTTCTGACAGTTCTGACAGGGAACCGGCATGTGAGTACCATCCGGGAGGTCGAAGACCTGTATCCAAGGCTGTCTGCCTTCATAATTCGGTTCTCCCCAAGCAGGGGGGACATGCATTTCAGCGTGACAACCTTCTGTACACTTTCGACAGCCATCGCATTTGTCAAGATCGATAACGAAAATAAAATTCCGTGGCGGCTCAATCCCTGTAGTTCCAGCCGATTGCGAACTCACCGGTTCGAAACCTTTCAAGAGAGAGGAGGCTGCAACACCGGCAAGAGCCACGACTGTGCCCTTCAGGATCTTTCGTCGTTCAACCTTTTTCCGACCGCTATTCTCCCTCAACGCGATAACCAGATCTTCCAAATGTGACCCTAACGGACAATTAGGTAACCGTTCATGTAACCTACCAAACCCATTCCAGGTCCGCAGGGTGTCTCGCACATGTATTCGTAGACCCCGGGAGCTGCGAAGGTGTAGGTGAAGGTAACTATCGTGTCTGGTGGAATCGGAATGTCAAGGTTTAGCCCAGGAATGGAAAACGTATGTCCGATCGGCAACGTGCCAACATCTTGCCCCTGGGAATAGCTGACCGCTGTCTGCCCACTGTCGGTGTTATTGTAGATGACAAAGGCAACAGAAGCGCGACCTGTATAATTCTCAAGAACAGCTGTGTCGAGATTAGAAATCACGAAGGTGACAGGAACGCCGAACGGCACTGTTACGTTATTATCATTTGGCCCTTGCGCTGTTCCGTTGCTTGATCTAGGAGGTCCCCGACCGTTTGCGGATGATGGAATTAAGAACGCGTCATAACCGCCTCCACCCCAATCAGGAATGATATCAAGATTGACTACCTTTGAGGCTGATTGCTGAGGGAGGCTTACAGTCGCAGTCTGAGGCACAGATTGAATCTTTTGACCGAACGAATTCAAGTTACCTGCAACATAGCCTGCGCCAAGACCAATTATCAGGATAGCAACAAACAGAAGAGCGGCCACAGAGTTGTTCATGCTAACTTCTCCGGTGCTGCAAATCGACTCTTGTCCTTCGTACTTAAATCTCGGCGCGTTGCGTCAATTTTTGGCGGAACGTGCTTTGCTGATCCAAGACGCTAACTCAAAGGAAGAACTCGCTAAGGCCTTCTCTGATTCTACGGTACGAAGAATCGTCGCCGCCACTCTGCATGACTCGAAATCAGCAAACGATCTCTCTGAGATGCTTGATCTACCCCACAGATCCCTGTACAGATACTTAGATGAGTTATGCAAATTAGGAATACTGGCGAAAGAGCGCATGGTCGTCCTAGGTTCTGGTGGAAAATATGTTCTTTACAGGAGTATGGTTAAGTCTGTCACCTTAAGATATGAGTCAGATGGACTTGAGGTTGATTTGATACCCAATGAGAAAATCCTTGACAGATTTCTGAGGTTCTGGAGTTACATGCGCGGTTGATGATCTTCATGATGAGTGATCTAATCTGGTATATCAGATTCCTTGGTGTTCTGTGCTTATCAACAGCAGGTATCCTAGTAGGGTTAGCATTTCGCGGGTACCGTAAGACCAGAAGTATGGCGCTGCTATATGGCGCAGTAGGGTTCCTCATGATTGGCGCGGGCGCTCTCATTGAAGGAATACTATTCGAATTCCTGAATTTTCCGTTTGAGTACGCTCACGCGGTAGGAGCGACTTTCACTGCCATAGGACTCTTGACGTTACTTTATTCCATTTACCGAACAAGCTAACTACAACTAGGATGACGACTATGTCTTTCGGTTAGATTTTGATCGGTTGAAACTCTTCGTTATCCTCTGGCCCTTGCTCCACTGCACCAAATATCTACATGCAAGGTCACCATGGCCTCTACACTTCAGTCTAACTGTAGACGCGCCGAGTTTCGAAGCGACTCCCTGATGCACGGCTTCATCAAGAACGTCACAAACGAGTACTGGGTTACTGGATGCCAATTCCTGAAAAGGACAATTCAGTTGTTCATACAAGACCCTATCTTTGCCAAGAGCAAGGACTCTGGGATGTGTCTCCATCTCTTCAAGAATGGTACCGATGAAACAATCGGAATAGCTCTTCGGATCCCATCGAATAACGTCAAATCTACTAGTCATCGCTTGGACAATATCTTCCCCTATCCGCAATCCAATATCACGCAAGATCATCCTTGCGCCATCTTCGCCTACTGATCGTCTGATTCCGTCGATCAAACTCGCGCTAAGCTCGAAGTATTTCCTCGCAGGAAAACCTACGGACTTCTGCGTCTTACTAATGCTGTAACGCACAACCTCTTTCCCGGACTTCAGCTTCTCTTTTCGGGCAACGATTAAGCCAGCTTTCAATAATCCAGCAAGGCGAGGTCCCATCACGCTTGTCTTGACCCCCAACGATTCTCCAATTTCAGATCGTGTTGAGTCATTGAATGTTAACGAATCAAGAATTTTCCAAGCGAGGGGAGTGGACAACCCTCTCGCAATAGTGACTCGGGACAACGGAGACTGCCCCCATTTCACACTACATCAGCAAAGGGGGCGTATAAGCTCCAAGGCTTATGCCATCTCCTGACAAAGCGGTGCATTAGTCTGCAAAGACCAAGCGGAGCATTAGTTTGCGGGAAAAGTCGACCGACATACGGGCAGATAATCACTGGCTTGGAAGTCGAAAAACTAGCCAGCTTGGCCCCATTGAATTTAGCCAAGAATCTTATGTTCGAATATGCGCACTCTCGATTTGTATCTTGACCCGCCTCTAAGCACCGAAGGTGGAATCGCGGCGACGTTGACGATTGAAAGGTAGAAGTAGGCAATGCTGAGGCCCTTCATGAAGAGAACTTTATCGAAGGCAGATATCGTCAGAGGATTGACTGCAGAGATTACTTGCGTTATCGTTTCGTAAGGAATTACGATGGTCATTATCAGCACGGCCGCATTGAGGCTAATCACATAACCAACCTGGAAAAATGTCGCTCTAAATGCCGACGCGATTCCTCTACGTTTCTCAGGTACGGAACTCATCACTGAACTTATGTTCGGAGAGACAAATAGGCCCATGCCTGCTCCAACAAGGATCATGTAAGCGATCACTACAGATATTGGTGTCACTATCGTCATGGTTGAGAAAAGATAGAGAGCAACGCTCGTGAGAGCGAGGCCAGATGTTGTGAAAGGAAGATGCCCGAATTTGTCCGATAATCTACCACTTAACGGTCCTACAATGAGAAATGCGATATCGAAAGGGATGATTGCTATCCCAGCCGCAAGAGGACTCATGTCGAGAACGAGCTGAAAGTAAAGGCTCAGTAGCAGTAGAAAAGCTCCCCACGCAATCGCATTCAGTAATTGGGCAATTACTCCGCCGGTAAATTCCCTAATCTTCAGCAGACTTAAGTCAAGCAACGGATGCGCTTGCCTACTCTCATATGCGACGAAGATCGTAAGACATACTGCACTGAGGACCACAAGCCCGTAGACCACGATTTCCTCCGACAACCCATACGCACCGAAAGTCAGCGCGAGGAGGAAACTCGTGATCGAGATTGAAAACGACACAAATCCTAACCAGTCCACCTTACTCTTCCTCTCCAATTTAGCCACCTCCTTCAGCCTGTGATGCGCCCAGAAGGTTCCGAAGATTCCTATTGGGATGTTAACGTAGAAGAGTGCCCTCCAATCGAAGAAAGAGAGAATCAAACCGCTGAGTGTCAGGCCAGCCATTGCGCCGAACCTGAAGGCGATCTGGTTAATGCCAAGGGAAAGCCCTAGGTCCTTTTTTGGTGTCGCGTCCACAATCATTGCAACACTGTTTATGAACAGCATCGCAACTCCCAGTCCTTGCAGGGCACGCCATAAAATGAACTGATTCGGATTTTGAGAAAGGCTTGTTAAAGCAGAGCCGATTGTGAAGATTGCGAAACCAGCAGTGTAGATCCTTACCCTCCCGACGATGTCCGTAACTCTTCCGATAAGAAGCATCGCAACTGTGCCGGCAAGTACGTAAGCCTGAGTGAACCAGATCGCCTGTTCGGCGTCAGCATGCAAAGCCGCAGCAACTTGTGGAAGACCAATGATAACTATTCGTGAATCAAGACCGTCCATCAACACTCCGACAGTAGTGACGGTTAGAACGACCCACTTGTACTTCATCAGTCTTCATCGTTTCGTACAGTTTGAACCAAAATCGCAGGTTGATCGTCCGCGCCCCAAATTTCTCACTGTCTAGGCTCGTGATTCACTCTTTAACCTGCCTTGGGATTCCCAAATGATACATGATCAGCTTTGAATTATTCCCGCATACCGTCGGCTCATTAAACATTAACTCTTCGTAGAACTCTGAGCAGTCGATGGATAATTTGTCTAGACAAGTTGTCTGGTACATGTTTGCGTAAGCGAATTTATCAGGTTCCAAAAGAGTTGACATTAGGCGTTCAGTTGAATGTTCGAATTCAGATGTACCATGTGCGGGCAATTTCACATGGAGGGCACAGTAATGTTCAAGCGACATTGCAAGTTTCTCATGCGCAGTGTTCATAACCATACAACTTGAACATTCGGTCATACTCGAGTACGCTAAGTCTATACGCTCAAAGAGATTAGTTTTAACGCGACGAGTTTTATTGCATCTGTTCGCCGGCGCGACCTAAACCATTTATTCGTTCTAACGGGCGTTATTCTCAATGGTTAACCGGCTGGTGGGATTTCTTGATTCGCAGGTGCTCCGATAATGATTTCAACGCAATCCACTTGATCATAAATGACGCCGCGAGAGCATACAAGGGCGTCATACCGTCGGATCGATGGAGAGAACCCTACATGTCCAGAGATGAGTTACTAGAAGAAATCCGTGAAGGCGTCACATTCTGGGGATATGAGGAGGATCAACAATTGATAGGTGTTATGGGCATACAGGACGTGAAAGACGTTAGTTTGATCAGGCATGCGTATGTTCGTACAGCGGACCGTAGCCGAGGGATAGGGGGACTATTATTACTTCGCCTCAGGTCATTAACTACCCGTCCTCTCTTAGTTGGAACATGGGCAGCAGCTCTGTGGGCGATTCGGTTCTACGAGAACCGTGGCTTCCGACTAGTCGATACAGAAACCAAAGACCGACTGCTACGCAATTACTGGGCGATATCGAAACGTCAAATCGAAACCTCTGTTGTTCTGGCAGACAACAAATGGTTCAAGTCGCAGAATCACGAGAACCCTCAAAAAAGCCTGCTAAACTCGACTAAGCTACCGGTAAGCCGGAAACTCTAGCCCGTCACAGTGAGCTTGCTCAGCCGTGCATACTTCCAATAGAAGAGACTTAATGCCTATGCGGGATATTGGACCAATCCGAGAGTCTGAGCCAGCATGGGTAGGCCTCATATCGATCATACCGAATTTGGATCGATCACTGTTGATGGAGATACACTCGATCACGACGTCGTTATTCGACTGAACGGGAAGGTAAAGAAACGTAAGAAGAAATTATCGAAGGCCATCTATGGAACATCGCACATTATTTCGCTGGATGAAGCGAAGCAAGTTTACCAATCCGGCGCGAAACAACTCATCATTGGCGCGGGTCAATACGGAAACGTTTCGCTCTCGGATGAGGCCAAGACGTATTTTCGAACGAAAAAACTTCAAGTGACATTATTACCCACTCCCGAGGCTATTGCAGTTTGGAATGAATCTGAAAGGCCAACTATCGGGTTATTCCATGTTACCTGTTAAGCCGATCCTTCCTGAACATTATTGCCGTTCTCTAACATGTTGACCGCACTCAACGCAGAACTTGGCGTTCGACACAATTGTAGCACCGCAATTAGCACAATAACCATCAACGTAGACCAATAGGGCTGGCGGATTTTGGCCCACAAGAGGAAATCTAGACGCAAAGAGGAGTAGAATAGTCAGCAGTACCGAGATAAGACTTATCGTAACCCAAGGCGATGCACTCAACCGATCTGGAACAGGAGCGTTGACGAAATCCAGTATTGGAGAAATAGTGTTCGTAATTATGTGAAAACTCATCGTTGTGTATATCGAGTTTGTTCGAAGGAATAAGTATCCTGCCATTAGACCAAACAAGATCGCGAAAGGAATCCGCCAAGGGTCAAGATGTGAAACGCCAAACAGTACTGCAGATATAGATATGGCTGCGATCGGACTCCAATTTCTCTGAAATCCGTTCTGCACGAAACCCCTGAACAGAATCTCCTCGCAGATTCCAGCTGACACAGCTATACCGCCAAGCCAAAGAACCATCTCCGGCCAACTCTTGGGAAACCACCGATACATTTCACCTTCCAAAAAGCGAGGGTAGGGACCTAGAAGGCTCTGTGCCCAAAGAAACACGTCAGCATATATCGGGTAAGTAACTACTGCCGCTATCACGCCGAGTAGTACGTGGCGCATACGAAAGCGGCCAATCGAAAGTGCGTTCCTAACGCTCAACCTCTTCGCTTTCAGTAAAACAATTGGTGGCACAGCCAGCAGCAACTCTGTAACCCAGATAGTCGGATCAAAACCAGGAAAGGCTGGAAGTGCGAACGAGATGAGCGCACCGATTCCAGCAATTAGCAAGGAAAGAAAGATAACTGCCACGGAAACCCGTGGCGTCGGATACTTCGAGATATCTAACGGCTTCTTCAGTCCAAGCAACGAACGCTCATAGAGATATCCAAAAGACGCACCCCAGAAAAGACACAATATTAGGCTAATAAGTGCCAGCGACCAATTACTCATATTCCAAGCTAGTAATTGGAATATCAGCCACAAGAACGAGAAGAATAGGACCGCTCTCTTCCAAATGGACGCGGTTGGGAGATGATCCTGTACTTTTGAGAACAACAATCCTAGTAGTGCTCCGACACCCGCCAGTGCCACGCCGATGAAAATCGCAGCGAATGCCAATGCAAATGGCAGTAATGCTGGCCCTAACTCTGAGATTCGCTGAATACCTTTCAGTGAATGTTCGAACCTCGAGAGCAAGATGAGGCCCGCTACTGTCCCCCACAGCAGTCCGCAAAGTGCGCCATACTTCGCCCCGTTCAGTGACCGATTCATGGATTACACTCAGCTGTGGTTGCTATGGTTTCTCAATCTTCGCGTCCTATCGCATGTAAGTTACGCACGAGAAGGCGCTTGTGCGGTTACCTGAATGCCGCCTTCGTAAATATCAAACTGCACCCAATCTGTTCTGTGTTTCGCATTCCTTATTGTTCGTACTCTGAACCGCCTCTTCAATCCTTCAAGTGTCTCTTCCGAATCCATCTCTAGCAATCCATCAAAAACTGTAGGAAGGAGTCTTTCCTGTTCAGCCGATATCACACCAGGTATCAGAATCATTATTGCTGTCGCCTTCTGTGCCCGCAGACGGGATAAGGTGACCTGAGTGAATTTGAACGCAACCTCAGGCCGTGTATAGGCGACCACCGATGCTAAATCGTCTAAGACGAGTCTGAAGTTGGTCAAATTCTTGGTTGCCTCATTGATAGCGTGTGAGAGGTCATTGAGAGTAGCGCCCTGTTGGAGCACTACTTGTGACGTTGATGGGAGTCCAGCTAGACTTGCGTAGACGTCAATGAGAATCAATCGCTCCTTTAGGTCCCCTTCGTCAAGGTTCAGATGAAGAGACGAGGCTTGTTCCATGAGTCCTTCAGTTGGCACACTGGTGTGGATATACACTCCTTTCATGCCCGCAGCTAGTCCATCGTGAATGAATTGTAATGCGAAAATCGACTTACCGACTCCACTCTTGCCTAGGAGTAGAAAACATCCATGTCCGGTTGATCTCTCGACCAGCACGTTCGCAAGCGGGAAAAGATTTTCAGCGCTCAATTTTAGTCGCTGTCAGCTCGGTTTGATTGGTTGATCTAAACTTGTATTTCTCCAATCAATGTATAGCGAGACGAAGCTGACGAGTAGAAGAATAGACCATACCGTCCGATAAGCGTAATCCGCCGTTTCCGTACCCATCAGACTTGTGAGACCATAGGCAGGCAGAAGAACATCCACACGGTTCGCGACAACTACGATGAGAGTCACCTTCAGAAACATGAAGAATCTCCTGAAAATTCCTGTACCCATCTGGCGCGCTATCACAAAGATCACGAACAACGTGACCAGTCCTGTAACAAGGAACGAAATTCGGATAGCTTCATCAAGCCACGTTGTCAAAGCCCAAAATCCTCGAATGGCTGACAATGAAATCTTGGCTTTTTACGGCCCTATAAAGTTGATTGCATCATTCTCGATTTAGGCAGAATCAAGATGTCCTGATCACAACTCGATTAATTCGCCTTAATAACGTTCAGGCTTATAGAGAGATCATCGGCCATACGAAGGATGTACTTTGACGTATCCACCGAAGCCCCTTTGAAAGCGCGGACACGCAACGTGTTTTCCATTCTGCCTTCGAGCTCTTCAGTTCTAAGTTCAAAGACTCCGTCGGCGCTCGTTATCACGGAAGTGTATAAAGCATCAGAATGTACACCGCGCACAAATCCGTCAATCACGATTCTTCCCTTCGTAACGAACCTTGAGATCCATGTCCGATAGAATTTGAGAAAACTCTTTTCATCCGAGGCCTCCACAACCTCGGAAACGTTCTCAAAGATTCTGACACTTCCCGGCGGCCACAGGTCGAGAGATTTGTTTGAGATTAGGCTAATGTCTGCTATATTGAGAGAAGGAAAATGGTACTTCTCTGTAGATTGGTGACCTGTTTTGAATGTGAACGCGTCCGAAAGAACCAACCGCTCGTCCGTTTCGAAGGGAGATGTGTCCAGACCATACCTCCGAAAACTAGAACGAATGTCTGATAGTTGTCTTGATGTTGATATGTAGAGGACATCAGTTCCGTTTCGAAGCATTCCGGCTACCATGTTCAGAATGAGGATCAGCCATTGTGAGTCCGCATCGAATAGGAACACAAGCACTTGGCCGGATTTCACTGGGCGGTTCAATAGTCGTCCAATGATGGGCAGTTCCATCTGGACAATACCCTCATGATTACTTGTCAAATAGCAGCTCGTCCGCCTGAAATTTGAGCCAGTAACTCTAGGGATTTGGCGATCGCATGTAACGCTTCCGGTTCACAAGGATCAATCGGGTTTTGATAGATGCTTTTCTAGAGATATGTTAATGGCATCACAACATTGGTGCGATCGTCACCTAGCGCTGAACTGTAAGGTTATTGCGTAGCTGGAAGAGGTTATGGGGTTATTCCAATTTCCCTGGCTTCCGACCGCAGGACTTCTTTGAGGAGCGTTAGATTTTTCGGATCCTCATTGTGCTGTTTCAAGAACTTGAACAGGGTCTTGTAGAGTTCAGCGCATTCCCGACATAGGGTCCACGGTCCTTCTCTAGCAGGCTTCTTGCCACAGATCTCACAAGTTAGGATAGTATCACCAATCGAGAGAAGTACACTCAATGGTTTCAAGGGCCCCCTACGGCGTCCACGTTACTAGTGATGTTGGACAATTTACCCTGGAGATGTGTCAGATCGATTTTCGCTGTTTCCATGATAGTGGCGACGTTATCAGTCAAACCTTCTCCATGATCTTCCCTTGCATGCACCAGCCTGAATCCGTTCGCCTCCTCTCGGTCTATGAGGCCACATGTCTGCATGCGCTTAATGTGATATGAAAGAGTATTCCGATTCATCATCAATGCTTGAGTCATGTCTGTGACGTTAGTCCCTGGGTTTCTGAGTAGATACTCTAGTATCCTTGTTGCGTTGGTGTTCTGGATGAGGGTTGGTGGACGATGGGCTTGGTTACCGACGTAATCAGCGTTGTTTGCATGGTAAGTCAAGTATCGTCCAATATGTTCACTCTTGATGAGTCCCATCTTCTCGAGGATCTTTAGGTGCCATGAGCCTTCGTTGGGGCCGACTCCGACGATCCGCGTGATTCTGCGGAAGTGTGAAAATGGGTTGTTGACAATGAAATAGTAGATCTCTCGCCTCTTTCCATTTCGCAATACGTTCTTGCGTCGAATCTTTTCACCGACAGAGCCCGTCAGGAAGAAGAATTTTCGGAACACTCTTTCGACGTTCGACTCCACCAAGGTCCACCACGCAGGATCATCTGTTAATCCAACCGCGGTAGGATATGCTATCGATAATGCCATGACGGGTGCTTCGACGGCAGGCGTCGAAACTACATGTTGAACGACATCCAACGACACCTTCGGT
>Ga0187779_10000253_pt1 | contig 37572 bp, 29 predicted proteins | sample 1015_Q2_SP10_10__FD_132435 | JGI IMG/M metagenome (GOLD analysis project Ga0187779, IMG submission 132435) | Tropical peat soil microbial communities from peatlands in Department of Meta, Colombia - 1015_Q2_SP10_10_MG | ecosystem: Environmental > Terrestrial > Soil > Wetlands > Peat | place... | reverse complement strand
GCATCCGCGACGGCGACTGGAAGCTGATCTGGCGCTCGCTGCTGCCGGAAGCCGTCGAGCTCTACGACATCGCCCGGGATCCATCCGAGAAGGACAACGTCGCCGCGGCGAATCCCGACCAGGTCGCCGCGCTCCAGAAGCGTGCCAACCAGCTCGCCGCGACGATGGCCAAGCCGCTCCTGCTGCAGGCCGAATTCGGCGCCCTGCGCGAGCGGCTCCACCTCCCGCCCGCTCTTCCCGGTGAGGAGGCCATGTTCAACGAGGAGGACTAGGCGATGAGCGCGCCCGACAGGCTCGCCTCGGCGCCGAACACGCGGTCGTACTGCACGTCCAGCGCACCCCGGAACGCGGCACACTTCGCCTCCACCTCGCGCATCAGCGCCGCCCCCCGCGCCTCGAGCTCCCCCAGCCGCCCGAGCACCCACTCCACCTCGAAATCGTCGAGCCGCCGTCCGTACTCCGAGAGCCCCATGGCCTCGAGCAGCGCGTCGTTCTTCTCGTTGTAGGAGAGCGAGACCACCGGACGGCCGAGGAGCAGCGCCAGGAGCACGTTGTGGAACCGGCTGGCCACCACCAGGTCCACCCGGGCCAGCTGCTCCAGGAGCTCCTGGTAGCTCTGCGCCGGCGCGTCCTCGAGTGTGCCCGGGTCCACTCCGCGCGCCTCCAGCGCCGCCCGCACGTCGGCCAGCACTGGCTCGTCGTACGCGTTGTCGCCGATGATGAGGCGGAGCGGATGGCCGCGCTCGCGGAGCCGCCCGACGAGCGCGCACACCCGCTCGAGGTAGGCGGCGTAGGCTTCCCCGTCCGCTCCGCCCTTCGCTCCCCGGTTCCGGACCGGGTACAGACCGATGGCCACCGTGGGCCGGACCCCCTCCGGACGGTCGACGCGCACCGCCGGGATGCCGGTCAGGCTGAAGGCCAGGTCGGGCGAGATGAGATCCCCGGCGGAGAAGAAGCCGGCCTGGCGGAGATGCCGGCGGGACTGCTCGTCGCGGTAGGAACGGAAGCTCGCCAGGCGGAGCGCGGTGCGCACGAAGAAGCGGCTCAGGGGCCGGCCCAGAGCCTCCACGCCGACGCTCAGGAAGACGACCTGCGCCCGGCACAGCCGGGCCGCCACCGCCCAGCGGAAGACGTCGTAGGCGAACCCGAACGGCCCCTCGCCCTCGTCGGTGAGCATCCCCGTCCCGGTCATCACCAGGAGGTCGATGCGGCGCGCCGTCCGGAGCGCGTCCCACCAGGCGCCCAGCTCGCGGACGAGGCGCCTCGCCTTCCCGAGCCCGCCGGGCCCGGACGCACCGCGGAGCCGCCAGGCGATGTCGCCCAGGGGCGAGCAGGGGATGCCGTGCCGCCGCTGCGCATCGTCCGGCTCGGTGCAGATGCAGGAGAGCCTGGCGTCGGGCAGACGCCGCCTGGCATGCGTGACAACGGCCGCCAGCGTGCACTCGTTGCCCAGGTTCCGGGTCCCGAAGTTGCCCCAGAAGGCGATGCGCCGGGGCGCGCTCACGGGGACGGAGCCCCGGAACGCGTGACGACCAGCATCCAGTCGTTGAGCCCCGAGCCGTTGTCGCCCGGGGTGGTGAACAGGCGCGGGCTCGTGTTCGGCACCGGCCCGATGGGGACGAAGCCCCCGGTGGCCGGGTTGAACCAGCGCGCCGTCGCCGGGCCGGAGAGGACGGTGACGTCCACCACCACGCTGCGCGCCTCCCGCCCGGTGGGCGGCAGGTAGGCGAGCAGCGCCGTGCCGTCCGCCGTCGCCGCCGCCGCCACCTCGTCCGCCGTCCCGGGGAGCCCCCGGCCGGAGGTCACCAGCTCGCGCATCCCCCCGAGCCCGGAGGGCAAGAGCTCCGTCCAGGGGAGCGTGTCGAGGAGCCGGCCGAGCAGCTCCATCTCGTGGCTTCCCGGCGAGTCGAGCGCCGCCTGCCACCCCCGGTCGAAGAGCCAGATGGGCCGGTTGCCCGAGACCAGCCCGGCGGTGCACGCGAGGCTCGCCCAGTACAGGTACTTGCGGGACGGCGGCGAGGAGTCCTGGACCTTCTCGTTCTCGTAGCCGGATTCGATCAGGAAGGCGGGCATCGGCGGCTCGCGCGCCCAGGCGCGCCGGCAGGCCGGATAGGGGGTCCGGTACTGGTAGACGGCGTCGAGCTGCATCGCCGGGGCGAAGGCCGGCTCGTCGATGGAGAGCGTGTTCGGGCTCCAGTGCCCCGTCCAGGGCCGCTGGCTCCCCGACTCCCGGATGCCCTCCAGGACGCCGAGCGAGCACTTCTCGAGCGGCCCCTGCGGCAGACAGTCCCCGCCCGCCACCCAGACCAGGTTGTCGAGCGAGGCGAGGCGCCGGCCGACGTAGCGGCCGTAGGACAGACACGCCTCCGGTGAGCTCTGGGCCATCTCCGCCGACCAGCCCTCGTTTCCCGGAGCGACGTTCGGCGGGCAGCCGTAGCCGAGGTAGGCGGGGACGAGCAGGACCAGGAAGCCCCGGTCCCGCGCCCGGGCGAGCACGGCGGCGGCGAAGTCGAAGTAGGCGTCGTTGGGCTGGGAGAGGTCACCCGGCGTCCGGAAGGGCGCGGCTCCCTTCCGGTTCCGGGGCGCACCCTGGGCGTACTTGTGCTCGATGAGGTTGACGACGAGCGTGTTGAAGCCGCGGCGGCGCCGGTCGTCGAGGTAGGCGTCGACCTCGGCAGAGGTGAGGTTGGCGATGAGCGACCAGGCTGCCTCCCCCTGGATGCGGAAGGGGACGCCCCGCGCGTCGACCAGGAAGCGCCCGGTCGCCGACGGGGACAGCGGGAAGGCGGGGCGCGCCGCCTTCCTCCGCGGCAGCTGGACGTCCGCGGCGGCCACCAGCCCGGGCGAGGCGCTCATCTCCATCACGCGCAGCTCGGGGAAGGGCGCACCGCTCCAGCAGCCGAGAGGGTGGCACGCCGAGAGGAGCGCCAGCGCCGGGAGGGCGACGCGGAGGCGACCTCCGATCACGCCTTCTTCCGGAACACCGGCTGGACCGGGCGGCCCACGAGGTATCGCTCCACCCCCTCGGCCAGAGCCTTCTTGTAGACCTCCAGCGCCGCGCCGATGCCCTCCACCGTCCGCCGCACCTCCTCGTCGCGGTGGGAGAAGTTGACCACCAGCGAGGGCATGAGGAGCCCGCGCCGCAGCGTCTCCTGGAGGAAGAGCGTGCGGAAGGGCTGGGACGGATTCCCCTCCTGGTCGCGGGTGGCATAGACCAGGTTGGCCGGGTGCCCGAGCACCTGGAAGCTCCGCTCGAGCCCGAGCGCCTGCGCCGCCCGGCCGATGCCTGCCCGGAGCGCCTCTCCCGTCCGGGCCAGGTGCCCGATGACGTCCTCCGTCTGGTAGGCGTGGAGCGTGGCCAGGCCGGCGGCCAGCGCGTGGGTCTCCGCGCCATGGGTGGTGGAGAGGAGGAAGACCCGGTCCGCCCGGGTCCGGAGCCCCCCCAGCTCCATGATCTCCCGCCGCCCGGCCAGGGCGGAGAGCGAGAAGCCGTTGGCGATCCCCTTCCCGAAGGTGCACAGGTCGGGCCGGATGCCGTAGTGCGCCTGCGCGCCCCCCAGGTGCCAGCGGAACCCGGTGATCATCTCGTCGAGGATGAAGACCGCCCCGTGCACGTGGCAGAGGTCGATGACCGCCTGGAGGAACCCCGCCTTGGGCTCCACCGCCGTCGCCGCCTCCATCATCACGCAGGCGATGCGCCCCTCGTGCGCGGCGAAGAGCCGGGCCAGCGAGTCCAGGTCGTTGTAGTGGAACTTGACGGTCAGCGCGGTGATGGCCTCGGGGATGCCGGCGTTCATCGGCGTGGTGCCGATGAACCAGTCGTCGGTGGAGAAGAAGGGGTGCTCGGCGCAGATGGCCACCAGGTCCCGCCCGGTCCAGGCCCGGGCCAGCTTCACCGCCGCCGTGGTCGCGTCCGAGCCGTTCTTGGCGAACTTCACCATCTCCGTGCCCGGCACGGCGGCCAGGAACCGCTCCGCCAGCTCCACCTCCAGGGGCGAGGGCCGGACGAAGTTCGTCCCCTCCCGCATCGCCCGGGCCGCCGCCTCCACCACCGGGGCGTACCCGTGGCCGAGCGTCACCGAGCGCAGCCCGGCGCCGTACTCGATGAACTCGTTCCCGTCGACGTCCCAGACGTGCGAGCCCGCGCCGCGGGCGATGAAGCCCGGCGCGTCCTCGGGGTACTGGTCGTCCCCCTTGGCGTAGGTGTGGGCCCCGCCGGGGATGAGGCGGTGGGCCTTCTCGCGCAGCTTCTTCGACCGGTCGAAGTTCATCAGAGCACCAGCTTCCGTCCGTAGAATGCCTCGGCGTACCCGCTCGGCGCGCCCGCCTCGACGCCTCGCACCCGCATCAGGGCGCGGAAGGCCTCCTCGCTGAACCAGCGGCGGTCGCGCTGCGAGCCGAACGAGCTCTCGAGGAGGGACACCTTCCGCCGCACGCCGGCGGCGGTGAGCGGGACGTAGACGTTGGGCCGCCCCAGGTCGCCGTCCACCTTGAGGATCTCGTATTCCAGGACCAGGTGGTCCCGGAAGGTGTTGTAGGTCAGGTCCGAGACCAGGCGGTGGTCCTGGTGCCGGTCCTCGCGGTAGTGGGTGAGGACCAGGTCCGGCCTCACCTCGCGCTTCAGGCGCTCGAAGAACTCCTTGATCGGGACGGCCTGGTAGGGAAAGAAGCCGTCGCGGAACGCCTGCTGCACCACCCGCGCGCCACGTCGCCGCCCGAGCACCCGCCGGGCCGCCGCCCGGGCCTCCCGCGCCCGCTCCGCGTTCCCCGAGAGGACCACCCAGGTGACCCGGGAGATGGGCTGCTCCGCGAGCAGGCGGAGCACCGTCCCCGCGCAGCCGATTTCCAGGTCGTCCGAGTGGGCCCCGAGGCAGAGCAGCTCGTAGCCGCGCCGGGGCGCGCGTCCCAGCGAGAGGGGGAGCATCACGGCGTCTTCCAGAGCTCCCAGGGCGCGCGGCCCGAATTGGCCAGGTCGGTCAGCTCCTGCTGCTCCTTGAAGGTGTCCATGCACCAGAAGCGCTCGCAGCGGTAGCCGAGCAGCTTCCGCTCGGCGATGAGCCGGGCGAAGGGGGCCAGCACCAGCTCGTCGCCGGGCCGCATGTACTCGAAGATCCGCTGGCGGAGGACGAAGAACCCGCTGTTGATGAGCACGTCCGAGTCCTTCACCGACTTGATCGACGTCACGTGCCCGCCCGGCTCCATCTTCACCAGATGGAAGCTCTGGGAGGGCGGAGCGGCCACGAAGGCCGCCACATGGTCCGTGGCCCGGAAGGTCTCGATCATCCGGTTCAGGTCCATGTCGGTGAGGCCGTCGGAGTAGTTGGCCAGGAACATCTCCTCGTTCTCCACGTAGCGGCGCACCGCCATCAGCCGCTGGCCGATGTTGGCGTGCAGCCCGGTGTCGACGAAGGTGATGTTCCAGTCCTCGATGTCGTTGCGCTCGAGCTTCAGCTCCTTGCCCCCGCGCGACATGGTGAAGTCGTTGGAGATCCACTCCTCGTAGTTGAGGAAGAACTGCTTGATGACGTCGGCCTTGTAGCCAAGGCAGAGGATGAAGTCCTTGTGCCCGAAGTGGGCGTAGTACTTCATCAGGTGCCAGAGGATCGGCCGGTAGCCGATCTTCACCATCGGCTTGGGGATCTCCCCGGTGAGCTCGCGCAGCCGCGTGCCCAGGCCCCCGCAGAACAGCACCACCTTCATCCCTGCCCCCGTCCTCTCCGGTTGGAGTGTGCCGCCACCTCCTAGCAGAGCTCCCTCGCTTCTTCAGCCCGGGTCCTCGATGACCGGCACCCCGGTGTCGGGTGCGCATCACGCCCGGGTCGAGCCTCCCCGCGTGGCCCGGGGCGGAGTCGTGGTAGCTGTCAGCGCCCGATGCCCCCCCACGCGGTCAGCGCCGCGCCGGCCGCCCCGGCCGAGACGCCCTCGAGCGTGACGCTCGCCCGCAATGCCCTCTACCTGCTCGTCGGCCAGGCCGCGACCATGGTCCTGGGCATGGTCTTCAACGGCGTGGTCGGCCGGAAGGTGGGCGTGGAGAGCTACGGGCTCTACTTCCTGGTCAACTCCTTCGCCAGCTTCGCCCTGGTGCTGGTCGACTGGGGCCAGCAGTACTTCGGCATCCGCGAGGTGGCGCGCGAGCCCCAGCGCGGCGGCGAGCTCTTGGGCACCAGCCTGCTCATGCGCGGGGCGGGCGCGTTCCTCATCGCCCTGCCCACCGGGCTCACCGCCTGGGCCCTGGGCTACGACCGGAGGACGATCCTCTTCTCCGTCGCCTTCCTCGGCATCAGCATCCCGCTCTTCGTGGCCCAGAACTTCGGCATGGTCTTCCGCGGCCGTGACCGGATGGACCTCGACGCCTCGGTCTCGGTGGCCAACCGCGCCGCCGGGCTGGCCTTCGTGCTCGTCGCCCTCTTCGCGCTCCACCTCGGGCTCGGCGGGGTGCTGGCCGCCCAGGGCCTGGCCGGGCTCGTGGCGCTCGCCCTGGCCCTGCAGCTCCACCGGCAGGTGGCCACCGGGCGGCTCCACTTCTCCAGGGCCGCGGCGCGGCAGCTCCTCTCCGGGGGGACGGCCATCGTCGCCATCACCATCGCCGTCTACGTCCAGCCGTACATCGACGCCGTCCTCCTCTCGAAGATGGTGCCGCAGGAGGCGCTCGGCTGGTACGGGGCGGCCAAGAGCATCATGGGCCAGCTGCTCGCCCCGGCGATGATCCTCGGCACGGCCGCCTTCCCCCGCCTCTCGCGGGCCTCGCGGGACACGAGGGCCTTCCACGGCGAGTTCGCCCTCGCCCAGCGGCCCATGCTCTGGCTGGGCGGGCTGGCCAGCGTCGGCACCTGGCTCTTCGCCGACGTGGCCATCCACGTCATGTTCGGCCACCGCCAGTACGGCCCGGCGGGGATCATCCTCCAGGTGTTCGGTCTCGGACTGTTCCTGACCTTCGTGGACATCCTCATCGGCACCGCGCTCACCGCGGTGGGGCGGGCGACGGCCTTCGCCGTGGCGAAGATCGCCAGCCTGGTGCTGGCTGTGGGCCTGGAGCTCCTGCTCATCCCCTACTTCCAGGCCCGCTCCGGCAACGGGGGCATCGGCGTGACCGTGGCCTCGGTGCTGAGCGAGGGGGTCATCTTCGCCGGCGGCCTGCTCCTCATGCCGAAGGGGACGCTCGGCCTGGACGTCTTCGTCGACGGGGGCCGGGCGCTCGTCTCCGCGCTGGGGACGTTCCTCGTCCTCCACTGGCTTCCCCCCCTCACCCCGTGGGTCGGCATCCCGCTCTGCATCGCCGTCTTCACCGCGCTCTCGGCGGCGGTGGGCCTGGTCCGGCGGCGGGACCTGACGGTGGTCCGGGCGCTCGTCCAGCGCCGGGCCTGAGCGCCGCCCCGGGAAGGGGCGCCCCGGACCCTCTGCCGGCGGCCGGGGCAGTTTGGCTAGAGTGCGCCGCCGCCTCACCCCTCGAAGGGAATTCATGAAGATCCTTCTCACCGGCAGCAGCGGCTACATCGGAACGGTGATGGGCCCGTTCCTCCAGAAGGCCGGACACGAGGTCATCGGCCTGGACACCGACCTCTACCGGCGCTCGACGTTCGGAACCTGGCGCGAGGCCATCCCCACCCGGGCCGGCGACATCCGCGAGGTCCAGGCCAAGGACCTGCGCGGCTTCGACGCCGTGGTCCACCTCGCCGCCCTGTCCAACGACCCGCTCGGGGACCTCAATCCGCAGCTCACCTACGACATCAACCACCTGGCCTCGGTGCGCCTGGCGGCGCTGGCCAAGGAGGCCGGGGTGAGCCGCTTCGCCTTCGCCTCCTCCTGCAGCAACTACGGCGCGGCCGGGGAGGCGCCGGTGAACGAGGAATCGGAGCTCAACCCGGTCACCCCCTACGGCGAGTCCAAGGTGCGGGTGGAGCGCGACGTGATCAAGCTCGCCGATGATCGCTTCTCGCCCACCTTCCTCCGCTGCGCCACCGCCTACGGGCTCTCGCCGCGGCTGCGCTTCGACATCGTCCTCAACAACCTGGTGGCCTGGGCCTTCACCTCGGGCAAGGTCTTCCTCAAGAGCGACGGGAGCCCCTGGCGCCCCATCGTCCACATCGAGGACATCTCCCGGGCCTTCCTGGCCGTGCTCACCGTCCCCCGCGAGCGGGTCCACGCCGAGGCCTTCAACATCGGCCGCAACGACCAGAACTACCGCATCCGGGAGATCGCCGAGATCGTCAAGGAGACCGTCCCCGGCTGCGAGGTGGCCTTCGCCCAGGACGCCGGGCCGGACAAGCGCAACTACCGCGCCGACTTCACCAAGGTCTCCCGCCTCCTCCCCGAGTTCCAGCCGGCCTGGGACGCCCGGAAGGGCGCCGCCCAGCTCTACCGGGCCTACCGGGAGGTCGGGCTCCTGCTCGAGGACTTCGAGGGCCCGCGCTACCGGCGCATCGACCAGATCAAGCAGCTCATCGCCGCCGGGAACCTGGGCCCCGACCTCCGCTGGAAGAGCGAGCCGGTCGCCGCGTGAGCGCCCCCACCTCCGGCCGTGGCTGCCTGACCTGCGGCACGCCGCTCCGCCACACCTTCGTCGACCTGGGCATGTCCCCGCTCTGCGAGAGCTACGTCAGCGCCGAGCAGCTCAACCAGATGGAGCGCTTCTACCCGCTCCACACTTGGGTCTGCGAGAAGTGCTTCCTGGTCCAGCTCGAGGAGTTCGTCAGCCCGGAGGAGATCTTCACCGAGTACGCCTACTTCTCCTCCTACGCCGACAGCTGGGTGGAGCACATGCGCCGCTACGCCGACGCCATCACCGACCGCCTCTCGCTGGGCAAGGAGAGCTTCGTGGTCGAGGTGGCCAGCAACGACGGCTACCTCCTCCAGCACTTCGTGAAGAAGGGCATCCCCGTCCTGGGCATCGAGCCGGCGGCCAACGTGGCCAAGGTGGCGGTGGAGAAGGGAGTCCCCACCCTGGTCAAGTTCTTCGGCGCCCGGACGGCCGAGGAGCTGGCCCGCGAGCGCCGCCGGGCGGACCTCATCTGCGGCGCCAACGTGCTCGCCCAGGTGCCCGACCCCAACGACTTCGTCCGGGGCCTGAAGATCCTCCTCCACCCGCGCGGGGTGGTGACCATCGAGTTCCCCCACGTCATGAAGCTCATGGCGGAGAACCAGTTCGACACCATCTACCACGAGCACTTCTCCTACTTCTCCTTCCTCAGCGCGGAGACGCTCTTCGCCCGCTCCGGGCTCACCCTCTTCGACGTCGAGGAGCTCCCCACCCACGGCGGCTCGCTCCGGGTCTACGCCCGCCATGCCGAGGACGACTCGCGCCCCATCTCCGAGCGGGCCCGGGCGCTGCGCCAGCGCGAGGTGGACGCCGGCCTCCTCCGGCTGGAGACCTACGCCGGGTTCGACGAGCAGGTGAAGGAGACGAAGCGCAAGCTGCTCGAGTTCCTCATCGGCGCCAGGCGCGCCGGCAAGCGGGTGGTCGGCTACGGGGCCCCGGGCAAGGGCAACACGCTCCTCAATTACTGCGGCATCCGCACCGACTTCGTCGACTTCACCGTGGACCGGAGCCCGTACAAGCAGGGCAAGTTCCTTCCCGGGACCCACATCCCCATCCTCGCCCCGGACCGGCTGCGCGAGGCGAGGCCGGACTACGTCCTCATCCTCCCCTGGAACTTCAAGGACGAGATCATCCAGCAGATGGCGGACGTGCGGAGCTGGGGCGGGAAGTTCGTCGTCCCCATCCCGGCAGTGCGGGTGCTGGACTGACGATGCGCTTTCTTCCCACCTCGCTCGCCGGGGCCGTCCTCCTCGAGCAGGAGCGGCACCCGGACGCCCGCGGCTTCTTCGCCCGGACCTGGTGCCGCGACGAGCTGGCCGCCCAGGGCCTGGACGCCGGACTGGCCCAGGCGAGCGTGTCCTTCAACCACCGGCGAGGGACGCTGCGCGGGCTCCACTACCAGGCCCCGCCCCACGCCGAGGTGAAGCTCGTCCGCTGCACCCGGGGCGCGCTCTTCGACGTCGCGGTGGACCTGCGGCCCGACTCGCCCGGCTTTCTCTCCTGGGTGGGCGTCGAGCTCACCGCCGAGAACGGCCGGGCGCTCTACATCCCGAAGGGCTTCGCCCACGGCTTCTACACCCTGGCCGACGCCACCGAGGTCGAGTACCTCATCTCCACGCCCTACGCTCCGGACTCGGCCCGGGCGGTGCGCTTCGACGACCCGCTCCTCGGCATCCGCTGGCCGGGCCCGGTGGAGGTCATCGCCCCGCGGGACCGGGACACCCCACCCTCGGCGCGGGCCCGCTTCGAGGAGCTGAAGGGACTGTGAGCTCGGGCAAGGACGGCGGGGCGGCGGACGACCTGCGCTCGGCCCTGGAGGCGCTCGATGCCGGCGCCCTCGGCGCCGAGCTGCACGCCCTGGTCCAGGAGCTCTACCCCATCTGCCGCTCCATCACCGGGGACGGGCTCCGCGAGTCGCTGCGCATCCTCCAGCGCCTCGCCCCGCTGTCCCTGCACGAGGTGAAGAGCGGCACGCCCGTCTTCGACTGGGTGGTGCCGCGGGAGTGGAGCTTCCGCTCGGCGCGCCTCGTCGGGCCCTCGGGCGAGGTCGTCGCCGATGCCGCGCGGCTCAACCTCCACCTGCTCAACTACAGCATCCCCTTCCACGGCACGGTGAGCCTGGAGGAGCTGGAGCAGCACCTCCATTCGCTTCCCGACGCGCCGTCCCGGGTCCCCTACCGCACCAGCTACTACCGCGAGGCCTGGGGCTTCTGCCTCAGCCACGACGTCCGCCGGCGCCTCGGCCCCGGCCAGTACCGCGTGGACATCGACACCACCCTGGCCGACGGGTCGCTCACCTATGGCGAGCTGCTCGTCCGCGGGAAACGCGAGGAGGAGGTCCTCGTCTCCACCCACTGCTGCCATCCGTCCCTGGCCAACGACAACTGCGCCGGGATGGCGATGTGCGCGGCGCTGGCCCGGCTCCTCCTCCGGACCCGCCCGCGCTACAGCTACCGCTTCCTCTTCGTCCCCGGCACCATCGGGGCCATCACCTGGCTCGCCCTGCACCAGGCCGAGGCGCGGCGCATCGCCCACGGGCTGGTGGCCGCCTGCGCCGGCGACGCGGGCCGGCTGACCTACAAGCGGAGCCGGCGCGGGAACGCGGAGATCGACCGGGCCGCGGCCCACGTCCTTGCCCACTCCGGGCAGCCCTTCGAGCTCAGGGACTTCACGCCCTACGGCTACGACGAGCGGCAGTACGGCTCGCCCGGATTCGACCTGGCCGTCGGCTCGCTCACCCGGACGCCCTACGGCGAGTACCCGGAGTACCACACCTCGGCCGACGACCCGTCGCTGGTGGTCCCGTCCAAGCTGGCCGACACCTTCCGCCGCTACCTCGAGGTCTTCGAGGTGCTCGAGGGAAACGGCACCTACCGGAACCTCTCCCCGATGTGCGAGCCCCAGCTCGGCAAGCGCGGCCTCTACGGCACGGTGGGCGGGCAGAGCCACGCCCAGGCCAGCCAGATGGCCATGCTCTGGGTGCTCAATCTCTCGGACGGCTCGCGCTCGCTGCTCGACGTGGCCGAGCGGGCCCGGCTCCCCTTCCCGGACGTGCGGCGCGCGGCCCAGGCGCTCGAGCGGGCCGGGCTGCTGGCCGAGACGGGCGGCTGACGGGCGCCCCCCGCGTCATGTCCCGGCCAGGCGGGCCGCCAGGCTCGCCAGCGGCAGCGCGGCGGTCAGCCCGGGGGACTCGATGCCGTAGAGATTGACCAGGCCCGGGACGCCGTGCTCGGCCGGGCCCTGGACGACGAAGTCCGCCGCCGGCTCGCCCGGGCCGGAGAGCTTGGGGCGGACGCCGGTGTAGCCCGGGACGAGCGCGCCGTCGGGCAGGCCCGGGTAATAGCGGCGGATGGAGCGGTAGAAGCTCTCCGCCCGGGACTCGTCGAAGGCGTAGTCCACCGAGTTCACCCACGACACGTCGGGGCCGAAGCGCGCCCGGCCGGCCAGGTCGAGGGTGACGTGCGTGCCGAGGCCCCCCGGCACGGGCACCGGGTAGACCAGGCGGCGGAACGGCGAGCGGCCGGAGAGGACGAAGTAGTGCGCCTTGGCGAAGCGCTGGGGCGGGATGCTGGCCGGCGGGAGCCCGGCCAGGCTGCGCGCCACGCCCTGGGCCCAGGGTCCGGCCGAGTTCACCACCGTCCGGAAGCGGATGCGCGAGGGCTCGTCGCCGCCGAGCTCGAGCTCGATGCCGCCCGAGCCCACCCGTCCCCCGAGCACCGGCGTGCGGAGGACGAGCTGGGCGCCGGCCCCCTCCGCATCCGAGCGGAGCGCGGACATGAGGCCGTGGCTGTCGACGATTCCCGTGGACGGGGAGAGGAGGCCGCGGACGCTGCGCACCTCCGGCTCGAGCGCGTGCACCTCGCCGGCGGAGAGCCAGGTCAGGTCGTCCACCCCGTTGGCCTCGGCCGCGGCCCGGATGCGCTCCAGCTCGGGAATCTCCTCCCGGGTGGTGGCCACCAGCACCTTGCCCGTCCGGGCGTGCGCCACCCCGCGCGCCCGGCAGTAGTCGTAGAGGGCGTGCCTGCCCTCCACGCAGAGGCGGGCCTTGAGCGACCCCTTCGGGTAGTAGAGGCCGGCGTGGATGACCTCCGAGTTGCGCGAGCTGGTGTGGAAGCCGACGAAGCGCTCCGACTCGACCAGGTAGACCTCGCGGCCGGCCAGCGCCAGGGCGCGCGCCACCGCCAGCCCGATGACGCCGGCGCCGATGACGGCCGCATCCGCGGAAGGAGTCACCGGCCGGCCCCGCTCACCCGCTCGTGCCCGGAGCGGGCGCGCCGGCCATGGATTGCGGCCGGGGCCGGCTGGTAGCTTGCCGCGCCAATCCGATGCCGGTCCGGACCCCCGTCATGCCCGCGATGCTCCTCCTCCTCGCGGGCGCGGCCCCGGCCCCGGCCCCGGTCGTCCCGGCGGCGAAGAACGAGGCGGCCATGGCCCAGGTGGCGGCCGCGGCGCGCACCGTCGTCCCGGAGGACCGGCTCACCCTGTGGAACCCGGGGCTCAACTCGGTGGGAGGGATTCCCCACCGGACGACGGTGTGCACGACCATCTCCCCGAGCGGCGGCGACGACACCTCGGCCATCCAGACGGCGCTCAACGCCTGCCCGGCGGGCCAGGTGGTGAAGCTCGCGCCGGGGACCTTCCGCATCTCCGGCAACGGGCTGTCCATCACCCGCTCCAACGTCGTGCTCCGGGGCAGCGGGCCCTCGGAGACGAAGCTGGTCAAGAGCGGGGAGGGGATGCCGGTGATCATCGTCGGGCTGCGCTGGTTCAAGTACACCATGCCCGTCGACCTGACCGAGGACGCGGTGAAGGGGAAGAGCTCGGTCACCGTGGCCAGGAACCCCGGGTACAAGGTGGGGGAGATCGTCTACCTCGACCAGCTCTCCGACGACGAGCGCTCGGACACCGTCCCCCCGGTGCGCAAGGTGTACTGGGGGACGCACGCCAAGCCGGGCGGCCCGGAGCGCGGCTGGTCGGGCGAGTACGACCGGCCCATCGGACAGACGCTGGAGATCGCCGCCGTCCACGAGAACCGGCTGACCTTCACCACGCCCTTCCACATCACCTTCGAGGTCGCCCTCAAGGCGCACATCGTCCGGCTCTCCGACGACCCGGGCGGCCGGCAGGTGGACGCGGTGAGGTACTCCGGCATCGAGGACCTGGCGGTGGCCAACGGCGACGGCGGGGACGGGGGCGGCAACATCCACTTCTTCGCCGCCGCCTACTCCTGGGTGAAGAACGTGGAGAGCTCGGGGAGCATCGGGCACAGCTGCAACCTGAACGGGACCTTCCGCTGCGAGGTCCGGGATTCGTACTTCCACAGCACCCGCAACCCCAACCCGGGCGGCGCCGGCTACGGCATCGGCGTCAACCAGTACGCCTCGGACAACCTCTACGAGAACAACGTCGTCTGGAACTTCAACAAGATGACCATCGCCCGCGCCTCGGGCGGGGGGAACGTCTTCGGCTACAACTACTTCCAGGACGGCTACGGGGACGACTACCGGGACATCGTGGAGATCGGCGCCGGCCCGAACCACTACGCCGGCTCGCACATGGAGCTCTTCGAGGGGAACGAGGGCTTCAACTTCGACACCGAGTCCTACTGGGGGAACGGCATCTACGGCACCGTCTACCGGAACCACTGGACCGGGCTCCGGCGCTCGGCGCCGCCGCTCAGGCTGCTCGACGCCTGGAACCGGCGGGCGGTGGGGCTTCAAGTGGGCGGGTGGTGGTTCAGCTTCGTGGGCAACATCCTCGGCTATCCGGGGATGGAGCTCCTCTCCGGCCGGGACTTTCATGGAAACAAGTTCGCCCAGAAGAGCTTCGTCTACGAGTCGGATCCCAACAACCTGAGCATGGACTCCACCGTCCCGATGTGGAAGCTCGGCTACGAAGGGACGAACTGGCCGAAGAAGGCGGACCCCCTGGTGCTCGCCCGCATCTACCGGCACGGGAACTTCGACTACGTGACCATGGGCGTGGTCTGGGATCGGAGCAATCCGGTCCGGACCCTTCCGCCGTCGCTCTACCTCGGCCAGAAGCCGGCCTTCTTCGGATCCAATCCCTGGCCCTGGGTGGAGCCGACGGCGAGCACCGACGCCGGTCGTCTCGGCGTCCTTCCGGCCAAGGTCCGCTTCGACACCATCCACGGCCCGGCGCCGCGTTGAGCGGCGGACGCTGCGCACGGTGACGGCGCAAACGGACGCTCTCGCCAGAAATTGAGCGCTCGCCTCCTTGAAATCGAGATCGACTTTGGCGAAGAGGCAAAGGCCCATGCGAGCGCTCGCCCTGGTCAGCTCGATCGTCCTCGCCGCGCTCGGACCCGCCTGCCGCGGCAGCGTCGGGAACGGGAGCGGCTCCGGCGGCCCCCCGGGCATCGACACCGGCCTCATCCCGGCCGACCGGCTGACCACCTGGAACCCGGGCCTCAACGCGGTGGGCGGGATTCCCCAGCGCACCACCATCTACCGGACGCTCGCCCCGAGCGGCGGCGACGACACGGCGGCCATCCAGTCGGCGCTCGACGGCTGTCCGGAGAACCAGGTGGTGCAGCTCGGCCCGGGGACGTTCAACATCTCCGGCGACGGGCTGGCCATCACCCGCTCCAACGTGGTGCTCCGCGGCAGCGGGCCGTCCCAGACCATCCTCATGAAGAGCGGCGCCAACTGGCCGGTCATCGTCCTCGGCCTCCAGTTCTACGCCTACACCGATCCGGTGGCCCTGACCGAGGACGCGGTGAAGGGGCTGACGAGCGTGACCGTGGCCAGCGGCGCCGGCTTCCAGGCCGGGCAGATCGTCCACCTCGACCAGCTCTCCGATGACGCCCGCTCGGACACCACGCCTCCCCTGCGCAAGGTCTTCTGGGGGCCCAACGCGCCGCCGGGCGGGCCGGAGCGCGGCTGGTTCTGCGAGTACGACCGGCCGCTCGGGCAGGCGATGGAGATCGCCTCGGTCAGCGGGAACCGGCTCACCTTCACCACGCCCTTCCACATCACCTTCGAGGTCGCGCTCCAGGCGCACCTGGTGGGCATCACCGACAGCCCGGGGGGCGACCCGGTGGACGCGGTGAAGTACTCGGGCATCGAGGACCTGGCGGTGGCCAACGGCGACGGCGGGGACGGGGGCGGGAACATCCACTTCTTCGCCGCCGCCTACTCCTGGGTGAGGAACGTGGAGAGCTGGGGGAGCCTGGGCCACAGCTGCAACCTGGACGGGACCTTCCGCTGCGAGGTGCGGGATTCCTACTTCCACAGCACGCGCGACCCGAACCCGGGCGGCGCCGGCTACGGCATCGGGGTCAACCAGTACGCCGCCGACAACCTCTACGAGAACAACGTCGTCTGGAACTTCAACAAGATGACCATCGGCCGGGCCTCCGGCGGGGGCAACGTCTTCGGATACAACTACTTCCAGGACGGCTACGGGGACGACTACCGGGACATCGTGGAGATCGGCGCCGGTGCCAACCACTACGCCGGGGCGCACATGGAGCTCTTCGAGGGCAACGAGGGCTTCAACTTCGACAACGAGTCGTACTGGGGCAATGCCATCTACGGGACGGCCTTCCGCAACCACTGGACCGGGATGCGCCGCTCGGCCGCCCCGCTGGTGCTGCTCGACGCCTGGAACCGGCGGGCGGTGGGCGTCCAGGTGGGCGGCTGGTGGTTCAGCTTCGTGGGGAACATCCTCGGCTACCCGGGGATGCAGCTCCTCTCCGGCACCGACCTGCACGGGAACACCTTCGACCAGCAGCGCTTCGTCTACGAGACGGACCCGAGCAACCTGAACGACGAGACGGTGGTCCCGATGTGGGAGCTGGGCTACGACGGGACCAACTGGCCGGACCAGGCGGACCCGCTCGTCCTGGCCCGCACCTACCGGCACGGGAACTACGATTACGTGACCAACGGCGTGACCTGGGATTCGACCAACTCCGTGCGCGACCTGCCGCCCTCGCTCTACCTGAGCCAGAAGCCGGCCTTCTTCGGGTCCAACCCCTGGCCCTGGGTGGAGCCGACGGGGAGCACCGACGCCGCTCGGCTGGGCGTGCTCCCGGCCAAGGTACGCTTCGACTCCATCCATGGAACGGGTCCCTAGCGCGGCCGTGCCACGACCCAGGGTCCTCGTCCTCGCCGATTCCGCCAATCCGGAGTGGTCGAGCGCGTCGCTGGTGGGGTGGAGCCTGACGCGCGCGCTGCGGGCAGAGGCCGACGTCCATCTCGCCACCCACGTGCGGAACCGGCCGGCCCTGGAGCGGGCCGGATGGGTGGAGGGGCAGCAGTTCACCTCCATCGACCCCGGGGCGGTGGAGGACCCGGTGACGCGCGTCGGGGAGGCGATCCGCAAGGTGACGCGGCTCGGGTGGACGTGGACCACCGCCTTCTCCATCTTCGGCTACTACCACTTCGAGAACCTGGTCTGGCGGCGGTTCGGCCCGGCGCTGCGGGGCGGCGGGTTCGACGTCGTGCACCGCATCACCCCGGTGAGCCCGGCGGTCCCCAGCGTCATCGCGCGACGGCTGCGGCGGCACCGCGTTCCCTTCGTCTGGGGGCCGATGAACGGGGGCGTGCCCTGGCCGAAGGAATTCCGGGCGGCCATGCGCCGGGAGGGCGAGTGGCTCTCCTACCTGCGGGGCGGGCGGAAGCTTTTGCCCGGGTACCGGAGCTCGCGGAGGGACGCGGCGGCCATCCTCACCGGCTCGACCGTGGTGTGGAACGAGATGGCCCCGTACCACGCCCGGTGCGTCTACCTGCCGGAGAACGCCATCGACCCGGAGCGCTTCACCGGAATCGCGGCGGCGCCGAGGCAGGGACCGCTCCGGGTGGCGTTCGTCGGGAGGCTGGTGGCGCTGAAGGGCGTGGACATGCTGCTCGAGGCGGCGGCGCCGCTGCTCCGGTCGGGACGGATGCTCCTGGACATCATCGGCGACGGGCCGGAGATGCCGGCGCTGAAGCGCCAGATGGAGGAGCTGCACGTCGCCTCGTTCGTCGGGTTGCCGGGATGGATGCCGGACCAGAAGGACGTCCTGCGGCGGCTGGCCGGCTCGCAGGTGTTCGCCTTCCCGAGCATCCGCGAGTTCGGGGGAGGGGTGGTGCTGGAGGCGATGGCGCTGGGGCTGTTGCCCATCGTGGTGAACAGCGGGGGCCCGGGGGAGCTGGTCACGGACGAGACGGGATTCCGGGTGCCGCTCGGGCCGCGGGCGGCGATCGTCGAGGGCTTCCGGTCCATCCTCGAGGAGCTGGCCGGCTCGAGCGAGCGCGGGCGCGGGATGGGCGAGCGCGCCCGGGCGCGGGTGCTCGAGCTCTTCACCTGGGAAGTGAAGGCGCGCCAGGTCCGCGAGGTCTACCGCTGGGTGCTCGGGCAGCGGGACAGGCCGGACTTCGGGATGCCGCTCCGCGAGGCGCCGGCCGCGTCGGAGGGCGCGGTCGGGAGTCTCGCCGGGGGGCAGTGAGGGGGCGCCGCCCCGGGCGTGGGGTCGAGGAGCTCAGCGGGGCTTCGTCGCGCCGGAGGAGGGGCGATGCGCCCGCCGCCCGGAGGAAGACCGATGCCCGGGGCTGCGGCGGCAGTGCCCCCGGGTCGAGCGTGCCGTGCAGGCGTCGTCCCGAAGGGCGGGCGAGATCAGGGATTCCTCGGAAGAGCAGGCACCCGCGGCCGGCTCGCGCTGGGGGGTAGTCAGCCCGGGCGCTACCCGGGTTTGCTGAGTAACCATTCGAAATCCTTGGAGGACTGCACCTCGTCGGGGTATCAGCCCAGGTGCAGGTCGCGCTTCGACTCAACGTCGCGGAATGATTGAGGCCAGCGCAATTTCGAGGTCGCAGCCCGGCTGAAGTGCCTCGAGCGGGCTAAGCGTCGGCTTCCCCTGAGCTTTCTTGCACGCTGGGGGTAGTGCCCCGGCTGACTACCCTCCGGAAGGCTCGACCCGGAGGTACCCAGTCTTCCTCGTTTTGCCTGTCTCGGAGCCGGTGGCGCGGACCCCGTCCCGAGTCCGGGCCTGGCCTCACCGCGGCTTCGAGGCCAGTGGGTTGCCGCCGAGTGCATTCGAGATGTCGGCGATGGCCCTCTGGGCGCGCACGCTGTTCCCGGCCGGGTCGAGCGGGGGAGAGATGACGGCGATGCCGAACTTCCCCGGCGAGACGGCGATGATGCCGCCTCCGACTCCGCTCTTGCCGGGGAGGCCCGTCCGGTAGAGCCACTTCCCGGAATCGTCGTAGAGGCCCGCAGTCGCCATCACGGCGAGGACCCTGGGCACGTTCTCGACCTTCATCACCTGCTTCCTGGTCACCGGGTTCTTGCCGCCGTTGGCCAGGGTCGCGGCCATGACGGCCAGGTCCCGGGCGTTGACGCTGACGGCGCACTGCTCGGTGTAGATGTCCGTGGCCCGCTGCGGGTCCGCCTTGATGTAGCCGTAGGCGTACATGAGCATGCCGATGGCCTGGTTCCGCTGGTTGGTCTCGGACTCGGACTTGAAGACCTCCTGGTCGACCGAGAGCGTGCGCCCGGCGAACACGCCGTAGAAGTCGAGGATGCTCTTCCAGATCTCCTCGCGGGTGGCGCCCTTCACCATGCTGGTGGTGGTGATGGCTCCGGGGTTGACCAGGGAGTTCAGCTCCGGCCCGCCGAGCAGGTTGTGCGCCATCTCGACGGCGACGATGGAGTTGAAGCGCATGCCGGTGGCGTCGACGCCGATGGTGCTGGCGATGGCGTCCGGGCCCTGCTCCTCGATCACCTTGGCCAGGGTGAAGACCTTGGAGATGGACTGGATGGAGACCTCGGACGTGATGTCGCCGGCGGTGTAGACCTTCCCGTCGACGGTCACCAGGGCGATGCCGTAGAGGTTGGGGTCGACCTTGGCGAGCGCCGGGATGTAGTCGGCGTTCTTCCCCTCGGTGAGCGTCTTGTAGCGGTCGTGAGCGGCGCTGACCGCCGCCTGGATCTGATCCGGCGACTGCGCCCGGGCGGGCGGGGGCGCGAGCAGGATCGCGGCAGCCGCCAGCAGGGAGACACGCACCGACCTCGATACATCACGCGCAGCGCTGACCATGGCCGACCTCCGCGCTTCGTCGTGGACAGCGACCGGTTGGCCCCGGAGAAGCGCCCGGGCGAACTCTCGCGGAAAGTCTGGCGGAAACGTCGTCCAAATCGCGTGGAGAGTGGCCGGCGGGCTCCGACCACGGATCCGTCGCCCGTGTCGGCACCGCACGTCCGAGCATGCCCGCTCGCCCGGATGCCGTTTTCACCGTCTCCCCTCGGAGCCGGGCCCCTAGCTTCCCGCGCCCCGAGCCGCGCTGCTCCCGGCGCCCGGCCGCCAGAGCGGCGCCTGCCGCGCATTCAGCTCCGCCGTCGCCCGCCGCTTCCCCTTCACCAGGCAGGCCCACTGGTACTTGCGCAGGAACCTCCGGAACTCCACGTCGCCATAGCGAGGAACCCGCCGCGCCATGCTCCGGAAGTACCCGTACGCCATCCCCAGGCCCCCCACCACCAGCGGCGGGCGGCTCATCCGGAACACGGCGCTGGCCAGCATGTAGGAGGGCCCCGTCCCCATGAAGTACTGCCCGAAGCCGTGCCGCACCCGGCCCGTCCACCAGCTCCGGTGGCTCGTGCCCATCGGCCGGAGATGGACGAACCGCAGCTCCGGGTCGTCCCACGACACCGCGATCCATCCCCGCTGCCGGCAGCGGTGCCCGTCGATGCCGTCCCACATCACCTCGCGCACGAAGCCGCCGATCTGCTCGAAGCAGCCCGTCCGGTAGAACTTGGTCATCCCCACCGAGTTCTCGTCCCCGGTCCGCTCCGAGACCAGCTGCGACGCGTCGGCCAGCGGAAACGCGACCCGGTCGTCCGGCCTCCCGGGCGGGAAGAAGTACGGCTTCCCGGAGCAGGTGCCGATGCGCGGGTCCCGCTCCATCCGGTCCATCAGCCCGGCGAAGTACCCGGGAGGCAGGTCCAGGTCGAGGTCCAGCTTGCACAGGTAGTCGAACTGGCGCGGGTCGATGGTCTCGTACCCGGCGTAGAAGGCGTCGATGACGCCGCCGCCCACCCTCCTCTCGCCGCGATCCGCCCGGCGCACGACCCTCATCCACGGCGTCCGCTGCGCGTACTCGGCGAGCAGCGCCGGCGTCTCGTCCTTCGAGCCGTCGTCGACGATCACCCACCGCGCCGGGCGCTCCGTCTGCCCCACCACCGCCTCCAGCGTCCGCCGCGCGTAGCGAGCCTCGTCGCGGCAGGGCGTGATGAGGCAGTACCGGCGGCCGCTCACCGCCGCACTCCGTGGTGCTGGCACCAGCGGACGAGCACGTAGAGCGCCCACACCCGCGACCAGTAGAGCCCCGGCGCGCCGTCCTGGAAGGCCTGCCACAGGCGGCCCACCGGCTTCGGCGCCAGCCCCGCCTCGCGGACCGCATCCTCGTCCCGCAGCGTCCGGTCGATGCTCGAGAGAAGGCCCCGGCGGATCCACCGGTCGTAGGGGAGCACGAAGCCGCGCTTCGGCCGCTCGAACAGCGACGGGTCGAGACCCGCCAGCCCCGCCCGGCGGAGCGCCGCCTTGCGCCGGACCGGTTGATAGCGCAGCGTGTCCGGAAGCCGCATCACCGTCGCCAGCAGCGCCTGGTCCACCAGCGGAAGGCGCTGCTCGATGGAGGCGGCCATGCTCGCCACGTCGTTGTCGCGCAGGAGCCGCTCACCGAGGAAGAGCCGCTGCTCGAGCACGCTGATGGCCTGGAGGTCCGAGCGCCCCTTCACCTCGCCGTCCAGTCGCCGCCGCACGTCCCCGGGCAGCCCGTCCTCGAGCATGGCCGACGAGGGCGCGCCCAGGAGCTCGTCCTGGAAGTCGGGAAGGAAGAGCGCATAGGCGAGCTGGTAGAGCGAGACCAGGTCGCCCATCCGCCCGAGCATGTCCGGGAGCTTCGCCCACCGCGTCTGGCGGGGGAGCGCCGCCGGGCCGCGCTGCACGAGCGCCATCGCCCGCCGCGCCGCCGCCGTCCGGGCGCCGCTCGGCAGCCACCCGAGGAAGGCCGAGGCCCGGTGCAGCGCCGGCAGGTCACGGAACGTCGTGTACCCGCCGAAGAGCTCGTCCCCGCCCGTCCCCACCAGCGCCACGGTGAAGCCCGCCTTCCGGACGGCGTGCGACATGTAGAAGGAATTGAGGCCATCGAAGGTCGGCTGGTCGATGCTGTCCAGCGCCCGGTCCAGCTGGCCGACGAACTCGCCCTCGGTCAGCGGGACCTCCTGGTGCTCCGTGCCGATGGCCCGGGCCACCGCCCGGGCGATGTGCCCTTCGTTGTACTCCTCCTCCTCGAAGCTCAGGGTGAAGGTGTGCACCGTCCCCCGGTTCGCCTTCTTGGCCAGGTTGGCCACCGACGAGGAGTCGATGCCCCCCGAGAGGAACACGCCGAGCGGCCGGTCGCTGATGAGATGCAGCCGGACGCTCTCCTCCAGCGCCGCGGCGAGCTGGGCATCGGCCACCGGGGGCCCCTCGCCCGGCGCCGGAAGCCGCCAGTAGGTCTCCGCGCGCCCGGTGCCGTTCACTCCCTCGATGCGGAGCTGGCCGGGGAGGAGCGATTCGATCCCCTGCACCGCCGTGCCTGGACCGACCACGAAGCCGTTCCACACCACCGAGGCCGAGGCCAGCGGGTCCAGCCTCGGCGTCCCGAGCAGCCCGGAGGCCAGCAGCGCCCGCACCTCGGAGGCGAAGAGCAGCGTCCAGCCCGAGTCGGGGTCGCTCGAGCGCGCGACGTAGAGGGGCTTGATGCCCAGGGGGTCCCGCGCCAGGAGCAGCGTCCGGGCCTTCGGATCCCAGACCGCGAAGGCGAACATCCCGCGCAGCGTCGCCACCGCCGCCGGACCCTCCAGGGCGATCGCGCGGAGCATCACCGCCGCGTCGCCGGTGGAGCGGAACGTCTGGCCCCGGTCCAGCATGCGCTGGCGGAGCTCCTGGAAGTTGAAGATCTCCCCGTTGAAGACCAGGACGTGCCCGCTCACCGGATCCACCATCGGCTGGGCGCCGGTGGGATTCAGGTCGAGGATGGCCAGCCGGCGGAATCCGAGCAGCGCCCCGTGCCCCCGGGCATCGGGCGCTGACTCCCAGCTCCCCTGGTCATCCGGCCCGCGGTGGACCAGGGCCGCGCTCATCCGCGTCAGGGCGGCTCGGTTCCGGTCGTCCAGGCGCCCGAGGATGCCGGCTATTCCGCACATGCTGCGGCGTGCACGCGCTCGCGCTCGGGCGTCCGGGGTGACATGCTGGCCGCGCACCAAACTACGGAACGCACCCGGGAGTCACGCCCCCATCCGCCTCCTCTACCTGGCGCAGTTCCCTCCCAGCCCGCCGACCTACGGCGCCCAGCGACGCATCCAGGGCCTGATGGCGGCGCTCGGCCAGCGCCATGACATCACCGCGGTGTCATTGATCACCCCGGACCTGGACGCCGGCGTGGCCGAGCGCGCCATGCGCCGCTACTGCCGCGACGTGCGGCTCGTCCCGGCCCGTCCCTGGTACGGCACCGGCAAGCGCCTCCTCCAGCTCCGCGCCCTCGCCTCGACCCGGAGCTTCGAGCGCCGGCTCTTCGACCTCCCGGCGCTCCGCCGGACGCTCCGCGACCTCCTCGGGACGCGCCCCTTCGACGTGGTCAACGTCGAGTTCCCCTTCCTCGCCCACCAGCGCCTCCGCCGGGCGCCGCCCGGCGCACCCCTCCCCTTGCGGGTGCTCGACGAGCACAACATCGAGTTCGACCTCGCCCGGCAGCAGGCCGGCGGCGAGCACGGGCTCGCCCGCCGCATCCACAACGCCGCCAACTGGCCCAAGCTCCGCCGGGAGGAGATGGCCGCCTTCCGGACGTTCGACGGCGTCACCTTCTGCTCCGAGGCCGACGAGCGCCGCGCCCGCGCCCTGGTCCCCGGCCTCCGCTCCGAGGTCGTCCCCAATGCCGTGGACATCGACGAGTTCCGCCGCTCGCCCGGCCATCCTCTGCCCGACGGCTCGACCGTCCTCTTCTTCGGCGCGCTCAATTACTTCCCCAACGTCGACGGGCTCCTTCACCTCCTCGACGACGTCTGGCCGCTCCTGGCGGCGAGCCATCCCGCGGCGCGGCTGAAGATCGTCGGCCAGCACCCGCCTCCGGAGATCCTCGCGCGGCGCGGCCCCCGGGTGGAGGTCACCGGCCGCGTCGACGACCTTCGGCCCCACCTCGCCTCCGCCGCGGTGACCATCGTCCCGCTGCGCATCGGCGGCGGCACGCGCTTCAAGATCCTCGAGGCCATGGCCATGGGGCGCCCGGTGGTCTCCACCTCGCTCGGCGCCGAGGGCATCGACGCCCGCCCCGGCGTCGACCTCCTCATCGCCGACGAGCCACGGGACTTCGCCGCCGCGGTGGGGAGGGTGCTCGACGACCCGGGACTCGCCGATGCGCTCGGCGCGCGGGGGCGCGCCCTGGTGGAGAAGGGCTACTCGTGGACCGCCGCGGCCCGGCGCCTGGAGCTCTTCCTCGAGCGGCTCCTCGCCGCCCGGCCCGGGAGCCCCGCCGGGGCCTGAGCCGGCCCGGTGCTACTGTCCAGGGCCGGATGTCCGCTCAGGCCCAGGCGGCGGAAACGCGCTCGCACCGCGACGTGCCGTCGCTCCGCGGCCACATCCCGGTCCTCGACGGCGTGCGCGGGCTGGCCATCCTCATGGTCCTCGTCCTGCACTTCATCGGTGACAGCTTCCCCACCACCCGGCTCGAGCGCGCGGTGACGGCGGCCGCCGGGTGGGGCCAGTACGGCGTCGACCTGTTCTTCGTCCTCTCCGGGTTCCTCATCACCGGCATCCTCGTCGACGCGCGCGAGAAGCCGCACTACTTCAAGAACTTCTACGTCCGGCGCGTGCTGCGCATCTTCCCGCTCTACTACGGCGTGCTCGCCGTCCTCTTCTTCGTGCTCCCGCTCGTCCCGGCGCTGCGCGGCCCGACGCTGGAGACGCTGCGCGAGCACCAGGGGTGGGCCTGGGCCTACGGCGTGAACGTCTTCATCGCCATCCGCGGCGAGTACGCCCTGCCGTACATCAGCCACTTCTGGTCCCTGGCGGTGGAGGAGCACTTCTACTTCGTCTGGCCCTTCATGGTCTGGCTCCTCGCCCGGCGCCCGCGGGCGCTCCTCGCCGCCAGCCTCCTCATCGCCGCCGGCGCGCTCGGGCTGCGCATCGCCTGCACCCTGCTCGGGGTCAACGCGCTCGCCCTCTACGTCCTCACCCCGTTCCGCCTCGACGGCCTGGCGCTGGGGGCCTTCCTGGCCGTGCTCGTCCGCCAGCCGGGCGGCGTGGCCAGGATCGTCCGCGCGCTGCCCTGGGTCGCCGCCGGCTCGGCCATCCTCTTCCTCGCCCGCTTCGCCTGGAGCCGGGTGAGCGGCGCCGGCGCGGGGGTGCTCGTCCCCATCCGCGAGTCGCTCATCGTCGTGCTCCTCGCCTGCCTGCTCGTCTGGGCGCTCACCGCCCGGCCGGGGACGCTGGTCAGCCGGCTCTTCACGAGCCGGCCGATGGTCTTCCTCGGCACCTACAGCTACGGGCTCTACGTCTACCACCACTTCTTCTCGTACTACCTTTCGACGAGGCGGACGGAATTCGCGCTGGCCGGGAGAGTCGGCTCGCACGCGCTCGCCGTCGCGCTCCAGGCCACCCTCGGGCTCGGCGCCTCCCTCCTCGTCGCCTACCTCAGCTACCAGCTCTACGAGCGGCGCTTCCTCCTGCTCAAGAGCAAGTTCGGCCCCTCCCACGAGCCGACCCAGGGTCAGCCGGGAGCCATCCCCTCGAGGCGCGCGGAAGCTTAGAGTGCGCGCCCTCGGACCTCCCCGGAGACCGGACACGGTATGACCCACAGCCTCGAGGCGGCCATCGTCGGCGCCGGACCCTACGGGCTCTCCGTGGCTGCGCACCTGCGCGCCCTCGGAATCCCCCACCGCATCTTCGGCCGGCCGATGAGGACCTGGACGCCGATGCCGCGGAGCCTCTCCCTCAAGTCGCTCGGGTTCGCCACCAGCATCGCGCTCCCCGAGGGGGGCGGGGACTTCCCCGGCTGGCTCCGCGAGCGCGGGCTGGAGACGCTGGAGCCCATCTCCTACGCCGACTTCGCCGACTACGGCCTCTGGGTGCAGAAGCGTCACGTCCCCGGGCTGGAGCCCACCGACGTCGCCCGCCTCGAGGACCTGCCCGAGGGGGGGTACCAGCTCACGCTCGAGAGCGGCGAGCGCCTCCGGGCGCGCCAGGTGGTGGTCGCCGTGGGCCTCGGCTACTTCCAGAGGATTCCCGCCGAGCTCGCCCCCCTGGGCCAGGAGCTCGTCTCGCACACCTTCGGCCGCTACGACTTCGCCCCGTACGCCGGCCGGGAGGTGGCGGTCATCGGCGCCGGCCAGTCGGCCCTGGAGGCGGCGGTCCTCCTCCACGAGGTGGGGGCGCACCCGACGCTCGTCGCCCGCACCCCGCCCGTCTTCCATGGCCGGACGCCCGCCCGGAGGAGCCTCCTCGAGCGCATCCGCGAGCCGCTCACCGTCCTCGGCGCCGGGCGGAAGCACTGGGTGCTCGAGCATCTGCCCTGGCTGGTCCACTACGCCCCCGAGGAGCGGCGCGTCCACCTCGCCCGGACCTACCTCGGACCCGCCGGCGCCTGGTGGCTGAGGGACCGCTTCGTCGACCGGGTCCCGGTGCTCGCCCCGGCGCGGCTCCTCGCCGCCCGGGAGGAGCGGGGCGAGGTCGTGCTCCGCCTCTCCGTCGACGGCGGCACGGCGTCCGAGCGGCGCTTCGCCCACGTCGTCTGCGGCTCGGGCTTCGAGCACGACGTGCGGCGGCTGCCCTTCCTCGACGCCGGGCTCGTCGGGCGGCTCGGGCTCATCCGGGGCCGCGCCCCGAGGCTCTCGCGCCGCTTCGAGTCGACCCGGGCCGGGCTCTACTTCGTCGGCCCCATCTCCGCCTACGCCTTCGGCCCGCTCTTCCGCTTCGTCTGCGGCACGACCTACGCCGCCCCCACCGTCGCCCGGCGCCTGGCCGCGCGGGCCCGCCTCAGCCCGGCAGGTCGCGAGGTGCCGGCGGCGGCACCGGAGCGGCCGGGAGCGACCGCGTGAGGCGCTCCGGGGGCGGCTGCTCGTCCCGGACGAAGTTGCGGTAGTAGCCGCGCGCGAAGCGCAGCGCCTGCCACACCTCGGCCGTGGCGTGAACCAGCCCGGGCAGCCGGTCCTGGGGGTCGAAGGAGGCGTCCACCCGGCGCTCGCCGTGCGCCGCGTACCAGTGTCTCCAGTGCAGCGATTCCTCGTCCTCCGAGGTCCCGAGCAGGAGCCGGAGCATGAGCATGAAGACGTGGCCGAACCGGAAGGCGTAGGCGTCCTTCCCCCCGTTCTCGAGCGGCCCCCTGGCCGGCGGCATGGGCGGCTCGCCGCGCGCCGCCCGGTAGGCGAGCAGGGGGAGGGGAAGGCCGCGGGCGCACTCGAAGTGCATCTGGCCGTAGTAGCGGGGGTTGAAGTCGATGAGCCGGTGGCGGCCTTGGTCGGAGACGAACTCGACCTCGAAGACCCCGAAGTAGCCGACCCGGCGGCAGAGCCGGACGATGCCCGCCAGCGCCTCGTCGTCGACCCCGGCCGCCTCGAAGCACAGGCCCACCCCCACCCGCCGCGGGCGCTGCAGCACCTTGCGCGCTGCCCGGGCGCCGACGAGCTCGCCGCTCCGGTCGATGAATCCGGAGATGGAGTAGACGCCCCCGTCGCGGGGCACCGGCACGAAGGCCTGGAGCATCGGCGCCGTCAGGTCGCCGAAGTCCTTCTCCGGCCCGGGGAGGTAACGGTCGTGCAGGAGCCACTGCCGGTAGCTCTCCACCAGCTCCTCGGGCGACCCGACGATGCGGCCGTGGTTGCCGGTGCTCAGCCGGACCTGGGTGCGGGGCTTGATCACCAGCGGCAGGATCAGCTCGCCGGCTAGGCGCTTGACCTCGTCCAGGCCCGAGGGAAACCAGGTGGGAAGGGTGGGCAGGCCGACCTCGGCGCAGGCGGTGTGGAGGCGCTTCTTGTCCAGCACCTCCACCACCGTGCCGAGCGGCGGCTGGAAGAGCAGGAAGTGCTTGCCCAGCTCGGCGGCGCGCGAGGCGAAGAGCCAGGCCAGGTCGTCCGAGGTCGGGTAGAGGAAGTGCCCGGGCTCGCGCTCCCCGAAGCGCAGAAGCCACTCGTAGAAGGCCTCCAGCTTGCGAGGCGGCGGGCAGCGCACGAAGCGGTGCACGTGCCGGGACCAGCGCGCCGGGGCGAGGAGCTCGGAGCCGGCCACGGTCACCCTCACCCCGGCCGCTCCGAGCGCCCGGACGGCGGCCAGCGTCCCGCCGTAGGTGGGCATGGTGAGCAGGCAGGGAGGGGGCGTTCCGGAGGCGGGCGGGGCGCTCAAGAGCGGACGGAGCGTACCGCGCGCCTCTCGTGCCGCGTACCCCGTCTTCATCGTCCCGCACCTCCGCTCGCTCCGCGGGCCGCCAGCCAGCGCGCGAGGTGTAGGTGGTAGACCGACTCCGCCTCCCACTCCACCGACGGCTCGTTGGTCGACCAGCTGTCGTTGTCCGTGTAGCGGGCATCGACGGGCGTCCGTGCATCGCGCGGAAACGCAGGGTCGCCGGAGTAGCCCCAGAGGGGAACCGGGCGGGCGAAGGGCATCGAGCGGTCGGCCGGCTCCGGCTGGCGGCACGGTCCGCCGGCCACCATGCCCGGAAAATCGCGCGGCGTGGCGGCCAGCGCCGCCAGCCACTGATGAAAGCCGTGGCTCATCCCCCGGGTCACGCCGGAGAGCCCGCTGACGTAGCAGAACTGCCTTCCGTTCCGGCCGAACAGGTAGTGCAGGGAGGCCAGCGCCTGGTCGCAGTCGGCCGCGGCTCCGGCCGGATCCTCGAGGCACATCGGGGCGCTGGAGAGCCCGGTGCGCAGGAGCGCCGCGCCGATGGAGCCCCAGTGGTAGCGTGTCGCCCAGCCGAAGGGGTGGGCGCGTCCCTCGGCCAGGGCCCGGTCGGCGTTGACGCGCAGGCGCAAGCGCAGCGCGGTCTTCCGCGCCGCATCCCCGGCCGGCGCGCGCAGGTAGAGCAGCGCCGCGTGCCCGGCGAGGTGGAGGAAGCCCGGGTCGTACGCCGGCGCCGTGAAGTTCTCCTCGAACATCTCACGGAACCGGCCGTCGCCGGTGGCCAGGAGCATCCCGGCCGCGGCGTAGCTGCGCGCCTGCCGGCCGACCTCGGCGTCGCCGTCGCGCCGCGCCGCGGGACAGGTGGGGCCGTCCGTGTTCTCGCCCCGGTGCCGGTCGAGGTAGCGGAGGCCGCCGCCCGCGGCGGCCAGGCAGCGGTCGGCGAAGGCCGGGTCGACCGGCCGGAAGACGGCGGAGGCGAAGGCCAGCGTCCCCACCGCGCGGGCGGTGGCCAGCGTCCCGACCTCGCCCTGGGTGTAGGGCGGCACGCTGTTCGGGGTGTTCGTCCCGTAGGGCCCGTAGCGCTCCTGGCAGGTGGTGTTGCGGAAGCCGCCCGACGCGTCCTGTACCGAGAGCAGCCAGGTCAGTCCCCAGCGGGCCTCGTCGAGCAGGTCCGGGATGCCGTTGCCGGACTCGGGGATGTGGGTGTCGTCCGCCCGGGGCGCGAAGTCGGCGAAGGCCTGGAGGAGCCAGAAGGCGGCGGCGTTGAGCGGCGCGCTGTAGAGCGAGAAGTCCCCGGCGTCGTGCCAGCCGCCCTGGACCCCGGGCGGCGCCCGGTCCGCGTCGCTGGGGTGCGTCCACGGCCCCTCGGCGTAAGGGAGAGAGACCGCGGTGAACGCCCGCTGGTAGTAGAACCAGCGCTGCAGCGCGCGGAGCGGTCCGTCGAAGACCCAGGGCCCGACGGCGAAGGGATGGCTGGAGAGCCCGCCGTCGAGCACCACCCGGTAGCGGCCCTCGCGGCCCAGCGCCGAGAAGTCGCCGAGCCAGACCCGCGCCGTCGCCCCGAGCAGGTCGGTGTCCAGCTCCCGCGCCGGCCCGCCGCCCCGGAAGGCCACCTCGCCCGAGTGCTCGTCCCTGACCACGAAGCTCCGGAAGGGGACCGGGGAGGTGAACTCCTTGCGCATCGAGGGCGCGTAGCCGACCTGCGAGGCGGCCAGGCGCGAGACGGGCGGCTCCTCGACGCGCATCCAGCGTCGCTCGAGGAGCGCCGCCGCCCCCAGCACACGCCCGGCGGCGGCCCGGGCGAGCCGCTGCCCGGCCGCCGTCCCCGCCAGCGCCGCCGCGGCGGCCGCGGCGACCAGCAGGACACACCCGGCCACCATCCGTCCGCGCGTCATTCGCACACGAGGGGCCCCTCGTGCCTCAGGGGATGCCCAGCACCGCCCCCACCAGGCGCTCGCGACCGACCAGGCCGACCGTGCTCAGCGCGTCCGGGAGCCGGCTCCGGCCCTTCTCCAGCACCATCACCACGCTGTCGCAGGCGGCCAGGAGCTCGGCGCTGGCGGGCTTGTCCAGGGCGCCGTCGATGGGGAGCAGGAAGCGCAGGTGCTTGGGCACCTCCGCCGCCCCGCCCTCGGGGCCTCCCACGCCCTGGGCGGCGCTCAGCTTCAGCTTGAGCTCCGAGGCGTCGCTCGCCTCGAGGAGGCGGTGTTGGGTTCCGGCGAGCTCGGCCAGGGCGCGGGCCAGCCGGGCGGCGGCGTCGCTCGGGTCCGGCGAGACCACGGCCAGCGTCGTCCACGGCCGGCGGGCGAGCTGGACCCAGAGCGCCCCGAGGTCGTTGCCGCGCCGCCGGGTCACGGGAGCCGGACCTCGCTCAGGAGCGGCACCCCCAGGCCCCGCTCGACCTGCCACGGCTCGACGATGCGGCGCGAGGTGAGGTCGACCAGCGTGGTGCCCATCACCGCCAGGAAGAAGCCGGCCACCAGGCTGGCCAGGAACACCAGGCCGGGGTTGGGCTGGACCGAGCCGCGCGGCCGCTGCGCCGGCCAGATGACCACGTAGCGGTACTTGAAGGCCGCCTGCGCCGTGTCCTGCTCGATGCGCGCGCTCTCCACCCGGTCGAGCATGGCGTTGAAGCGGTTCACCGCGTGCCGCACCTGCGACTTGGCGTAGTCGATGTCCGGGTCCTCGTCCTCCCGGGGGTCGGTGGGGTCGAGCGCGGTGGCCTGGAGCGCCAGCTCCGCCGGCCGGTTCGGCTTGAGCGGCGAGTCGGGGCGAAAGCCGCGGCGCCGGAGCTCCCCCTCCAGCGCGGCCAGCTCGCGCCGGAGCGTGACCACCTGGGGCGACTCCTGGCGCAGGGCCCGGAGGCTCTGCTCGACGTCGGCCACCGCCGGGTGAGTCGAGGCATAGAGGGCGCGCACCTCGATGAGGCGCGTCTCCAGCTCGGTGATGCGCCGCTGCCGGAAGGACTCCAGATCTGCGATGGCGCGGCGCTTGCCCTCGGCCTGCACCAGGAGCTGGGAGGTCTCCTGGTCGGGGATGGGCGCGGCCTTGGCCTGGGGGCCGCGGCGCACCTGCTTCCCGAGCCGTTCGGCCCGGGCCGCCCGCAGCTGCTGCAGCTGGCGGAGCGCCTCGTCCAGCTGCCCTTGCGCCTGCGCGGCGCGGGTCTCGAGGATGGAGATGACGTCGGCGATGCTGGAGATCTCCGCCGCGTGCCGCGCCTCGAGGAAGTTCTGCACCGCCGCCTCGACCAGGTGGTAGGCGAGCTGCGCGTCGGGGAAGCGGACCCCGATGGTCACCGTTCCCTCGCCGCTGGTGACGGTCAGCCTCTTCTCCAAGAGGCCGACGAAGCCCTCCACCTGCGACTCCTCGCTCGGGGGCTTGAAGAGGTGGGACCAGATCCAGTCCTTGAGCCTCATCAGGGGAGCGCGGTTCTTGGGCCAGTTGTGGATGAGGTCCGTCTGGCCGACCAGGGCCACCAGGTTGTCGTGGCGGAGCACCGTCTCCGCCGCCTGCTTCTCCGGCGCGTCGGCGTCGCCGACGGTGATGCCGCTCCCCAGCGCGGAGATGATCGCCGCCCGCTGCGCCTGGAGGGTGGTCGTCACCTCGTAGGTCTTGGGGAGGACGGCCACCAGGCCCAGGGTCAGCGCCACCACCCCGAGCCAGATGCCGGCGAAGAGCGCCTTGTGGCGCCCGAGGGAGTGGGCGACGTAGAGCACCCACAGCCCGGCGAAGGCCCACCCGAACTCGGGCTCCGGCGGAGGGGCGGGCGGAGGAGCGAGCGGGCCGGGCCGCTGGGGCACAGGCTGCTCGGGCGGCTCCACGCTCTGTCGCATGCGACTCGTCCCTTCCCGGCTCACGCTATCATCGCTCCGTGCTCCGGCTGCTCCTGCTCTCCATCCTCTTGGCCACCTTCCTCATCCCGGTGGTGGCCGCCCGGGCGAGGAATGGACGGCGCGGCCTCTCCTCGCTGGTCCTCCTCGTGCTCGCCGCCGAGGTGGCCTACGCGTTCTTCCTCTCCTTCGTCTACCCGCGGATGGTGTGACCCCCGATGGATGGCGCATCGTCCCTCTCCCAGGCCACCCGCGCACCGGGCGCCGAGCGGACACCTGGGTCACGCTCGCCTCACCTGCTCCTCTTCGCCCTCGCCCTGGCCACGGTGGCCGCCATCCTCGCCGGAAACGGAAATCTGGGGCTGGCGCTCGCGCCGGCGGCGCTGACGCTGGTCATCCTCGCCCTCTGGTTCCTCCCCTTGCGGGTGACCATGGTCGTCCTGCTCTGCGCCGCCTGGGCCATCGAGGCCCCGGGCGACGTCTTCGCCTCCGGGCTGCTCGAGACGCCCTGGCACATGGTGGGCAACCTGCTCTGGTCGAAGCTGAACCTGGTCATCCCCGTGTCGGCGCTGGTCATCACCGGCTTCGACGTCGTGGCCCTGTTCCTCTTCGCGGTCATCGTCCACCGCCACGTCCAGGAGTCGGACATCGACCGGGCCGGCTGGGTGGACACGCCATCGGTCATCGGCACCTTCGCCTGGCTGTCGGTGCTGGCCGTCCTCTGGCTGTGCGCCTTCGGCCTGGTGCGCGGGGGGAGCTTCCGCTTCGTCCTCTGGCAGGCCATCAAGTGGCTCTACGTCCCACTGGTCTACGTGCTCATGCGCCAGGGCCTGCGGGGCGTGCAGGACGCGATGATGGTCGGCACCGTCTTCCTCGGCGTCGGCCTCTTCAAGTCGGCGGAGGCCATCGTCCTCCGGCTCGTCTACCCCTCCATCCAGGTGATGGCCCACGCCACCAGCCACCACGACTCGGTGCTCTTCGCCACCTCGGTGGCCATCCTCGGGGCGGCGGTGCTGGAGATGCGCGGGAGGCGGCCGCTCAAGCTCTTCCTCCTCCTCTCGCCCGTCTACCTGTGGGCCATGGTGGCCAACAATCGCCGCCTGGTGTGGACCGAGCTGGCCCTGGTGGCGCTGGCCTTCTGGCTCATCACCCCCTGGCGCCCGGTGAAGCGGAAGCTCGCCCGCCTGGCCGTCTACGCCGCGCTCCCCCTGCTGGCCTACGTGGCCGTCGGCTGGAGCTCGGAGTCCCGCCTCTTCCGGCCGGTGCAGACCGTGCGCTCCCTGGTCGGCTCGAAGTCCGACGCCTCCAGCCAGTGGCGGGACATCGAGAACTTCAACCTCGTCTACACCTACTCGCTCAATCCGCTCCTCGGCTCCGGCTTCGGCCATCCCATGGTGGACCGCATCCACCTGCCGGACGTGACCGCCGCCTACGAGCTCGAGCCCTACGTCCCCCACAACAGCGTCCTCGGGCTGTGGGCCTTCGGCGGGCTCATCGGCTTCGCCTGCCTGTGGATGATCTTCCCGGTGGGGATGTTCTTCACCGTGCGCGCCTACCACTGGGCGCGCACCCCGCTCGAACGGGTGACGGCGCTGGGGGCGGCGGCGGCGCAGATCTGCTACCTGGTCCAGGGTTACGGGGACCTGGGCTTCGGGACCTGGGGGTCCGTTTTTACCGTGGCCGCGGCCTACGCCCTGGTGGGCAAGATCTGCGTCGCCCGCGGGGCCTGGGGCGCCGAGGTGACGCGGCCGGCCAGCCGTCCGGAGGAGGAGAGGGCGGCCCCGGCCCCGGCTCCTTGAATTGCAGGGAACACCCTTCTATGAACGTCCCATGAGCGGCGCGCCGTCCATGCTGCCCGACGACACGCAGCCGTTGTCCGTCCTCCCCTCGACTCCGGCCGCATCGGCGCAGGCGGTGTGGTTCGCCGTGCAGGGCAAGCCCTGGTCGTCGCTGGCCGTCGTCCCGGCCGGACACGGCGAGTCGGCCCTGGCCGCCGGGAACGCGCTCTACGACGTCGGCGTCCTGGCCAGCGGCGGGCCGATGAAGCTCCTCGACGGGCGCTCGGTGACCCTGGCCACCAGCGCCTCCTTCATCGTCAACATGACCTCGCTGCTCACCGCCTCGGGGGACCGCCGTCCACAGGCCCAGCGCCTGGTCGTGGTCCTGGCCTCGGTCCTCGAGCAGCCGGCCAGCATCCCCATCGCCCTGGCGGCCGATGCCGTCGTCGTCACGGTGACGCTGGGGACGACCTCCCTCGACGATGCCCGCCAGACGCTCGAGCTGGTGGGAGCCGAGCACGTCCTCGGCTGCATCACGCTTTCCCCCTGACCGAGGGAACTTTGCGGCTGAGCCTCCGTGCCCGGGCGGCGGTGGCGGCGCTGGCGGTGGGGCTGGCCGCGGCCGACGCCGGCCCCTCCGGCGAGCAGATCTTCTCCCAGCGGACCGGGTTCGCGCCGGAATGGAAGGACCTCGGCTGGGGGACGGCGCGGCGGGCCAAGCCCGGCGGGCCGGTGGCGCTCGACCTGAGCGACCTCGGCGGATGGGCGGTGACGCGCCCCGACCTCTCCGGGACCTTCGGGGCGCTCTCCTTCCGGATGAAGGCCCCCGAGGCGTGGGGCGCCTTCCTCGAGATCCGCGTGGACAGCCGCCGCGCCGAGACGTTCCCGCGCGTGCGCGTCGTTCCGAAGTACACCTCGCCGCTGGCCGATGGCTGGGTCCAGGTGACGGTGCCCTTCTCCGAGCTCGACCCCTCCGGGGCCGCCTTCGACCAGGTGGTGTTCCGCGCCGCGGAGCAGGTCGGCTCGACGCCGGTCCTCCTCGACGAGATCCTCCTCCTCGCCCAGGGGCAGGGCGGGACCTCCCCGGCCGTGCCCGGCGGCGGCCCGCGCCGCGTGCAGGGGGCGGTGGACTGCAGCGCCGCCGGTCGACCCATCTCGCCGCTCATCTACGGAGTCGCCTACCCCGGCCTGGGTCCGACGCGGCGAGCGCCGCCCTGGGGAACCGGGGCCACCGCCCGCTCCTGGAGCGGAAGCGCCGCCAGCCGCTTCAACTGGGAGCTGGACAACGCCTGGAATGCCGGGAGCGACGACTTCTTCCGCAACGTCGCCCTGCGCAAGGAGGGCGGCGCCCTGGCCGCCTTCGTCGCCGAGAACCGGTCCCACGCGGCGGAGACCATCCTCACCGTGCCCACCCTCGGCTGGGTGGCCCGGGACACGTCGTCCTATGCCTTCCCGGTCTCGGTCTTCGGCCGCCAGCTGGCGGCGGCCCCGGACAACCCGGACATCGGCAACGGCGTGCGGCCGGACGGACAGCCGCTCACCCCCGGACCCCCGGCCCGCACCTCGGTGCCCGCGCCGCCGGCGTTCATCGGCCGGTGGGTGAAGTCGATGGCCGATCGCGACGCCCCCGGCCACAGCATCCGCATGTACATCCTCGACCACGAGCCCTCCCTGTGGAACTTCACCCACCGGGACGTGCACCCGGCGCCGCTCGGCTACGACGAGCTCCTCGAGCGGACGGTGGGGTACGCGCGCGAGATTCGAAGGAACGACCCGGACGCAGTCATCGCCGGGCCGGCCGAGGGAAGCTGGGCGGCGATGCTCTTCTCCTCGGCCGACCTGGAGGGGCGGGTGGACCGGTCCGCCCACGGCAACGTCCCGCTCCTCCCCTGGTGGCTGGGCGAGGTGGACAAGGCGGAGAAGAAGCTCGGGACGCGGCTCTTGGACGTCCTCGACGTCCACTGGTTCCCGCAGTTCGAGGGCGCCGGGGTGGGGACGCTGGCCTCCACCGAGCCGGAGATGTCCGCCCGGCGCATCCGGAGCGTCCGGTCCCTCTGGGACCCGTCGTACGTCGACGAATCGTGGATCGACGACAAGGTGGAGCTCATCCCCCGGCTCCGGCGGTGGATCGCCGAGTTCCACCCCGACGGGCCGGTGAGCATCGCCCTCGGCCAGTGGGGCTTCGGCGCGGAGGACGACATGAGCGGGGGGCTGGCCGCCGCCGCGGCGCTCGGCGTCTTCGCCCGGGAGGGCGTCCTGGCCGCCTTCGCGGCGGTGGTGCCTCCACCGGAGTCGCCGACCTTCTGGGCCTTCCGTGCCTACCGCAACTTCGATGGGCGGGGGGCGCACTTCGAGGAGCGCTGGGTCCCGGCCGACGTGGGCGGCACGCTGGTCGAGGCCTTCGCCTCGCGCGACGCGGCCGGCACGCGCCTGGTGGTGGTGCTCCTCAACGAGGACCCGGCCGGCCCGGCCGACCTCGCCCTCGACGTCGCGAGCTGCGGCGTGGTCCGCGACCGGCGGGTCTTCGTCTACCGCGGGAAGCCCTCCGGCTTCGAGGAGACCCAGGTGGGGGCCAACTCTCCCCTCCAGCTCCAGCTTCCCCCCTACTCGATGACCGTGGTCGAGCTGCGTCTGTCGCCGCAGCGATAGCGAGCCGGATGCTCCCCGAGCCCGGCACGGCGCACGTCTTCCTCGCCTCGCCCGGGGCGCTCCTGGCCGCCGCCCGGTCGCATCCCTCCTGGCTCTCCGAGGGCGAGCGAGCCCGTGCCGCGCGCACGCGGGCGCCGGAGGGCCGGGACGGCTACCTGGCCACCCGGGTGCTGGTCCGCGGCGTGCTCGCCCGGACCCTGGGCCGCTCGCCCCGGGAGCTGACCTTCGTCGAGAACGCCCACGGCCGCCCTTCGCTCGAGCCGCCCGCGGAGGGCGTGGACTTCAACGCCTCACGCTCGCCGGCCTGGGTGGCCCTGGTGCTGACCCGCGGCACGGCCTGCGGCATCGACGTCGAGGACCTCCAGCGCCGAGCCGGGGTAGACACGGTGGCGCGGGCCTTCGCCCCGGAGGAGCGGGCCCTCCTCGACCGGGCGCCCGCGTCCGAGCGGCGGCGGGTCTTCTTCGAGCTGTGGACGCTGAAGGAGGCGTTCCTCAAGGCGCGCGGAACCGGCATCGCCGGTGGCCTCGATGCCTGCGCCTTCGCCCTCGTCCCCGGGGCACCGCCCCGGCTGTCCCTGCCGGCCTCGGCGGGAGAGGACGCGCGAGGCTGGTCCTTCCTCCACCTCCGGCCGGATGAGCGCCACCTGGTCGCGGTCGCCGTGCGCAGCCCAGCCGCTCCTCGGCTCATCGTGCACGGCGAGGGCGAGACGTGTCGGATGGTGGAGGTCCCCGCGCCGTTTCGATGACGGATCCCCCTGCCCGTGACAACATACCCCGGGCATCGGTGAGCGAACGGACATGGCTCCAGACGGCAGGCATGTCGCGCGCCGCTGCGCGCGTCCCGGCGGCCCTGTGCGCCCTGCTCCTGGTCCTGCCCGGGGCGGCCGGGGCCCGGCAGCCTCGCATCACCATCCTCTCCTTCGGCCGTCACGAGGTGGAGCGCCAGCTCCGGGGCTCGCTCTGCGCCAGCGTCACCTGCGTCCCGCCCGGTGACGTGACCACGCGCGGGCGCATCGACTGGCGCAAGGTCACCACGAGCCAGCTCACCGGCGTGGTCACCGGGAAGGTGACCACCGACGCGAAGACGCACCGGCGCATCGTCGACATCCAGGTCTTCGCCAGCGCTCAGGTCATCCTGGTGCGCAAGAAGGTGCCCCTGTCCGGGACGGCCCTGAGCAGCGCCTCCCTGAAGTCGCTCACCGCCGACCTGGTCGGCGTCTTCATGCGGGCCTACGACCCGGGCACCGCGCCCCGCCCGCCCCCCGCGGCCCCTCCGGTGGCCGAGGTCGTCCCTCCCACCGAGGTGGCCCCGGCCGCCCGCCCCCCACCGCCTGGCCCCGCCGCGCCGCCCGCCGCCGCTGCTCCGCCCGCCGCCGCTGCTCCGCCCGCCGCCGCCGCCGCGGG
>Ga0187779_10000252_pt1 | contig 37643 bp, 29 predicted proteins | sample 1015_Q2_SP10_10__FD_132435 | JGI IMG/M metagenome (GOLD analysis project Ga0187779, IMG submission 132435) | Tropical peat soil microbial communities from peatlands in Department of Meta, Colombia - 1015_Q2_SP10_10_MG | ecosystem: Environmental > Terrestrial > Soil > Wetlands > Peat | place... | reverse complement strand
CGTTCGCCGAAATGCGGGCCCGCAGCAGGTTGGGAATCGCGATCGCGGCGATGATCAGAATGATCGCCACCACAATCAGCAACTCGATCAGTGAAAAACCCTTCTGTTTACGCATTCTCGTTCCTCTCCTTTATCGTGTAAGACCTGAAATTTCCCCCAAAACCGGGCGAAGCTTGCACCATACTTGAGCATTCCCCATACCAAAGCGGCAGCTAGCCGTCTCTCGGGTAACACTTTGCAAACAAAGGCTGGTTCAGGAAAGCGAGATGAGTCTAACCCAGTTTTCTGCCGCTGAAACAACAAAAGTCTGACAAAATTTGTCACTGCCTTACGAAAATCCGTTAATCAGCTATTTCCTCTGTTGAGTGAGGCTTTGTAACTCGTTTTGCGCCTCTTTCGAGTTGGGTCGAAGAACCAGAGCCTGTCGAAAAGCCTGCGATGCTTCTTCATTCTTTCCCTGTCCTCTTAGCGCTTTTCCGAGGTAAAAGAATCCCTCGTCGGATGGCAAAACTTTGTTCGCCGTCATGAAGAGGGCAGCAGCCTCCCGATAGCGGCCTTGTGCGAAGAGAATCTTCCCCAGTCCGAGATTCGCGTTAAAATTGTACGGATCGCGCGCGAGGCACTCGCGAAAATCAGCCTGCGCCATCTCATCTTCTCTCAACTGCGAGTGCAGCATCCCCATGTCGGCGTAGATGTGACTTTCAAGTACTGGGTCGGCGACCAGAGTGAGCGTGTACTCATACTGGTGCAGGGCTTCCCTTGCTCTGCCGCGGGCCTGAAGTTGGACCGCAACGTCATAGGAAGCGACTCCATATTGCGGATTCTCCTCCAGCGCCAGGTAGAAGTGCCGCAGAGCTTCGTCTACACGGCCCTCTCGCGTGAGCGCGCTGCCCAAACTGACGTGGGCAAGATAGTTCCCAGAGGTAACAGCGATAGCGTGCGTGAACAAGGTAACGCTGTCGTGCCAGTAGGCGATCTGCTGGCGCGTTCCTACAGCCAGCAGTGACAGAGTGAAGACCGGCAGAGCCAGCCAGACTTTGCCCAACGAAAGTTGTTGTGCCCAATCAGCCAGCAGCCAGACCACGGCAACGAAGAGCCCGATAAGCGGCACGTACGCATAACGATCGGCCATTGCTTGCCTTCCCACTTGCACAATACCGATTACAGGGACCAGTGTTCCCAGGTACCAGAACCATCCCGAGGCAAGATAGCGCTTGCGCCTTGCACGGAGACAGATCCATGTCACCGGGATCAGCAGCAGCAAGGCTGAGACCAACTGCCATGGGGAAATGGCGTGCAACGGATAAAAAACAGAAAGCCGCTCAGGCCAGAACGTCTTGACGACGTATTGGCGATAGGAGAAGAGGGCATTCCAGAAGCTGAAGAGGGGCAGCGTGATGTTAGGGCCAGAGTCCCCGGCGGACATCGCGCCCTGCTGAGCCTTCAGCGTCACAATTGAACTCCCCACGCTCAGCAACAGCAGAGGCACCTTCTCGATCAGCAACCGAGGGAGCTTACTCCAGTCCGTTGAATCGCCGGCTCCTGGCGCATCATCATTCCGCGGACTGCTCAGCCGGTTCAATGGCCAGTAATCGAGAAGGAGCAATGCGAATGGCAGTGTGACCAGCATTGGTTTCGCCATCAGGCTCAACGCAAACAGGATGAGCACCAATCCATACCGCCATATGCTTGCCTTGCGCACATACCAGCCATAAGCCGCGATGGCCAGCAATCCGAAGAAAGTGCTCAGCACATTCTTGAACTCTGCCACCCACGCTACAGATTCCACGTTGAGCGGATGTGCTGCGAACAGCGCAGCCGCCCAGAAGCTCCTCTCCATGCTTCCCGTACCACGGCGGAGGATCCAGAACAACAGAGCAGCGTTGAGCGCGTGCAGCAGGACATTGACGAAGTGGTATCCGGCCGGCTTCAAACCGAAGAAGTGATCTTCCAGCAGGTAGCCAAGCCAGGTCAGGGGATGCCAGTTGGAGACGTCAAAAGTTGTGAATGCCCATAGGACATTCCCCCAACTCAATCCGCTTCTCACGTTGGCGTTGCTGGTGATGTAGAAGTTGTCGTCGTAGTTTGTGAAATCGTTATAGGTCGCTGGGTCGTAGAGGAGCAGCGTGCCAGCGATGAGAACCAGGCAAAGAATCAATTCGGTATTGGGTGAGGGATCTGGCCGGCTTTCCGCGCGTTCGTTGCTCATCGGCAGCTGGACCTCACGGATGCGTTCCTTGCAACTCATCCATCTCGCGCTTAGCGCCCGGGATGTCGGGTGAGAGCTGAAGGGCGCGGCGGTATGCGTCCAACGCCTCGCTGTCACGATGCTGGGCATGCAGCGCCCGGCCCAGCGAGAGATATCCTGCGGCGGTTGGGAACAGCTCGAGAGATTGGGAGATGTATTGAACTGCCCGCTGCACCTTACCTTGATCGTAAGACATGATGCCGAGATTCAGACAGGCACGGTATTGGTCCGGCACCAGTCGCAGTGATTGCAGGTAGTAGCCTTCAGCCTCGTCGAGCCGGCCTGATTTCCACGCCAGCGCGCCCAGATCGGTATACATTCGCGCCGCCAGGTGGCGATTGTGCGTAGTGGCGATCGCCAGTTTGAACTCATTCTCTGCGCCGGGGACATCTCCCTGGGCCAGCAGGTAATAGCCGAAGTTCGAAATTGCCATCTCGTCCCTCGGGTTAATAGCAAGCGCCGCGCTGAAGTGCGGCGCCGCCTCATCCAGTCGCCCGGACTGCGCCAGAGCCAGCCCTAACAGATCATGAGCAACGTTGTTGTCGCGGGTCACCGCCAGCGCATGGGAGAACAACGTAATGTCATTCTTCCAATAGCTCTCCTGCTTCAGTGTCAGCAGAGACAGAACAATCAGCACAACCGCGCATACTGTGAGTCGCAGGGAGTTAGGAACGCTCCATCGCTCCATCCAGTCAGCCGCTAGCCAGACAACAGCTACAAGAATCCCGATCATCGGAATGTACGCGTAGCGGTCGGCCATTGCCTGGCTCCCAACCTGTATCAACCCGATGACAGGAACGAGCGTCCCCAGAAACCAGAGCCAGCCCGCGGTTCCGTAAGGCCGGCGCTGAATCCGCGTCAGAATGAGCGTCACCGCTACAAGAACAGCTGCGGCCGCCATCACCTGCCAGGCCTGAAGGGAGCCACGCGGATGCGGATAGGCGATAGAAAGATTCACCGGAAAAAAGATCTTGCCCAGGTAGCGGGTGTAAGAGAGCAGTGCGTTTCCCACGCGCAAACGCACTGGAAACGATGCAGGATTTACCGCGCCTTCGTGCCCCTGCGCCAGCAAAGTAACCACCGCACTCGCCGCCGAGAGCAAGAAGAGAGGCAGCTTTTCGGCGATCAGAACTCCGGCGCGTCGCCAATTGAATGGGCCGGAGCGGTCGTGCGACACAACATCGGCCGTCGCGAGCCTTCCCAGCGGCCAGAGATCCAGCAACAGCAGGACGCACGGCAAAGTCACGACCATCGGCTTGGCCATCAGACCAAGCGCAAACAGCAAGGCTACTACCAGGTATCTCTTCCAGCCCATCTTGCGCACGTACCAGCCGTAGGCCGCTATGGCCTGCAGGAAGAATAGGGTGCTTAAGACGTTCTTTCTTTCAGCCACCCACAGTACCGATTCCACATTCATGGGGTGCAGCGCAAACAGAGCCGCAACCAGCAGGCTGCGCCACACTCTTCGAGTACCTGCCTGTAAGATCCAGAAGAGCAAAACTGCATTCGCAATGTGCAGAAAAACACTGGTCAGATGGTGGCCCGCCGGTCTGAGACTGTAGAACTCGTAATCGATCATGTGCGAGATCCAGGTCAGCGGATGCCAGTTGGCTACATCGAACGTCGTAAACGCCCAGAGAACGCTCTTCCAGCTGAGCCCAGACCAGACGTGGGTGTTCTGGGTGACGTAATAATTGTCGTCATAGTTGATGAAGCTGCATGTCCGAGCAGGCAGATAAACCAACAGAGTGACTACTGAGAGGAGCAGCGCCAGGATGAACTTGCTTTCTACCAGGGAGAGCGCAGGTCTAGCCGCCCCATCCGGCCTGGGCCCGCTTACGCTGGAGCTGCCTGTCTGCGAAAAGTGCATGCGGAGCGAATGCTCTTGGAGGGTAGCATAGTTCCGCCAAGCCGCCGCTCAGCAGACCAGTTCGTCACGGGAGAATTTCACCCCGTTCAGATTGCCCAGGAAGGTCACGGCGATGCGGTCGCTCTGGAAGTACTCGTTGGCCAGTTGCCGGATCTGTTCCGGTGTTACTTCTTCAATCTTCTCGATGATTTCATCCAGCGTTGCGAAGTGGTCAAAGTACATCTCCTGCCGGGCCAGGCTTGACATGCGAGCGGTAGACGACTCCAGGCTCAACATGAGATTGCCCTTGAGCTGGTCTTTCGCCCGTCGTAGCTCCTCTGCGGAAACCGGCGCTTTCTTAAAGCTCTGAAATTCGCTGATTACAGAGTGCACCAGCCTTGCCGCCGACTCCTTGGACGTTCCCGCAAAGACCGAGAGGCATCCGGCATCGCGGAAGGGCACCAGGTCGCTGAAAATCGCATAGGCCAGGCCTTGCCGCTCGCGGATATTCTGAAACAGGCGCGAACTCATTCCCCCGCCCAGCAGCGTGTTCAGCGCATAAGAGACGTATCGCGCTTCGTGGGCAACGGGGTGCGAAGGCACACCCAGGCAGATCTGTACCTGCTCCAGCGCTTTCTTGTTCTTCAAGATCACGCGCGGACTCACCTTAGGGGGAGCATCATGCCAGCCGTTCTTGCCTGGCTTCAGCAGATGAAACTTCTCGTTCACCAGTTCGGCGAAACGCTGGTGGTCCAGATTTCCGGCCGCGGCGATGATCAGATTGCCAGGCTGAATGTGGTGTTGATAGTAATTCTGAAGGAGATCGCGGTCGAAGCGCCGTACCGTGTCTTTTGTTCCCGCGATGGGCTTGCCCAGCGCGTGTCCTTTCCAAAAGTTCTGGGTGAAGATCTCGCTGACCAGATAGTCCGGGTTGTCTTCATCCATCTTGAGTTCTTCAAGGATGACGCCGATCTCCCGATCGATCTCTTGGGGATCGAAAATCGGATTCAACACCAGGTCGCTCAACAGGTCGAGCGCAACCGCTAGATGTTCATCCAATACCTTGATGTTGAAGCAGATGTACTCCTTGGCGGTGAAGGCATCCATGTTCCCGCCGATAGAATCAACCTGGCGGGCGATATCCGCCGCGCTGCGTGTCTGCGTGCCCTTGAAGACCATGTGTTCCAGAAAGTGCGAGATGCCGTTAGCGGTGGGCTCCTCATGTCGTGAACCGGTCCGCAACCAGATACCGATCGATGCTGAGCGCAAGTGTTCCATCCTCTCTGTGAGGACGGCCACTCCGTTGGCCAGGGTTTCTCGATGGAGGTTTCTGGGATCGTCAACCATAAGTCCTGTTACTTTGGATGCTGTTAAGAGCGGGAGGCGCCAGCCGCAGGAATCAACTACAATTATAGACGCATAGTCCGGCCATGGCCGCAACATCGCAAAAAGCACTGTTCGGTCTTTGTTTTCAAGAGCTTACGGAGATCATAGACCAGCAAAATCAGCCCTCCTATAGAGCTCGCCAGCTCTATCAGGCGATGTACGCCGAGCGGCTGGCATCGCTGGAAAAAATCACCACCTTACCCCGACAACTACGCGAGGCTCTGGCTGAAAGTGGCTACGCTCTGACGCTGCCTGAAATCAAGGCTAGATTTGTCTCAGACGACGGGACGATTCGCTATCTCCTGACCCTCGGCGACGGAGAGACTGTTGAAACCGTCTGGATGCCCGAAGGCGACGGCGACGAGGCCGGCGATGGCAGCGAAGAAAACGAACTCGACACATCCTCAGGGCACCATCATCGAGCGACGATTTGCGTCTCCAGTCAGGTCGGCTGCGCAGTCAACTGCCAGTTTTGCATGACTGCGCTCATGGGCCTGAAGCGCAATCTTAACGCGGGCGAGATAGTAGGCCAGGTGGCGACCGTTCTGAACGAGCGGTGCGTAGACGTCCAGTGCGAACGCATCAACCTGGTTTTTATGGGTCAGGGCGAGCCGTTCCTGAACTACGAGAATTTCATGAAGGCAGTAAGGCTGCTGGCCGATCCGGAAGGCGTAGGCATCCCTGCCTCGCGAATGACCGTCTCGACCTCCGGGATCGTGCCCCGCATCTACGACTTCGGCAAGGAAGAGGTCCGCCCCAAGCTCGCCATCTCCCTGAATGCCTCGACTGATGAGGTCCGGAGTCGATTGATGCCCTTGAATAGAAAGTGGGACCTAGAAAAGCTAATAACCGCGGCAAGGGATCTCCCGCTTCGCCCACGAGAGAAGCTCACATTTGAATATGTTCTGCTCTCAGGCGTAAATGATGATGCAGCGCACGCCCGGGAAGTCGCCGAGCTGCTGCGGGGCTTGCGTGCCAAGGTCAATCTGATCGCACTCAACCCCGGACCTGAGATTCCCTTCTCCAGCCCTGGCGAAAGCCGAGTTGCAAACTTCCAGAACATTCTCCGGGAGTCCGGACTTCCTGCCTATGTCCGTCGTCCCCGCGGACGCGATATCTACGCGGCCTGCGGCCAGTTAAAGCGCATGGCGGGATGATTCCGATTGATTGCCGCCTTTGGAACTCATAGACTGTGAGTCCTCCGCCCATGTCGAGACTGGGCCGCATCGTTGTCTTCATCGGCGTTCTGCTGACTGCAGTCCATTTCTGGGCGGCCTTACACTTCACTTCTTCCGAAGAGCTGACACGCTACGTGGATTGGGTCCAGGGTCTCATGGGGCTCATGGGCGCGGGTTGTTGTTTTCTTGTCGCTAATCGATCCCGCCACTTCCTGCGGCGCGCCTGGGGCCTGCTGGGTGTCAGCTGGATGCTCTCAGGAATCGCCGACTTGAACGACTTCTATTACTCCTACTTCCTTCACACCCCAAACCCCTCGCCCTCTGTTGGAGAACTGCTGGGATGGTTCTATCTGCTTCCCTTGGCGCTGCTGGTATTCCTGCCGGAACGCTCAGGGGAAGGCATTGAATGGCGCGCCATCCTGGATTTCGTACAAATTACAATCATTCTTTCCACCGCCTACCTGTACTTCATCTACTTGTTGCCCTTCACAGGTCTTTCGGATCTTGAGGTCGCGGCCCGGCAGCACACCTACGTCGAGTATCGCAACGCCATCCTGGCTGTATTAGTGCTTCTGCGCGCCTTTCTGGCTCCTTCCGCCGCAGTCCGTGCCTTCTTTCAGCGGATCGCGCTGGTCGTGCTCACGCTCTTGGTGCTCGAACATGTCTATTTCAGGCCAGAGGAGAACCCTCTCATCAGCACGCGAGCCCTGTTCGAGGTCACCTGGACCCTCCTGCTGTTCCTGGTACCAGTGCTGGCGGTCACTTGGAAGGAACCAGTTTCGAGCAATATCGAAGAGGTGCCTGAGGTTATGGAGGTTTTTGCCAGCGGTGTGTTGCCGATCCTGGGGCCTCTCCTGGCAGTTGCGCTTCTGCTGCGTGTTGCTGTCATGCAGCCGATGCTCGCCTATATCATGGGCGGGATCTCGTTCGCGGTCTTCGGCCTGCGCCTCTTCATCACGCAGCGCCAGCTCACGCATTCGGTCCGGCAGGCACAGGAGGCAGAGTTCAAGTATCGCGCACTGGTTGAGCACCTTGAAGCCATCATCTATATCGCTGAAATGGGCATTAATGGGCGATTCGTATACATCAGCCCTAAGGTAGAATCAATTCTCGGCTTTTCCCACGATGAGTTCATGGCCGATCCAGGGCTGTGGTTCCGCCAGGTACACCCTGATGATCAGCCGATGGTCAAAGCGCAAATGGAAGCTGCAGAGAAGAACGGAGGCCTCCGGACCGAATACCGGATGCTTACCGAGGATGCGCACGTGGTATGGATCAGCGAGCGGGCCAGCGTGGTCCGCACCGGGCCCAGCGCGCCTCCGCTCCTGCACGGCGTCATGCTCGACAATACCGAGCGCAGAAAGCTGGAACAGCATCTGCAGCAGGCGCAAAAGATGGATGCTGTGGGCACACTCGCCGGCGGGATCGCTCACGACTTCAATAACGTGCTCACTGTCATCAAGGGCTACAGCCGCCTGCTGCTCGACGAGACTGCCGGCAACGAACCCCTTACCCAGCAACTCTCAGAGATAGAGCGAGCCTCAGACCGGGCTGCGTCTCTGACCCGCCAGTTGCTGGCATTCAGCCGCCGTCAGGTTCTGCAGCCGAAGGTGCTCAGCCTGAATGATGTGGTCTCTTCCATGGAGAAGATGTTGCGCCGTCTCATCGGTGAAGACGTGCGCCTGGTGACCGATCTCGCGCCCGAGCTTGCTTTTACACGTGCCGATCCCAGCCAGATGGAGCAGGTGATCATGAATCTTGCGGTCAATGCGCGTGATGCCATGCCCAATGGCGGCACCCTGCGCTTCCACACCGGTAATGCGATTCTGGACGAGAAGTTCGTCGGCGAACATCTCGGCTCCAAGCCCGGCGAATATGTGCGCCTGACCGTGCAGGATACGGGAATGGGAATGAATGAGAAGACCCTGGCCCGCATCTTCGAGCCTTTCTTCACCACCAAGGAACTGGGCCACGGCACCGGTCTTGGTCTCTCCATGGTCTATGGGATCGTGAAGCAGAGCGGCGGCTACATTGATGTCAACAGCAAGCCCGGCGAGGGGACGTGTTTTGACGTATATCTGCCGCGCTGCGAAGGCGCAGCTGCCGACGCGGCAGCGGAAGCTCCTATCGGACCTCACCTGCAGGGGAATGAGACCCTCTTGCTGGTCGAGGATGATCCCGCACTTCGCGAAGTCTGCCGCAAGATTCTCGGCAGTCTTGGCTATGAGGTGCTTATAGCTTCGAGCGCCGAGGAGGCGGAGACGCTGTGCAAGGGATTCAAAGGTGAAATTCAGCTGCTGCTGACTGATCTTGTGATGCCAGGTGGTGGAGGCTCTGAGCTGGTTGGCAAACTTAGCATGATGCGCCCCAGTATGAAGGCAATCTGCATGTCTGGCTACACAGATCGCGCAGTGCTGCGTGACGGCGGCTTGGCGCCCGGAGTAAGCTTTCTGGCCAAGCCATTTTCGCCTAGCGGTCTGGCCAGAAAGGTGCGCGAGGTACTTGACTTTTCAGCCGTGCGATAGCGTTCCTCTCCATTCGGCTTCTCGCTTACAATCTGGCGGTGGTCAGAATCCGCGAATATGAGATGGAAGATTTCGAAGAACTCTGGCGCATTGATCAGCAATGCTTCGCTAGCGGCCTCGCCTATTCGCGCCGCGAACTTGCTTCCTTCATCGGCCATTTTCGTGCTTTCACTCTGGTGGCGACCGATGAGGCAGATTTCATCCTGGGCTTCATCGTTGCCGAATCCGATTCCAGTGGCGCCGGCCATGTCCTTACCATCGATGTGCTGCCCGCGGCCCAGCGCGCGCGCTGCGGCACTGCGCTGCTGGCGGCGGCTGAAGCGCGCCTGCTGCACGAAGGTTGCAAATCCGTACTGCTTGAGACTGCGGTCGACAACGGCGCTGCGCTGGCCTTTTACAAGCGCCACGGCTACTCGGTCTTGGAAACCATACCCCGTTACTATTTGGATAGTGTTGACGCTCTGGTAATGGGCAAGCATCTCCCTGTCCCCGAACACACCTAGAATCTTGCAGGCAGGCTTGCTTCAAGGGCTATAATCTGCTTAACTTGACTCCCCCGAGCTTGCCGTCTCGGTGGGTTGGACTCGGTCAAACTGAGGTGGCATATGTCACTGATGGCTGTGCTGATAGTTCTCTGGGCGGTGATCACTGTTGCCTTGATCATACTGCTCATCTACCGCAGCACTCTCACTATGCATGAAGATGATCAACTCTTCCTCGATGAGGCCGAATCACATATGCAGGCCGAGCAAACCGAGCTTCTCCAAAAGATGAATCAGATCCAGCCGATGGTCAGAATCCTTGCGGCGGGTACGATTCTGCTGGCTCTCGTCATCGGCGGCATGTGGCTCTACCAGGGCTTCATGCAGAATCACCTGTAGACTCATAAACCTGTCTTTTTTAGTTGGTGCCAGGAGAGGGATTCGAACCCTCACGCCTTGCGGCGCACGCTCCTAAGGCGTGTGCGTCTGCCAATTCCGCCATCCTGGCTTGGTGGCTTCCTCTTGAGATTCTAACTCGCCTCGATAGGGCCAGAACCAGGGGTTCACCACCCCGGTCACAAGTCAGGGCCGGTTGCATGACTCAGGGCGAGTTGAGCGCTTGGCGTAGCTTGATGTCGCGCCGGGGCGTTCTGAAAGAGCAGCTGGACGTCGCCAACATATCGCTCAGCAAAGCCCGCCTCGCAGTAAGCCAGGTAATAGTCCCACAGGCGGATGAAGTCCTCGTCGAATCCCAACTTCCGAACTTTCGTCAGCTCCTTTAGGAAGGCCTCACGCCATGCGTGCAGTGTCAGCGAATAGTGGCTGCCTATTTCTTCCATACCTGCGAGTTGCATACGTGAAACACGCGCGACTGACTTGAGCACTTCGCTCACGCTCGCCAGCAGGCTGCCGGGGAAAACACGCCTCTGGATGAAGTCGCAGTCTTTCCGGTATTCGGGAAAGCGCCTTTCATTCATGGTTATGGTCTGCAGCAGCATCAGTCCATTGGCGCTAAGATGCTCGGCGCAGCAGCGGAAAAAAGTGTCCCAGTGTTCATAGCCCACGGCCTCAAACATCTCGATGCTCACCAGCTTTGAGTACCTGCCCTCGAGCTTGCGATAGTCCTGAAGTCGCAGTTCGATCCGCTCTCCGATCTCCGGCCGGCGCGCAAGAATGGAGGCAACATAATCATGCTGTTGGCGGCTGATGGTAGTCGTTGTCACGCGGCAGCCAAAGTGTGAGGCGGCATAGAGTGCGAAACCGCCCCATCCGGTCCCGATCTCCAGCAGATGGTCTTCGGGTGATAGCTCCAATTTGCGGCAGATGAGATCGAACTTCTGGATCTGTGCCTGCTCCAGCGTGTCGCCGGGATCCCGAAAGTAAGCGCAGGAGTATGCCATGGTTGGGTCAAGAAACAACTCGTAAAACTCATTCCCGAGGTCATAGTGAAATTCGATGTTCTCCCGGCTGCCCTGCTCGCTGTTGGCCCGCAGTTTATGACTTACGAGATTGGCTGTCCTGGTCAGGGAGGAGAGCCAGCGATTTCTGCCCGTCAGCACTTCGATGTTGGCCGCGGCCACGCGAATGACATCCACCAGATCCGGTGACGACCACTCTCCAGCGACAAACGAATCGCCCATCCCCACATCGCCACCGAAGACTGCACGCCGGAAGAATGCCTCGTCATGCACCAGAACCATGCCACGCACGTGCGCGTCCGGGTCCCCAAATGCATAGGTCTGCTTGGGACACACAAGCTCGAGGAAACCCTCACGCAGGTTTTCCAATTGCAGCAGGAAGAGCTTCCTGGCTGGCCGGGTGGTCAGCTGGTTTTCCATGATGCCCCGAAGTGCCGTGTCGCATTCGGCTGAAAGTGGCCCGGCCCGGGATGCCTCACGACCGGCACGCCCCTCAAGAACAGCTGTACTGCCTGCCAGTGTATGGCGGTGATCACCTTAGCCGTCATCCAGGGATAACGAAACAGCGCCCTTCTTAGATTGCCTGTTGTCCACTCACGGAATTCAAGCCTGAGGGTGGAATCGAAGACCGCTTTGCCCTCCTCTGTCTGATTGGACTGGACCACCAAAGACTGGTTGGGCAACGTAAAGGTCCACTCATAGAGACAGTTCATGCGCATGAAGGGCGAGACATGCAGTTGCTTTCGAAACTTGAAATGTCTGGCCTTTTCGTTGGGCGCCGGTTCAGCGTTCAACCAGTAGTTGTGCGTTTCCGCAAATGTGTTGCTCACCTCGGCGACCACCATCTGCAGGCTCCCTGCGGGATCGAAGCAATAGAAGAACGATACGGGATTGAAGTTGTATCCCAGGTAGCGAAGATGTGTCAGCAGAAAAATCCTACCTGTCGGCAGAACCATGTTCTGTTCCACAGCTCCCAGCTCCAGGCGCCGCCGCAGAGACAGGCTGGGATCGCCGAAGTGGTCTGCCTCATGGAAGCTGGCCCAGTTCCAGCGGTTGTAGCTGGAGAGTTTTGAGCGTTGCATCAGCTCGGGAATCTTGTCGATCTCCAGATACGCCATGAACAACGGATAGGCGAAATCATGCGGCTTCGGATGGAACCGTCTGTGCCGCAGTGTTCCGAAATAGAGTCCCGATTCCATGTTCACCAGCTCACTCCCAGAGTGTTGACGACGCGCAGCGCTGAATTCAGACCGTCCTCATGAAAACCGTAGAACCAATAGGCGCCGCAGTAGTGGGTATGGTCGTGGCCGCTGATCTCGCCCCAGTGTTGCTGCGCGCGAATGGCATCGAGCGTGTACAGGGGATGGAAATAGGTCATGCGCTTCAGCACTTTCTTATCATCGACGATTCCTTCGGCGTTTAGACTCACGCAGTACTCTTTCACAGCGGAAAGCGCCTGCAGCCGGTTCATATGATAGGTCAGGGTGGCCGCACTTTTGCTGTGCCCATTGCGCAGACCGAGGTTGTAATTCCACGAGGCCCGTGCCTCGGCGCGCCTCGGCAGCAGAGCAGTGTCCGTGTGCAGGCACGCTTCGTTGCGGCTAGTGGTGAACTTGCCTAGGATTCGCCGCTCCGCTTCGGTCGGGTACTCCAGCAGCGCCAGCGCTTGATTGCCGTGGCAGGCCAGAACGACCTCATCGAAGCGCCGGGGCGGTGCGCCGGACAAATGAATCTCTGCACCCCTCGCATCGCGCGCGATTCGCTGAATTCGTGCCCCGGTCGTGATGTTCCGCTGGTAAGCTGCAGTGAGAGGCGCGATATAGGAATGGCTGCCCCCTCGCACGGACTTCCACCTGGGATGAGTATTGATCCCCAGCATTCCGTGGTTGTCAAGAAAGCGAAGCAGCGTGAGGGCCGGAAACGAGTGCATCTCCTCCGGCGAGGTAGACCACACTGCGCACGCCATCGGATATAGGTAATAGCGCGCAAAATCTCCACTGAGCCGCGCCTTTTCCACATACTCGCGGAGTTGCACGCTCGCATCAGGCTCACGCTGCAACCACTGTTGCGCCCCTCGATTAAAACGCACGATCTCCGCCAGCAGCTTGTAGTGGTCCCCGCGCAGGAAGTTGCGACGCTGCGCGAAGAAGCCGTCTACTCCGCGGCTGCTGTATTCAAATCCGCTCTCGTAGCAGGTGACGGCGAAGGACATATCGCTGGGCTGGCTTTCAACCTTCAACTCAGCGAAAAGACGCACCAGGTTCGGATAGGTTCGGTCATTGTGGACGATGAATCCGGTGTCAATGGCCAGCGGGCCGGCTGCTGTATCGATCAGGTGAGTGTGCGTGTGTCCGCCAAGCCGCTCTTCCTGCTCGAAAAGGTGGACCTCGTGTTTGCGACTCAGAAAATACGCCGCTGCCATGCCGGAGATTCCAGCGCCGACTATGGCAATCCGGCTCATATTGATTCGCCGGCAGGCTCGGTCTCCAGCCGCGGCGCGCGTACGTCGCGCACGATGCGCACCCAGCTCAGCAGCTTGATGAGGTAATAAGTGAAGTCCAGCTCCCACCAGCGCAGGCCCTGGCGGCAGGCATACATGAATTTGTGATGATTGTTATGCCAGCCCTCGCCCATGGTGATGAGCGCCAGCCAGAAATTGTTGCGGCTCTGGTCCGGCGTCTCGTAGCGCCGCCATCCCCAGACGTGAGCCAGCGAATTGATAGAAAACGTCCCGTGAAACAGCATCACCGTCGCCACCACGTAGCCCCAGACGAAGACTCCCACCCCACCGATGAGGAAGAACGCTGCTCCCATCAGGGCCGTCGGTACCCAGTGCCAGCGGTTCAGCCATCGCAACTCCGAAAATTTTGAAAAGTCGCGGATGCGCTGCTCGTTAAACGCATCGTAATCATTAGAGATGATCCAGCCCATGTGCGACCACCACAAGCCCTGCCGCATGGGCGAATGGATGTCGCTCTCCTGGTCAGAATTCTGATGATGGTCGCGGTGGTGCGCCGCCCACCATAAGACGCCCTTCTGCGAAGAGGTCTGCGCCATGAATGCCAGCAGAAACTGATTGGCTCGATTCAACTTGAACGAGCGATGGCTGAAGTAGCGGTGGTAGCCAGCCGTCACAAAGAACATCCGCACTAGATAGCTGGCCGTAGCCAGCGCCAGGTAGGTCCAGCGAAAATGAACGAAGAATACGGCTAGGCAGCCCAGATGCAACAGCCCGAAGGGGACGATGGCGCCATAACTGTAACCGGCAAGCGTGCGCCTCATCTGGCGCAGACTGGCGGTAGCGGCGGGGGAAGCCATTTTTTTCTCTTTACACCGCAGTACGCCCAAGACGTATCCTCAGATGTCTGCACTGCGGCTTTGATTCTATTTGTGTGTGCAGCATGATATGGAAAACCGGCCGCTCTGCCAAGCCGTACTTTGCGGGCCGCTTCCTTAGGAGCTCGAGCTATGAAGCTATTCCTTAAACTGCTGTTTGCAGCCATCTTCCTGGTGATGCTCTGGATCAACGTCAAGGCTGCAAACAGCATCGGCCTGCTGGCTGATATTCCCCGCTTCGCCTCTGACCCTTGGGCAGTTGCAACGCTTTATGACGCCTATTGCGGGTTCATCACCTTCTATTGTTGGGTGGTTTTCCGCGAGCGAGGTTGGGTGGCGCGCATCGTCTGGTTCGTCCTTATCATGGCTTTGGGCAATATCGCCATGTCTCTATATGTGCTGACTCAGCTCTTCCGGCTCAAAGAAAGCGAGCCTGTTTCGACGCTCTTTCAGCCCAAGGCAGCGGCATGAATAAGGGATTTCTCCAGCGCCGGCTGGTGCAGCCGATCATCGATCTGCTCCGTCAGGGCATCACCCCTGAGAAGATCGCTCTCAGCGTCGCCTTCGGAATCGCCCTTGGCGTATTTCCCGTCATCGGTTCGACGACTCTTCTGTGCACTCTGGCCGCCATCATCTTTCGCCTCAATCTGCCGGCCATACAGCTCATTAATTACTTCATGTATCCCTTGCAGATTATTCTGGTCATTCCATTTATTCGGCTTGGTGAGCGTCTCTTCGGGGCCAGCCACCTTGCGCTGACTATAGGGGAGATGTATTCCATCATTCGTGCAGGCATTTGGCACGCCATCATCACGCTTTGGACGCCGACCTGGCACGCCATGATCGCCTGGCTGGTCGTAGGTCCGCTCTCTATCTGGCTCTTGTACAGGATCCTCACTCCCGTCATGCACCGCCTCAACCAGCTTCGCCAGGCCGGCATGGATGCAATCTCAGCGAGGGTGCAGTGACATTTCCTCTCGCGCTGGCTCTCAAGCTGCTGTTCATAGCTGGCGCCGCCATGATGGTGCTCATGTTTGTCCTCTGGCTTATCCACCTGAAGACCAACAATGCGGCGGTCGTGGATTTCGGCTGGGCACTCGGCCTGGCTCAGTTTGCCGTGATCTACGCTGCGCTAGGCAATGGCTACCTGCCGCGCCGGATTCTCATCGGCGCGATCGCCGGAATCTGGGGTCTCCGTCTGGCCACGCATCTTCTCTTCGACCGGGTCATTGGACAGCCGGAAGAAGGCCGCTACCAGCAGCTTCGCAAAGAGTGGGGCGGCAACATCAAGCTCAAGTTTCTCTTCTTCTTTGAGTTTCAGGCTTTGCTCGATGTTCTGCTCTCGTTGCCTTTTCTTCTTGTCTGCCTCAATCCCCAACCTCGACTTTCCTGGCTGGAGTATGCCGGCGCTGGTCTGGCTGCAATCTCCATCATCGGCGAAGGCGTCGCTGACCGCCAGCTGAAGCAGTTCAAGGCAAATCCCGCCAACAAGGGCCGCACCTGCCAGGTCGGCTTATGGAACTACTCCCGCCATCCGAACTACTTCTTCGAATGGCTCATCTGGATGGCCTACTTTGTCTTCGCGCTGGCCTCGCCCTACGGATATATCACCCTCGTCTGCCCGGCGCTGATGTTGTATTTCCTTTATCGCGTCACCGGCATCCCCGCGACCGAAGCGCAGGCGCTGCGTAGCCGTGGCGATGAATATCGCCGCTACCAGCAGACCACCAGCGCCTTCGTTCCCTGGTTCAAGAAGGCGTAGTCATGCGGTCGACCGCTATCTCCGCCGCCAAACCCGCTTCAGATTTCGTTACGTCAGCCTGGTACACGAAGTGGCTTGAGCGTGACCAGTTGCCAGATTGGCTCATCCGCCTTGGGATTCGACGGCTCTTGCGCCAGCGCCTGCGCGAGGAAGATTGTGGCGACACCGAACTCCAGCAGGCACGCCTCATGAAGTTGATTGGCCAGTTGCGAGCGAGTCCCATCGCCATCGAGACTCGCGCTGCCAATGACCAGCACTATGAGGTTCCGCCGCGCTTCTTCGAGCTGGTGCTGGGCAGGAATCTCAAGTACAGCTCTGCCTACTGGCCTGCAGACGTCCACGATCTCAATGAAGCCGAAGAATCCATGCTGGCCCTTACTTGTCAGCGTGCTCAGCTCCAGGACGGCCAGCAGATTCTGGAACTCGGCTGTGGCTGGGGCTCGCTCTCGCTTTATATGGCGTCCAGATTCCCCCGCAGTTGGGTCACCGCCGTCTCCAATTCGCGGCCGCAAAAGAAATTCATCGATGCGCGCGCGCAACAACGCGGCCTCAGCAATCTGACCATCCAGACCGCCGACATGAACTCATTTGAAGCGCCCGCGCAGTATGACCGCGTGCTCTCCGTCGAGATGTTCGAGCATATGCGCAACTACCAGGCTCTGCTCGCCAAAGTGGCGCGCTGGATGAAGCCCGATGCCATGCTCTTCATCCACATCTTTGCTCATTCCCGCCTTGCCTACCCCTTCGAGGTTCGGGACGCCTCCGACTGGATGGCGCAATACTTCTTTACCGGCGGCATCATGCCCAGCGACGACCTACTGCTCTACTTCCAGGATGACGTACTCCTGCGCGAGCACTGGCGCCTGCGCGGGACCCACTATCAGAAGACCTCTGCAGCCTGGCTGGCCAACATGGATGCTCAGCGTTCTGAGATAATGCAGCTTTTCTCAGCCACGTACGGCGTGGAGCAGGCGCTCCGGTGGTGGGTCTACTGGCGGGTCTTCTTCATGGCTTGCGTCGAGCTCTGGGGCTATCGCAATGGCGAAGAATGGATCGTCTCGCATTATCTTTTCGCCCGGCGATGACTCAAGCTCCGATGCTGCCTGGGTATTGCTAAAGCAGTTACAACTCTGCGCAAGTGTTGTGTAGTGGAGTTAAACTACTGTGTCAATCGCAGAGTTGAAATCTGCGCTTGTGGAGAACTGAAGAGTGTCTGGAAATACCATGCCACGCACGCCCTTGCTTTGCTGCGCCGCACTTGCGGTGGCCCTGAGCATCTTGAGCAGCGGCTGCGGCGGCGGCACCTCCATCCCGCCGGCTTCTAACCCGCCCGTGGTCACGAACCAGTTGACCGTGGCGGACGTGCAGAGCGTGGTTCAGAACGCGGCTATGTCGGTGAGTGCACCTGTGGTCATCGCTGTCACCGACCGCGGTGGAAATATTCTGGCCCTTTATCGCCAGCCCGGTGCGCCCGCAACCTCCGTCGGCAATTTCAGCCAGATTGTCAGCACCGATGAACTGGCCGTCGCCCTGGCCCGCACCGCATCCTACTTCAGCAACGATCAGGCGCCGCTCTCCTCCCGCACCGTCCGCTTTATCAGCGGCGTGCATTTTCCGCCGGGCATCATCAATCAGCCGAATGCTGCGCTTTATGGCATCGAGAACACCAATCGCGGCTGTCCGCTCAACGTCACTTTTCTGCCCGGCCAGACCATCAATCCTTCTCGCTCCATCAGTGGAGCCACGACCGGTCCGGGCATCATCACGGGCAAGGTTGATATTTACGATAGCAACCCGACCGCGGTAAATGGCGGCGGTGTGCCGCTCTTCAAGAACGGGCATGTGGTGGGTGGGGTCGGAGTTGCCGGCTCTACGCCCGATGTCAATGAGTTCGCCGCCTTCACCGGCGCGGTGGGAGCGGGCTTTGGACCCACTCCGGCGCCTCCCGGCGTTGTGATCATCGATGGCATCGCCCTGCCCTTCGTCAACACGACCACGCGCCCGGCCAGTGTCAGCACAGGTTCCTTCACCGGCGCCTTTGCCATCGGACCGACCGCCAGCGCGGGCCCCGTCCCCGAAGGAGACCTCATCCAGGAGACCGCAGGCACCGTCGGCGGACTCACCCTGAGCGACGTGCAGACCATTGTGCAGAACGCCATCGCTACCGCGAATACAACTCGAGCCGTCATTCGCCTGCCGCTGGGCCAGCGCGCCAAGTTCGCTATCGCCGTCGCTGATCTTGACGGCCGCCTGCTTGCCTTCTATCGCATGGCTGACTCGACCGTTTTCAGTCTTGACGTCGCTGCCGCCAAGGCTCGCAACGTGATTTACTTCAGCAGCCTGCAGGTGAACCCCAACGACATGCCCGGAGTGCCTCCCGGCACAGCTGTTACCAACCGCACCATCAGCTTCGGTGCTCAGCCATTCTTCCCGCCTGGCATCAACCAAAGCCCCAACGGCCCGTTTTTTGGCCTGTATGTGAACGACATCAATAACCCCTGCACCAATGGAAGCCAGCCACCCAATCCGAATCAGAGTGGCATCGTCTTCTTCCCCGGCAGCGTGCCGCTCTACAAGAACGGCGTGCTTGTAGGCGGCCTCGGCATCAGCGGCGACGGCGTTGAGCAGGATGATTTTGTCTCTGATGGCGCCTCTGCCGGCTTCAAGGCCCCGGACGCCATTCGCGCCGATCAGATTCTCATCAACGGCATCCGCCTGCCATACTTGAAGTTCCCGCGTAACCCGACGCTGTAACCTCCGTCTAACGGACATGCCCAAGCCGCTGTGCCTCTTGTTTCCCTTGCTATTGCTCACTGCGGCATGCGCCCAGACTCCGGCCGCAAGTCCAGACGATTGGCCCACCGGCGCTCCCGATGCCGCCGGCCTCTCCGCCGCTCGTCTTCAGGCCATGGATTCCGCGATCCGTGCCGGCGATTTCAAGAAGGTTGGCAGTGTCCTCATTGCCCGCCACGGCAAGCTCGTCTTTGAAGACTACTTTGATGGCGATGCCGCGACTCTGCGCGACACGCGCTCTGCCGCCAAGACCATCACCAGCATGGCGATCGGACTGGCCATTGAGAAACATATTCTGAGCGGAGTCGATGCCCGCATCCTGCCCTATTTCCCGGACAAGCAACCGCTGCAAAACCCCGATCCGCGCAAAGCTCAGATCACCTTCGAAGACTTTCTCACCATGAGCTCCCTGCTTGAATGTGATGACTGGAATGACTTCTCCCGCGGCAACGAAGAACGCATGTACATCATCGAGGATTGGGAAAGATTCGTCCTCGACCTGCCCATCAAGGGCTTCGCTCCCTGGGCAACCAAACCTCAGGATTCCCCCTACGGCCGCAGCTTCAGCTACTGCACCGGCGGGGCGTTCCTTCTTGGTCAGGTGATTGCTCGCGCTGGCAAGATACCGATCGAGCAATTTATTCAGGCCAATCTTTTCGATCCTCTCGGCATTCATCAGTCGTTTTGGCCACGCTCCCCTCTCGGCCTTGCACAAACCGGAGGAGGTCTGCGCTTGCGTAGCCGCGATTTTCTGAAGCTGGCCCAGCTCTACCTCAGCCGCGGCACTTGGGATGGCAGCCGCATCATGCCAGTATCCTGGATCAAGGCTTCCACCCAGCCCCGCGTCCGCATCGACGAAAACACTGAATATGGCTATTTCTGGTGGCTCAAGAGCTTCAAATCCGGTGAGCACAGCTATGCCGCCTATTACATGTCTGGCAACGGCGGCAACAAGATCGCCGTCTTCCCGGACTTGGATATGGCGGTTGTCCTCACCAGCACCAACTACAACACCCGAGGAATGCATGAGCAGACCGAAAAGCTCCTCACCGATTACATCCTTGCTGCCCTCCAGCCGCAGGCCGGCGCCACAAAATAAACTCTTCCTGTAGAATCTTCCTTTCATTTTCACTACCGGCAGCGGTGCCATCTCCGGCCCTGCCCTCAGGAGGATCTCGTGGCTACCGGCGATTCCTATGACCTGATCATCATGGGCTGCGGGCCGGCTGGCGAAAAAGCTGGCGCTCAGGCAGCATATTTCGGCAAACGTGTCGCCGTGATCGAGCGCGCTCCCTACGTCGGCGGAAGCTGCATCAACACCGGCACCGTCCCCAGCAAGACTCTGCGCGAATCTGCGCTCTATTTTTCTGGCATCAAGCAGCGCGGCCTCTACGGGATCGACTACTCGCTCAAAGACAACCTCAGCGTTCGCGATTTCATGCGGCACGAGCGCGAAGTGGTCGATATGGAGCGCGATCGCATCCTCAAGAACCTGGCCGCGCACCACATCGAGCTCATCCACGGCGCCGCAGCCTTTGTCGACGCCAACACCGTCTCTGTGACCACTAACGACTACACCCGGCTTCTGAAGGGTGACGTCATCCTCATCGCCACCGGCTCCGAGCCCAATCGCCCGCCTGAGATCGCCTTTGACGATGTGCGTGTCTTCGATTCCGACACTTTTCTTCAACTCAAGACCATCCCTAAGAGTCTCGCTGTCATCGGTGGCGGTGTCATCGGTTGCGAGTACGCCTCCATCTTCATGGCTCTGGGCGTTCATGTGACCCTGGTGGATGGCCGCGACCGTTTGCTGCCCTTCCTTGACATGGAGATCTCTGAGCGTCTGCGCGAGCGCCTATCCGACCTGGGAATGCAGTTCCTCTTCCACGAACGCCCGGTCAAGGTGGAACCTACCTCCGATGGCGTTCAGCTCGATATGAAGAGTGGCTCGGTGCTGCGCGCCGAAGCGGCCCTCTTCGCCGCCGGCCGCCGCGCTGCCGTTGCCGGACTTAGTTTGGAGAAAGCTGGCCTCGCTGTGAACGCTCGGGGATACATTGAGGTCGATGAGAACTACCGCACCAAACAGACGAATATCTATGCCGCCGGCGACGTCATTGGCTTCCCCGCCCTGGCCTCGACCTCCATGGAGCAGGGCCGCGTCGCCGTCTGCCATGCCTTCGGCTTCCAGTACAAGCAGCGCGTCGCCTCCATGCTGCCCATGGGCATCTACACCATTCCCGAGATCTCAGCCGCCGGTGAGACCGAAGACTCCTGCAAAGAGAAAAAGATCGACTACGTGGTGGGGCGCGCTCACTACGAAAACAACGCCCGCGGCCACATCGCCGGCGATACCTCAGGTCTGCTGAAGCTCATCTTCAGCCGTGCCGATAAGAAACTGCTGGGTCTGAGCATCATCGGCGAAAACGCCACTGAACTCGTTCATATTGGAATGATGGTGCTCGACCACGGCCTCACCATCAACGAGTTCATCGAGCAGGTCTTCAACTACCCCACTCTGAGCGAGCTGTACAAGTATGCCGCTTACGATGGTCTGGGAAACCTCGCAGGACATAAACTTCGCGAGGGTTGACTCGCGGCAAGCCCTTGGGAGTTGACAGTTTCTTAATGAATGCCGGCATCGCGCAGCGCGGCGTTTACCCGTTCCATCTGCGCCCGGAATTGTGGGGCGTTGTAGGCTGAGGGATTATCCAGCAGCTTGAACAACCCGTCGATCGCGCTGCGGACTCCCGGCTGTTGCCCGCCCTGCTTGCTGTAGGAGATATAGAGCGAATCCAGCGTCATCGCGGCCTGTTCCGCCGTCCGCGTGTCTTCATCCGCCAGTTTATTGCCGTTCGCCGCGACCGCCGCCAGCAATCGGGCAGTCATGGAACGGTCGAATCGCGCGGAGTTCACCTTACCGACAAGATCCTCTGCTATCCGTCCGGCGCGGGCAGCATTGTCAGCCACCTCTTTGGAGGGGGTGCTGTATCGGCCCACATTCTTGTAAACCGCATCCATGGCCGTTTCCAGTTCGTCTGCCGCCCGGCTGTCGAGTTCTCGCGCCAGCAGGCGGAACACGGCATAGTGGGCGGTATTGAAGGGTGGCGCTCCCGCCTGGCGTCCCGCATATCCCCGCTCCTGCCGCCAGCTGTTCTCCGGCTTCGTCAGGCTGTGATGGCAGGCGAAGCAATCCATGTCCGCGTATTCCGGCCATTGGCCGCTCCGCGCGTGCCGCTCGAGTCGCTTCAGCGTCTCCCGCAGGTCCACTGCCTGCCCCACGCTCCAGTCACGCAGGCCGAAATTCGGGTCCTCCGGCAGCTTCCAGTGGGGAGGCATGATGGCGGTGTATGAATCCAGCTCAAAGACCAGGTCCGGATGCCCGGCTCCGATCATCTCGTGGTCAACCTGCTGCTTGGCGTTGCCCAGATGGCAATCCAGGCACCTCTCCGCGCGGCTATCGAGCCCGCGCTGGTCGGTCATCCCCAGCGCAAGGTTTTTCTCGTGCGGCCAGTCCTTCTGCGTGTGCGGTCCAAGCCATGCCGAAGCCGGCCCGTGGCAGCTTTCGCAACTCACTCCATCACTGATGTCAAATTCCCGCCCTCGTTTCTCTGGCGGCACATCGAGCGCATGACACACCAGGCACTTCTGGGCCTTCGTCGGATCCCCGATCCCCAGGATCTTTCCCATGCGCTGCGAGACCGAGTTCTCCAGGCTGCGGTAGGCCTTGGCGTGCGGGTCCTGCACCGCCCAGATGCTGTACTCGTTCTGCAGGATGCGCGTAATGGTCCGCGGTTGCACCCCGCCGTGGCACGCGGTGGCGCTGCACGACCCGGCGCCGATGTACTTCGATCCACCTCCGCCTTCCATCTTCTGGTCGGCTGCTGCCGGCAGCGAGCTTGCGGACATCCATACTGCCACTGCAATAAGCACTGGGAAGTTGTGCCAGAGGGCTCTTTTTTCCATGGTTTTGGTCAGTGACTTTCCCGCAATTTATACGCTCGACTTGTCAATTACGCAACCAGAAAGAATACTCGCCGTTACCTCCGCTTCCAGCCTCTGCCGCCAAACTGTTCTCTGGACGGATAGCCTGGGGTTTGTTATAGTCCGGCGCAGCTTTTAGCGAACTTTCATCTTCTGGCAAAAGGGGAAAGGTCTACCGTGGCTGGGGCAGCTCCGTTCAAGGTTCTTCCGACCGAACACAAGACCGATGGCATATTTGAGGAGCTGAAGGACATCCAGCGGAAATTCGACTACCTGCCCACCGAGCAACTCAAGAAAGTCGCCGAGCGGCGCGGGCTGGCTTTGAAAGACGTCCACGCTGTCGCCAGCTTCTATCCCCACTTTTACCTCAAGCCTCCGGCCAAAGTCATCGTCCGCGTGTGTGACGACATGACCTGTCACCTGCGCGGCGCTCCCGCTCTGCAACGCAAACTCGAGCAGCGCTTCCAGGGCATGAGCGATTCAGAAATGGAGATCCGCAACGTATCCTGCCTCGGCCGTTGCGACCACGCTCCCGCTCTCGTCATCAACGACCGCTATTATGACGGCATGTCGCCCGGCGAAGCCGTCTCCGCAGTCGAAGAAACAGTCGTCGGCAATCCTCCCCCGGCCTCAAGCTATCGCTTCAAGCAGATTCCGCTCACCTCCGATCCGTATGGAGGCGAGCGGCCCTACCAGGCCCTGCGCGACCTGGTCAAGACCCGCGACTACGACTCCCTCATCGCCCACATTAAAGAAGCCGGCCTGCGCGGCATGGGGGGCGCCGGATTTCCCGCCCATCTCAAGTGGGATCTCGTGCGCAAAGCTGCAGGTACTGAAAAGTACGTCATCTGCAACGCCGATGAGAGCGAGCCCGGCACGATCAAGGACCGCTTCATCCTCACTCAGCTCCCGCATCTCGTGCTGGAAGGAATGGCGCTTTGCGGCCTCTGCGTCGGCGCCAAACGTGGATACCTTTACATCCGCCACGAATACGAGGAGCAGGAGCACATCCTCCGCAGCGAACTGGTCCGCTGCTACCAGCAGGGCCTGCTCGGCAAGAAGATCTTGGGCTCTGAGATCACCTTTGACCTCACCATTTTCGTCAGTCCCGGCGGCTACGTCTGCGGCGAGGAATCCGCGCTCATCGAGGCCATCGAAGGCAAGCGCTCTGAGCCTCGTAACAAGCCGCCTTTCGTCGCTCAGGTGGGTCTCTGGAACAAGCCCACTGCGTTGAACAACGTCGAGACCTTCGCTTTCGCCACCGCCATCGCCGCCAAAGGTGCTGCCTGGTTCAATGCCCTCGGCAAGCCCGGCTTTCCCGGACCGAAATTCGTCGGCGTCAGCGGAGACGTGAACAATCCCGGCATCTTCGAAGTGCCCATGGGCACCACGTATCGCGAGCTCATTGAAAAGTACGCCGGCGGTATTCCCCACAGTAAAAAGCTGGTTGGCTTCGCTCCCTCTGGCCCCTCCTCCGGGTATCTGCCTGCTTCCATGGTCGATCTGCCCGTCGATTGGCAGACCCTCGCCAAGGCTGGCTCTATGGTCGGCTCCGGCGCCGTCGTTGTCTGCGCTGAAGGCACCTGCATGCTCGATATGGCCTTCAACGCCGTGCGCTTCTTCCGTAATGAGTCCTGCGGCAAGTGCGTCCCCTGCCGTCTCGGGTCGCATAAGCTCACCGACATGCTCCACAACTGGAGCATCGGCAAGTACGGCGACCAGGAAATGACCCTGCTCGGTGAGCTCTGCCATACCCTGAAGGAAACATCCATCTGCGGCCTGGGACAGATCGTCCCTGCGCCCATCGAATCCGTGCTCAAGCACTTCCGCGAAGAAGTGGAGGAGCACATCGTGAACGGCCGCTGCCCGGCTGGCGTTTGCGCGCGAGGTAACCGATGAGCGCCCCCTCACCCACCAGCGTCAAGCTCACCATCGACGGCAACGAAGTCACCGTCCCCGCGGGCACCACCATCTTCGATGCCGCTCGCATGAACGGCATTCACATTCCCGTTCTCTGTCACCAGCAGAACGAGAACCCGGTCGCCGTCTGCCGCATGTGCGTCGTCGATGTCGGCGAGCGCGTCTACGCTGCCTCCTGTATCCGCCAGGTCGCCCCCGGAATGAATGTGCGTACCGAGGGTATGAAGATTCACGAGGCACGTAAAGTCCTGCTCGAGTTGCTGATGGCTGACCACCCCACGCCCTGCGTCCGCCAGCAGCATACCGGCGACTGCGAACTTGAGCGCATGGCTAAGGAGTACGAAGCCACCAAGTCACGTTTTCCCGTCCGCGAGGTCAGCCGCGGCCAGGATGATTCCTCCATGACCATCCTGGTCGATCACGCCGCCTGCATCCTCTGCGACCGCTGCGCCCGCGCTTGCTCAGACATCAAACACAATTTCGTCATCGCCCGCCAGGGCAAGGGATACGAGGCCGATATCGCCTTCGACATGGATGATCCCATGGGCAGCTCCAGCTGCGTCTCCTGTGGCGAGTGCATGGTCTCTTGCCCCACCGGCGCACTCACCAATCGCCGCGTCGTCGGCCAGCAGATCGGCCAGGGCCTCTCCGTCGAGACCCAGGAACTCCTCGCCCTGCCCGTCTTCGCTGGCGTCTCCGGCACCTTCTTGGAATTGAACCGCGGCTCCGTAGTGAAGAAGGTCGTTCAGCCCGGCGAAATACTCTTCCGCGAAGGTGATTACGGCTCCACTGCTTTCTACATCATCGAGGGCAATGTCGATATCTTCATCGCCAGCCCGCGTGCCCACGTCAATACCCGCGGCCAGTCTGGGCTGATGAACGTCTTCAGCCGCCTCGCCGGACGCAAAGAAGACCGCCGCCCCGACGAGAACATGACCAAGACCTACATCTCCATCGACGCGCCCGTCGAGCTCAGCTACGACCGTCCCGTCGCCCAGCTTGGCCCCGGCGACCTCTTCGGCGAAATGACCTGCATGAGCTTCTATCCGCGCTCCGCCACCGCCCGCGCCTCCTCGCGCGTCGTGGTGCTCGAGATGCTGCGCAATGTGCTCGATGTGCTGCAGAAGAACAAGAGCTTCCGCGCCAAGCTTGATAAGGAATATCGCCAGCGCGCCCTCGAGACCCATCTCCGCAGCGTGCCCATCTTCTCCACGCTGACCAAGGACTTCATCGACTTCCTGCGTGAGCGCGTCGAGCTCATCCGCTACTCGCCCGGCGAAGTCATCTTCAATCAGGGCGATCTCGCCGACGCCTTCTATCTCGTCCGCATCGGCTTCGTGAAGGTTACCGAGAAATACCCCGGCGGCGAACTCGTGCTCGCCTATCTCTCCAAAGGCTCCTATTTCGGTGAGATCGGCCTCATGGGAGGCGGCAAGCGTACCGCTACCTGCGCCGCCCTCGATCACGTCGAAGTCGTCCGCATCTCCGCCGAAGACTTCAAGGAGATGTTGCGGCAGTTCCCCGAGATTCGCGCCCAGCTCGAAAAGATCACCGTCGAGCGTCTGCACCAGAACCAGTCGCGCTTCAAGCAAGTCAGCAACGTTCCCATCGATGACTTCCTCCGCCAGGGTCTGATGGATGCGCAGAGCCTGCTCGTCCTCGATCTTGACCGCTGCACCCGCTGCGACCAGTGCGTCAAGGCCTGCGCCGATGCCCACGATGGCGTCACCCGCCTCATTCGTGATGGCCTCCGCTTCGACCGCTATCTCGTCGCCACCTCCTGCCGCCAGTGCCGCGATCCGCTCTGCATGGTCGGCTGCCCGGTTGGCGCTATCCGCCGTCAGAACTCGCTCGAGGTCATTATTGAAGATTGGTGCATCGGCTGCGGCCTGTGCGCCAACAACTGCCCCTACGGAAACATCAACCTGCATCAGTTCAGCGTCGAGGGCCCGGTGCGCGAAGAGCTGGCCACGCTCGCCGCCGGCCAGGAGAGCGCTAAGAAAGCTCGCGTGGTCCGCAAGGCCACTTCGTGCAATCTGTGCAACGACCAGCCCGAGCCCAGTTGCGTCTATGCCTGCCCGCACGACGCCGCGCATCGCGTGCATCCTAGTGACTTCTTCGCCAAGATGGCGGAAGGCAAACCCAGCACTACGACCACCTTGACGACTACCTCGATCTCCGGAGACTAGAGCTTGCGCATAGACGAAACCCAGCGGAAGTGGGCCATCTACACAGCGGTGATCTTCGCCGTTTCCGGTGCGCTCTATGTTCCCTACGTCCTGCTCTCCAAGAACGGCCCCTCCGGTGGCAGCTTTATCGGCTTGGTCTATGGCATTGCCGGCTACGGCCTCATGATCTTTGCCGCTCTGCTCAGCCTGCGCAAGAAGTACCCCATCTGGCGTATCGGGCGGGCCCAGGTCTGGATGCGCGGCCATCTCTGGCTCGGCTTCCTCAGCTATCCCCTCATTCTCTTCCACGCCGGCTTTCGCTGGGGTGGCAGCCTCACCCGCGCCATGATGTGGATGTTCACCTTTGTCATCATCACCGGCATCCTCGGCGCCATTCTGCAGCACTACATGCCCCGCCTCATGACCGAGCGCGTCCCCTTTGAGACCATCTACTACCAGATCGATCGCGTCCAGGGACAGTTGCTCAAAGAAGCTGATGAGCTCTGCAGCTCCGTCACTCAGGGCAACCTCGCGCAGTACGGCCTGCTCGTCCCCGCCAGCGGCATGACTCGCACCATGACCACCACCCTCATCCGCATGGATGACCGCGCTCTGAAACAGCTCAAGACAACCTTTGAGCACGTCATTAAGCCGTATCTCACCCACCGCGGCGCCTACGGCCATGAACTGAACGAGCGGCGCTCCTCCAAGGCTCTGTTTGCGCAATTGCGCACCGTGACCCCGGCCACGATTCATACCGTGATTGATGATCTGGAGAACATCTGCGAGGAGAAGCGCGACCTCGACCGCCAGTCGCGCATGCACCGCATCCTGCACGGCTGGCTGCTGGTGCACATCCCGCTCTCGTATCTGCTGATTTTGCTCGGCGGCATTCACGCCGTGATGGCGTTGCGTTACTAGCTGTAAGGACTCTTGCAGGCGCTCTTGTTCTTGAGGTTTGCGTTAGCGGCTGTAACGATTTTTGCAGGCCCGGTTGTTCTTGAGATTTTGAAGGGCCTTGCTTTTGGTGCTTCGTATCAGGGCACGGCTTTAGCCGTGCCGAAAGGCTCGTAAAGGATAGGGGGCTTTAGCCCCCGCATATGGCTCGGCAACGGACAGCCAAACGGCTCGGCACTCGCCATGACATGAACTACTTCAAGGCGATGACGCCCTATCGCAAGTGGAAGCTCATCGCCTCCGCCGCGCTGCTCGCTGTCGCCGTGGTCGCCCTCAGTGCCGCCGGGTTCACCAAACGCCAGGTTCCCTACAGTGCCGGCCCGCTCTCCAATGCTCACGCCGTCTTCACCAACAAGTGCAACGTCTGCCATGTCAGCGTTATCAAGGGCGTCAAGACCGTCGGCTTCAAGAACAACGTCACCGATGAGGCCTGCCTCAATTGCCACGAGGCCCCCGCCCACCAGTCGAATCAGCTTTTCACGCCCACCTGCGGCTCCTGCCACGTCGAGCACAAAGGCATTTCCCGCCTCGTCCACGTCACCGACGCCCAGTGCACTCAGTGTCACTTCGACCTGCGCACCACCGGCGGTAAGAGCCGCTATGTCACCGAGATCACCGGCTTCAATCGCGCGCATCCCGAGTTCGCCGTCCTCCGCAAGCCGCACAGCGATCCCGGCACCATCGCTCTCAATCATGCCGTCCACATGTCCGACCATATCGTCGGACCCAATGGGCACAACGTTCGCCTCGAGTGCACCGATTGTCACCGTCCCTGGGAAGAGGCCAACGGTCCCTGGAAGTACAGCTCCGGCCATGTCGCGCCCATGGCTGCTCCCGCTCCCTATCCCGGGGCCATCTACGATCCCACCTCGGGCCGTGAGCTCATGGCGCCCATCACCTACCAGAAGCACTGCGTCGCCTGCCATGCCCTGCAGTTCGATGCCCGCTTCAGCGACTCTGTACCGCACGATAAGCCCGAGATCGTCCGCGCCTTCCTCGTCCAGAGATTCAAGGAGTACATCGCCAAGAATCCCGGCGCTATCCACCAGCCCGAGCCCGGCAGTGTGCGTGCTCGCATGGTTCCCGCCGCCACCAGCTTCGCCCCTGAGCCGCTTGCCCGCAATGCTGAGGAGTGGGTCGGCCTGCGCGTCGCTGCCGCTGAGAAGCTGCTATGGCGCAAGACCTGCAAGGAGTGCCACCAGTTCGATTACCCCACCGGTGCGGCCGCCACGCCCAACGCGCTACCCACCGTGCGCCCCTCCAACATCACCGTGCGCTGGCTGCCCAACTCCATCTTCAGCCATCAGGCTCACCGTGCTGTCGATTGCACCGGATGCCACACCCAGGCCCTTACCAGCCAGCAGACTGCAGATGTTCTCGTCCCCGGCATCGAGACCTGCCGCTTCTGCCACAACGGCCCGCCCACCAGGGCCGGCCGCGCGGAAAACGGATGCTTCCTCTGCCACCAGTACCACGACTGGTCCAAGCGTCACGGCTTCAAGGGCGGCTACACCATTCCCCAGTTGATTGGCCAGATTCAGCTGCCAAAATTTCTTCAGCCCGCGGACCCAGTCTCAGCGCACAATTAGAGGATGCTCCCCCGTGTCCTCCTCGCTTCCCTTGCCTTCTTCCTTCTCTTGATTGCGGCCTCCGCGCAGTCGGCCCCGCCGGAAGCGCGCCATCAAGCCCCCGATAACGCTCCGCCCAGCAAAGAGAAGACTCCCACCGTCTCCCCCGACCTCGCCCGTCAGTGGCGCAAGTACGGGCCCAACGATTTCCGCGCTCAGGCCTCGAAATTCCGCGACTACACCCTCTATAATTTCGGCAACATGGGCGCCGCCGCCGGCTTCGATCAGGACGCGCTTCTCGCGCTCGTCCGCGCCTCTGCTCCCACCCAGGAGCAGGTCGAAGACCTCGCCGATACCCGCCTTCGCGAGGATTTCCTCCGCAACCTCTCCGGCCTCGAGACTCTGCGCGCCATGGCCGAGGAAGACTCCCACGTCGTCCGCATCGCCGCCGACTTTACCTGGCTCGATAGCACCGTAGCCTGGCCGCGCCCCAACCTCGGCTTCAGCAACGAGCGCTGGGACTCCTACAAAGCTCTCTTTAAAAAACTCTCTCTGCCTGAAGGCCTCGTTCGCGATCAGGATTTCCCCGGCGCCATCTTCTTTATCGCCGAGTCTCACGGACGCTGCGTCGGTGGCCTCAGCGCCGGCTACGTCTACTCTCCCGGTCCTCTTTCTCCCGACGTGGATTTCCCCAAAGAAGGCCTCATCGCCGCCATCGCCAAGTCCACCAGGCAGAACGCCATCGTCTTCCAGCATCTCAAAGACAACTGGTACGCCTTCTACGAAGCCGATTGGTAGACCCTGCCTCGGCTTCCGGCCCTAAGTTTCCAGAGCTTCACTGGTCACCAGCCCAAGGCTGGCTATCACCGGGATGAGCAGAAGGATAGCCATAGAGGTGGTCACCATTCCCCCCACCACCACTCTGGCCAGTGGCTGTTGTGCTTGGGCGCCGATGCCGTGGGAAAGTGCCGCCGGCAGCAATCCCAGACCGGCAGCCAGGCATGCCATCAGGACCGCGCGCATCTCACCCACGCTGGCGAAGATGACGGAGTGTTTGATCCCATGCTGATGTGCTTCCGCTCTGCGTATCCCGGCGACAAACACCAACCCGCCCAGTGTCGCCACGCCGATCACCGAGGCAAAGCCGACTGCCGCTGAAATGCTGAACGGCGTTCCTGAGAGCAGCAGCGCCAGTATGCCACCGGCGATTCCGAAGGGCAGCACCGAGAGAACGGCCAGCGCGTCGCGGATCGAATTGAATGAGACATAAAGCAGGGCCACGATCATCGCCACCGTGATTGGAATGATGATGGCCAGCCGCTGCTGCTCCTTGCGCAGGCTGTCGTACTCGCCCGCCCACTCATAGTGGTAGCCCTCCGGCAGGCGGATCGAGCGCTCCAGTTTCGATTGCACCTCCTGAATGGTTCCAGCCAGATCGCGGCCGCGCACGCTGAACTTGATGGGGATGTAGCGCCGGCCATTCTCGCGATAGACCATGAACGCCCCCTCGCGGAAGCCGATGCTCGCAACCTGCTCCAGCGGCACGCGGTTCCCCTCGGGAGTCGCCAGCAGAATGTTCTTCATGGCCTCTGGGTTTTGTCGGAACTCCGGCCGGTAGCGGACCACGAGATCGAACCGCCGGTCGCCTTCCAGGATCTGGGTCGCTGCCATGCCCCCGATCGCCGCTTGCACCGCCGCATCGATGTCGGCAGCCATGAGCCCGTATCGGCCCGCCGCTGCCCGGTCGATCGAGATGATCAGGTTGGGTTGGCCGGTTTCCTTGATGACCGCCAGGTCCGCAATGCCCGGCACGGTTGCCATCACCTTTTCCATCCGCGCCGCCGTCTTCGCCAGCACGTCGATGTCGTCGCCGAACAGCTTCAGCGAGTTCTCCCCTTTCACGCCCGACATCGCCTCTTCCACGTTGTCCTGGATGTTCTGCGAAAAGTTGAATGCCACCCCCGGATATCGCTGCAGCGCCTCATTCATCTTCTGGATCAGTTCCTCCTTGTTGCTGGCGCTCTTCCACTCAGACTGCGCTTTCAGATCGACTTGGAATTCGATGTTGTTGAAGGTCGTCGTGTCTGTGCCATCGTCAGGTCGCCCGGTTTGCGAGACCACCTGCTCTACCTCAGGGAAAGACCTCAGGATTCCGCGCATCTCGTCCGCCAGGCGCACGGCATAGTCGAAGGAAATGTCCTCCGGCAGGCTGGCGCGGATCCATAGATTCCCTTCTTCCAGCTTTGGCATGAACTCGCCCCCGATCGCCCAGAACAACGTCAGCGAAAGCACTAGGAGCCCCGCTGCGCTCGAGACTACCAACTTCCGCTTCCATAACACGCGGATCAGCAGCCGCTCATAGTGGTCCTTTAGCCACTCCACCAGTCGCGTGTCGGCCACATGCCCGCTGCGGATCCCTCGCCTGTAAGAAGCCAGCACCGGCGCGAAGACCAGAGAAAAGATCAGCGCGCCTGTAAGCGCAAACCCGTAGGTCACCGACATAGGCGCAAAGATTCGCCCCGGGACTCCCTGCATCGTGAACAAAGGTATGAAAGCGACTAGGATGATCAGCGTGGCGAACAGTACCGGCTTCGCCGCCTCCGCCGTAGCTTCGGCGATTAGATCGAGTCGGTGCTCATCGCTCGCCGCCTCGTGCATGCGCCGGTAGATGTTTTCCAGCACCACGATCGCAGAATCTACGATGATGCCAAAATCGATTGCTCCGATGGAGATCAGGTTCGCCGAGCGTCCCGTGGCCGACATCATGCCGAAGGCGAAGAGCACCGCGAAGGGGATTGTCAGCGCCGTCACCAGCGCGATGGGCACATCGCCCAGGAAGATCAGCAGCAGCAGCGTCACCAGCAGCAAACCGGTCAGCACCACATGCCGTACCGTCACCGTTGTGGTGTGGATGAGTGCTGTGCGGTCGTAGATGGTCTCCAGCCTCATGCCCCGGGGAAGCAGCCCGCCGTTCAGTGCCCGCACTTTTTCTTCAAGTCCTGCCAGCGCCGGCAGCGATTGTTCTCCGCGTTGCAGCAGCACTGTCCCTTTCACGATGTTGCTTTCCGCATCCCGGCCTACCCGCCCCAGCGGCGGCTGATGGCCTTCGTGCACGTCAGCTACGTCGCGCAGGAACACCGCTGTGCCGTTTCGCTCCGCGATCAGCACCGCCCCCATCTCCCGCACGTCCTTCAGCAGGCCCAGCCCCCGCACATTCACGTTCTGCGCGCCGATCTGCAGATAATTGCCGCCCGCGTTCTGGTTGCTCGCCGCGATCGCCCCGATGACTTGCGGCAGGGTCACGTTGTACTGCAGCAGCTTCTGCGGATCGATCTCAGCCTGGTACTGCTTCGTCGTTCCCCCGAATGTGGTCACATCGATGATCCCCGAGACCTGCTTTAATTCGCGCCTCACGGACCAGTCTTGTGTGGCCTTGATCTCATTCAGGCTGTACCCCTCTCCCTTGAGCTCGTAGCGGTAGATTTCGCCCACCGCCGACCACGGCGAGAGTTGCGGTTGCAGGTTCGCCGGCAGTGTCACCGTCTGCAATCGGTTCAGTACCTCCTGGCGGTCCTTGATGTAGTCGGAATCGAAATCGAAATAAAGCTTCACGTCGCTCAGCCCGAACAGGCTGATGGAGCGCACATATTGCAGTTGTGGTATCCCGTTCAGCACCGTCTCGATTGGCACCGTGACCTGCTGCTCCATCTCTTCCGCCGACCACGACGGATTCTGCGTGATCACTTCTACTAACGGGGGCGAGGGGTCTGGGTATGCTTCGATGTCGAGGCGCGCCAGCCCCCACACTCCAGCGATTAGCCAGGTCGCCATTCCCACCAGCGCGATCACCCGATAGCGAAGAATGGTGCGCACTAGGCCTCGCATCACTCCTCCCCGCTTCCTTTAAGCAGCTCGGCGCCTTCGCTCGCTACCTCATCGCCCGCCTCCAGGCCGCTCACTACCTCCACCTTCCCGTCCAGCTCCCGTCCCACTATCACCGTGCGCTGCTCCGCCTTGCCGCCATGATTCATGAACACGGTCGTCAGGTTGCCTTCGCGTATGATCGCCGTCGCCGGGACCGCCAGCCCTTGGTGAGACCCGGCCTTGATCTCGATTGTCCCGAACATCTCCGGCTTGATCCGCTGCTCCCGGTTGGCCAGCACCACCCGCACCTTCAGCGTTCGCGTCGCGGCATCGAGTGCTCCGGAGATTGCGTCGATGTGGCCGCTCAGCGGCTCCCGTGGATAAGCTTGCAGCGTGATGGTCACCGGCTTGCCCAGAGTCACCTGCGCGATGTCTTTCTCGTAGACGTCGCCTATGACCCACACGGTATTGAGGTCCGCCACCGTGATCAGGGGATTCGCCGAATCCAGCGACTTGGAGAACTCCCCCGGCGCCGCTCCCACGTCCAGCACTACGCCGCTCCCCGGAGCGGTGAGCACTGTGCGGTCTGTCGCAGTCGATGGGCTTACGTTCAGCAGTTGCAGGCGCTGTCTTGCTCGCGTCTCTTCCGCCAGTGCGGCATCGGCCTGCGCCTTCGCCTCCACATAGTCTTTTTCCGCCGCTGCGCCATGCTCCAGTAGCTCTTTCTCCCGCTCCGCCGCCCGCGTCGCCCGGTTCGCCTCGATCTGTGCTTTGGCGAAATCTGATTGCGCCGTGCCGATATCGCTGCTGCTCAGGATCGCCACTGTCTGCCCGCGCCGCACCTGATCGCCCGGCTTCACCTCAATGGCCACCACCCGTCCGCTTGCCGGCGGAAAAATGTGCACCACCTTCGTCGGATCTGCCTGCACCTTCGCTGCCAGTTCCAGCGAGTCCGGGATCGTCTGCTCCACGACCTTCACGTATTGGACCGGGCTGTAGCTCGCCGGCTTCTCAGCCGCCGCGCTCACCCGCGCTGGATCGCTCGGACGGCTGCAGGAGACGCACGTCAGCAAGACAGCGATTGCCGTCAGGCCCCGCTCCATCCCAAGCGGAAATCTGCCATATCGCACCATGATTTATGTTCTCTCCCCGCGGCCTGGGGATCTGAGACTGCGGCTCGGCCGCGCTCTGATTCCGCAACCGCAGACACATCAGCAGCGCGCAGCCAGGCCGCGCCCGTGCTGAACCCTTGATCCGGTTGGTTCTTAGTTGGCGGAGAGAGGAGGTGCTCGCGAAGTGTGGGTGGTCAGCGGCTGTGATGCCGCGATTGGATTTTCCGGGGACCGGTCGGATTCAGTCTTGCTGGCAGGCGCGCAGAGTTGCCTCGCGACTGCCATCGCAGCTTCGTAGCTGCGCTCCTGGGCCAGGCAATACGCCGGACATTCTGGCTGCTCCCGCGGCGGCTGTAGGCGCTCGAGACTCTCCGCTTCCCCCCAGGCGTAGTCCTCGACTCTTCCCTCATGAAAACCGCCGCGCCCGTCATTCAGCCAGACTTGAAGCGGCTTCCTCGTGACCGGTTGCTCCAGCACCAGGTCGGTGTAGCCGTCATGGTTCACGTCCCGCGCCGCTACCCAGGGTGCCACTTCCGCCGACCGGAAGGCGATCTCCCCGTTGCTCTGGTTCGTGAAGTGGAGCTCGATTCTGAAGTTGTGCTCGCCCGAGAGCGCCCCTGAATCCACCAGCACCGCTGCGTCCGGTTTGTGGTCCCCGTCAAAGTCGCCGGCCGCGATCGTCTGTCTGAGTTGCCACGACCTTGTCAGCCACCCGGAGCTGTCCCGCGAGAGCACTCCCTCAAGCCCGTCCTGCCCCCAGACCAGTGACGCGGAGAGCGCCATCGCGCTCGCCAGCAGCAGTTTGATGTAGCTCCGTTGTGCTTTCATTGCGAGTTTCTCGAGTATACCTCGGCTCCTTTCTTCAAAGCGGACTAGCAGCACTCTCCCGTAGCCCTGCAGCACCTAAATCTCGATTCTGCCCAGCCCACGGCGTAAGCCCTGCGTGAGCAAAGTCAAGCGTCAAGCCTCGCAGTGGCCTGCAGAGTTCCAAATCGGGACAACTGTTAACTATTTCATAAACACGCAAGTCTCTTGCCAACAAAAACATGCCTCAAGTACCACACAGCATGACACGCTGTGCAATATTGACTCCCCCGCCAGCTACATTCCTGTTGGCATTTATATCTTCAACGCGATAAACCGGCCCTGCATGAATTCCCATGCGCAGTCTAAGTGTTGGAAATTCCTTCAATGCACGGCTGATCCCCATGGCACACCGAAGGGGAGCCTCCGGATCAACAAAAAAAGCCAACGCCATCCCATCTCCGGTCGGCAGCCTAAGGACTTGTCCATCGGCGCTCGCGCGACGAAACTCGTCATTTCTTCGAACCACTTGCTGGAGTATTTCTAGAGCCTGTTTCTGGTCTTCGATACTTAATCTTGATTAGCCGACCAGATCGATGAAGAGGATGTGTCCGACCTCCAACTTTTGGGCAGGCAACCCTCGTGTCGCATTTTCCATGTCAGCCATAAAGTTCGACCCGGCTCCAGCCCAGCTACTTTGAGCTGACACTCAGAAGACAACGTCAAAACCTTAAGTCATTTCGCAAAATAGCTGCGAACGAGGTGCACAAGTTCTTCCTCAAACTCGGGAGTTTGCAAAATGGGAGACTCTTCAATGACGGTGGAGCGGATTGCGCCTGCTATGGCTCGGCTTATGACAAACAGCATGGTTGGGGTCGGCTTACGCGCATTTTGTAAAAAAAGACGGTCGCGACTCATCGCTATCTGCGCGGTTATTTGTTGGAAGGCATGCGAACTCTCTGAGGCAAATTGACCAATCCCCTCAGCCATGAGCGCCTCGAAGGCAGCGCGGCGAACTTTGCTCTGTTTCTTTTGGGACGCGATCAGCGCTCTTATTCCGAGCCTGGCGGGATCGATGCTTGAATCCTGGGATGCGTCAGCGATGGCTTTCATCACCGCAGCACGGTCGCGTTCAATCTCCCGCCGCGCGATCTCAATGAGGATGGACTGCTTGTTGGGGAAGTATTGGTAAAGCGTCCCAACACTGATTCCCGCGCGCTCAGCAATATGGTTGGTATTCAGCGCTGACCTTCCCTCCTTCTGCAGAATCTGAGCCGCCGCCTGAAGAATGACCTCAATTGTGTCGGCTGCACGTTGCTGGACAGGCATTCGCCTCTTGAAATCAGCGGGTTGGGCCTTGTGCTTCGTAGGTTTCAATCCGAGCCAAATCCGAGTAATAAACATGAGTGTTGCTCATATATTCGAATGTGTCAAGGAGATTGCATGAGCAGGCTCATCAGGCAGCTAGCAGCACTCTTGGTGGTTTCGTCATTGCTCGTCCACAACGTTCAAGCACAACAGCAGAAAATAGTGACTGCAACGACGAAAGTAAGAATTCGAAAAAAAACGGTCTTGAAATTTACAGTCGTTGAAGCGCTGGACTCTGGCACATCGAAGGTTGGCGATGTAGTGCATCTCCGGCTGACGAGACCCTTGGTTGTTGATGGAGCAACGGTCTTGCAGAAGGGCCACGAGGAAACCGGGAAAGTGAAAAAAGTCACAAGTGCAGGGCCGGGACATAGCGGCGCTGTCCTCTTATCTGTTGACAAAGTCCATTTTGACGACGGGAGCAGTGCCCACGCCAAGTTTTGGTTCGCCGGACCTGAGCCGCTCGAAGTGCCTGACCGTTACGTGAAACCAGCCCTGGACGATGGCACAGGAGAAGCAATCGCAGGACTCACGGAAGCGGTTATTTTTGCGCCTATTGTGGTGCCAGTAGCCCTTTATCACTTGCCCGGTTGGATCCATCACAAGGCAACCGAAAAACCTGAACCGAGGAACACGGACAAAGGCTTGGACTACCACCTGCCGCCGGGGGCAGGTGCGGCCATCGTGGTAACGGAAGACCATCAAGAGACGCTCGCAACGCAGTAGGAGGTGCAACATGAAAAAACTGATGACCACGACTCGTTGGTTAATCCTATTTCTGAGCGCGGCATCTTTTGCCCAAAACGCCAAGCCTTCCGTGAAAGTGGACAGAGGTATCGCGCTTAAGTTTTGGAATCTTCAGCCCTTGACTTCGGCTGACGCCAAAGTTGGCGACTCTGTCCCCTTGCAATTAGCGCGGCCGCT
>Ga0187779_10000251_pt1 | contig 37732 bp, 36 predicted proteins | sample 1015_Q2_SP10_10__FD_132435 | JGI IMG/M metagenome (GOLD analysis project Ga0187779, IMG submission 132435) | Tropical peat soil microbial communities from peatlands in Department of Meta, Colombia - 1015_Q2_SP10_10_MG | ecosystem: Environmental > Terrestrial > Soil > Wetlands > Peat | place... | reverse complement strand
TGATTACAAGCGCCATGGCACCACCACCTTGTTCGCCGCTCTGAACGCTCTCGATGGCAAGGTCATTGGCGACTGCATGCCGCAACACCGCCATCAAGAATTCATCCGCTTCCTGAAGCGCATTGACCAAGAGACATCGAAAGAATTCGAACTGCACCTGATCGTGGACAACTATGCTACCCACAAGCACCCGGGTGTTCATGCGATCAACGACTACATCGACAACCACAACCAAAATCCGCGAGTCTTCGTCTGGAGTGCCTCAGTTGAACGGATCCTTGCGAAGGTCGCCAAATGTAAAGAAGCGTTAGACGCACTACACTAGTTGCACTGCCGCCGCACCCAGAGCCTCGGAGGTCTGCCGCGGATCGTGCCCTTGCACGCGTGTATTGCACTTTTGACAACGGCAAAATGGGAAAGATTCTCCTCCGCACAATCTCCTGTTGATATTGGTACGCGATTCTCTCTACTTCGAGCTTGCCCCCACACTCACACTGCGCGGGAGCCGCTACGGCTATCATTTCGTTAACTTTGTCGGGAATAGACTTGCTAGATCGTTGGCCGTAGGCGGAACCGCGCTTTCGCCCGGGCTTTTGCGCACTCTCTCTCCGCCGGCGGCGAGAAAAGGGAGCCGCTCGGCCCTTGTTGGCCCGTTGTGCTTCTTCCAGTTGCCGCTTCAGCCGCTCTTAGCCGGCTTGGCAGTGATTGCTCTGCTGGCAAGCTCGGCTCCGGCGGCCGATCTCCATCTACATCTTGATCTCCATGTCGTCGGGGCACCCTCAGTTACTCCCTGGCGAAGGCTGGTTTCCGATCCTCTGTGCTCCACCTTGCCGACGAACCGTGCGGAGTTCATGGAGCACCGGGCTGGTCGTCTTCTTGAATCTCGTGTTCGCCCCGATGGGGACTCTGCAATGGATGTAGGACCACCGGGATTCGAGGATCGAGGACCACCGGGTGAGAATGTGGGCCTTGGGACCAAGCCGCACGACGCCGTCACGCCGGCAACCTCAGTAAGGGAAGAGCGCCGATTTTCCAGGAAAATCCGGCTCTTCTGCGAACCGATTTCAAAACTCTGCGTTTTTCAACAAGCTTTTTCTCTCGTGCCTGCCTGCTCGGACGCTGCTCAACGTGTTTTGGGCGAGCCGGTCTGTCTTGTCCCGGATGTTCCAGCAGGATAACCGGGTCGAGAGCGATGATCGATAAGCCACGGTGTGCAACGGTGTCGCAGCGATCACAATTTGGTGAGTGCCTGCAATAGTCCAGGCCGGAATTCGGAGCATTGGAGCGCGAGCGAAGAAGGCTCAGTGGGTCCTGTCACCGTCCCAGGCAGGGGCACAGTGTCAGGGGTTTGGAATGGCGGCTCGCGCCTCGTTCGAATACACGCTCTCGGTTCCGCTCGTGTCAACCGCCGTGACCACGTAGTAGTAAGTCATCCCAGCCTGCACCGTACTGTCCACGTAGCCGAGGCTGGCGTCGGGAGATGAATTGACCGCAACATAGGGGCCGCCACTCTGGCTTCCGCGATAGACCTTATAGCCTATTACCGTCGAGCTGCTTCCAACCCAGGACACCGTAACCTGGTGCTGAGCCGCTGCTGTCCCGGTGCCACTCGCCGAAACCGCGACGGGCCCGCTGGCGCTTCCTCCGAAGGAAATGCTCCCAGTGGTGGCGCCAGCGGATTGCGGAGTAAAAGTCACAGTGAACGACTGGCTCTGACCCGCTGCCAAGGTCATGGGAAGTGCCAGGCCGCTGAGGGAGAACTCCCCGCTGTTGGAACTGCCGGAGGTTAGTACGACATTAGCCGTGCTTGCGGTCAACGTCCCGATCAGGCTCTTACTGCTCCCGACCGTGACACTTCCGAAGCTCAGAGTTGAAGGCGAGAGGGAGAGTTGCCCCGGGCTGGTTCCGGCGCCCGAGAGGGCTACGCTCAGCACCGGGTTCGAGCCGTTCGATGCCAGAGTTAATCCACTGCTGAAATTCCCCGCTGCCTGGGGAGCAAACGTGATGCTGAACGTCAGACTCCGGCCCGGAGACAGCGTGGCTGGCAAGCTCAGGCTGCCCGGCCTGAAGGAGGCACTGCCGGAAGTGATCTGGGAAATGGTGACGTCGGATCCGCCGGGATTGGTCACGGTTTCCAGCTGCGAATTACTGCTCCCCACCGCCACCGTGCCAAAAGAGAGGTTGGACGGACTGGCGCTCAGCTGGCCGGGGCTAACTGTCGCCGCCTGCGATGTTCCCGTGCCCGCGGCTGCAACCCAGACACTGTCTGCAGACCACTTGGGCCACTCCCGTCCGTTGCGTCCGCGGTCGGTCGTCCGTGAGGCGAAGCCGCGCACGGAAATGCCGCCGCTCTGCAAACCGCTCGCCGTGGGAGCAAAGGCGACGGTCAGGGTCATACTTTGTCCCGGCTGCAGGACCAAGGGCAAGTTCAGTTTTTCGACCGTGAAGGCCGCGGTGCTTGCTGAAGCTTGCTCCACCGTTATGCTGAACGAACCAGAATTGCTGAGCGTTGCAGACAGGGTCTTGCTGGCGCCGACGGCCACGCCTCCAAATGCTAAGGATCCGGGATTCACACTCAATCCCCAGGCTTTCACAGCACTTCCCCGCACTGGCAGGTCGACCTGGATGGCGCCGCCGTCAGTGCCAACAAAGGAGATCTTGCTTGACGGGTTTCCCAAAGCTTGCGGCTTGAAGTCGACCGCTACCGTCGCACGCTGGCGCGGAGCCAGGGTCAGGGGAAGGGATGGCGAGGACACCTGGAAATCCTGACTCGAGGTTCGAACGGAGAGAGTGACCGGGGTGTTCGAGGTATTCGTGACCACGTCCGAAAGGCTCTTGCTGCCGCCCACTATCACGGCGCCGAAATCCAGGCTCGGATTGGCGAAGAAAACTACTCCGCTTGGCGCGCCGCCGGAGCCGCTTCCGGGAACGGCTCCACAACCGGCCATTAGTAGGATGAGGACGAGTGGAAGGAGGAGAATTGCAAACCGGTCCAGCAGCGAGTTGAGACCCATCCGAACCTCGAACAGCGCCGTATCCGCGTGCCTACGACGGGGGGATTCGATCGCCCCATCGCGGCGAATGACTGCGGATTTCTGGGCCGACGATCGAGGGGCGAAGCAGCGTTTCGATTATTGGGCGGGAAACGGGCGTTGGACAGATATCGTAAGGCCATGACCGCCTGTGCTAAAGGTTCAATACGTACCACGCACCGATCGGGGCTCTGGGGATGGCGGGAACGGGTCGTACTTACCCCGCGGACGGCCGGCTCCGCTCGGCTTGGTCGCCGTTAAGGGACGGACCCTGCTCGACGGTGCGGGGCGCAGCCCGCGGTTCTTTGACGGAGTATTTCACCAGGCACCACAGGGCGCGAAACGCATCCTTCCAGCCGATCTTTTTCCCCTCCTCGTAGGTTCGCCCCGCGTAGCTGATACCCACCTCGTATACCCTCAGGTTCCGCTTGGCCACCTTAACCGTTACTTCCGGCTCAAAACCAAACCGATTTTCTTCCAGGGGAATCGCCTGAATGACATCCCTGCGGAACGCCTTGTAGCAGGTCTCCATGTCGGTAAGATTCAGGTCCGTGAGCATGTTCGAGGTCAGGGTCAACAGCCAGTTGCCCAGCGAATGCCAGAAATAAAGGACCCGGTGAGGACCACTCCCCATGAAACGTGATCCGTAGACTACGTCCGCCTTGCCCTCGGTTAGCGGACCAAGCAGTGCAGGGTAGTCCGCCGGGTCATATTCGAGATCCGCATCCTGGATCAAGACAAAATCTCCCCTAGCCTCGCGGATCCCTTTCCGTAGAGCCGCCCCCTTTCCGGTGTTCCTCGGCTGGAGCAACACCCGCATCCGGGGATGGTTCGCCACTAATTCGGCGAGCAGTTCGCGAGAACCGTCGGTGGAACCGTCATCCACACAAATCAGTTCCACATCTAGGGGCACGGACAGCACGCGCTCCACGACCGTCGGAAGGGTCGCTCGTTCGTTGTAGACAGGCATCACCACCGAAATTCTCATAGCTGGTCCCCATCTCTCCGCCCGCGCTGTCCGACTCGCAACTCTTCCTCCCTGAGGCTGATTGTCGGATCGGCCACGCCGGTCCGCCATGCTTACTTTATCGCACCCCCCCAGCGCAACACGATAACCCCAACTGGCCTAATATCGATAATGTAGATCCAGCCTTAGGCGGGTCTCATGCAAGTCCTCGGCAAGTTGTTTCGCGGGTGAAGCGAAAACAGGAAGGTCAGGCTTTCGGGCTGGGTTATCCAGACCGGTTCGGCTAAGGTTGACCTCCACAAGAAGGATTCTGAATGGTGCGTCCTGTCGGCGGTGTGGATTCGATGGTCGAATCGCTGGCTGAACGATTCCAGCACTGGTGCGGGCAAATGCCCCGGGTTTTTCGGGCGCCGGGCCGGGTCAATCTGATTGGCGAGCATACCGACTACAATGACGGATTCGTAATGCCTGCGGCCATCGATTTCTACACCTGGGTGGCTGGGGCCAGGCGTGACGACCGTGGGTTGCGGGTCTATTCCGTTCACTTCGATGAGAACGTGGAACTGTCACCGGACGCCCTGGAAGGCCCTCCTAGAAAACACTGGAGTGATTACGTCCGGGGTGTGGCTGCCGTGATGCAGGCAGACGGACATTCGTTGGTGGGCGCAAACCTCATGATCCATGGACAGGTGCCGCTGGGAGCGGGACTCAGTTCTTCGGCTTCGCTCGAACTGGCAACCGCTCTGGCCCTGATGTCACTATCAGGTTTCGAATTGCCGGCGCTTGATCTGGTAAGACTCTGCCGGCGCGCTGAACACGAGTACGTCGGCACGCGATGCGGAATCATGGACCAGTTCATCGCCGCCTTTGGACGTTCTGGTAATGCCCTCCTGCTCGATTGCCGCTCCTTGGACTTCAATCTGCTTCCCATTCCCGCTTATGTTCGGCTTGCGATCTGCAACACCATGGTGAGGCATGAGCTGGCCGCGAGCGAGTACAACCGCCGCCGCGCGGACTGCGAAACCGGTGTGAGCATTCTGGGAAAGCGGCTCTCCAATGTTCTGGCCCTGCGCGATGTCAGCCTGGGTGAACTGGAGAAGCACCGGAAGGCACTGTCCGACCTGGTGTATCGCCGCTGCCGCCACGTCATAAGCGAGAACCAGCGAGTCCTGGACGCGGCAGAAGCTCTTAAGTCAGGCAACCTGGATCGCTTTGGTCAGGCCATGTACGCCTCTCATGCCAGTTTGCGCGAGGACTACCAGGTTAGTTGCCGGGAACTCGACCTGCTGGTCGAACTCGCGTCGGCTTGCGACGGGGTTTATGGTGCACGCATGACCGGTGGTGGGTTCGGAGGGTGCACGGTGAACCTGCTCCGTTCGGACTCGGTCGAGTTCTTTCAGCGATACATCGTTCAGGCTTACGAGAAAGAGACGGGAAGGCCTCCGGAAGTGTACGTCTGTTCGGTGGCGCAAGGGGCGAGTGTCGCCTAGGGGGGGTCGACGAGGTCGGTGATTCCTTGGATGGAAGTCCAATAAGGCCTCGTTGGGGAACAACAGACAGATGGAGCTACAAGGTCTCAGCACGGTGCCGCATCGGCGCTTCAATCCGCTCACTCGGGAATGGGTGCTGGTTTCTCCGCTTCGCACGCAACGGCCCTGGCAAGGTCAAGTCGAGAGGCGCGGCCCTTTACAGCAGGTAGCTTACGATCCTACATGTTATCTCTGTCCTGGGAATGAGCGGGCCGGTGGTGTGCGCAATCCCGACTACAAGGCGACGTTTGTCTTCACCAACGACTTTGCTGCGCTGCGGCCCGATGTGCTGCGCGCCAACGTGGATGAGGGCGAACGGGGATTGCTGGTGGCTGAGAGCGAGCCAGGCACTTGCAGAGTCGTGTGCTTCTCGCCACGTCATGACTTGACGCTCGCACGCATGAAGCTCGATGAAATTGCCTCTGTGGTTGAGGTCTGGACACAGCAGGGCACCGAGCTGGGGGCGCGGCCTTCCATCAAGTACGTCCAGATCTTTGAGAATCGCGGCGAGATCATGGGATGCAGCAACCCGCATCCGCACGGCCAGATCTGGGCGAACCAAACCATACCCAACGAGCCCCGCAAAGAACAGGATTCGCAGGCTGCCCACCTCAGTCGATACGGTGCCTGCCTGCTTTGCGAGTACTTGGAGCTGGAGCGCAAGGCCGTGAGCCGCGTGGTGTGCGAAAACGCCCTTTTCGCGGTCGTGGTGCCGTTCTGGGCGGTTTGGCCGTTTGAAATCCTGCTCCTCTCCAAGACGCATGCCCCCGATCTTGCGTCTCTTGACCGCCTGCACCAGCATGGGCTGGCCGACATTCTTAAGCGGATCACGACGCGCTACGACAATCTCTTTGAGATCCCGTTTCCCTACTCTATGGGCTTCCATCAAGCGCCGTCCGACGGCGATCCCCACCCGGAGTGGCACCTTCATGCCCACTTCTATCCGCCCCTGCTGCGCTCGGCCACAGTGCGCAAATTCATGGTTGGTTACGAGTTGCTGGCCGCGCCGCAACGCGACATCACGCCGGAAGACGCGGCGGCAAGACTGTGCGAGACGAGTGAGGTGCACTACGCGGACCGGTAATAGCACTTGCTTCGCTGCACAATTACGCAGTTAGCCGCGGGCGGTTTCGTGCGATTCCTTAGCCAGCGGAGGATTGCCACTGCCAATGCAATTGTCCTGGCGAAGCCGTGTGGTCTAAGCGTACACACGTTAGCCCGCAGTATCGCGCTGGGAACGACTCACCGGGCCCGTAGCTCCTGATACGGTGATATCAGATCCTATGAGGCTGCTACCCCGACGCGATTCCGGGCTCAATTGAGATTGAGTTGCCCCAGCTTGACCGCCGAATAATTCCCGGACGGCGCTGCCACTTCCGTGCTGAAGTAGATGCTCGACGCTTGCCCCGCAGTGGAGTCATTGTCGATGATAATCCCGCTCGCCCCACCACGCGATATCACGCCCTTTAATGTCGTCTCGTTCTGGAGAGAGAGCACGCAACCTAGTCCGGCCCCGCCGAGGCCGCAGTTGCTAGTCGTCACACCCCACATCAGGAAATCCGTTCCACCCGCACCACCGACGTTCGGATTGAAGTAATCGGTCACGGGACCGCAACGTGCGCTCACGTTGTTGACAATTTGTGCTGAGGTACCGGGCTGTATGATCCCAGCCGCGTTGAAGTTCAACAGGTAGCGATAGGGGGTTGTGTTTGTGGGACCAGTACCACACACTAACATGTGGCCCGTCGCCGGGTTTGTGAAATAGGCATTATCGAAGTCCCCCATGTACAGGGTGACACTCGCGTCTCCGCCCGAGGCGCCTAGCCCGACGTTGACTCGTGCTACCTGGGAAAGCGATGTGCCCGTCGCGTTTGCCTGTGCCTGCACTACGACCGCACTCTTTCCGCTGCCTTGCCGGTTCACGCCATTGGCCGAAATTGCCAGCACTCGCTGTCCCGTCGAGTCGAAGGTCGGAGAATCGTAGATTCCGTTGTTCGGTGTACCCGAGCCGACGGCCAGCGAAGACACGGCGCCTGAGTTAACGTTGACCACGTAGAGAGCGCCGCCGTTTCCACCGACATACAAGTTGCCTGTGGTGTTGTCGAATACGGGACTTGTCAATATGACAGTCCCTCCGACCGCGATCGACTTCTGAACCATGGGCGTACCTGTGAAGACCGGGTGAACCACATAAAGCGTGCCATTGTCCGCACCCACATAGAGAGTGTCGCTGTCGTAGTCCACCCAGGGAGACGAGCGAGTGTTGGTGGCAGACGCATAAATAAATGAAACCTGCGAAGCATTGTTGGCAGGAGTCCCCCCTCCTGGTGTGACAGCTGCGGTGACTGTGCCGTTGTCTCCCGTCGTCCCCAAGGTCAGCACATGCAGCCAGGAAGTTGCCGAACTATTCCCAGATTCGGGGAAGTGAGTCTCTACAAAGGCGACTTTTGTTCCATCAAGCGATAACACGGGAGAGCTAGAATTTTGGCCATGGAATTGGCTGTTCGGATAGTAGGCGAACTTTACTGTCGGCGTCGTGCGATTGCAGAGGGAACTCGCCGCCGGCGTGCCGCTGTACAGATTGTTAAATCCAACTAAGGTAGCCTGGTTGGTAGGACCCGCCACGTTAAGGGTAAACACCACATAATCGTTCGCACAGCTGGGGGTAGCATCCGGGTTCGTGGTCCACTTCGCCGGAAACTGGCCAAACGCTTCCGTGCCCGTGCCGAGCGACATGTTCCAATCTGAATGACTCTCAGAGGACGTCCCCAGCGTGGCGGCCGAAACGCTCGCCACCGGGGTTCGGTAGGCCCGCCATTGACGATAGATCTGGTGTATGGCTCGTGGTTCGCGGCTGAAAATTTCCGGATGTTGTCGAAGGCCGGGGAGAGTGAACTTGATGTGGTGATGTGTCCAGTCCTCAGGGTATCCGAATGCAGGTCGCGTCTCACTGACCTGAGCCCCCAATCCCGAAACCAGCAACCCCATCATCAACCAGCGGACGACCTTGCTCGCCAACCATAGACTGCGTTCCTTAATCATAAGCGCCCCCCCGAGTGAGCGAAATGCCGGCACTATTCTAGCCTTTTTGGCTTCCAAGCGCGAGGTCATCTCCCGAACAAAACCCGCGACAGGCCTGCCGCTCCGCCCGGCCGGATCGCTTCCGCTCGCGCCTCGAAAGCCAGCTAATTCAAGGATTTCTGGCGCCGGCGCTCCCCTGCCGCATTGCATTCATTCGAAGGGGCGCGGCTCGATCCTTAAAGATATATACCTATATTAGACTATCTCTTACGGCTTTCCCCGTTCGCAAGAAAAGGCCGCTCCGCGCTCACCTCCGCACAGCCTCCCCCCAGACATAACCTGAATGCACCGTAGTGCAGGCGTTCGCGCGGGTTCCGCCTCTTCTTCCAATTTCCGTACGTCTCATCCGAATTCTGGAGACCCCGCTACGACCGCAAATCTCCTTCTGCCTCCGGGAAATTCCAAGTCGCGTATCACCGCCACTTGCAGGCGCCGCGCGCAACGGCAATCGGTCTGCACTATTCAATGCAATTGCCAGCGTCAGACACCGGCTAACAAGGAGTTTTGTCCATGCATTTGTTGAGACGAGTTTTGTTCTTCAGCGCGCTCTTCGGGTCCACATTTCTGGCCGCACAAACCGCAGGCTCCATTCAGGGCACGGTGACCGACTCGAGCGGTGCCGTGGTGGACAGCGCCACCGTCACCGCCACCAACCTCAACACGAACTTGGCGCGGACCGCGACCACCAACTCGTCAGGGTTCTACTCGATTCCCAACCTGGTCCCGGCCCTGTATAGCGTCAAGTTCGACAAGCAGGGCTTCACTTCCGTGGCCATCAACAGCGCCACCCTCACCACTGCCCAAGTGCTGACGCTGAATGCGACCTTGAGGGTGGGCTCGGTGAAGGAAGTGATCGAAGTCAACGGCGCGGCCGTTGCCCCAGTGGGGACCGAGTCCACTCAGCTCTCCACCCTGATTTCGAACAAGACCATCACCGACCTCCCGCTGCTCACCCGCAATCCCTACGAACTCATCCTGCTCTCGCCCGGCACCAATCTCAACGTCGACTTCACCGGCGGCATATCCGTGAACGGCTCCCGCGATCGCAACAATAACTTTCTCCTCGACGGGGTCGACAATAACGACACTTCCGTGCCGGGCGGTCCCACCGGGGTCCTGGCCATCAATCCCGACTCCACCCAGGAATTCCGCGTCATCACCAACACCTTTAACGCGGAGTACGGCCGCAACACCGGCGCCATCATTGACGTCATCACGCGCAGTGGCACCAACAGCTTCCACGGCGACGCCTACGAATTCGGCCGCTACAGCGGTCTCGGTGCTCGCGATTTCTTTAACGCGGCTCCTGACGCCAAGAACCCCTACGTGCGAAACCAGTTCGGATTCTCCGTGGGCGGCCCCGTCATCAAGAACCGCACGTTCTTTTTTATCAACGGTGAGTTTCAACGCTTCCGCACCACCCTGACCAACTCCACCATCCTGCCCACCGCCGAGTTCAAGTCCGGCCTGTTCACCACCAACGGACAGCAGATCGACGTCAGAACTGCGATCGCGCCGGGCAACCTCACCGGCCTCGGCTTGGACCCCACCATCCAGAGAATCTTCAACCTCTTGCCCAACCCCCAGTCCGGAAATGTTCTGGACGGCATCACCGGCACCTACCATTTCCCCAGTCCGGACAGCCTCAACGGATATAACTTCGTGGGCAAAATCGACCAGAAGATCACCGAGAAGCATCAGCTCACGCTGCGTTACGCTTACAATAACGCCAACGAGAGTGACCCCTTCCACACCGAGTTTGCCCCCAACTTCGACGTGCTCGCTTCGCCTTCCTATTCCCACGGCGCCTACGTTGGCCTCACTTCCACTCTCAGCAATCGCCTGGTTAATGACTTCAAGTTCGGGCTGAATCGCGTCTTCGCCGGCTTCACCAGCAACTGCGCCAGTTTCCTCGATCCCATTACCGGCGTCGATGCCGAGGGGTTCGGCCGCGACTTCAACTCGCCCGATGCGACCCTCGGTGTCGCCCCCTTGAACGCCATCGGCTGCAACACCCTGTTCTACGCCTCCGCCCAGCTCCGGCATACCGGCACTACCAGCTATGCCGACACCCTCACCTGGGTCAAGGGCAATCACACCGTGAAGGTTGGCGGCGACTTCCGTGATGTGACCTCCTCCGGCTTCGATAACTTCCTCTCCCGCGACCAACTCTCTTTCAACCGCTTCACCCAGTTCAACGGTCCCGCGGTCGCGCTGGGCACGAACGTCCCGTCCGCCCAAGTCGCCCCCATTCAGGACCTGATCTGGATGCTGGTCGGCGGCTCCGTTCTCCAGGTGCAGGCACAGTTCTTCAACAAGTCCGGCGTGCGCCAGACCTCCGACGACAAGAAGTTCATCCAGCACGAGTACGACGCCTTCATCCAGGACAGCTGGAAGGTCCGCCGCAACCTCACCCTCAGCTACGGCCTTCGTTACCAGTTCGACGGGGTTCCCTTCGAGCAAAACGGCAACTTCTCCAACCTTTTCCAGAATGCCGACAGCTTCGCTTCCTCGCTTTCCTTCACCCTTGTCGGCCCTGGCAACGCCAAGCGCGATATGTATAAGAACGATTACACCAATCTCGAGCCCCGCGTCGGCATTGCCTGGGATCCTTGGGGCGATGGCAAGACATCAGTGCGTGCCGCCTACGGTATATTCCACGATCGCATCTTCGACAACCTCTTCGGTAACGCTCGCGGCAATCCGCCCTTCCAAGGGGCCATCAACAACCTGCTAAACTCGCCCCTTCCCCCGGCTAACATCCCCTTCGCGGGCGCCGCGCCTCCCGGCCTGACCTATACCAACGGCGATTATGAACTCGCCACCCTCCTGGCAAACAACATCCGCATGCCCATGAGCCAGAGCTGGAACTTGGGCATCCAACGCGAAATCGCCAATGGTCTCGTCCTGGAGGCCACCTACGTCGGCAATCACAGCACCCGCGTCATCCGCAGCCTGGATGCCGCTCCCCCCGATCCCGCTCTCATTCCCACCGAGATCGGCGACTGCGTGACCGCCGGCATCTGCCAACCCGGCGATGCCCAGGGCATTGTCAGCGGGCCCGCCCTCTACGACGGCGTTTTCGACCAGAATGGCAATCTCGTGGCTCCGCCCTCGGTTCGCCAAACCGCCATCCAGGTTAGCGGCGGCCTGCCCAACAGCATCACCCTCACCAATGCCTCGTCCAACTACAATGCACTTCAAGTTCAACTGCAGAAGACGGTATCGAACGGCTTGCAGTTCGCCTTGGCCTATACCTGGTCTCACGCTATCGATAACTCCAACGACCCGCTCAATAGCGTGGTCTCCAGCTTCGGCACGTTCCCCCTCGATTCGCGGCATGCCGACACCGTGATGCGCGGTAATTCCGACAACGACCTGCGTCAGCGCTTCACTGCCAACTTTTCCTACGAGTTCCCCCTGGGCCGGGGTAAGGCTTACCTGAGTAGCGGCGTGCTGGGGAAAGTCCTGGAAGGATTCCAGTTTTCCGGTATCGTCACCCTCCAAACCGGTCATCCCTACACTATCTTCATCCCCGGCATAGACACCAGCCGTACCGGCTCGAGCCTGGCCACGAACGGTTCTTGGCCCAATGTTGTGGGTGACCCGTACGCGAACTCCGGTCCCCGCATCACGCCCTCCGGCGTGGTCACCGGCGCCTCCAACGCCGCCGCGTTCCTTACCCCGGACTTCGGTAGCTTGGGGAACGCCGGACGCAACGGCTTCTGGGGCCCGCACTACTACAACACCGACCTCGCCTTGCTGAAGAACTTCAGCATCACCGAGCGCTTCCGCTTTCAGTTCCGGGCGGAAAGCTTCAACCTGTTCAACCGGCCGGAGTTCCTGCAGCCCGCCAACTTTGTCGGATCGAACAACCTCGGCCAGTCGACCAGCACGCTCACGCATACGGACGGGACCAGCTCCAACCGCCAGATCCAGCTGGCTCTTAAGCTGTTCTTTTAAGGGTCAGATATTTCAGGTTCGGGAGTCGGCGCTTTGTAATTCACAGGTGCAAGCGATGGGGACAGATACCTCTGTGGCCTTCAACCACGCGGACGTTGTGCAGAATCCCTGCCAGGTCGCACCATGTACGCGTGAGACAGCCCTTCCGGCAATCGTTCGTAACGGTCGGAGCAAAATGGCCTAACTTTGGATTGCATTGACTTTGCAAGGGGATCTTGATTATTTCAAGAAGTAAGCACGGTGGCTTCACAACTGTTTCACGGGAGCCCATATTTTCATGTGCTCTGGGATCGTTGGAAAGAATCTCGTGGTTCGTACAGGACCGAAAGCCTTCGATCACGCCCTGACACGCCCTCACCTCCGTCCGATGGACTTCACCGGGCGCCCCTCGGAATCCCGCACGCAGCAAGCAAGCCTTCGCGTCGGGCAAGCATGGCACCACGAAGACGTTGCTCGCAAACTTGTTCCTCTGGAACGGAAGCAGCAGGCCAGACACGATGGAGTGCCTCTCACGTGGTTGACGGCTGGTGGGCCCGCAGTCTCTTTGCCCTTCGCAAGACGGGCAGTGAGGATTGGCTGCCCCTCCTCGGCAGCAATCGGATAAGCAAATTCACCGGTGGCTGGAAGCCTGGACGAATACCAGCGTCTCGCGAGTGAATCTGCCGATGGTGGGCGCATGGACCTTGCGGCTGAGGAGATCGGGCCTGCCCTGGTGTTCGCTCGATCAGCCCGTTGATCAGCACGGATTCTTCGGGCTGTCCGAAGAGGACATCAACACACAACGAAAGTACCTGGAGACAGTTCCGGTGAGATACCCTCTTCTTACAGTCGGTGCAGGGGGTACCAAGTTTTTATAGAGACATCGCACGTTACCCGGCAATGTTTCTCATCGATCGCACGGGCGCTTGCAACCAGCACCGGCTCCTGATCAGCCATTTGCGAAAGTTGAGGCAGCCGTGGACGCACTTCTCAGCAGCGATCCTTCACGTGACAAGTAGGGAGGGCAGGACAGGAATGGCCCATCAAGAAGACTTGCGTGACACGCGACGCCGAGGCCTGCTCTCGGTCCTGGCCGTCGCTCCAATTCTGTTCTTAACCAGGTATTGTTTTGCCTACGGAAAGGATCAGTCTGGGTTTCCAGACGGTCACGATGCAGTACAGTCCGCACCGGACAGCCACAAGGTGATCTTCGAAAACGAATTGGTTCGCGTGCTGCAGGTAACAGTGCCGCCGCCTGGCTCAACTATACCGATGCACCACCATCGTTGGCCGAGTTTCTTTCTAGATTGGGACACTGGAGGTGGAACACCGCACATTCGATACCACCGTCCGGGTGGCATCGTTCGGGATATCCCCGAACACGACGCGCCGCTTCATCTGGGTGCCTGGGGTGTGCGCTGGATGATGCCCGAACCCATGCACGCGATTGAGGTTGTCTCAAAGCCGCCCAGAGCGGCAACTTCCCCTAAAGGCCCTCCCAGCCTTCGCATCGAGATCAAATGCGGGTAGCCTTCTGTAGACAGGCCCCGAATGCCCTACGTAGCGGTTTGTGCACCGTTGGTCGAAATCCAGAAGAGGTTCTGTGCTCTGCCCAGCCATCAGGCAATGAGAAGTCGGCTTTGAGAACCGATCGCAGTCACTCCTGTATAACAGGCAAACCGGAAGTTAAGGACCAGCTCCCCAGAAAACGTTCGCACCGACAAAACTCCAGGAAAGGCGCGACTGACATTCCACAAGCCGTTAGCCCTCCCCTAAAACTCACTACTCGCGTTCGGCCGCCGTCTGCAGTGTGCCAACGGTGTGCTTCACAGGAACAGGACAGCGTCGGCAATCCAAACCAGCGAGCCTCAGGCGAAGAGCGGACTCGGCCGGGCGTCAGGCTATACCTCCATTCGGGCGGGACCAATCTTCTTCACGAACGTGCCGAGGTTCTCAAATCGAACTGTGATCTCTCCGAAGTGGCGACTATACGGACGATCGACATCTTGGGCGAGAACAAAATTCTCACCGTCAGAGTATTGCCGCCGGAACACCTGCAGGTTGGTAGCGTCGAAGTCCGCAGCGGACCACTTGCATTCGATTGCGATTGGCTTGTTCCGCCGCGCTGTCAAGACAAAGTCAACTTCGTGTCCCCGTTTGTCACGCCAATAGGAGATGTCACGGTTTTGCTGATGAGCCATGATCTCATTTAGCACAAAATGTTCCCAAAGTGCACCAAGATCCTCGCGGCGCAAGTCCTGCCAGCCGCGATAGTACGCCACGAAGCCTGTCTCAAACCCGTAGACCTTGGGCGCAGACACGATTTCGGTCGGCCGATGGCTGCTGAAGGGGCGAATTACATGCGCGACGAAGGTTTCCTCAAGCACGTTGAGGTAATTGCTAATTGTGGTGCGGCTGACTTCGCATGGGGCCGTGAATCGTGTCGCTTCAAAGAGTCCGCCACTCTGGGTCATCAGTAGCTCAGTGAATTTTTGAAAGGAGGAGTGCTTTTCCAGCCGGAACAGCTCTTGAATGTCCTTGGCCCAATAGGGCTGGTTCACATCATGCGACATTGAATCGAACGAACCCTTTAGACGAGCGATCTGATTATGTGGATTCTGTGGATTGGAGTTGAACGTATTGCGCACCCCGAAGGTCCACGTCAGCTTGGGCGTCACCTTCCATGTGTCCTGAGCATAGAAATCCAAATTGAGGAAATTGAACGGCTCATTTGCTGAGGTTGGGAAGGTCTTGCTGGCTGTCGAGGCCACGCCGTAGATGAATTGCGGCAAGGTCGTGTAGGTCACAGTTGGGACCGTGCCCTCGCCGAAGTCGAAGTCATTCAGCCCGAAGATTCGGGTATTGGTCCCGAACCGTAACTCGTGGGCGCCGTGGCTCCAGGCAAGGTTGTCATTGATGAAGAATCGCGAAGCACGGCGACCCTGGAGCCAGGTGTTGTCGAGTCCGCCGATAGTGGTGAACGGCGCGTTCGCACCGATTCCTTGCAGCACGATTGGAAAGGCAGCCAACGTCTGCTGAAAGTCGCTGGGCGCAAACAGGCTCTCATACCAGGAGAACGCTGGATTGAAATAGTTCACCAGGTTTTGGGAAAACACATGCGTATATCCGGCAGCAAAGGAGTAGAGAGGCTGCGACGACACGGAATTGAAAAGCGGGTTGATCGGGTCAGTGTAAGCGGCTTGTAGCCCCGTGTCTGACTGAAATCGGAACCAAAATGTGTCCTTCGTGCCCGCGTTGTAATCGATTCGCGTTGTCTGCACCTGCTCATGATCGTCGCTGGAGTGCGAGACTGCTCTCCGGTTGGCGCAACCATTTCCGCTGGGAGGGCTGCCCGGCGCTGGCGTGGTGTCCGAGTTGAATGGACAACCAAGCACCGGTAGAGGCGTCCCGCTGGTGTTCTGGTAGAGCGAAAACATCTTTTGGTAGAACGGCACGAGTTGCGGAGCAGGCCCATAGTGTGATCCGGTTACGGTATCAGTCCCGCCCAGGGGAAGTTGCTGCAGCAGGTACTGCTGAAACGCGGGGCTCGGAACAGTAATCGTCGAAAAGATTGGCAGCGCGATTCGTACCCACTCGCTATCGAAGAAGAAGAAAAGCTTGTCATGAATGATCGGCCCACCAAGGCTACCGCCGAAGTGATTCACAGTGGAGCGTGGTTTGTGATTGCCTGTTGTAGCGTTTGTGAAGTAGTCGGCTGCGTTCAGGATTGAGCCATTCCAAACCTCGTATAGGTTTCCGTGAAACTGGTTCGTCCCCGACTTGGTGACGTAGTTGACTTGCGACGCGCCATATCGCCCTTGATCCACGGAGTAGGACAGCGTGTTGACGGTTACTTCCGAAATGGAGTTCAGGCCTAGTACAAGATTCGTCGCCAATCCGCTGTTCAGGTTGGTCAGCGGATCATTCGTTTCAAGGCCGTCCACGATATAGCCATTGGACAGGGCGGGTAGCCCGTTGAACTCCACGTTGCCATAGCCGTTTGTGCCGCCGACAAAATCATTGCCATTGCCAGCCGTGTTGATGAGTGCGCCAGGAGCAAACTGCAGCGGATAGGTCATATCACTCCCCGGATTAGGCAGGTTTTCCAGTGTGGGCGCGCTCAGCGTCGTAGTCGTGTTAGCGTTGGCGGGATTGACAATCGGGGCTTCGGAGTTGACCTCTACGGTCTGCCTTGATTGCGCAACTCTGAGTGTGAGGTTGACTGTTTGTTTCTGACCCAGGCCAGCGACGACGTTTTCGGCCTGCTGCAGCTCGAAGCCCTGTGCTTCCGCGCTGACGGTATACGTGCCCGGCAGTAGCTGTGGAAAATTGAACCGGCCTGCCTGGTCGGTTCGCGCGGTACGCGTAAACCCGGTATCGCGGTTTGTGACGGTCACCATGGCGCCAGGAACTACGGCGTTGGTTGAGTCGGTGACTTGGCCGAGAATGGCGCTGGTCGTCTCTCCTTGTGCCCACGCATCCGCAGTAACAAGTACGCTAAAGACAACGGCAACGACCGCGGAGCAGAGAACAGCTCGCACGACTAGTCCAGAGTTCGATCCCACGGAGTATCTCCCGAAAGCCCAGGTGAGGGAAGCCGGAACCCGTCCATCCTCACATCGCCATCAGGATACACCATCGACTGTTAACTATGGTAAACACCGGCACAGGAATTACGATTTCAACACCCAGACCTTTTCGGCAGCGGACGTGCCGAGACGAATCTGGTTTTTGTCCACCGAAAGGGAGATTGTTCCGTCGTAGTTGCGAGATTTGACGCTGATGCGAACACCGGGACGGATGCCTTCTTTGTCGAAGAATTCCAACAGCTTGCGGTCGCGCTCATAGACGCTGGCGACCCTGTACCACTCGCCGACCGTAGCCTCGGTCAACAGGCACATTCCCCTTTTGCGCCGGTCGGCTGGAGTACGCAACGCCAACCCGTTTCCGTGGGGACAGGTGTCCTTGTGTCCCAGCTTCTCAGCGAGTCTCTTCTCGAACGCAGGTGAAACAGCGTGCTCCAACCGTTCGGCCTCATCATGCACTTCATACCAGGCCATGCCGAAAACCTCGGTCAGCATTCGTTCAATTAGGTGATGGCGGACGATCGTGCGCTCGGCGATCTCCCGCCCCTGCGATGTCAGGTGGATATGCCCATCCTGCTTGATCAAGACTAGGCCGTCCTTCGTGAGCCGCTTCAGTGCAAATGTTACGGCGGGCCTGGTGACTGAGAGCCAGTGAGCGAGCGTGGCTGGGATAACGGTCTGCCCTTCCGCCTCTGCCTCGGCGATCCCTTTCAGATAATCCTCTTTTGAGATAGTGATCATTCCTTTGTTCAACGCGGCATCTGCTGTGGAGTCTAGCACTGGTACACGAGCCCGCGCGCGAGACGCAGATAGTCGGCAAAGTGGACACAGAGCAGGCCAGTCAATCGATTGCGAGTTTGGATAGAGTCGAAACCAAATGTACCCGAGGGACCCGTGGTACAAAGACTTTGGCTCGTTCAAACTTTGCGGTGAAGGCCGATATCCGAGGACGTTTCTTCTCGTGGGCCAAGTTGCTGCAAGAAATTTAGTTCATCTGGCCGTGTCCGGCGCGTTCATCTGTTGTTCCAGTTCTTGGACAACAATGCTTGGTCTCGCAGGGACCGCCAGAATCTGCCCAGCTGGGAAGCCTGCGGAATCGCGCCAACGAAAGGTGACCTGGCCGTCGTGGAACGAAACCAGTCGGTGGTTGGAGATGGCTACGCGATGGGTGTAGCGGCCCAGGTAGTGCAGATGCCGACCTCCCCTCTTCAGGCATTGAGCGCTTTCGCCTTCGTGCGAGAATCCCGCACTCCCTCTACATTCCGTTGTATGCGTCGACATGAGTGGTACGCTTGATTCGATATGTCGGTTTGGGATCTCCGAGAAGTTTTTGCCAGGGCGAACGAGGAAAAATCCGGCGATCAGCTGGCGGGGTTGGCGGCGCGTTCGGAGACCGAGCGGGTCAAAGCAAAGCGCCACCTCGCCGATCTTCCATTAGTGCAAATCCTGCAACAGCCCTTGATTGATCCCGATGAGGACGAAGTAAGCCGTCTCATCACGGAATCGTTCGATGAGAAGGCCTTTCTCCCCGTCAAGAGCATGACCGTGGGAGAGTTTCGCGAGTTCATTCTCGATGACAGTACCTCAGAAAGCGACTTAAAGGCCTTGAAGTGGGCAATCACACCGGAAATGGCCGCAGCCGCAGCCAAGATTATGAGTAACAAAGATCTGGTTCTAGCTTCGGCCAAGATTCGAAATGTCACCCGCTGTCGCAATACGATGGGGGAGTCGGGCGTGTTAGGGATTCGCGTACAGCCCAACCATCCGGCTGACGACGTTGTCGGCATTCTGCTCTCGGCTTTCGAGGGTATCCTCTACGGATGCGGCGACGCTGTGATTGGAGTGAACCCAGCGTCTGATTCAGTTCCCAACGTTGCCGCTATCTTAAGCGCAGTCAACCGCTTGATCGAGAACCACGGTATTCCTACACAAAGCTGCTGTCTTGCTCACATCACGACGCAACTCGCTGCCTTAGGAAGGGGGGCGCCGGTCGATCTGTTATTCCAGTCCATCGCTGGTACGGAGGCGGCAAATCGAAGCTTCGGCGTCACCTTGGCAGTGTTGCGGGAGGGGCGTGACCGAGTGCTTGAACATCACGGTACGCGGGCCGCAGATTGGAAAGGCTCAAACGTAATGTATTTCGAGACCGGCCAAGGTAGCGCGTTGTCAGCGGAAGCCCATCACGGCGTGGACCAACTGACCTTGGAAGCACGTGCCTACGGTGTAGCGCGGGCATTCGATCCCTTTTTGGTCAACAGCGTTGTTGGCTTCATTGGGCCGGAATACTTGTACGACGAACGGCAGATCATTCGCGCAGGATTGGAGGACCACTTCATGGGGAAGCTCCTCGGCCTGCCGATGGGTTGCGATGTCTGCTATACGAACCATGCCGCTGCGGACCAAAACTCCGCGGACAACCTTCTGGTGCTGCTCACGGCGGCAGGCTGCAACTACTTCATGGGTGTCCCCTGCTCCGACGATGTCATGCTCAACTACCAATCGACTAGCTATCATGACGCGCTGGCAATGAGGAGACTCTTCCAACTTCGTCCAGCGCCGGAGTTCTTGAGCTGGCTGCAGGCCGCGGGCATCTATCATGAAGAAGAACCGGCGCTCCTGAACGCGCCGACGCGGCGACAACTCATGCAGGCATTTGAGTCATCGCTGGAGAGTCTTACGTGAGTTCGCGAGACATCACGAGTGAATGGCCGGAGCTTGAGCGAAAAGTTCGAGCCCGCACCCCTGCCAGGGTGCTCGAGGGACGGGTCGGGGGCTGTTATCGTACGTCGACTCAGCTCGATCTACGGGAAGCCCACGCGGCAGCCCGCGACGCAGTCCGTACCAGTCTGGATATGGAGAGGCAATTCGGTCAGGGCATGATCCAGCAGTGGGGACTGTTCGAAGTTTCGAGCCAGGCACGGACGAAGGATGACTATCTCTTACAGCCCAATCTGGGTCGGACATTCAGCGAGCCATCTCGAGACGAGTTAAGGAAGCGGTGTTCCATAGGAAACGACATACAGGTCGCCATTGGAGACGGTCTGTCGGTCACCGCCGTTTCAGCACAAGTACCGAGGTTGCTGCCGGCTTTGTGCAATGGAGCTACCGCGCTTGGCTGGACGGTTGGCCAAACATTCGTGATTCGCCATTGCCGCGTCGGAATCCTGAATCATGTTGGAGAAATTTTGATGCCGATCATTGCCGTGCTTTTGATCGGAGAGCGGCCAGGACTAGCAACGCCGGAAAGTCTGTCAGCGTACCTGGCTTATCGGCCACGCTTCGGCCAGACCGATGCTGACCGAAATCTAGTGTCGAATATCCACGCTCGCGGCACAGGAATCGCAGACGCAGTAGACCGAATTCTGAATCTTGCCACGCAAATGATGAAAGCGAGGTGTAGTGGAGTTCAGTTAGCGGTCGAGACAGCGCGGTTGGAGGAATAGGTAGGAAACTGTCCGCTAAGCCCGTTTGGGGCCAATGTATGGGCCGGCGGCGACTCGGCAAAGTGCTCTGGAAGTCGTCCATCTATGCGGCTGACGACAGATACTCGTTTTCGGCCCTGTTGTGATCAAGGAGGTAGAAGAAGCCGCGCTCGACGTCAACAGGACGCAGCTTTCGCTAATGTCGGCAGGGCAAGCCGCTCAAAGGCGGACACATCGACCCCGTACTTACCGACTCGCACCTGCCCGGCAAGATCAACGTGAGCGAGCACCGCGGACTTTCCATCAAAAGTGGTAATTCCGAAAGCCTTTGCGCACACCGTGCTCACGGATCTCACTCGTGGTGAATCCTCCGGCAACTTGCGGAAACTCCCGGGGGACCGCCTCGACCACCGACCTCTTTCCAACACCTGGCCTTCCGGTCACAAGCACGTTCTTCATGCATTAGGCGGCGTTTTGCTGCTCACTCTTGCGCTGCGTCAGCAACTCTGGAGCCAGGATCCAGCGTAGATGCCACTCTCCACTGTCGTCGCGGTCAAGGTGCACGACTCCACCCATCTGAAAAACCACCAGCGTGCGATCCTGTTGCGCCCCGAGCAGCACGGAAAGCAATCGGCTTAGGTATGGCAGATGTCCGACGATCATTAAGCTGCCCGATTCATTTTGCAATCGCTCGCGCATGGGTCCGAGATCGTCATTCGGGGCTAGGCCAGCGATCTGTCGTGGGCCCTCCCCAGGATGGAGGTGGGCAGCCATGATTTCAGCGGTTTGCCGCGCACGTTCCTTACCGCTATGTTCAATGCGAACGACGTGCAGCTTCAGTGAAGACAGGTACTGGGCCATGCGCTCGACCGTCTTCGTACCTTCTGTGGTCAAACTCCGCTGCGGGTCTTCGGCTTCGCTTTTTGCGGCACCGTGTTGAACTAAATAGAGCTGCATAAATACTCTCTGTTTTCACATGCTTTGTCCCGTCCACCAGCGGGGCAGATCGGCAATCGTATCGAACATCACATCGGGCCGAACTGTACCTTCGAGATCGCTCGCACCGAACTTTCCGGTCCTGACCAGGGCGCCTTTCAGGCCCGCCGCTTGTGCACCGGCCACATCGGCTTCGATATCGTCGCCGATCATCAGAACCTGGTCCGGAGGAAGGCCCAGTTTCGCGACCGCCGCCGCAAAGAAGCGAGTGGAGTCATTTCACGAAGAGGACAAGCAACACGTCCTCCAGATTGTGAAGGAGGTCGAGGCTGCGCCTTCGATGGTGTCATCCAGGATGCGGACTGGCTCTCGCCAAGCTCCATGCAGTCACTAACTGCGTCGGCTACCCGGATCGCTGGAGAGACTACTCCGCGCTTAATATCACCCGCGACAGTTGGGCTCCGAACGTATTTCGCAGCAGTGAGTATGAACTAACTCGGCAATTAGACCACATCGGCAAGCCGCCCGACCACGATGAATGGTGGATGACGGTTGCGACTCTGGATACATTTCCTGCTGGTTTGCTGGCGGCTCCGCTCTTCGATCGCTCAGCCGAAGACCCCATTAACTTCGGCACACTCGGTTCAGTTGCCGAGCACGAGGTGACCCACGGTTTCGACAGCATGGGGCGGAAGTATGACGCTTCTGGGAATTTACGCGATTGGTGGACTCCGGACGACGCGCAGCGCTACGAGCAGCGAAGCAAATACCTGGTGGATCAGTATTCCAGTTACGTCGCAGCCGAGGACATCAAGGTCAACGGCAAATTGACCCTGTCGGAAAACTTTGCCGATGGAGCGGGAGCGAAGCTCGCTTTTAGGGCTTTCAAAGACAGAACCCACAGCAATTCGCCCAAGAGCAGCAGTTTTTTCTCTCGTATGCCCTTGGGCATTGCGCCAACGTTACTCCTGAATACCTAATTAAAGCTGCTCGCTTCCGGAGACCGAAGCTGAGAGTCAATGGCGTCGGTTCTGATATGCCGGAGTTCCAGCAAGCGTTTCATTGCAAACCGGGACAACCAATGGTGAGAGCAATCCGGGATCAAGCAAACTTCAACCGATGGTGAATGGGGCGAGCAAAGTTGGTGTGGCGAAGGAGTAGATATGAAGACCTCACATCTCATTTTATTGACGTTATGCGCGTATCGCAGTCCGTTTTCGTTGTGGCGGAGCGCCCTTCTGTTCGCGGTGGGCTAACTTACATCACAAATGTGACTGTGGTTGATGTTGCTACCGGGAGAGAGGATTCGAATCGGACGGTGGTGATTTCGAATGACCGAATTGCGGAGATCCAGGACAACGGATGCGTCAAGCCTGCCGCGGGCGCGAGAGTTGTGAACGGAACAGGAAAATTCCTTATTCCCTGGCTTTGGGACATGGAACGCAGGACAATGCCAGTCTCCCGCTGTATATCACAAACGGTGTCATGAGGGGTACGGGAGATGGTCGGTCCGCTCCAACCGCGGAGCCACATGTACCTCCCAGCCGCCACTCGTCGCCTGTCGAAAAGTCCCACAGAAACTCTCATTCACTGAAACCGTCTGAAAGAGCCATCCCTTGGCACTTAGATCGCAACGCACGCCTCCAACTCTTTCTGCCGGAGTCGTAGATCTTTCAATTCGTTTTCGGTTAGCCTCTCAGTACATCCCGCAACCACGCACTTGCCCATCTCACCCAGCGATTTTCGATAGTCTGAATTCTGCGTAGTGAAAGCGACATCAGTAAGCGCCCGTAGTAGCCTCAAGCTCACCGCCACATCGCCCTTCGCGTAGAGGCGAATCTGATCGAAAGCTGAGCTGAGCAGCCCTTCAAAACTGATCCAGGGGATACTCACTCGCACCACGCCAGGAGGATCGAAGAACAGTGGCTCGACGGGATCCCTCGAAGCAAAACGAATCATGATGCGGCTCAATTGGTCGATGCAGCTGATTGCGCTGGTGGGATCATTGACAGCCGGCGAAATCGCTCGTAAGGCGATGTCGACAATTTGTAGCACGCCGAATTCGACATCCTGTTGCAAAGTCCTGGTAGGACCAATGTCGAATACCGCACGAAATTGTCTGCTGACCTCCTCAGTCAGACGTTCTGGTTTCGAAGCAAGAAGAAGTGGAGTTCCGGCTGGAACGAAGTGGCCGACCCGCCGAAGAACATGGACCTGCACGTGATAGGTTTTTGTTAGGTTGAGTAGCCCTGCTCTGTCCACATACCGGATATACCCAGACGTCTCATTTACGGCCGCCGGCCGCCATGTGGATCGATCTAGAGGGTAGGGTCCTCCAATGCGGGGATAACGCTGGGCCGAGGGCATCAGATCATCGATAATCGCTTCAGTTTCGGTGGCGATGCGATCGACGATGTGGTTGACACTGATCGCTTGGGATATGTGGTGGATGAAAACCAATAATAGACAGACGCACGCAAACGCCAGGATCATCGCGCCCAAAACAGTTGCCACTGGTGAAAAAGCATACGGAGAGGAGCGTGCTGCAGGCAGAGCCGCCATGCAGTAAGAAAACGTCCCAAGGAATACTCCGAGAGTCCACTGCGTCACGCGATCCCGCACGAAGCCCGTCAAAATTCGTGGAGAGAACTGCATGGACGCTAGAGTCAGGGTCATCAGGAGGATCGCGAACACGATAGACACGACCGTCATGATCGAAGCGGCGATGCCTCCGAGAATGACTTGTGCCACCTGAGGGTCGGCGTGTGAGGGAAAGAGCGCTTTCGGGACCCAGGCGCTGAATTCCGGAACCGCCTCCTCTGCTTCGGATAGCAGCGCTCCCGCGCAACCTAAGGCCAGAGTGATCGCCAGCGGGCGGACAAGGAAGCCGCCACGCAGGTTGTACATGACATGGTGGAAGAACAGGGGTAAGCGCTTAAGCACGATGCTCGTTCTCGGTCCGCAGGAAGAATAGGGCAACGTTCCGTACTGGGCAAGCGAAACCGGACGCTCCACTCGCCCCGTCACCCCTGGTGGTATCGATTCTTGCGGCGAGCCACCGCTCGGGAATCACATCCTGCTAGCGTCGGCTCTGAAGGGAGCCTCATTCAGAAAATCGATTGCACCGATACGAATTGTTCAATCATTCTTTCACGCTCGAGCCACTCCCGAGTTGAGCGCCAGCGGTTTTCTGCCGGTCACGAACTCGGCCACTGGATGTTTGATCGCGGGAAGATGTCCCTGTTCGCATGCGAAGAGAAGATATTTCTTAAAGAGTGGTCTTCGACGAACCCGGAGATCAGGGCAAACCGCTATGCGAGCGATCTCCTCATGCCCGTCTCCATGTCCAAACCGACGGCGAAGGCCTTCACGCGGATTGACTTCGACACCGTGAAATCCTTGGTCAAGGCATTCACGACAAGCCTTACAGCTACGGCTATCCCGACTGGTCAAAACAGGGGCCACTCCCGGCAATGCTCGTCTGCAGGCACGCTTTCGGAAACTGAGCCAATGATTCGCTGCCTGGCAGAAGAGCTCTGGTCGGCTTCGCGCAAAGACAGAACCGACCAACGTATACGATCGTTCAAAGCCGTTCGGTTCTTCCACTCGCATCTCCCAATTCTCGCTCGCGCGCAATCCAGCAATGGGCACTCGCCAGTCGCCTCGTCGGTCGGCAAATGCGTGTTCGATGCGTTCAGTGATGTCTCTGCACAGTTGAGTATCGCCCAGATTCTGCCGTTCGATTGTCACTCCGATTCCACCGCATTTTATCGGCTGAGTACTGCCCATCCGTGGTGCAAGCCGGTCAAAGCCAAGCACGACGGGATCACGCACGCGTCATGAACATGCTTATCCACAATTCGTGTTGAAAACCGGGGGAAATGTGGCGAAGAAGATCAGGGCAGGTGGACGAGATTCGCGCATGTCCGAGAAGCCAATCCGTTTATGCGCGATCATCTGCGCCAGAAAATGGAAAAGGCTGCGACATTGGCTATGCTCCAGCCGCCTGCTCCTGCGAGAGAGCGTGCAGCGTGGATGCATGTACCGTCGCAACCCTTGATGCGATCACCGCTTTCACGGTTCCAAACCCCAACTGCTCCTCGCAGAGACAGTCGGTTTTTTCGGGTCTGGTTGCCCTTCAGGTTGCCCTGCCGGGCTGATCACCCAGCTTACTTCGGACTGACGGAGTTTATCTCGCCAATCCTTTCAGCCGTCGACGGGGAACAAGCTAAACAGTTGCTTCACTGGTGTCAATGCAGATTTCAGGGTCAAAATGAAATATCTGTGAATGGAATTGTGGAAAACGCAGCTGTGATGCGCAGGGGCGCCACTATTACATGGAGGAGCCTGTGTCGACGGATGAGCTGAAGCGTTTGCCGCGTTATGCCGGGCTGAGACCTGGCGACGCACTGCGAACCAACGAGTATGGCCATAAGCGACATGTGGCAGGGCAGAGTCTAAGCGACGAACAGTTGATCCGCGTTATGGTCGATCATCCTGAAGTCATCCAGAGACCGATCGTGGTTCGTGGTGACAAGGCTGTACTTGCAAGACCGGTAGAGAAGCTCGAAGAACTCGGCATTAAGTGAGCCCCTGCGAATTGCGGATTATCTTAGGCAGGGGCTCACCCTAGTAACGTGTGCCGCGGAATATGCCATACCCTTCGAAACCATGTCCGCCATACGGGCTTTCGCTATCTCGGTTGGTGTTTCAGATATTAGGAAGAAGATCGAAGTACTCATCATCTTCATTCTTGCCGCCTTCTCCAGCGCCCAACTGTTTCTCTGACTGGATAAACTCGATGCGCTCGATCCATTTGACCATCTTGTAGCCAAGCTGATTCTCGACTCGCAGCCGCAGTGGAGCACCATAGACCTCTGGAAGTGGTTGGCCATTCATCCGCAGTGCGAGCAGGCATTCCGCCTTCAGCACATTTTCCAGGGTCTGTGTGTCGTAGTATGGGCCACCGTAGAGTGCTTCGCCAAAGGAGAAAAACGCTAGCACCTTGGCTTCCGGCTTCGGGCGGACGAGATCAATCAGCGTCTGCATTGGAATGCCGGCCCATTTCGCGATGCCACTCCAGCCCTGAATGCAGTGATGCATCGTGATGTACTCGACGATGCCCATCTTCTCGATATCCGCAAGCGAAAGCACAACTGGATTTTCGATCAGCCCGCCGACCTGCAGCTTGAAATCCTGAAAACCGCGCTCAGCGAGACGTCTCCAATCCTCTCGCACCGGCATTTTCCCATTGGGCCAGAAGTACGGCGAGATATCCTGCTCCGAATAGTTCTGGTGCGGAACGAGTCGGTTCAACGTGAGCAGTTGCATAGGGTACGTCACGGACTTCAGTGCGTGTTGCAGACCACGCGGATGGTTCCATGAAATGTAGTGCGCTGCAATCCATGAGAGAACAACCACACCAATTCCCACGAATCCCAGATACATGCCCATAGGCCGCAGATCATCCGTCCCCATCACGATGTGGTTCATGTTCCTCGCGAATCCTGTCATCACAACTAGCGTGACGTGCACCACGAGAAAAGCGAGGAAACTGAGCATGGTGAGGAAATGGATCGATCGAGCGGACTGCCTGCCGCCAAAGATCTTCGCGTACCAGGGAAAGCGGTTCACCACCGCCGGCGACATAGAGATGCCCGTTGCAATGGCCAAGGGCCCGAAGACAAAGACAACAGTGAAATAAGCAATCTGCTGCAGGGCATTGTAGCCATAAAAGCCATTTGGTTCTGCAGGCATATGAAATGTGGCGTAGTGGACCCAGGTGTTCCACGCTTGCAAAAGAACCATCGGCGACGTAGGGACAATCCGCCGCCACTGCTCGGTATCCAACAGCATGATGATGAAGAAAATGCCCGTGAAGATGAATCCGTGAACGTCGATGAAGTGCCAAACTCGCGCAATGCCGATCGTGTGTCTGTAGCCCGGCGTGCCGATGATTGGCGATATGTAGCGGGAATCATCTTTCGCCGTCCAGATGCGGTCGCGAGGAACTCTTAGTGGTGTAAACCGGATCCATTCGCTCCCCGGCGTGCAGTCATCATTGAAATAGAGACGAGGATGATCAAACAGGATCGAGAGGCCACTTCGGATCAGGAGCATCACAAAAAAGAAATTGAAAAAATGGCAGTAGCGCACCCAGAGCGGAAACCCATGCGGCCCAGCGAAGTTATTGGGATAGACCTGAGGGACCGGAGGAACGGTAGGCAGACCGGCTATCGCAACTTCAATCCAGGAGGCGAGAACCGCAGCCAGAACCACGGCTGCGATTCCGATGAGAATGGAGGGGCGAAGCCAAATCCGGAAGCGGCGGTCTTTGGGGTAGTGCACTGTCGCGTGCGCAACATCGAAGGAAATCATTGGTGAATCCCGTGGCTATGCTCGACCAAAGTGTTCGCTGCGCACGCGTTGAGGTTTCGACTGAAGACCAGAATCGTGGTGTCTTTCATCACAAGATGCCAAGAGTTTTGAGCGGCACCCGTACGAGCTGTGCGCTTGCTCTCGACGCTTCCGCTCAGTTTCAGCATACCTCGTAACACGATATATAATAAATGAGTTCGACGAAGGAAGGTGATGGCGACACGACCGCCAACTAAGAAGCATGTGGAAGCAAGCGAGACTCTGAATCGTTTGCCGCACTTGGTCGCTCCATTGCTGCGCTTCAACCTTCGGAACGAGCTTCGAAGGCTTCGGGAAGAAGACTCATGGCACCGGGAAACGGGGCGTAGCTCAAGGACCCTGGCGAAGTATGCTGACTTTCGGATCGTCCTGGTGCTCATGAGGGCCAACACGCAAATGAAAGAGCATCATGCCGACGCCCGGATTTCGATTCATTCGTTGGAGGGCAAGATCCGCGTCCATCTGCCGGATCAACAGGTCGAACTTTCTGCCGGGGAACTGCTGGTCATCGACTATGGCATAAAACACGACGTCGAGGCTCTCGAAGAGAGTGCTTTCCTGCTCACGGTTTCTTGGCCGGGAGGCACAAAAGAAGAGCGGCACCAGGCGAGCTGAGCGCACTTCCGCGGTCCACTCTAGTGTTGTGTGCTAGCCCGTTCCAAAATCCTGTTTATGAATATCGGTACCAGCCCTGGAATAGCAACGAGGCGATATAACGCGAAAAATCGCCGGGCGTACCAAAATCTACAGTTTTTGTGCCGGAAGCGCGCTGATGAACTCCGCGTCTTGACGTGTCTGCAGAGGCTGGCGCATGCGTGATGATCCCCTTGTTTTTCACCAGGTGTTCCAGCGAACGCGTTTAGCTTCCGAGTTGCGTCAGAGCGGGAGATCCTTCACGTACAAGAGCCAAGGCGGGAAGCCACTTCTACCTGCCACCACACCCAGTAGCGGCTGCGTCTTGCTTCTCATTCCCGTGATGTAGGCGTGCGGGCTAGGAACTTCCCCTTACCATCTCCTTATGAACCTTTTATTCGCTCTTCAGGCCTCCGCGTATCCAATAGCTATGTGGCCATGAACCTGGCATCGCGGCTCATGCGCCCTGGAGACAAAGCGACCATGTCCAACGATACGCCTCAGTCGTCACAAACAAAGAACTGGAAAGATATTTATGTTGCAGTTCTCCTCGAGGGCGACGAGCACAGAGTCCTCTCTCTCATTGTGGAAGCAGAGCGGGCGATCGTAGAGCGTGCGAGAGAGTTGTTCCGAGCTTCGGGCGATAACATTCAAGAAGAGGAAACCTTGTGCGACGCGCTCTACGCCCTTGAGCTCAAGCGCGGGGCAGTGAGGCAAGAGGTCCTGAACCCCTGAATTGCGCTGGAAGGCCCTTGACCCCCTCAGTTACGTGCGGATGGGAATGTAAGGAAATGGACGCGGGGACCGGGTTTCAGACGCACGCGCCCGGTACCGCGATTTTATGGGATGGCAAATGCCTTGGTACTCGGTCCAGCATTCGCTCGGCACTCTGCTGGCCTTGGCCGGCAGGATGCACCTGGTGTGCTACCTGCGGCTAGGATCCAATGTCTTCGAGACGTACTGGACGACAAACCGCGGTGTCGAGGTGATGGATAACAACTATCACTTGCTCGATTTGATCATCTACGGGCGGCAGGAGACGTGGGAAGAGTCGCCCCCCGGCTGGCCACAACAATGCACCTACACGCGGACTAGCAGCGGTTCGCCCACCTGGCAACCAGAGTGGCCGGGCGGACGTCCCATCGCCCAGTGGTCCCGCCTAGAGGCCGGGCGTTCGGACGATCTGGGAACCGGCGGGCGCTGAAACCGAGAGGTCGTTCGCCAGGATTGATTTGTGGCTTATGCGCACAGCGCCAAGCTGCTGCTGTTGGCGTCCTCTTGCGCTTCTTCCGACTCGGTGTCCTTGCCCTTGAGGTAAGCGAGCGTCACGTCGACAGATGCCCAGCGAGTAGAATTCGCACGCTGCTACAGGCGAGCACTTGGCTTCCGGTTAAGCCGACATTCCGGGACTTATCGCGTCGTGGCTCGAATCGAACCGCGAGCGACTACTTCTCAGGGTAGATAGGATGAGTCTATCCCTGATGACGGATCGCGTTACTCTCAATTACCAACGTGCTTTTCCGGATCGAGTCTGGTCAAGGTGTATTTCTCCGATTCCTCCGACTTGCCATTTTTCCAAACTATTTCCAGGTCGATCGTTTTATCGTCGATGATTCTATAAACGACCCTCTCCACGTGATCCGCATCCGCACTTTGCAAGTTTGTGATATCGAACATCTGAAACTCAAAGACCCCAGGTCGGGTATTCTCCCTCAGTCGCAACCGTGGCTGATTGCCAGCGTTGCAGAAGTGTGTCATCAACAGCCCTTGGCCGTCTCGATAGAACACAGATAGTTCCTTGCCAAACTGCTCGGTTACAATCGAGCCCTTGGAGCCGCTCTCGTACGTCATCTCAATGGAAAGGGTCTTCTGCCCCGACCGAATCGCCCACCTTCCCTCGAATCCCTTGAATGTTTCGAATGCACTATCAGAACTTCCTAGTGCCGCGGAAGAGGCCAGCATCAAGAAAAGCAGAAAGCCGACTTTACGCAAGATCATCCTCAACTCCTTCTTGAAGCATTTAAGCAGAAATCTCCTTCCTGATGTCCGCGTCTTTGTCGGGGCCTTCTTCGAACGGCTGGGCTCCATAGATCCGGGCTGCTGCTCGATCTGCGAGGACCTCTTGCAGGCGGGTTGCGCCGTGGCTGATACGACGGAACAAGAACAGATACGGCCTAAGGAAGTGAAACGCCACATTCGGGCCCGAAGGAGCGGGTTGATTTACTTGATCCTGATTATTGTCGCCTGCCCCTCGCCGCTCCATCCCGGCAGTGGCACCTGCCAGGGAAAATTTTGTGGGAGGTTGACCACCGGGTCGAGAAAAAGCTCAACCGTAACTGGAATCCGATTGCTGATTGAGTCGTGACTCGATGCTGTGCGGCCAAAAGCAGTGCAGGTTTCCTCTGATTGGCCCTGCACCTGACTCATGGATAGAGTCACTTGGATGTGTTCATGGGGCTGCCCACTTCGGGTCACCAGTACGTTTCCGGCAGTCTGAATATCAGGCCACCTGCCTTTCACTGTTAGACTGATCTGCGCAGTCCTGTTCCCCGCGCACGACACGCCAGAACCCGAACCGGAGTTGTTCGTGTCCGCTGGTGCTGTTGTCGTTCCCGAGAATGTGCCATCGTCCTGAAAATGGAGGGGAATCTCCGGAGGCTGGCCGGCTCTAAACCCAAACTGGTACGAGATAATCGAGGCCTGCCAGGTCGCGTGCGCGTTGATGCGCAACGCATATTTCATAGCGACACAACCGCACTCGTCCGGATCGTGAAACCTGCCGCCCATTGCCTCGACCCAGTCCTTGGAAAACTGCAGCATCTGCGGCCGAGTCATACTCCTGGGCGGATCTGGCAGGCTCTTGGTCACCACAAGACGGTCCCTGCCCTCCGCATTCAAGCCCATGGTGCCTGCAAACGCCACATCGAGGAAGGGCACCCCCCCACGATCGTTGGTCATGTGATCAATAAATGCCATGGCATCGCTGGGGAACTGCTGCTTCATCAGCATGCAAACCCCGACCATGTCTTTTCCTTTGAACTGCATCGCCTTCGGTGCTAGCCGCCAGCCGGGGAAATCGCCATGACACTCTTGACAGGGCTTGAAAGTAGCTGTCAGGTCTTCCTCGCCCTGGGGCGTAGGGATTACCTTGAACCCGTTTTCAGGATGGGTAGGTTCATCAACCTTGAAAGGGATCGTCCCTCCGTGGCAATTAAAACATCGCGGCTCCACAAATATCGGGGACAGCTGATCAAATGCTTTGATGGCGAACTCCGTCTGGTTGTCACTCAACGCGCAGACTGGTTCTTGCGCATAAAGCAGCACAAAAGATTTAATGAGCATCGCCGCGAACACCGTTACCCATCGCCACATGCGCGGTAGTATAGGGCAATGATTCTCGGGATCGCTCGAAAAGCAGGTTTCTTTTTTGTAATCCTGGCAGCGGCTCTTTTTGCTCAGCAGAAGAAGCCTCTCACCAATCAGGATATCGTCACCATGGTGAAAGGCGGCTTTTCGGAGAGTCTCATAATCATGGCGATTCGCGCGAACTCCTGCGCCTTCGATACCTCCGCGGATGCTTTGATCGCCCTGAAGAACCAGGGAGTCACCGACACTCTGATCCGCGAAATGCTGGCCGTGGAAGCCGGCAATCGGAGTCGTTCCACCGTAGGCAGCGACCAGACGCCCGCCGCCAGCGGCGCTCCGACAGTTCCTGCTTTTCCACAGCCAGGCAGGTCCTCAGTATCGTCTGGATCTGGAACTCGGACCAGTTTCTCGTCCCCGTTCCCGACATACCCACTCGATTTCTCTGCCGAACGCTTTTTCACCCAGGCCGGAGCAAGTCCGGCTTCGGACGGCAAAATTTTCGTCCATGAGGGCCGCTTGCGTTTTGCACCCGCCAATTCATCCGTAATTACGATTGTGGACCCGGTCTCCAGAACCGGCTACCAGGTATCGCCCGGGCAAACTGCCGAGGTGGTGCGGCGTTTCCAGGGAGTTCGCGGAGTGGTCAATCAGGATGGCCTCAGCAAGTTTTTCCTGCCTGTAGATCCGGACAGCCCCTGCATGTTCTGGTTGGATGTCGAATGCAGGAGCATGGGCGCCGAACAGATCGCAGGCCGTTCCTGCGCAAAATGGGAGGTCAGCCATAGGTTCGCCGAGCAGACCTGGATCAGCTACATCTGGGTCGATGTGAAACTTCACATCGTGAGCAAAATACAGTACCGAGATTTCATCACCGAGCTGAAAGACATCGTGGAGGGTCCTCCGCCGGTCGCCTTTGAAGTACCCTAAGAAAGAGTCTCTGAAAACCCTGACCAAAACTTAGCTCGCGGACGAATTGGTAATCGGCAGCCTTAAGGACGCGGGATGGCGGAACTGGCAGACGCAGCGGACTAGTTTTTCCGAAGTGGCAGCGCGAGCTGTTTAACACGATCCTTGAAGAGGAAGGGCTCCGTTTCGACCGGGAAGGTCGCCCTCGGACGGCCTCGGGCCCCCACGGGCTACAGCAAGAGCAGTGAGCCAGGCAGGTTTACCTTCGCTTTGCATTCGCCCAGAATAGAGAGTTCTTGACCTGGGGTCGGATGGTTAACGGGGTAGTGGAGGAGCCCGGAAAAATCTCCACCCCGCAACTCACGAGTTAACAGAGCGGGGAGATCGGCGCGCGGCGGGCGCGTGAAGCGTGGTTCTCGGCCGGGGCGGAAGGGGATGGGGGCGGGAGTCCTCTACCAAATTCAGGTGCAGACCGGCACGGAAATCGTGGTTCCGTCCGGGGCCGAGCAGGAAAAAGTCAGCGCCACTCTCGGTCCCGCGCTCGCCAGCGACGTGCTCGCGCAATCGCACGTGATACTCAATCCGGCGCTCCGCGACACTCAACTTCTCTACTTCGACGTCGGTAAGCTCGCCTCTTCTCCATAGACACACGCGACGCGCACGCAAGTCTTTCGGGCTCTTTTTCGTATCGTTCGCACGGTTTGCATCGTTTGGGCAAAAGAGTTCCCGGTACATTACTGTGGCTTCTTTTCCGTCGGCGGAGGAGAATCAGGGCCCATGTGGCCGGGCCCCATTATGCCAGGACCCATGGACTCCATGTGCTTCAGCATCGCGTCCATGTGGCCGACCATCCTTTCCCACATATCCACGCCAGTATCTCAGGAAACAGATAGAGCCGGTGGGGCGGTAGAAGGGTTGAGATGGTTAAGCTGCTGGAGTCTGCAGCAGCTCAATAATCCCTTTTATCGGCAGAGGGCGTCGCTTTGCGCGTATCCACCAATATTTCGTTGCGCCGATAACTTACCGGCTCAATCCAAACGTTCGACGGTGAGTGCTTACGGTACTGGTGGCAAACGAAACAGACGTTTCCGCGGACCGACGCGCGCAAGCCCGGTTGGATGCATGGCGTCCCCATGTTACGTGCGAGACCACGTGATAAGGAATGGCGGTGTTGAACCATTTGGCCGAGCTAAAAAGCTGAAGCCAGCGCTTTGCAAAATCGGAAACGGCAATCAATGGGCCGATAATTTAGAGATGGGGCCGTGAGTGCGACGGGTGGTAGAATGTCGTTACGGATCAGTCGGGGAGCGGCATGAATCCCGAGAATGCGCTACGACGCACTTCATGTCGAATCAAGTCCAAATGTAACAATTGCAAATCCTCGGAGGCTTACACAATTTCTTAGGCGTTTTTCCTATTCGCGATTCAATGGCAAACGAAAGTGGATCAACTAGAGTTTTAACGTCAACTAGTTGAACACAAGAGGTGCGTTGGCAGAGTTGGTAGACGAAGCGGACTAGAAGTTGGTTGTGGAATTAAACGCTAACCTATTGTTTCTACTAAGCCGGGATGGCGGAACTGGCAGACGCAGCGGACTCAAAATCCGAAACTAATTAATCTTCCTACCTATAATCTTCTGAAAACAAGTATGTTGTTGACAGATTGAGCCAGCCAGAGTACTTTCACAACTGTTTCACAGTCCCGCATTTTTACCCTGGCAGGAAAGGATTCCGATGCCGGAGCAGCACGCGATCCTCGGCGGCAAGGTTTATGTCTACAAGCGTCCGAACAGCAGCTTGTGGCAGTGCTCAACGTATTTTGCCGGCAAGAACCGCCGCATCAGCACCAAGGAAGAGGGCCTCTCGAAAGCCAAGGAGATTGCTGAGGACTGGTATCTGCAACTCCGCGGAAAACTCCGTAACGGAGAAATCAAGACCGAAAAGACTTTTCGCGAAGCCTCAGAACAATACTTGCACGAGTACGACATCATGACGCAGGGGCAACGCAGCAAGGAATATGTCGAGGACCAGCACGGGCGATCACGGCTGCATTTGGTGCCGTTCTTCGGAAGTCTAGGCTTGTCCGAGATCACCCCCGGCAAGGTTCAGGAATATCGCCTTCACCGGCACGAGGAAGCAATGGGCAAACGCGGCAAGCCACCGGCGCGCAGCACCATGCATCAGGAGATCGTGATCCTGCGTCAGACGTTGAAAACGGCGGTGCGCCATGGATGGCTGGATCGCCTTCCCGATCTGTCGGAGCCCTACTGCTCATCCCCCAAAATCTCTCACCGGGCATGGTTCTCTCCGGAAGAATACAAACAACTGTACGAAGCTACGAGAAAGCGTGCGCACGAACCGAAGCAGGAGCGCTACCGATGGGGATCGGAGCAGTTGCACGATTATGTACTCTTTGGGGTCAATACCGGCTTGCGGCCTGACGAGGCATGGCGGCTTCAATTCCGTGACGTAACGATTGTCGATGACGAGGATGCTGGTAAGAGAATTCTAGAGATCGAAGTGCGCGGAAAACGCGGGGTGGGCTATTGCAAAAGCATGCCCGGCGCGGTGCGGCCGTTTGAGAGACTGAAGGCGAGGCTCCGTCCGGTCTGCTTGGATAGCGCGCCCGGGGCAGAGAAGACAAACCATGGTGCCGCCACACCTAAGGAAGAATGGCGAAAGCCAGGACCCGCGGACCTGATTTTTCCGAAGTGGCAGCGCGAGCTGTTCAATACGATCCTGGAAGAGGAAGGGCTGCGTTTGGACCGCGAAGGTCGCCCTCGGACCGCCTACAGCCTGCGGCACACCTACATCTGCCTGCGCCTGATGGAAGGAGCGGACATATACCAGATCGCCAAGAACTGCCGCACCAGCGTCGAGATGATCGAAAAATATTATGCTGCGCACATCAAAACCAGGCTGGATGCTGCCGCGATCAACGTCATGCGACCGCACAAGTTCAAAAGCAAAACAGGAAAGAAATCTCCTACGAAATCCCAAGCTTCACCAGCGATTTCGGATCACCATCGGCAAAACTCAGGCAACTCTGCTGCCGGGAAACCGGCGATGTAGAACTACTCGAAGTCGGGAGACCTCTCGAAGTGGCAGCCAAGCCTCGCGAGACGTAAGCCGGTTTCGGGAGCATGGACTTTATATCCGACTGCGGCCAAGGCCAACCATATTCAGGGTGTAGTGGCACTTGCGAGGGCAGTGACCAGGTGCTTAGATTTGGGTGATTGAAATTGCTGATAGAAAATTAAGAAATTTCGTCACCCTCTCGGGGTGCTTCTTTGCCTGCACGTTTCAGAATTTTCCGTGCTTTCTTTACATTTGCACGACCGCTCCGCTCACGAAAAAATTCTTCCGTACGCAAGGCAGAAATTTTTTCTGCAACTGCTAGATTGATGAGCTGATTAAGGGAAATTCCCTCGGCCTCGGCGGTTTTGCGAGCTTCCTCGTGTAACGAGGATGCCAACCGTAAGGGGAAGCTGCTTTGTCTCACAACATTTCTCCATTTTTCATTTGCTTGTATGGGCCCTTAGTCGATGGAGAGCCTCGGACGGCCGCACAATCTTAACCGCAAAACTTTTTGCTGCAGCCGCAAAGTCCTCTTGGTTGAATGTCACCAGCAGGTCAGCCCGGCCGTTGACCGCGGTTTCTAGCACCATATCGTCAGTCGGATCAGACAGAAGCGGTCGCCACAGAAACCTAATCTGCACGGATTCAGCGACGCTTACGAGCGAATTAATAATCTCGTCGACTTCCGGCACGCTAAGGCCGTGGACTTTTCTGTGTTCTTCACGCGTTAACACGGCCTCGTACTCAAGAACAAGTGGAACCGACAATAAAAGCGTAAACTCCCTTTTCAGCGCTCGGTCTACTAGCTGCCAAGAGGCTCCGCCCCGGCTGCGCAGCGCAGCGACCAGAACATCGGTATCGAGCACGAAGCGCAAAATATAATGATATCGCATATGATATCATGTTTCAAGCTCGCCCGGTCTGCGAGATTCGGCACTGAAATTCCAGTCGCCTTGCCATCCGCTGCAGACACAAGCACGCACGTGCCTTCGTTCGTTCGACCTCCCGCCGGGTTTGCTCGCCGACCCGGCGCGAGGTGGAGCTGCGCGGTTTCTACCAACCTGCAGACGAGCCACAATACCTTTTTTGGCGTGGGTTTGAGTATATTCGGGTGGATTTCTGATGCAACTCGTTCGCTCATACTGATAGGGAACTGCGCTTGCGCAGAGGCGGCGAGACTTTTGCCTACACACTCGGTTGCTGCATTTTCGCCAGCTGGGCCGCCAAGCGCGGCCCAGCGCCTCTGCGCACGCCGTTTGCGGTACGCCCTCAGCCGGCCGCGATGATCGGCGCGTCCCTCCGGCCCACTGCCAGCCCCCGTCCTTGTCCGCGGCGGCTGTCTGCGAAGGCGTGGATGTCCTTCTCCCCGGAACGTAGGAAGTCTAGAAAGTCTACGCCAATGTATTTGCAGGTTTGACAGAGGCTCAAAAGAACCAAATGGTTGCGGAGGCCTTTTTCCGAACTGATTCCTCCGATTACGTGCCGAAACCTGGCAAAAGGTTTGATGGCGTGCTCCGCGTTGTTGTTGTTCCACGGGACGCCGTCATAGTTGAGAAACGTGAACAGCTTGTCTCGATTCTTTTCCAAACGCTCCTTGACCTTCACCGCTGTCTCACTTTGCAGGTTGCTTTCGGAGATTCGCCGGTAGAATTTCTTCACAGATGGAAGGTGCTTCTTCAAGAAACGGCTCTTCAGGCCGTACCGGTCGATACTCTCGACCATGGACTTAAGCAAGACCGCAAAAGCCAGCACGAGCTGTTTCAATTCCTCGTCGTAGGGGTGCTTCAGCACGTCGTCGTTCAAATCTCGTATCAGGTGGATCAAGCATTTTTGCTGAG
>Ga0187779_10000250_pt1 | contig 37742 bp, 38 predicted proteins | sample 1015_Q2_SP10_10__FD_132435 | JGI IMG/M metagenome (GOLD analysis project Ga0187779, IMG submission 132435) | Tropical peat soil microbial communities from peatlands in Department of Meta, Colombia - 1015_Q2_SP10_10_MG | ecosystem: Environmental > Terrestrial > Soil > Wetlands > Peat | place... | reverse complement strand
GGATCAGTGGATGAGCGAGGGTTTTGCGGATATGTCCGCGTCTCTGTTCATCTATTACATCGAGAAGGATCAGAAGAAGTACCTCAAGTTCTGGAACGACGAGCGCGAGATCCTGCTGGAGAAAGACGCGCAGGGATTCCGCGCGATTGACGTGGGACCGCTGACGATGGGATACCGCGCGAACAATTCGCGGGTGGGCTCGGGAATCACGCGGCGGCTGATTTATCCGAAGGGCGCGTACGTGCTGCACATGCTGCGGATGATGATGATCGACAACCGCACGGGCGACCAGCAGTTCAAGGCAATGATGCAGGATTTCGTGAACACCGGCAAGGCGGCCACGACGGAGGATTTAAAGGCGATCGTGGAGAAGCACATGACGCCGGTGATGGACATGGACGGCAATCATAAGATGGATTGGTTCTTCAACGACTACGTGTACGGGACGCAGATTCCGACGTACAAGCTGGATTACACGTTCGACCACGACGCGAACGGGGATGTGTTGTTCAGCTTCAAGGTGTCGCAATACGGGGTGGACGACAAGTTCAAGATGCTGGTGCCGATCTACCTGGAGCTGGACAACGGGAAGATGTATGAGTTGGGAAGGGTGCACCTGACGGGGACAACGGCGGTGGAGGACAAGGTTCCGCTCAAGGGAATGAAGGCGACGCCGCACCGGGCGTTGGTGAATTATCTTGATGATGTTTTGGCGACGGGGAATTGAGGAGAGGAGAGTCGGTAGTCAGTAGTCAGAAGAAGAAAGAGAAAAACCGCACCCTTGAAAAGCTAAGGGTGCGGCACCCGCCGGCAGGAAGAAGAGACACATACATACGAGCAAGAGATAGGAATTAGCCTGCGGTTGCGGGCCGATTACGTATTGCTTTCCCATAGGAAGTGGAGTAGGCTCCTATTGCTGTCCCATAGGAGCGATATGTCCTCGAAAAAAGATGTGTGGCAGGGCACGCTGGCCCTGATGGTGCTGAAAACGCTGGAGACGCTGGGCCCGCTGCACGGGTACGGGATTGCGCGGCGCATCGAGCAGACCAGCGGCGATCTTCTGTCCGTCAATTACGGAACGCTCTATCCCGCGCTGCTGAAGCTGGAGCAGGAAGGGTACATCTCTTCGGAGTGGGGCACTTCGGACAATAACCGCAAGGCGCGCTACTACAAATTGACGCGGGCGGGGCGCAAGCAACTCGAAAGGGAAGCGAACGAGTGGGCGGAGACGACGGCGATCCTGGCGAGGTTTCTTTCGAAGGAGCCGGCGTCGTGAGGGAGGAGAGTCGGTAGTTAGTAGGCGGTAGTCGGAAGTCAGAAGAAAAGAGAAGAAGAAGATAACGCAGAGACGCGGAGAGCGCCTAGGAACGCGGAGACGGAGTGGCGAGAGAAGGAGAGATTCACCACAGAGGGCACGGAGGGCACAGAGAAGAAGTGGCGAGTGGCTGGTGGCGAGTGGCGAGAGGGAAAAAAGAAAGAAAAAGAGAAAAAGAGAGAAGAAGTGCAAAAGTGAAAGGGTGAAAGAGTAAAAAGTGCAAGGGTGGGAGAGTGATGAGTTAAGAGTGTAAGAGTATGGGGGTGGAAGAGGGTAAAGGCGTAAGAGTGGAAGAGTGATGAGTTAAGAGTGTAAGAGTATGGGGGTGGAAGAGGGTAAAGGCGTAAGAGTGGAAGAGGTGCAAGAGGGATGGGCATGAGGGGGCTTCGGGCATTTTTGCTTCGGCTGCGAGGAGTTTTCGGCAACGGCGCGCGTGAGCGGGAGATGCAGGAGGAGCTTGCGTCGCACGTGCAGATGCACATTGAGGACAATGTGCGCGCGGGGATGACGCCGGAAGAGGCGCGAAGGCAGGCGCTGCTGAAGCTGGGAGGCGTGGAGCAGACGAAGGAGGCGGTGCGGGATCAGCAATCGCTGCCGTTTCTGGAGTCGCTGCTGCAGGACACGCGCTACGCGCTGCGGCTGCTGAGGAAGTCTCCGGGATTTACGATCGTGGCGGTGGTCACGCTGGGGATGGCCATCGGGGCGAACACGGCGACATACAGCGCTTCGAACACGTATTTGCGGAATCCAGTTTCGTTTCCGGAGCTCGACCGCCTTGTGGCGGTGCTGAATCAGGCGCCGGGGCAGACGGAAGGCTGGACGGAGGTAACCCCCGGCGATTTTGCGGACTGGCAGGCGCGGAGCCGGTCGTTCGAAAGCATCGGCGCCTACGATTGGGTGGACCTGAATATCACGGGGATTGGCGAGCCGGTGCGGGTGCAGGGCTTCCGGGTGACGGCGAACTTTTTTGATGTGCTGCGCGCGAGCCCGCTGTATGGGCGGACGTTTGTCAGCAGCGAAGACGCGGCGGGGCACGAACACGTGGCGATTCTGTCCGCGCGGTTGTGGAAGCGGCAGTTCGCGTCGGACCCGAACGTGGTAGGGCGGACGGTGCGGTTGGGCGGGATTCCTACACAAATCATCGGCGTGATGCAGGACAACGTGCGGTTTCCGTTTGGCGCGGAGATTTGGGTGCCATTGGTGTTCACGCCACAGGAAAAGACAGAGCGGACGGTACACGAGCTTGTGGCGCTTGCGCGGCTGAAGCCGGGAGTCACGCTGACACAGGCGCAGGCGGAGATGCGCACGATTCAGGATGGCTTGCGCGCGTCGTTTCCGGAGAAGGAGACGGGCTGGAGCGTGCTGCTGATGCCGCTGGGGGAGTTTGTGGCGGGGCCGGGACGCGGATACATGCTGATGCTGCTAGGCGCAGTGGGATTTGTGCTGTTGATCGCGTGCACGAACGTGATGAACCTTTTGTTTGCGCGGAGCACGACGCGGCAGACGGAGTATGCGATTCGCGTGGCATTGGGCGCGAGCCGGCATCGGCTGGTGCGGCAGGCCCTGGTGGAGAGCGTTCTGCTGGGGATGGCGGCGATGCTGGTGGGCCTGCTGCTGGGGGATTGGTGGATTTACCTGATTCGCGCGGGAATGCCGCCGGAGGTGGCGCGGTACATTCCGGGCTGGGACCAGGTGCGGCTGGACCGCGGCGTTTTTCTGTATACGTTCCTGGTGGCGTTTCTGGCGGGGATTCTTGCGGGGATCGTCCCGGCGCTGTTCGGGTCCTCGTCCGACCCGAACGCGGCGTTGAAGGAGTCGGGGCGAGGGGGAATGAGCGTGGCGCGCACGCGGTTGCGCAATGGGTTTGTGGTGGCGGAGATCGCGTTGTCACTGGTGCTGATCGTGGGCGCAGCGCTGATGGTGAAGGGAGTGAAGACGCTGTTTGCGGTGAACTTCAAGTTCGATCCGCAGGCGGTGTTCGTGTTTCGCGTGTCTTTGCCGGCTTCGCGATATGCCACGCCACAGCAACAAAATGCGTTCTTTGAGGATTTGACAGAGCGGCTGCAGCGCACACCGGCAGGGCAGTCCATGGCGGTGGCAACGAAGATGCCGTTCGCTGGATTCGATATTAACACGTTCAGCATGGAGAACCGCCCGTCGCAGCCGGGCGAATATCGGGGCGCGTACATCAACCGGATCAGTCCTGGTTTTTTTGACGCGCTGCATGTTCCGTTGGTCGAAGGGCGGGAATTCACCGAGATGGACAGCGCAGGCACGGCGCCAGTGGTAATTATCAGCGAAGTGCTGGCGAAGCGTTACTGGCCGGACGGGAATGCGGTCGGACACCGGATTAAAGCAGGGGACGAAAGCTCGAAAAAACCGTGGGCGACGATTGTGGGAATTGCCGGGGAGATCAATTACGACCCGTGGAGGAAGGACGCGCCGCCGGCCATTTACTTTCCGCTGCGGCAGGTTCCGATTGGCGACGCGTACGTTTTCCTGCGGAGCGACCTGGATGGAAGAGCGCTGCTGCCGATGATTCGGACGGCCATCGCGGGAGTGGATCCGGATCAGCCGATCTATGATGCGTTGACGCTGGAGCGGATGATTTCGAATCAGTTGCTGGGGCTTTCGTATGTGGCGGTTCTGATGGGGGCGGTGGGGCTGATGGCACTGGTGCTTTCGGCCGTGGGCGCTTCCGGAGTGATGGCGTTTTCCGTGGCGCAGCGGCGGCATGAGACGGGGATTCGCATGGCGCTCGGGGCAAGACCCACGGACGTGCTGCGTATGTTTGTGGGGAATGGGGTGAAGCTGCTGGCGCTGGGGTTTGTGATTGGCTTGCCGTTGTCGATCGTGCTGGCGCGGCTGATTTCCAGCCTGCTCTATGGCGTGCAGGCGGACGACCTGGTGAGCTTTTTTGTAAGCGCGTCTGTGCTGGGCGTGGCGGTGGTGCTGGCGTGCTACATTCCGGCGCGGCGGGCGGCAAGGGTGGATCCGGTGGTGGCGTTGAGGTATGAGTGAGAGTCGGTAGTTAGAAGAGAAGAGAGGGAATAGCCACGGAGACACCGAGAACACAGAGAGAAGAAGTGCAAGAGTGCAAGAGTGGAAGGATACGGAGATGGAGGAGGAACTTGCACGTGGGGACGCGACGGGCGGCGCAGGTTGACCCTATAATTGCTCTACGCTATGAGTGACTTATGATGGGGCTTTTCAGCACGCGCCCGTCATTCCGAGCGGAGTTTGAGAAGTTGGGAATCTCTCTTCGATCTTTACGATTCATGAACGACTGCTAAGGAGCTGCTGTGCCGCCACTCATCCAACTGCGAAACCTTGAAAAATCCTTCAACGCCGGCCCTAACAAGTTCTACGTGCTCCGCCGGATCAGCCTGGAAATTCAGGCGGGGGAGTTTGTGACGTTCATGGGGCCGTCCGGGGCGGGGAAATCGACGCTGCTTAGCATTATTGGGATGCTGGATGGGGCGTGGACGGGGGAGTACTACTTTCTCGATCAGCCGGTACACAAGATGAACACCAGGCAGCGGAATGAGCTGCACAAGTACAACATCGGGTTTGTGTTTCAGTCGTATCACCTGATCGACGATCTGACGGTGTACGAGAACCTGGAGATTCCGCTGTCGTACAAGAATATTCCGCAGAAGGAGCGCGCCGGCTTGGTGTGCGACACACTGGACAGGTTCAATATCGTGGCGAAGAAGGACCTGTTTCCGAATCAGCTGTCGGGCGGGCAGCAGCAGCTTGTGGGCGTGGCGCGGGCGGTGATTCAGAATCCGAAGCTGATCCTTGCGGATGAGCCGACAGGGAATCTGCACTCGACGCAGGGCGAAGAGATTATGCAGCTGTTCAAGAAGCTGAATGAGGCGGGTACGACGATCATTCAGGTGACGCATTCGGAGAAGAATGCGGCGTACGGGAATCGGATATTGAATCTGGCGGATGGGTGGTTGCTGCCGGAGAAGCCGGTGACAGCGGGGCAGGGGGTAGGTTAGGAAGAGGGATGGCCACGGAGACACAGAGGACACGGAGAAGAGAAGAAGTGGCGAGTGGCTGGTGGCCCTTCGAAGCTCAGGGCAAGCCGCACTCCAAAGAAAACCTAAGACCCACCTTCGAAACCCTTCGCAGAAAACGCTCATGGCAAGAACGAAAGTGGGGCACCCGGGCTGCCTTCGTTGCTTCAGGGGCTGAAGCCCTTAGTTGCTAGCCTTAATTGTCGGAGCTGAAGCTCCGACCTCCTGTGCCAAGCACTTTTTGCTGCAACCCGGTAAACCCGTGGGTACAAAGTCAAACCCAAGGGGGCTGGCATGAAAAGCCCTTCGATGCTCAGGGCGGGCCAGCGCTACAGGGAAGCGGGAAGAGACGACCCAAGAGAAAAGCACGGGTCTGAAGACCCGCCACTACACAGGCAAGAACACACAGGCTGAAGCCTATGCTACACAGGGCTAAAGAGCAGCACTACTAACATCTCCTCATTGCCTTCCTAGGGAACTTCTGGCGGGGAAATGCGTCGAACAAAGTACGGGTGGTTGACGTATCTGGGGAGAGGGCTGGTGTAGTCAGGCCCGCGTGAGACGGGCGTGGGAGAAACGGAGGATCGATGGACACACTTTGGAAAGACACCCGGTTTGCCATTCGGAATTTGATCAAAACGCCGGGGTTTTTCGTTGTGGCTGTGCTGACCCTGGCGCTGGGGATTGGCGCGTCCGCGGCCATTTTCAGCGTGCTGGAGAACGTTCTTGTGGAACCGTTTCCGTATCCCGACGCGCAGCGGTTCATGAGCATCCAGATCCATGATACCGAGCAGAATCAGCCGGGCGGGCGGGGAGCCTACGGCGGTCCGGAGTTGCTGGATTACATCGAGCAGAACCACTCGTTTGACCGGGTAATCGCCAATGCAAACGGCGATGTGCTGTACCGCCACGGCGAAGGCACGGAACTGCTGCGAGGGAACTACGTTATTCCGGGGACGTTTGAATTTTTGGGCATGCCCGCGTTTCTCGGGAGAGTGATGCAGCCGGCGGACTATGAGCCCGGGGCGCCTCCCGTGTTCGTGCTGCGCTTCAAAACGTGGATGAAGGAATTCGCCGGGGATCCCACGATTCTGAATCAGACTTTCATACTGAACGACGCCCCTCGGACGCTGGTGGGCATCATGCCTCCGCGGTTTGGATGGGGCGACGCGGACTTATGGATTCCGGAGAAGCCGAGCCACGCGACGCAGGAAACGGCTGTGGCGGGCGCGTTCCCACGATATTGGTTCTTCCTGGGTCACCTGAAGCCCGGGGTGACGGTAAAGCAGGCGGAAGCGGATGCAACGGTGATCGCGAACCGGCTTTCGAAGATTTATCCGAAGGACTACCCGAAGCACTTCACGGTGGAGATTCACTCGCTTGCCGATCTGGTGGTGGGACAGTTCCGCACGACGCTGTACATCGTGTTCGCGGCGGTGGCGCTGCTGCTGTTGATTGGGTGCGGGAACGTGGCGAATCTGCTGCTGGCGCGGGCGACGACGAGGGAAAAAGAGTTTGCCATTCGGACGGCGCTGGGGGCGACGCGCGGCCGGTTGATCCGACAATTGCTGGTGGAGAGCCTGATTCTGGCGCTGGGCGGGGCGGTGTTTGGCGCGCTATTCGCTTGGGCGGGATTGAAGTTCCTGGTGGCGATGATGCCACAGCAGATCATTCCGGCGGAGGCGGTAATCCGGCTGAATGCGCCGGTACTGTTGTTTACGCTTGGAGTGGCGGTTCTGACCGCGCTGATCTTCGGGCTTGTGCCAGCGATGAAGGCGGCGCGGATGGATTTGAATGATCCTCTGCGGGACGCGGGCAAAGGCCAGAGCGGGGGATTCCGGCACGCGAAGTTGAGGAACGCGGTTGTGGTGCTGGAAGTGGCGCTTTCGCTGACGCTGCTAGTCGGAGCGGGCCTGCTGATGCGGAGCTTTCAGGCGCTGCGCGAAGTCCACCTGGGCTTTCAGTCGGATCACATCCTGGTGGCGCGCTTGCCGCTGCCGGAGGCGCGTTACAAGACGGCGGCACAGGTTGCCGGTTTTTACCGGCCGCTGCTTCAAAGGCTGAAGGCACTGCCGGGCGTGGTGGAAGCTACGGAGACCAGCACGTTGCCGCCGTATGGCGGTATTCCTTCGGAGATTGAGGTTCCAGGCAAGACGCACACCGAGAAGTGGGAGTCCATTTTCCAGCTTTGCAGCGAAGGCTATTTCTCCGTGTTAAGGCTGAAGTTTCTGGATGGCAGGGCGTTCACGGAAGCGGAAGTGGACGGGGCGCGAAAAGTAGCGGTGGTGAACCAGACATTCGTGAAGAAGTATTTCGGCGGGGAAAACCCGATCGGGAGGCAAGTGCGGATTGCGCGGCTCACGGAGTTCCAGGATAAGGTGGCGGAGCCGAACTTCGAAGTGATCGGCGTGGTGGCGGATGCGTTGAATCAGGGGCTGCAGGATCCTCCACGGCCCGAGATGTGGATTCCGTATACGGTGACGGGTTCAGGGCTGCGCGGCATTCTGGTGCGGACTTCGCAAGAGCCGCTCTCGATGTTGAACGCGGTGCGGCATGAAGTGTGGGCGACAGACTCGAACGTGGCGCTGACGTTCACCGGGACGCTGGAAGGCTACCTCAGCGACTTTTCCTACGCGGGCCCGAGGTTTGGGTCGATGCTGATGCTGGTGTTTGGCGGCGTGGGGCTGATCCTCGTGACAATAGGAGTGTACAGCGTGCTTTCGTATACGGCGGCGAGGCGGACGCAGGAGATTGGTATCCGCATGGCGCTGGGAGCGAAGGGCTCAGACGTTTTGGGCATGGTGGTGCGGATGGGGCTGCAGTTGGTGGCGATCGGCGTCGGGCTGGGTTTGGTGATCAGCGTGTCGCTGGGGAAGATTATTTCGACGCAGCTTTGGGGGGTGTCGGCGTATGACCCGATGACGTTGTCGTGCGTGCCGGCGCTGTTGCTGGCGACGGGGATGGTGGCGTGCTGGCTGCCGGCGCGGCGGGCGTCGCGGGTGGATCCGATGGTGGCGTTGCGGTATGAGTGAGAAGAGAGTTGGTAGTTTGTAGTCGGTAGCTGGTAGTCCGAAGAGAAGAAGAGGATAACGCAGAGACGCGGAGAGCGCGGAGGAAACGCAGAGAAGAGGAGAAGGCAAGAGCAGGAACAAGATTCACCACAGAGGACACCGAGAGCACAGAGGGCGGAAAGAGAAGAAAGAAGAAGTGAAAGAGAGAAAGAGAGAAAGAGAGAAAGAGAAGTCCCGCCAGTACAAGAGCAAGAAGAGTTAGTTGGAGAGGATGCCGATTGTGGTTAGCCAGGTTTCGACCAGTTGGGGCCAGGCCGTTATCGGAGAGTCGGTGCGGCGGAGGCCAAAGGCGTGGCCGCCATGCGCGTACAAATGCATCTCCACAGAGGCGCCGACCTTCTTCAGCGCGGCAAAGTAGACGAGCGAGTTCTCCACATCGTCGACGGGATCGTCTTCCGCTTGCAGCAAAAATGTTGGCGGCGTCTGGCGAGTGACAGGAACGTACGGATTCAACTCAAACGGTTTGGAAGTGTGCTCGAGCATGTGTCCGGGATAAAGGGCGACCGCAAAATCGGGACGGCAGCTTTCTTTGTCGGCAGCATCCACAGGCGGGTAGAGACGCTTCGTGAAGTGCGTGCTTATAGCCGCTACCAGATGGCCGCCTGCCGAAAAGCCGAGCACTCCGATCTTGTGCGGATCGATGTGCCACTCCGCGGCGTGAAAGCGCACTAGCCCTACGGTTCTCTGCGCATCTTCCAAAGCCATCGGTGACTTCGGGTACGCGCCGGATTGCGGTCCCAGGCGATCACCAGGCACGCGATACTTCAACAGTACGCAGGTGATGCCCCTGACGGTCAGCCAGTCGCAGACCTCGGTGCCCTCCAGATCGATGGCCAGAATCCAATAGCCGCCGCCGGGAAAGACGATGACCGCAGCGCCTGTATTTTTTCCGGTTGGGGAATAGACAGTCATGGTGGGGCGCGAAACTTTGCTTACGTAAGTCCACGGCTTGCCGGCAACAAGGTTCTCTGCCGTCAAGACGTCCTCCGGCCCCGCGACGGGCTTTGCATCGGGTGTGGCGCCCGGCCAGATCGGAATTTGGGTGTGTCCGGGCGATGGTTGCCAGACGGGAGTTTGGGCGCGCAGGGTGTTACAGGCAAACAGAAAACAGGCTGCAAGGAGTAAGGGCTTCATCGCGGTTGGAATCCTTCCGGGCATCATTCTGCAGATTACGATGTTGGGGGGACAATTGGAAATTTAGGGAAGTGTCAGTAGTCGGTAGTTGGTAGTCAGTTTTCAGAAGAGAGAGGAAGAAGATAACGCAGAGACGCAGAGAGCGCGGAAAAGAGAAGAAGTGGCGAGTGGCGAGAGAAGAGTAAAGAGAACCCAAGACCCACCTTCAAAAACCGAAGGTGGGGCACCCGGCAAGAACAAGATTCACCGCCGAGGACACAGAGGGGGCAGGGAGAAGGGAGAAGAGAAGCTGAAGCTCCGACCCCCGCTGCCACTATTTATGAGATGGCTTGTAATGACTTAGAACGATCAGAAGGGGATGTCTTCGTCATTGATTTCGGGGCCGGAAGAAGCGGGATAGGCTTCTTCGGAAGGGCCGGATTGGTCGAATTCGTCGGAGCGTCCACCCCCGCCGCCGGCACCGGCACCCGCACCCGCGGCCATGCCTTCGCCGCGCCCGCCGAGCATACGGAAATTGTTGGCGACGATTTCGAAGCTGGTGCGCTTCTGACCTTCCTTGTCCTGCCACTCGCGCGATTGAATGCGGCCTTCGATGAAAACGAGAGAGCCCTTCTTCAGGTATTGCTGGGCGATTTCCGCCTGCTTGCCCCAGACGACGATCTTGTGCCACTCGGTGCGCTTCTGGCGCTCGCCGTTGCGGTCCTTGTAGGATTCGTCGGTGGCGACGGAGAAATTGGCCACGGCCTGGCCTCCGGAGGTGTAGCGCGTTTCGGGATCGCGGCCAAGCCGACCGACGAGAATGACCTTATTGACTGACATGAAAGTAAATCCCCCTGATGGAAGGAAGATAGCATGGGGCGTTGGAAAAGAGAAATGCAGGGGATGCAGGCAAAAACGGCGGCGTAAAGCCGCCGCTACAGGGCAGGACGAAGTAAAGAACCGACCTGGAGGCCGGCCACGAGAAAAATAAAGGCGGGATAGACTCCAGAGATTATTTGCCGACGTAGCGCGTGGCGGTCACATTCGATTGCGCCAGTTGCCGCGCGTTGAGCTGGCCCTGCTTCGCGGCATCCAGGCGGTCAAACTCCGCTTCCATGTATTTCATGTAGCTTTGCTTGGACACCATGCCGGTCTTGTCTGATTCCATGAGAAGGAGCAGTTGCTTGACGTGCTCCTCGCCGAGCGCAAGCTGGTCCTGCGCCTTGGGCACAGAGGCCTTTTGCGCAGCGGCGGTTCCGAGAAAGCTGACGGTGGCCACAAGGGCGGTGGCGAAGATTAGTGTTCTACGCTTGAGAATTTGCGGGACCATGGGCGACTCCTCCGAAGAATGGATTTCCAGGCAAACCGACTCAACCGGACGAGGAAAAGGTACAACGGCGCGGGGAAGAGCGCTCACGCAAAAACGCATAGGAAACATCGGATTTTTCTGGCATGGTCGTCCCTTGCGACTGGAATCAAGGGAATAGGAGCCCGCGTTGGGATTTGTATGGCACTTTTTGATTGGGCCGGTGCTGGCGTTCCTGCCGGTGCGCTGGAGGGAGCGATTGCCGTACGGGAAAGACCTGGACTGGGTGCGCACCGCAACCGCGAGCGGAATTTACGAGATGTTGGGGGCGGTTGTCGGGCTGGGTTACTGGTACATGTATGAGATGACGCGGCGGATCGGCGAAATTGTGGACTTGGGGGAAAGCGGGAAGTTAGGTCCCGGGGTGAATGACAACCAGGTTCGCGGGGCCGCGCTATTTCTTTTCTACATGAGTCCGCTGACGTTGGTGCTGTTCTATTTCTTTTTCGAAGGGGCGGTGCGGCTGTGCGCAGGGGCGTTCACAGAGACTGCGCTGGGTAGCCTTCCGCTGTATGTGACGGAACGGCTGGTGTTTTGGGTGCGGAAACCGGAAGAGGCGAGGGTGATGGAAAGGGTGAAGAAGCACGCGTCTTTGTTCGCGGAAAGCCTTCGGGAGCGGGCGATGGTGGCGCGATTGGAGGAGGTGGAAGACGAAGTGGCGTATTCCGCCCGCGGAGGAGAGGAGTGGCTGGAGATTCGCGCGAGCCGGAGGAAACAGGAGTGGGTGGCGCCGAAGGTGGTGCGTGTGGGGGATGTGTATTACCGGCTGGAAGAGAGCTGGGTGGGAAGCGGAGCGAGGCCGTTTTGCTACCGGTTGAGACGATTGCCTGCGGGGGTGCCGGGGCGGAGCGTGATTGTGTACAAGGTGGGAGGGTGAGGGGGGAGAAGTGGCGAGTGGGGAGTGGCCCTTCGAAGCTCAGGGCAAGCGAGTGGCGAGAAAGAAGAAAAGAGAAAAGCGGCTAACGCAGAGACGCGGAGAGCGCGGAGGAAACGCAGAGAAGAAGGTTCACCACAGAGGACACGGAGAGCACAGAGGGAAGAGAAGAAGTGAAAGAGTGCAAGAGTACAAAAGTAAAAGAGTGCAGAAGTGAGGGAATGCAAGAGTGAAGGGGCGTAAGAGCAGGGAATACGAGAGTAGAAGAGTGTAAGTGGAAGAGTTTTGGGGTTGGGGAGCTAGTGGGCCGTGGAGGCGGAGACGGCGACGCCCATGTCCTTGAGCTTGGCGCGAGCGCGGCGCTCTTCTTCGGTGCCTGGATAGCGCTTCACGACTTCGCGGAGTTCGCGCACACCGGAATTTTTCTGGCCGAGTTCGATCAGGGCCATGCCCTTCTTCAGGTGAGCCGTGGCGAGCTTAAAGCTTTTGGGATAGTTGCTGATGACCTTGTCGAATTCCTGGACGGCTTGCTCGTAATTTTTCTGGGCGTAGGAGACTTCGCCGAGCCAATACTGGGCGTTTGAGGCAAGGTCGGTGTCGCCATAATACTTCAAGTAGTCCTGGAATTCGGAGCGAGCGAGATCGTATTTGCCGCCGGTTAGGTCGCGCAGACCGTTGGAGTAGAGAGTGTCGGCAGAAGGAGGCGGGCCACCCGGGCCGACGGCGGGAGCGGCAGCGGAACCGGGGGAAGGCGCTCCGGCGCCAGGAGTGGCTGTCGGCGAGCCGCCGGCGAGGCGGGCGTCGATGCTCTGTACGGAATTCTGAAGGTCCACGAGCTGCTGATTCAGCTTGCCGATGCGCGACTTGATCTCCTCGAGATTGTCAGAGAGTCCCTGGACCTGCGTGGACATGGTGTCCAAGCGCGTGCCGGAGTTGGCCTGAACGTCCTGGACGGATTTCTGCAAGCTGGACATGGTGGTGTTGAGCTTGTTCACTGAGTCCGAGGACTGCTCGATGAGGGTTTTCTGGACGGTGTGGTCCTGGGTCATCTGGGTCTGAATGTCTTTTTGACCCTGGAGGAGCGAGGTCACGTCGCGCTGCAGTTCGATGATTTCCCGCGCGACGGCAAGGGCGGGCTTGGGGCCAACCAGGCTGCCGGCCACGGCGCTGAGCAGCATGGTGCCGGCGAAAAGAGCAATATTCCGCATACGCATGAACGAAACCTCCCGAATGAAGAAAATGGGATGAAGTGCTGGACGAATCCCAATCTTCCAATGTACTGGGAGTGAGGGAAAGGGGCAAGTGGGAGTGTCACAGAAGAGTTCAAGGTTGCCGAGAAATAAGAGTCAGTAGTTGGTAGTCGGTAGTCGGAAGAAAAGAGAGGAAGAGGCTAACGTAGAGACACCGAGAGCGCGGAGGAAACGCAGAGAAGAGGGTTCACCACAGAGGACACGGAGAAGAGAGTGGCGAGTGGCTGGTGGCGAGTGGCGAGAGGAAAAGAAAGAAAGAAAGGAAAAGAGAAGGAGTGGAAGAGTTTAAGAGTGGAAGACGAAGAGGTTCTCGGTTGACAGTTTAGAGTTAGTAGTTTCGGAGAAGAGAGATCCCTTCGAGGCTCAGGGCAAGCCCTCGCTTCGCTCGGGATGACGGGTTTTGGTTTGGGAGACAAGTCGTGCGGCCAGTTCACGGTTGACAGTTCACAGTTAATGGCTTCGGAGAAGAGCCACATGCAAAGACGGCATGCGAGGTACGCGCTGAATCCAGTTTCGAGCGGAGTGGGTGTCGGAGCCGAAGCTCCGACCTCCTAAAGAAAAAACGAACGGGAGCGCCAAAACGGAGGTTCGTCCCGCGAAAGACGCGGGATAGAGAGGAGTTGGCGCTCCCGGCGTTAAGAAAAAGACTTCCTACTTGTCAGAGCTTGTTAGGGACGAAATGGCCGCGGCGGTTCTGCTGGTAGCAAGCCTCGGATTCTTCGGTGCAGAAAGGCTTTTCCTTGCCCCAGCTGGTTGTGGTCAGGTGATCGGCGGGAATGCCGAGGCTGACGAGATATTCCTTGACGGCGTTGGCGCGGCGCTGGCCGAGAGCGAGGTTGTATTCGGTGGAACCGCGCTCGTCGCAATGGCCTTCAATGGTCACGCGCGCGTTGGGATAGCCCTTGAGGAAAGACGCGGTCTTTTGCAAAGCGTCCCGCGCATCGGGGCGAATGGCAGCGGAATCGTAATCGAAATAGGCGTCACGCACTTCCTTGAGGAAGAGCTCATCGTAACCCGCGGTTGGCACGGGCGCGGGAGCCGGAGCGGGTTCGTTGACGGAGATGCGCACGCTCGAATCGGCATTGCCGCCTGCGCCGCTGGCGGTCAGCGTGTAGGTGGTGGACGACAGCGGATTGACGGTGGTGGAACCCTGCGGGGTTACGGCGCCGACCTCCGGCGCGATCGAAACGTTCGTCGCGTCCGAGGTGGTCCAGCTGAGTTTCACGGAATCGCCCTTATTGATGGTGGTGCGATCGGCGTTAAGACTGGCCGTGGGCTTAACGGCGGCTGGGGGAGGGGTGTAGGCCGGCGGAGGAGCGGCAGCCGGTTTCTTGTGGCAGCCAGTAGCGAATAGAGCGAGAGCCGATAGAGAGACAAGCAGCGAACGAACGAGTGGGCGGTGCGACTGAATCATGAGTGTCCTCCTAAGACACTGAGAAAATCCCGTGTTGGGTCCGCTGGACGCATCGATAGTATCACCAGAGGGCCGGGTCCGGGGGATATGTCGTAACACGATATATTCTATCCGAAACATCTCCAGGAATAAAGCAGACGAATGTCGAAATCGGCATGGGGCCAAGGGAGCCGCGTTTCAAGAGTGAACACTCTTTTTGTGCGCCGCCGAACATGTTAGTGAGTGGACCAGTTGGGCGATTCATTATGGCCGGAGGTGGTGAGCTGATGGGCGGAGGAGCCATCCGCGAGCATGGTCCAGATCTGGCGAGAGCCGCCGCGCGTGGACTCGAAGACGATGTGGCGGCCATCGGGAGCCCAAGAAGGCCGCTCGTTGCGGCCGGAATCGCGAGTGATCTCGCGGATTTCGTGGGAGACGACGTCCATGATGTAGATGTCGTAATTGCCTGAAGGGCGGCGCCAGGAAAAGGCGAGAAGCTGCCCGTTGGGAGACCAGGCGGGATCGATGACGTAACCCATGTCCGAGAGATCGATCTTGCGAGTGTCCGTGCCATCGGCGTTCATCATGTAGAGCTGCGGCGTGCCGCCACGATCGCTAACGAAAGCCACGGTCTGACCGGTTTTGGGATTCCAGGCGGGAGAGGTGTCGGCGCCGTTGGAGGCGAAGGTGACGCGCTTCGGGCGATTGCCGCTGGAATCGGTGACGAAGAGGGCAGGATTGCCTTGCATGGAGGAAGAGAACATGACTTGCGAGCCGTCGGGAGACCAGGTGGGCGAGTTGTTGGTGCCGCGATAGCGCGCGAAGGTGACGAGCTTGTTGGCGTCAAAGGAGTACATGCAGATTTGCGCGCTGACCACGCCGCTGACGGGCGCGAAGCAGGTGAAGGCGATACGCGAAGCGTCCGGAGACCAGCGCGGGGTAAGAGAGACGGAATGAAGAGAGGTGAGCGGGTGCTGGTTGCCGCCGTCGTAATCCATGACCCAGAGTTCCTTGTTGCCTGCATTGCCGCGAATGAAGGCGATTTGCGTGGAGGCGACGCCGGATAATCCGCCGAACAGCTTGGCGATGATTTCGTCGGCAAACTGGTGAGCGAATTTGCGGACTTGCGCGTCGGTGGGTGCGCCGCGATAGACCTTGCCGATGACGGGTTCTCTGGAGGTGCTGCGGACGTCGAAGAGCCAAGCGAAGATGGCGACTTCCGCGGAAGTTTCCGAGAGATTGCCGAAAGCGAGGAAGTTGGCGTTGACGGGAGGCTGGGACCAATCGAGCATCTGGAGCTCGCCGGGTTGCGAGGGAATGCGCGTGGGATAGAAGCTGGGGCTGGCGAGATCGAGGACACCGGAGAAGGCGAGATCGTCGCGAACCACGGTGGTGAAGAGAGTGGCGTGGGATTTATCCGAGTCGGATTTGGGGACGAAGTCGGCGACGGCGAGGCGGGGTTTGTTTTCGTTGCCGAGGCCGGTGCTGGTGCGGAACCAATCTTGAGCAAAGGAGGTTGAGGAGAAAAGAAGGAGGTTCAGGAGGCAAAGGGCAATCGGGAAGGCGGATTTTTTCACGGACAAACGATCCTCCAGGTCAGGGATGGGTCGAGCGAGAAATTCCGACAGATCAGAATAGCAGAAAGGAGAATAGCGGCTGGGTTGGAGGCTGCGGAAAATTGGCCACGGAGAGACGGAGAAGAAGTGGCGAGTGACGAGTAGCGAGTGGCGAGAGAGGAGTAAAGCGAACCCCAAGACCCACCTTCAGAAAACGAAGGTGGGGCACCCGAAGAAGTTCTCAGTTGACGGTTTGCAGTGCCAGAGAAGAGAGATCCTTCGCTACGAAGACTCCGCTCAGGATAACGGGTTTTGGTTTGAGAGTGGGTCGTCGGGCCAGGCTCAGGTCGAAATCGAAGGTGGCGTCGACGTACTTGCCGGGTCTGCTCGGGATGGCGGGTTTTGGTTTGGGAGTGGATCATCGGACCATGCTTAGGTCGAAGTCGAAGGTGACGTCGACGTATTTGCCGGAGTAGTCGGAGGGGAGAGCGGGGAGACGGTCGATGGCGAGAAGGGCGCGCTGGGCGGAATCGTCCATGGAGCGATTGCCGCTGGATTGAGAGAGGCGGATGTTCTTTACGGTGCCGTCGCGGTTGATGGTGAAGGTCATCGTTGTTTTCGCGCGGCGGGCGGCGCGGACAGCCGGATCGATGGTGTTCTGCAACCAGTTCTGTGAGATGGCGCGGCGGACGGATTCCACATACCAAGCGTATCGCGCAGCAAAATCTCCGCCGCCCTGGCCTTGCATGGCCATACCGCCACTGAGCGGGCCGGGCGTGTCCGCATAGCCGGTGGGAACGTTCATCTGGCCGCCTTTTCCGTAGGGGATGGCATTCTGGGGAGGCGGGGTTTTGTTTTCGAAGACTTTTGATTTTTTGCTGGGAGGAAGCGGCTTTTCTTTTTCGAATTTGGGAATTTTGGCGGCGTCGGTCTTGGGCTCGGGAGGCTTGGGCTTCGGCTCCTCCATGTTGAGACCCTTCGTGGGGTCAAAAGTCTGAGATTCGGTCGGAGTGATGGTGGGAGGCATGGGAATGCCGGCGCTGGCGACGAGATTCACTTTTACGCTGCCGTCTCCACCGCCAATGCCGCCCCAGGATTCGCCGGTGCGCTGCAGCCAGATGCTCGCGAGCATGATTGCGGTAAGCGAGACATGAAAAAGAACAGAATAGGAGAGGTACTTTTTCAGGCTCGGGTCATCCGCGGTGTAAACAGCCAGCGACATAGGTCAGGGCGTGCGATTCCGGTCGGTGATGGGCTGGGTGACGATGCTGATATTCGAAATTCCAGAGACACGAAGGGTGTCGATGACGGTGCAGAAGGCGCCGAAGGGAACAGTTTCGTCGGCACGGAGGTAAACGACGTCATTCTGACGCTTGGCCTGCTTGTGGATTTTGTCTGCGAGCTGGTGGATGTTGACGGGATCGTTGCCCAGATAGATGAGTTGGTTCTTGTCCATGGTGACGACGATTTTTTGTTCGGTGATTTCCTTGACCGTGTGGGTTTTGGGGACGTCGACTTCGATGCCGGATTGGAGAATCGGCGCGGTGATCATGAAGATAATCAGGAGGACGAGAACGACGTCGATGAACGGCACCATGTTGATGTCGGAGAGGGAGGTTTGGGTGGATTTGTTATTGAGTTGGGGCATGGTGGCTCTCAGGAAGAAAGTGGCGAGTGGCCCCTCGGGGCTCGGGGCAAGCGAGTGGCGAGCGAAAACGGAAAATAGAAAATAGAAAATGGAAAGTGGAATCAACGCAGGCTGGCGGCGAGAGAAGACGGTTCCTGCTATCTGATATCCGATAACCGTTATCCGATATCCGAATCGTCCGCGTTGTAAAAACGTTCTTCATCTCTAGCCAAATGTTTTTTCGACTTGGGCAGTGAATTCGCTGGCGAAGCTGTCCAAGCGCTGCGCGAGATCGCGAATGTCTTGCAGGAAGTAGTTGTAGGCGATGAGGGCGGGAATGGCGGCGAAGAGGCCGGCGGCGGTGGTGACCAGGGCTTCGGCGATACCGGGAGCGACGGCACGAAGGCTGGCGGCTCCGGCAGTTCCGAGTCCGGAGAAGGCGTCGATGATGCCCCAAACGGTGCCGAAAAGGCCGATGAAGGGAGTGACGCCGGCGGTGGTGGCGAGCCAGGACATGCCCTTTTCCACGCGGCGGACTTCGTCTGTGGAAGCGAGTTGCATGCTAACAGTGACGGCCTGCAACGATTTGAGTTTTTGCGGAGTTGGGTTGCCGGCGCCGGTCATCTGGGATTGCAATTCACGATAGCCGGCGGCGTACACGTTAGCGAAGGGAGAGCCGGCGCTGACGAGTCCCTGCGGGTTTGCCACGCCTTTGGTGGCCCGGAAGATTTTGAGGAACTGGTCGCTCTGACGGCGAATGCGGCCGAAAAGGCCGAGCTTCTGGAAGATGAGCGCCCAGGAGATCAGGGAAAAGAACAGCAGGATGACGAGGACACACCGCGCGACCCAGCCCGTTTGCGCAAGAATGTCAAAGATATTTCCGATGAACAGCGCGGATAGAAGAGAAATGATGTCAGTCCCCTCAATTTCCACAAAATTTTACTGACAAAATCAGCGTAGCAGACGAGTGCAACCGGGTCAAAAGGAATGAGATGCGAGATGAGGCGGAAGAGTCCACTGCATGTGAGCGCTTTTTCGGCGAGGAGAGCGGTTCTTCACAGAGAAGTCTTGACCGAGGGCGAACTCTCTTATAGGCTCTCGCTCCAGCAGGTGCAGTTTTCCCTTCCCAGTAAGACGGCCCATCTTAAAACCCAGGCTGTTGGCAAAAGGAGACTCACGCCCATGAATAAAGTCAGCAGGTTTCTGCTTGGAATGTCGCTGGCAGTCGGCTGCGGCTGTACTGTAAGCGCACAGCAAAGTTCCCCGAGTATCCCGAAGATTTTGCAAATTACCCGGGAGTTCGTAAAACCTGGCAAAACCGGATTGGCGCACGAAAAGGCGGAGAGCGCCTTTGTGGACGCCATGCGCAAGGCGAAATGGCCCACGTACTATATCGGCATGACGTCTTTGTCCGGAAAGTCGCGCGCGCTGTTTCTGACGTCGTACGCTTCGTTCGACGCGTGGCAGAAGGATGGAGACGCAGCGGAGAAGAACGCAACGCTCTCGGCAGCTCTGGACCGGGCAGCGATGGCGGATGGCGATCTGCTCGACTCCCTGGATCAGGGCGTGTTCTATTTCCACGAAGAGATGAGCATGAATCCGCGGTCTGACCTTTCGCAGTTCCGCTACATGGAGATTACCTTGTTCCACGTAAAGCCTGGCAAGGATAAGGAGTGGGGAGAAGTCGTGAAGATGGCCAAGGCAGGCTATCAAAAGGGCATCCCCGACGCGCACTGGGGCATGTTCGAAGAGGTTTATGGCGGCGAAGGCGGGAATTATATCCTGCTGACCGGCCACAAGAACCTGGCGGAAATCGACAAGGGCTTTGCCGATGGCAAGAAGTTCGAAGACGCCATGGGCGAAGAGGGAATGAAAAAGCTCAACGAGGCGTTCGCCTCTTGCGTGGACGCGAGCTCCACACAACTATTCGCGTACAACCCGCACATGAGCTATGTCAGCGACGACTGGATCAAGTCCGATCCGGATTTCTGGAAGCCGAAGGCAGCGGCTCCGGCCAAGCCAGCCGCGGAGAAGAAACCCGCTCAGTAGAGTCCCCCAAGGACAACTAGCGACAACCGCGGGAGAACGAGCCGAAGGAGTGCTCGCTCCCGCGGTTTCGTTTTTGTGGCGGCGAAAAGTTTGCGCAGCGAGCTTCGCGGTTGACGTGTGGCTGCGCAGGGATTGAACATACTTCCGCAGAGGGGGTGGCGATGAAATTTGCCAAGGTGGTGTTCTGGGTGGCGGGAATTTGGGGCGTGCTGGTGATCGCTCCGTTGTATTTCCTGTTCGATTTGATCGGGAAGCAGGATCCTCCGGCGATTACGCATCCGGGATTTTTCTATGGGTTCGTGGGGCTGGGGCTAGCGTGGCAGTTTGCATTTATGGTGATCGCGACCGATCCGGGGAAGTTCCGGTTGATGATGCTTCCTTCGATTTTCGAGAAGTTCAGCTATGGGACTGCGATTGCGCTGCTGGTGACGCAAGGAAGGACGAGGAGTTCGGACCTGGTGTTTGCGGCGACGGATACGCTGCTGGGGGTGTTGTTTGTGGTGGCGTACTTCAAGAGCGGGAGGGGTAGGTGGTGACGTGGGGAGGCAGGGAGAGAAGAACCCAGAGAGCGCAGAGAAGGAAGTGGCGAGTGGCGAGTGATGAGTGGCGAGTAAAGAAGAAAATAGAAAGCAAAAATAGAAGGATGGACTCTCGATCTAAACCAATTCCGGGGCTCTGGAAAGGCGGGATTTAACGCAGAGGCGTAGAGAGGAATGCGGAGAGTACGGAGAGATCCCTCGCTGCGCAGACTTCGCTCGGGATGACGGGTTATTTCTGTTGCCTGAGGTGGGGACGAGGCGGGAGGGTGGAGGCAGTATTCGGCCTCGCCACTACACCAGTTAAGAAAATTACCAGAGGTGGGGGAGGAGGCGGAACGGGGTGTGGAGACAGTATTCGGGATAGCCGGGGAGTTCGCGGCGGAGGCACTTTTCTTCATCCAGGATGCGCATGACGTAGGTAGGAATGAGGAGCAGGAAGGCCGGCAAGGCGACAAACGAGCCTAGCGAGATGGGAATCGCGATCCACATCAGCAGAGTCGCCAAGTACATGGGATGGCGAACCACGTGATAAGGCCCGGTGGAGATCACGGACTGATTCGGTTCAACCTGAATCGTGCGCGATGCAAAGCGATTAACCGTAAACACCCAGATGACCAAAAGATAGGAAGTCAGAACCACGGCTAGCGCGAGGACCTCAAGCCAGAGGGGGACGGGGCCGAAGAGGCGTCGCGTCCAGCCAAAGCGGTGGTCGAAGCCGGGGAGAAGAATCGAGAGAAACGCGACCAACTTCACCAACCTGACGGTCAACTTTTGTTCGCTCCGGTTCTCCTTGGTCTGCATCCTGCGCTCAAGGAACTGCCGATCGTGTTTATAGTAATAAACGAACGCGGCCAGGGCGGTAGGAAACGCTATCGCCAGTAAGACCCAACCCTGCCAGAATCTCCACGTGCCGGCAGGGACGAAAAGCAGCGCGACAACTAAAGAAAGGCCGATAGAAAGACGAAGGAAAACTCTTGTGCGGAGGGTCATGGTGGGCCACCTTTACCAGGAAATCTATCGGGAGGGGAAGGGCGTGTCTGTGACGGGAGGAGGGGATAGTCGGTAGTCTGTAGTCGGAAGATGGAAGTCAGAGGCTGGGGAGCTAGGAGAGCGGGATGAGGAAACTCTGGGTGGGGCTGGCGGGTTTGGTTGTGGCGTGCGTAGTTGCGGCGCCGGTGGGTGGCGGTCCGCGTCAGAAGATGGATGCTGCAAAGGCGGGGATTACGGGCGGCAGAGGGGCGGGGGAGAAGTATGAGGCAACGCTGGAGTCGTTAAACAGGCATCCGCTGCCGGAGTGGTACAACGACGCGAAGCTGGGGATTTTCATCCACTGGGGATTGTATTCGGTGCCGGGATGGGCGGTGCTGACTCCGGAGGCGGAGTTGAAGAAGCTAACGCCGGCGGAGTACCTGAAGAGAAATCCCTACGCGGAGTGGTACCTGAATACGCTGCGGCTGGATGGTTCGCCGACGCAGGAATATCACAAGGAACACTACGGGGCAAATTACAACTATTACGACTTTGCGGAGGCGTTCGATAAGGAGATACAGAAGTGGAATCCGGAGGAAATGGCGAAGATTTTCAAGATGGCGGGGGCGCGGTATGTGGTGCTGACGTCGAAGCATCATGAAGGGTTCACGTTGTGGCCGAGTGAGACGCCAAATCCGACGCTGCCGAAGGACCAGCAGCACGCGACGCGCGACCTGGTGGGAGAGCTGACCACGGCGGTGCGGGCGCAAGGAATGAAGATGGGGCTGTATTACTCCGGCGGGTATGACTGGACATTTATTCCGGGGCCGATCACGGATTGGAAGCAGGCAAAGAGCGTGGAGCCGCAGAGCGACGCGTATGGCAAGTATGCGGACGCACACGTGCGGGAGTTGATCCGGAAGTATCAGCCGTCGATTTTGTGGAATGACATCGATTATCCGAAGTCTGGGCATCCGCTGGAGATCATGGCGGAGTATTACAACGCGATCCCGGAGGGCGTGGTGGACGACCGCTTTGGGGTGAAACATTCGGATTTTGTCTCGCCGGAGTACGAGACGCTGAAGTCGATTCAGGCGAAAAAATGGGAAGAGTGCCGGGGGTTGGGGCGGTCGTTTGGATATAACCGCGCGGAAGGCGATAAGGAGACGATAGCGAAGGACGAGCTGATTTATCTGTTGGTGGACATTGTCAGCAAGAACGGAAATTTGCTGCTGGACGTTGGCCCCGAGGCGGACGGGACGATTCCGGCGGTGCAGATGGACCGGTTGAAGGCGCTGGGCGCGTGGCTGCAGCAGAATGGCGAGGGGATTTATGGGACTCGTCCGTGGAAGCGGGCGGAGGGAGAGACGGCGGAGGGGTTGAAGGTGCGATTTACGCAGAAGGATGGGGCGGTGTACGCGTTTTTGTTGGGCGAGCCGAAGGAGAAGGCGGTGAGGATCAAGGATCTGCAACTCAAACCCGCAGCCACCGTCACCCTGCTCGGCTTAACTGATTCCCTAGACTGGAAGCAAGAAGGCGCCGACCTTACGGTGGTATTGCCCGGTGCTCTCCCTGGCGGATACGCTTACGGACTCAAACTGGTGGGGATCAACTGAGATTGAAGAGCGTTCGGCTTAAGTGATACTTGAGAGGAAGAAGTAGAGGAAGAGAAGAAGTGAAAGAGTAAAAGGGTGAAAGAGGCAAGGGCGGCAGCGGGGCTGCGCTGAGCGGTTGGCGAGCAAGTTGGAAATGGGGAAAGGTGGGAACTGGGCTCCCGCACTCCAGAATGGGCCGTATGGTAGACTGCGGCTATGGGGAAGACTTTTGATATAGGGCTCGAGAGGCTCGCGGGGGCGGGTGTGAGTGTAGATGTGCCACTCAATGAAACCCAGGCCCCACCCTCAAAAAGAGAGGGTGGGGCACCCGGCAGCACTTTCTACCTGGAGACGTTTGGGTGCCAGATGAACGAGCACGACTCGGAGAAGGTGGCGGGCGTGCTCCTAGCACGTGGCTACAAGCAAGTGGAGTCGGCTGAATCCGCCAGCGTCATCCTTTACAACACCTGTTCCATCCGCGAAAAGGCCGCCCAGAAAGTCTTCTCGCGGCTCGGCGAATACCGCTTCACGCAGCAGGAAGGCCAAGTTATTGGGGTGCTGGGGTGCGTGGCGCAGCAGGAGGGAGAGAAGATCTTCTCGCGGGCACCGTGGGTGAATCTGGTCTGTGGGAGCGCGAGTTACCGGAAATTGCCGCAGTTGCTGGCTCAGTTGGAAGCGGGGAACCGGAGGGTGACCGGGCTCGAGACCGATACGGACGAGACGTTTGAGACGGAAGTGACGCGGCGGGACAATCCGTGGCGCGCGTACCTGACGATCATCGAAGGCTGCGACAAAGCGTGTTCGTACTGCGTGGTGCCGTCTACGCGGGGGCCGGAACGCAGCCGGACGAGCGCGTCGATATTGGAAGAAGTGCGCCAACTGGCAGATGCGGGGTACACGGAAGTGCAGTTGCTTGGGCAGACGGTGAATTCGTATGCCGACCCGAGCGCGCGGAGGATGCGCTTTTCGGAATTGCTGGTGGCTGTGGCGGAGGCGCCGGGTATCCGGCGCGTGCGGTTTACAACTTCGCACCCACGCGATTTTGGCAAAGATATTGTGGATGCCATCGAAGCGGTGCCGGCGATCTGTGAGCACGTGCATTTGCCAGTGCAGAGCGGCTCGACGAAAGTGTTGCGCGCGATGGCGCGAACGTATACGCGGGAAGAGTATCTGGAGAAGATCGCGCTGCTGCGGGCGGCGAAGCGGGAGATCAGCCTGACGACGGACCTGATCGTGGGCTTCCCAGGCGAGACGGAGAAGGATTTTGAGGAGACGTTGTCTCTGCTGGAGCTGGCGCAATATGACGGCGCGTTCTGTTTCAAGTATTCGCCGCGGCCGAATACGCCTTCGTTGAAAATGGACGACGCGATTCCGGAAGAGGAAAAGTCCCGGCGGCTGGCGGTTTTGCTAGAAAAGCAGCGGGAGATCCAGCGGGCGAGGAACGAACGATTGATTGGCCAAGCGTTTGAGGTGATGGTGGAAGGGAAGTCGAAGAAAGAGCACCAATGGTCGGGTCATACGTCATCGAACAAAGTGATGAATTTCACTTCCCGTGAGCAAGAAAGTCTGGGAGACTACGTGCACGCAAGGGTAACAGCGGCGACACCGAACAGTCTTGTAGGGGAGAAGGTGGAGAGCCAGGCCTAGAATTAGGATTAGCCACAGAGGCACAGAGGGCACGGAGAGAAAAGGTTGGAGGAGAAGCAAGACGCGGTGGCAGAGGTCCTTCGTCGCAAAGGGCGCTCCTCACGATGAAAGCGATTCTTAGAGGATAGCAGCGATCAGAGATCAGATACCGGATGTCAGCGGGCGGCAGAGGGCGCGGAGAATTTGGCAGTTGTGGCAGCAGTCGGCGGTTGGTAAGGAGGGCGCGATGGAAGTGGAAATGAAGATCCGCGGCCTGATGATGGACCCGGTTACACAAATGCCGATTGTTGTGCTGAAGGATGTGCAGGGGCAGGCGATCCTGCCGATCTGGGTGGGGGCTTACGAGGCGAACGCGATTGCGCTAGAGATTGAAAAGGTGCAGACGCCGCGGCCAATGACACATGATCTGCTGAAGAATGTGCTGCAGGGGCTGGAAGTGTCCGTGCAGAAGATTGTGGTGAACGATCTGCGGGACGACACGTTTTATGCGCTGATTTGGGTGGAGCGCGACGGGGAGTTGATGAGCATCGATTCGAGGCCGAGCGATGCGCTGGCGCTGGCTCTGCGGATGGATTGCCCGATTTATGTGGATGAGGTTGTACTGAAGAATTCGAAGGTGAGTTCGGCGCTGGCGGAGAGGACGACGAACGAACAGCTGCGGAATTATCTGGAAGGGCTGAGCGACGAGGATTTGGGAAGATACAAGATGTAAGTTGGAAGTCAGAAGTGTGAAGCGGATTTGGACGGCGCGACGAGAGTTGCGCCGTTTTTGTTTGGAGAGCGTTCACCACAAAGGACACGGAGAAAAAGTGGCGAGTGGAGAGAGAAAAAACGCTAACGCAGAGACGCCGAGAGCGCGGAGGAGACGCAGAGAAGCAGAAGAGAAGGAAGAGGTAAGGAAAGAAGAGAAGAAAAATAAATAAAGAGGGCCGGGCGTCAGGCGGCGGAGCTCGAGTGGAGTTGGGTGAGGCGGAGTTTGCCGCCGAGCCAGGCTTGGGGGAGCGCCAGGACAATGAGCGCGACGGGATACCAATGAGGGCCAAGGCCACGGTTCCAGGTTGCTGCGGCGCCGAGAATACTGAGGGCGAGACCGATGAAGCCTCCTACGAGGGCGTGTTGCATGGGCTTGTATGGGGCGAGGCGAGCGGTGAGATAGCTACCGATAACGCCGAAGACGAAGCGATAGAAAGTGGCCAGCAAGAGTGGACCACTGGGCGTGTACTGGCCCAGCGGCGGAAACACACCGAGGGAATGAAGGACGACGTCGGTGGCAATAGAAAGAACGACGACAAACACAAAGCCGGCGAACAGAGCGAGAACGCTCCGGCCGATGCGGCGCGGCGCGATAGTTGGCGTGACGGATGTGGCGCTCATGGGTTGACTCCGGCAGGGGGCAGGGAGAGAAGCAAAGCGGCGAGGCGGTCGTAGCTCATGGAGAGGCCCGTATCCATTCCGGACTTGAGAGCGATGTCGCGTGCTTCGCGGGATTGGTAGAGGATGGTGATGGTGAGAGTAGTTTTGCCGTCGTGCTCGACGAGTTGGTAGGTGACGATGGCTTCGCCGGGATACCAGGCCTGATCGAACTTCTCCGTGCCCACGAGCCGTTCCGGAGGGACAATTTCGCGGTTGACGCCGCTGACGCCCATCTCCGTGCCGTCGGGCCCACGCCACAAGAAACGATACGAGCCGCCGACGCGCGGGTCGACTTCACAGACGGGCATGGTCCAGCCCGGAGGGCCGAGCAGCCACTGCTTGAGGAGTTCGGGCCTGGTGAGCGCTTCGAAGACCAGGTGGCGCGACGCGTTGAATACACGGGTCATCGAGATTTCGCGGTCGGAGGGCGTATAGACCTGAAGCGCCCCGGCGATCCGGATGGGGGCGAGCTTAGCGCTGTTTGCGTCCATGTTTTTTCTCCTTGGATTTCATGGTTTCGAGCAGGGAATCAAGGCGTTGGAAGTTTGCTTCCCAGATTCGGCGATAGCGTTCGATCCAGGCGTCGAGTTCCTGGAGCGGCGAGGGGCGCAAGGCGTAGATGCGGCGCTGGGCGTCGACGCGGGAGTCGACGAGGCCCGCGTCGGTGAGGACGCGGAGATGCTTGGAGACCTGAGGCTGGTTGAGGCGAAGCTCGTCGACAAGGTCGCCGACGGGACGCGGGCCGCTGAGGAGGAGTTCGACGATGTGGAAGCGGTTGGGTTCGGCGAGGGCTTTGAAGGTTTCGAGCATGGCGTGATGTAATATGCGCCATGAGGTATATACGTGGCAAGGAATATTTGTAGTGGCGAGTGATGAGTGGCGAGTGGCGAGAGAAGAAGAATTGGCCACGGAGACACGGAGGGCACAGAGAGAGGAAGTGCAAGAGTTTGAGAGTGCAAGAGTACGAGGAGGAAGAGGCTGGTCGGGAGATCGGCATGCTTGGGAAAACCAAGAAGAAGCACCGGTCTGAAGACCGGCCACTACAAGAGTCCAAGACCAAAAAAGCGAAGGTGGGGTACCGGCGAGGAGTGTTGGGAAAGAGAGATCCCTCGCTGCGCGGACTCCGCTCGGGATGACGGATTCTGGTTTGGGAGACAAGACGCGAGTATGGGAATTTGGTCGCGGAGGCATGGAGAGAAGAGAAGAAGTGTAAGAGTTTAAAAGTAAAAGAGTGAAAGAGTGTGAGACATGCGGGCGGAGGGCGAGGTTACGGGAGAAGGAGATGGCGGGAGCGGCGGCGCCAGAAGGCGAGGAGGAGGATGCCGATCAGGATGAGGGAAAGGCTGAGGCCGACCCAGAGGCCGAGAGCTCCCCAGTGCCGGCGGAAACAGAGATACGTGCCGAAAGGGAGGCCCAGGAGCCAGTAGGCGGAGAAGTGGCAGAGCATAGGAGTGCGGGTGTCGCCGGTGCCGCGAAGGGAGCCGGTGGCGACAGTCTGGATGCCATCGAAGAGCTGGAAGGCGGCGCCTGCGGCGAGGAGAGTGATGGCGGCGTGGATGACGGTTTCGTCGGCGGTATAGAAACGGGCGATGTAGCGCGGGAAGACGAGAAGGACGATGCTCATGCTGGCCATGAAGGAGGCGCCAAGGAGGATCGAGGTGTTGCCTGCATTGCGCGCAGCGACGGGATCGCGCCGGCCGAGGGCCTGGCCGACGCGAACGGCCGCAGCGGAAGCGAGGCCGAGGGGAACCATGTAGGTGAAGGCGACGGTGTTCAGGGCGATCTGATGTCCGGCCTGGGCCACGGCACCGAGTCGCGCAATCAGGGAAGCTACGAGGGCGAAGACGCTGACCTCGGCGGTTTGCTGAAGGGCGGCGGGAAAGCCGAGGGCGATGAGCTGGCGGATGCGATTCAGGTTGGGTTGGACAGGAGTCTTGAGTAGTTCGGTTTTGTGGCGCGCGTCGTACCACAAGAGATAAACGACGAGGATCAGCGCGAGGTAACCGCGGGAGATGCAGGTGGCAATGCCGGAGCCGGTGACGCCATAGGCGGGAACGCCAAATTTGCCGAAGATCAAAAGGTAATTGCCGAAGAAGTTGACCAGGTTCGCGGTGATGAGGGCGAAGGCGATGGGGCGGACCATGTTCATGCCCTGGAGTGTGCGGCGGACGGCAAAGTAGAGGAGCAGCGGCAGGAGGCCGGCGGAGAGGGTTCTCATGTAGGGAGCGGCGAGGACGGCGACGGGGTGGGTTACACCGAAGCGCTCGAAATAGTTGGGAATGATCCAGACGGGAATGGCGAGAAACGGGGCGATGGCGAAGCTGAGGTAGATGCCGTTGATCAGGGAGGTGTGGCAGTCTTCGCGGCGGCCTGCGCCAAAGGCTTGGGAGACGAGCGTGTCCAAGCCGATGAGAAGCCCTTCGCCGAAGAAGGCAAAGACGATGAAGATGCTGGAGCTGATGCTTACTGCTCCGATAGCTTCAGCACTGTAGGGGAGGCGGCCGACCATCATGGTGTCGACGATGACCATGCTCATCCAGCCGATTTCCGCGAGGATAAGGGGCAAGGCGAGGCGAAGCGTGGGACGAAGTTCGGAACGGAAGATGGGGAGGAAGGACATGGGGATTGTCAGTTCTCAGTTTTCAGTTATAAGTCTTAAGTAAGGCAAGGAGAATAAGATACATCAGGAGGGGCAAAATCGGTGATGGTTGGCGCGGAAAGATATCGGATAACAGAGATCAGAGCGCAGGGCGCAATCCGGGGGATTTCTCAGGAGAAGTGTCGCGCCTACGGCGCTTGGTGTTGTTGTCGGTACCCAGCCCTGACGGGCTGGGCTAAGGTCTGTCGTGCCTACGGCACTTGTGGATAGCAGATAACCGCTTTCGGATGGCGGACTACGGAGCTGGGCCTTCCCGGTGACTGATAAGGGGGCAGGGCGGGTAAGTCCCGTTGACGGAGGGGGATTGCGGTTCTAACGTGAAGATAGTGGGGACCGCGCAACGCTTTGGCGGGAGGGGTAGACGTGATTGCTTCTAGTGAAATGAATTACGCCTTGAGGATGCTGCAATATATGCGTGCCGGAGCACGGGTGAATTCGCGGGTGAAAGTGGAAGTAGAGTGGTCGGAGAGCGGGTTGACGCATCGTGTGGAGGGGTACACGGTCGATATCAGCCCGAAAGGGTGCCTGGCGATTGTGCCGCAAGGATTCGCGGTGGGACAGAAGCTGCGGCTGAGGAACGGGAGCAACCAGAAGGAGTCCGAAGCGATCCTGATCTGGAGAGGTCATGAGGGGCGGGCGGGGTGGGAGTTGGGGATAGAGTTGGTGCATCCACCGGAGGAGTTTTGGGGAGTGGTGTTTTAGTTGCGAGAGATGAGAAGAAAGAAAAAGGCTTAACACAGAGGACGCAGAGCGAAGAGCACAGAGAGCACGGAGAAGACCCGCCTGGCAGAGTTCAAAGTTGACAGTTTACGGTTGAACGTTTCAGAGAAGAGAGATCCCTCGCTGCGCGGACTCCGCTCGGGATGACGGATTCGGCTTTGAGGGGGGTAGGTTATCGAGCGCAGGTGCTCCGTTCTGGAACAGTATACGGGGCGAGCTTGGAAGGGAAGTTTTCCACTGGCGGATTTGAAAAATACTTGCGTGGGCGTGGCTAAGGACCATAGAGTAGCCTTATGCCATTGGGCCTGTCTGCCGGCATACACACCAAAAGAAGGGAAGTAGTGTCCTTGCCTCAAGCGGCGTGGCTTGCCGAAGCAGGCTTTGCTGCTGGCGTGCAGCGTGGAGGCGTCAGGTAGATGACGGCAATCATCACGGTTGCGAATCAAAAAGGTGGCGTGGGAAAGACGACAACGGCCATCAACCTGGCAGCGGGACTGGCGACAAAAGGACGGCGGACTCTTCTGATCGACCTGGATCCCCAGGCGAATTCCACCATCGCGTTTTTCGACATGGGCGACGTGAAGGAATCGATGTTCGAGGTTCTGGGGGATGCGCGCACGCCCATTGCGAACATCATCAAGCCGAGCAAGGACCCGATGCTGAGCGTGGGTCCGGGGCGGCTTTCGCTGGCGAAACTGGAAACGGTGTTGAGCGGACAGTTCGACGCGCCGTACCGGCTGAAGGACGCGCTGGCGCCGGTGCTGAAGGATTACGACTACGTGGTTGTGGATACGCCACCGTCGCTGGGGATTCTGACGGTGAACGCGCTCGTGTCCGCCACACATTTGCTGGTGCCCATTCAGGCGGCGTATTTTGCGATTGAAGGCACGGATGATCTTCTCGAGACCTACGAGCGCATCCGCGCACGGCCCAACCCGCAATTGCGGATGCTGGGTGTGGTGATCACGCTGTTCGACAAGCGCACGAACATCTCCCGCGACACGCACGGCCAGATTCGGGCCGTCTTCGGCGAAGTGCTGTTCAAGACCAAGATCAGCAAGAACGTGCGCCTGGAAGAGAGCCCGGCATACAAGGAAACGATCTTCTCCTTCGCTCCCAAATCTCCGGGAGCGATCGAATACAAGAAACTGGCAGCGGAGGTGGTCCAACGTGTCGAAGAGAATGGGGTTGCCCGTCACGCTGAAGATGCGGCATGACGCGCACTACGTAGAATCCTTAACCAGTTACAGCGGCGCGGCGGTGGGACGCATGATCCCGGTGGACCAGATTCGTCCGAACCCCGATCAGCCGCGAAAGGCGCTTGGCGATCTGCGCGAGCTGACCGAATCGATTCGCGTGAAAGGCGTGCTGGAGCCGCTGCTAGTGCGGTTTGTTCCGCGCGAGGACTGCTACTACATCATCTCCGGCGAGCGACGCTACCACGCGGCGCGGGCGGCGGGACTGCGGGAAGTGCCTTCCATCGAAAAGATGGCGGACGACGCGGAGACGCTAGAGATTGCGCTGATCGAGAACATTCAGCGCAAGGATCTGACGCCTTTCGAGGAGGCCGACGGGCTCTACCGGCTGGCCGAGCAGTTTGATTACACGCATGACGACGTGGCGAAGAAGATCGGGCGGGCGCGGAGTTCGGTGAGCGAAACGCTGATTCTGCGGAATATTCCGGATGGGCTCCGGAAGAAATGCACTGAGAGCGGGCTGATGTCGAAGTCGCTGCTGCTGCAAATAGCCAAGCAGCCGACGGAAAAGAAGATGCTGGAGATGTTTGCGCGCATCCTGCAGGGCGGATTGACGCGGGATGAGGCTCGCAAGGAACGCGCGGAGGAGAAGACCGGGCCGCAGCGTCCGCAGCCGTTTATTTTTCACTATGAGCCGGAGAATGAGGCGTTCAAGTTCCGGCTGCAGTTCAAGAAGAGCAGCGTCTCTCGCGATGAGCTGATTCGGACGCTGCGGGAGATTCTGGCGCAGTTGGAAGGCAGCGAGGCCGCGGATTCGACGGCGGCGTGAAGGAAGAAGGCAGTCAGCAGTCAGAAGTCGGTTTTGAGTTCTTAGCTTTGATCGTAAGTTTCAAGTGAAACGTACCTTGTGTGTACTCGAAGTCCAAGAATCTTCCTCTAGAAACTGAGCCGTTCGGTACCCAAAGACAGGCCTGAGACCAAAGGCCGAACAGCTTGCGGGGAAAGCCGGAAGGGAAGTCTTCAGGGGCTGAAAGCCCCCACCTCCTAAGGAGCAGCGTCTCTCCGCAAGCTGTGAAAGCCTAGCCTGTGCTACGGAGGTTGGGTGCGAAAAGTGGAGGCGCTGGCCATCCCGTATAATTGAAAAATGGAATTTACTCCAGTGCAGGCGGATGTACTGAAGAGGCTGTTTGCGGCGGGGTTTCGGCCCATTGCGATTCCGCCGGATGAGAGCGCGTTGTGTATTCATCGCGGGGAGTGCGCGGCGTTTCTCGCACCGGTGGAGAATGGCGGGTTGCGGCTGCTCGCCCCCGTAACGGTGATGGTTGATGGGAATTTGGGGGTGCGGCTGAAGAAACCGTCTGGAGACGTGTTTGTGTGGAAGAAAACGGAAGTGCCGGCGACGGAAGCGAGGCTGCAAGAGTTGGAGAGTTTCCGAACGGAGATGATGGAGATTCTAGAGGGGAGAGGAAGAGAAGAGTTCACCACAGAGGGCACAGAGTAAAGAAGAGAAGAAGTGCAAGAGTCTAAGAGTGAAGGATTGGAAGGGAGAAGAGAAAACCGGCCTGGAGATCCGGTTCGGAGTGGACAGTTGAGAATTTCGGAGAAGAGTTCGCAGGCTGAACAGCTTGCGGAAAAAGCCGGAAGGGAGTCTTCAGGGGCTGAAGCCCGATTCATTGAAAACGACTTGCATGGGGGCTGAAGCCCCCACCTCCCAAGGAGCAGCGTTTTTCCCGCAAGCTGTGAAGCCTATGCTACTCAGGGCTGATCTGAAGTTTGGTTACTACACAAGGCGAAACAAAGGGATTGACGAGACGCAAGGTAGAAAGAAGTTTTGGGGTGGTTGGTAACCTTCGTGGTGGTTGGGAAATCGAACAAGTATGACTACTTATGACTTGATTTGTGTGGGCGCGGGGCCGACAGGACTGGCTTGCGCTATGGAAGCGAAACGAGCGGGGTTGCGAGCGCTGGTCATCGACAAGGGCTGCCTGTGCAATTCCATCTACCACTACCCGGTGAACATGGTGTTTTTCACGACGCCGGAACTACTGGAGATCGGCGACCTGCCGATGGTTTGTGGCGGCGAAAAACCGACGCGGACGGAGGCGCTGAAGTATTACCGCAAGGGCACCGAACATTACGCGCTGGAGCTCAAGCTGTTTGAGAAGGTGACGCGAGTGGACGGCCATGCGGGCGCATTCACTGTGGTGACGGAAACGGACCGGGGAAACGAGCAACGGTACCACGCGAAGAACATCGTGGTGGCGACGGGCTACTACGATTTGCCGAACGAGATGGGCGTGCCGGGAGAGCATCAGCCGAACGTAAGCCACTACTACACCGAGCCGCACGAGTTCTGGGATCAGGACGTGGTGGTGATTGGCGGGAAGAACTCGGCGGTGGAGTCGGCACTGGATTTGTGGCGGAACGGCGCGAGGGTGACGCTGCTGGTGCGCGGGAAGCAACTGGGTGAGTCCATCAAGTATTGGGTGAAACCGGATATCGAGAACCGGATAAAGGCAGGGCAGATTCAGGCGGTATTCCACGCGAAGATCAAAGAGATTGTGCGCGACGGCGTGATGGTGGAAAACGGCGGCGGGGAGCGGCTGATTCCCGGGAAGCAGGTGTTTGCGCTAACGGGGTACCATCCGGATTATGAGTTCATCGAAAGCCTGGGTGTGCATCTGGATCCGGACAGCCGGCGGCCGAAGCTGAATCCCGAAACGCTGGAAAGCAATGTGAAAGGGATTTATCTGGCGGGGGTGGTGGTTGCGGGAAAGAATACGAATGAGATCTTCATAGAGAATGGACGATTTCATGGGAAGCAGATTGTGGAGGCGTTGAAATAGGGGAAGAGGGTTGGAAGTCGGTAGTTGGGAGTTGGAAGTCGAGGAATTTGGAAAAGAGAGATTTCTCGCTTCGCAGACTCCGCTCGGAATGACGGTTTTGGGTGGGCGACGATAGCGGTGGAGGCCTCCAGGAGCAGAGAACCCAAGACCCACTTTCAAAACCCTTCGCAGAGAGCGCTCAGGGCGAGCACGAAAGTGGGACACGCGCGTGCTCCTGTCTTCTGATTACTGAGGACAAGTTCTACAGAGTGCGGATTTCCGGCCGGCTCTCAGCCATGGTACCTACCGGCGGCTGGCCTTTTGTGTTCTCCAGCATCTGCTCTTTGCGGTAGACCAGCGAGTTGATGTCATAGGTGGCGAGTTCGAATCCGTGGCCGTGCGTAATCGCGTCCGTAGGACACGCTTCCACGCAATAACCGCAGAAGATGCAACGCGAATAATCGATGTTGTAAACCTTCGCGTAGCGCTCTCCCGCGGAAATGCGCTTGTCCGCGGTATTCTCCGCCGCCTCAATATAGATGCAATTCGAGGGGCACGCCGCCGCGCACAAAAAACATCCCACGCATTTCTCCAGGCCGGTCTCGTCGCGATGCAGAACGTGAATGCCACGATACCGCGGCTGGAAATTCACCGGCGCAGCAGGGTAATTTTCCGTCACCGTCTTCTCAAACATCGATTTAAACGTGACGCCGAAACCCTTCGCCAGCGAAACCGCTGTCTGCCCGACCTCTTTGATCAGTGATCCCATAAGGCACTCAGTCTAACAAACACCCCCACACCCCGCAAACCGGGCTGTATGAGCACATCCTTAGCGTTCGTGTTGCGACCTATAACCCATATACAGATAGCGAGACGTAAGTCATGTGGGGGCGCGATGCGAGAGCGGGTTGGAAGCGGCGAAGGAAGGGGGCTTCGAGCACACCAAGACGACGTCGCGGAAGCAACGCAACAGGCGAGGGTGACGCCGCGACCGAAGCCAGAAGCGCAAGGCACACCTCCGAGAACACCGGCGGTGCGCGGCGTTCGAGAGAAAAACCGGCCTAAAAGCAACAGTCAAGCAGCAATCGCAGAGCAAATCTCAGGCGCGATTCCGCGGAGTACGGGGCAGAGGGACGCGATCGGCCAAAAAGTTATCGGACGCACTTTGCCCGTTGGACCCCTCGGGCGCGGTTGCAAATGCGTTGTCCGAGGCGAGGACGGTACGCTCGCGCTGCTCGATGAGCCAGCGCGCGAGGAGGGCCGCGGTGTTCTCCTCCATCCATGCGTCAAGGAGCTCGGTGATTTCCTTTCGCAAATTGGAAGCATGGGCAAGCCGGGAAAGCTCGTAGCACTGCAGGGTGTTGCGCGAGGCCGAGAGAAGGAACTCCCAGGGAGCCTGGGTCCGGGACTTAGACACAGCATCCTCCAAGGATACATGGGGCTGAGATATCAAGGGGACATTAGCACTCTAGTAATACTAAGAGCTAGTAATGGCGGGGTAAACAGTCTGTGGAAAACTGTGGAAAAGCAGGAAAAGTCCGTGGGCGTGTGCAGCGGGTGCGCGGGGGATTACGAGGATCCGGACTGGACGGCCTGGGAAGGGGAAGAAGAGGGAGAGGAGCAAGGGGAGCATGAGTGAGGAACGGAGGCGGCAGCAAAGAAGAGATGGCGGGGAGCGGATGCCCTCGCAGTTGGACGTGGTGCGGCAGGTGATGCTGCTGGCGGCGCAGTACGACTCGTGGATGACGCTGGAGGAGTTGGCGCGGAAAACGCAGTTCCCAGAGTCGAGCATTTCGGCGCAGTTGCGTCACCTGCGCAAGGAAGAGCACGGCGGGTTCGAGGTGGAGAAGCGGAGAAGGATGAGCGACGAGGCGTTGCGGACGAATACGCGGGAGCGAGTGTGGGAGTACCAGGTGAAGGGGTGAGGCGGAGCGCAGGGCAGCGAAGCGCTGCGGCTGCGGCGGTCGTAGAAGAGGACTCAGCGGCACTTGGAGCTAAGGCTTTGATTGGATTTGTGAGGTGAGAGGTCGTCGCGGCAAAGAGCGGAGGAGAGCATGGGTATGAAGGCGGAGTTGGCGTTTGACGTGTGCTGGGAGGTGTATCGCGGGGCGCGAGAGGTGCTGGAGACGAAGCGCGGTGTCGGGGCGATGGATTGGCACCAGGGGTCGAAGTATTTGTGGCGTCCGGACCTGCGGCCGAAACTGAAGGATTGGGTGGCGGACTTCGCTCTGGCAGGGCAGGCGGCGTTAGGGGAACCGGAGCGGGCATCGCGGATGGTGATGTTCCGCTTGTATTACCTGGGGCTGGCGGAGTATGCGCGCGCGCGGCATTTTCTGGGGTTGAGCGAGAGGAGCTGGGTGAATTGGTCGGAGGAGATTCGGCGGAGGTGCGGGGAGGAGTTGTTGCGGCGTGGGATGTTTCCGCCGAGGAGATACTTTCGCGGGGAGGAGTAGAGAGTTCACCAAAGAAGGCACAGAGAGTCGGAGTCAGAAGAGAAGGAGGGGGTCGGAGACACGGAGGAGTTTGCCGGCTTGAGTGGAGGCGACGCGGGTGTTGGTGGAGAGCCGGTAGAAATGGTCGAAGCGGGCGCGGGGCGACCATTCAGGGAGCGTGGCTTCGCGCTGCTGGGTGAAGCGCTTCTGGAATCCTTCGATGACGACACCTGTGCAGGGATCGCGCGGAGGAACCGGGCAGCGCGCACAAGGATTGCTGCCCTCAAAAGCCACTTCGCCAATCGTGAAACGCACGGCACTGCGCTCTTCTTCACCGAAAAGGCGGTCTTCCCAGAATGCGGGGACGCCTTCGAGTTCCAGCGAGGCCCGGAAGCGCCAGCGGACATTTTCCGTAGAGAGGCCAGGGAACCAGCCGGCGACGGCTTCGAGGGAGGCGGTAGAGACGATGGTGGGGCCGTTGGCAATGGTGTCGTCCGGGAAACCGCCCTCGGAATAGCGCACGATGATCTGCTGCTCGAAGAAGACGCTGAACCATTCGGCGGCTTCGTCGTGTTCGCCGGGGAAGGCGAAGGTCATGGGAGGGATGCGCCGGCGGTCGGTGGGGACAGTGAGAGTGACGGAAGCCAGATCGGGTGAGTAGTTGGCGCGGATGTGGTGGATGAGCGGCGTGCGCTTCCCGTTGACCCATTTGCCGTCGACGGAATAGAGGGCCCAGGCGCGATCGAGGGCGAGTCCGCCGGAGGGGGAGATGCGGGCTTCGCGAACCTCGATGGGATCGAGCGACTTGATGGGGTGAAGGCGGATGTTGGTGAGCCTGGGGGTCAAATTCGGCACAACGAGAGTTTAGCAGAAGGCGGGGGTTTTGGCGGTGGCGGGCCGGAGGAAGTAATCGGTAATCGGATATCAGATACAGAACTTCGCGGACTCTGTTTGGAATAACGTGTTAGGACATTTTCCGCAACCTGAGAGACCATTTCCAGGCAAACAGGTAGGAGAGCTGACGAGCGCGGAGCGCTGCGACACCGAATGGAGTTTTGTTGGTTGCGCTTAGGAAGTGGCCGAAAGCGCGCGCGCTTGTGGAACAAAGCTGCGAGAGGCTGTGCCACTTTGGGGCGGGACGTGAGCCTCCGCTGCGCTGCGCAGCAGGGAAGAGTGAAGTCTGGCGACGGAGCCTCCCGCATAAAACGCGATGGAGATTTGGTCGGGAGAGACCGAATCGGGAAACTCGGTGATCGCCAGGACGTCGTAGTTGTCTTCGGTGAAAAATGCATCGACCAAGGTGCCGCCGAGGGCCTCAATGGGACCGCGGATGGCGCCGAGCGGATCGACGGGGTCATGCAGCAGGGAGTGTCTTGCGGAACTGGTGAAACTGATCTGGTGCGAGAATCGGGACATGGGGATGCTTTCTGGGAGAAGGGCGGGTTTCGCCAGTCTGAACGTGGTGTGTGTGGGTGTCAAGGCAAAAGTCGATGGAAGAAAAAGAAAGAATTCAGAAATTTCTAAGAGGAACGAAGATTTCCATTGACAGTACTTAACGATGTGATATACTTACTCCCGTAGAAGAGTGTATCCGAGCCCCGGCAGGTTGCCGGGGCTTTTTGTTTGTGGGCCAAAGGAAGTCGCGGTCGGTTATTGGCGATCAGCGACCGGCGATCAATCATCAGTAATCGGTGATCGAGGAGCCGGCATAACCCTTCGCAAAGGCTCAGGGCAAGAAGCCAGCGCTACATGGAAGTAGGAAGAGAGAAACCCAAGAGCCCACATGCAAAGGCGGCATGTGGGGCGCCCAAGAGAAACCCAAGACCCACCTTCAGAAGGTGAAGGTGGGGGAGTCGGGCACGGAGCAGAGAAGAAAGAGTAAAACCCGCACCCTTAACGAGCAAAGGGTGCGGCACCCGGCCGCTGCGGGGCGTTTGGCAATCACGAATGAAAAAGTGTGAGGCATTTTATCCGATCGCGGGGACGCGAACGGCTTGGATTCCGTGCGTTCGGAGGGCTGAGAAGGGGTCTAAGTTCTGCCAGAGGCATGGCAAGGCGATCGTGGGGGCGTTGTTGGGGGCGTTGGCGCATGGGCCGGCGGCAGACGG
>Ga0187779_10000249_pt1 | contig 38148 bp, 28 predicted proteins | sample 1015_Q2_SP10_10__FD_132435 | JGI IMG/M metagenome (GOLD analysis project Ga0187779, IMG submission 132435) | Tropical peat soil microbial communities from peatlands in Department of Meta, Colombia - 1015_Q2_SP10_10_MG | ecosystem: Environmental > Terrestrial > Soil > Wetlands > Peat | place... | reverse complement strand
GAGCGCGAGCAGCGGCGTGGTGTCGGCGACGAGGTCGTAGGCGGCGGCGAGGGAATCGAGCCGCGCCCGCTCCTCGGGCTGCTGGGCGGCCAGGCGCACCGGCCCCGCGGTGGCGGCGAGCACGGCCGCGAGCCACAGCACCGGCGGCCGCGGAGCCCTCATGCCTGTCCTACCCCGTGCGGCCGCGGCGGTTCGGCGCGCGACCGTCACGGCGCCGGCTCCGCCAGGGCCCGGAAGTACGCCGCCAGGCCCAGCGCGATGCCGCGCGCGTACGCCTCCTGGAACGCCGGCGTGCGCAGCGCGTTCTCCTGCGCGGGCACCATCAGGAACGCGCCCTCGGTCAGGATCGCCGGCATCCAGCTCGTGCGCACCAGGGCGAAGTTGCCGCGCGCGGCCCCCAGGTTGGGCAGCCCCAGCTCGCCCACCAGCGCGGCCTGGGTCAGGAAGGCGAGGCGCGCCGCGCGGGGAAAGAAGTAGTAGGTGCTGGTGCCGGAGTTCACGAACGGGTTCACGCCGTCGGGGAACGCGTTGTTGTGCACGGACACCAGCGCCTCGGCGCCCGCGCGCTCGGCGACGGCCGTGCGCTCGTACAGGTCGAGCGCCGTGTCCGCGGTGCGCGTCATCACCACCTGCGCCCCCTCGCGCACGAGCAGGTCCCGCAGCGCGAGGGCCACGGCCAGGTTCGCGTCCGCCTCGCGCAGACCCGTGGGCCCCGTCGCGCCCTGCGGCGGGTGCCCGGCGTCCACCGCGATCGTCCGCCCGGCCAGGGGCCGCCCGCGGTCCACGGGGGGCGGCCGCCGGATCTCGAGCACCAGGTCCGCGCCCTCCCACCGGGTCCGCCATCCGAACACCGGCGCGGCGAGCTCGAAGGTGACGGTGCACTCGTCGCTCGAAGGCTGGGCCCAGGTCACGCGGCGCACCAGCGAGTCGGTGCCGCCGTACTGCACGAAGTCCAGGTCCGACTGCGCCCCGTAGAGCCGCACCCGGATCGCCCGGTCGTCCTCGTCCACCCGGAACGGCACCCGGGCGTCGAGGTTGAAGCGCGCCTCGACCAGCGCGGCCGCGGGCGTCAGCCGCACCAGGCGCACGGCGGTCTGCGGCGGCGGCGTGCCGGCGGGGAGCAGCGACGCGACGTCGGCCAGGCTCACCCAGGCGACCGACTCCTGCGACAGGCGCACGCGGAGCTGGTCGCCGATCCTCCCGTCGACCGCCGCCGGCGTGCCCTCGGCGAAGAACCAGTTGTAGGTGCCGTGCGGCAGGGGCGAGCCCACCACCGCGCCTCGCGACCGTCCGGTGCGCGCCGTGTCGTCGTCGAGGACCACGACGGCCGGCGCGCCGGGGCTCACCAGCGCCAGGCGGAGCGGGAGCGGCGCGGCGACCGAGTCCGCGCCGAGCGCGGCGACGACCACCGCCGCGGCCGCGGCGCCCGCCGTGTCGACGGCAGCGGCCGGGCTGGTGAGCGGCGGGAGCGCGGCGCCGAGGGCCACGGCCGGCACGGTGCCGGCGTAGCGCACGGTGGTCAGCGCCGCCAGGCGGTCCGGCCGCCGCTCGAACGGCCCGTAGCCCGACGCCACCGCGGAGTCCGGCGCCAGCGGGAAGATCCGGCCGTCCGGCAGCCGCACGGCGACCGAGGCGCCGGGCGCCGCGCGCGCCTCGACGCGAACCGGCTCGTCGGGTGCGGCCCACATCTCCCCACGCGGCCGGAGGGCGGTGGTGTCGAGCCACAGCGCCTGCGCGGGCGGGACGAACCGCGGCGGGAGCCGGACCCGCCAGTCGAGGGTCGCGCGCCGCTCGCCCACCGTCGCGACGAGGTGGAAGGTGGCCGCCGTGTCGTCGGGCAGGGGCAGCCAGGCCAGGAACGCGCCGTCCGGCGCCACGTCCACCGCCACGCCGTCGATGGTGAGCGCCGCCCGGCCGGTGCCGGTCGAGCCGAACAGGAACGAGCTGTCGCGGGCGGCGACCTGGGCGTCCGCCGGCGGGTACACCACCGAGAGGGCCAGCGGCCCGTCCACCGGCGCGATCGGCGGGAGGTCCGGGGGATGCGCGGAGGGGACGAGTTGCGCCGATGCCACGGTGGCGGTCCGGGTCGCGGCGAGCAGGCAGGCGAGAAGCAGCGGGGAACGGAACGGGCGCATCGTCCGCCCAACGTACACCAACTCTCGGCGCAAAATCAATTTAGCTCAGTTGACCAGCCCCCGAATCGGCCCATATATTGGCGCTCGCTTCTCCCGGAATCCTCGCCCCGGAGGCGGTCCGAAACGTGATCACCTGCGCGCACTGTGGCCGGAGCAACGATCCGGACTCGCGCTACTGCATGGATTGCGGCAAGCCGCTGTCCGCCTCGGCGATCGCCATGCCGGCCCCGGCGGCGGCCGGGGCGACGCCCGCGACCCGGGTGTACGCCCAGGCGGCCGCGGGCGGCCCCAAGGGCGGCGCCAGCGGCCCGGTGTGCTCGTCGTGCGGCCACCCGGTCGACGGCTCGATGGCCTTCTGCGCCGCCTGCGGGGCCAAGCTGGCGCCGGAGGCCCCGCCGGCCGCCGCGGACGTCCACTGCCCCAACTGCGGCGCCGCGATCGCCAGCGCGGACTACAAGTTCTGCCCGATCTGCGCGACGCCGCTGGGCGCGGGCCCCCGGGCCTCGGGGCCGCACGAGCCGACCAAGGTGTTCTCGGCCCAGCGCGCCTCGCGGCCGCCGGTCGAGCTGGTGCTGACGGGAGAGGACGGCGCCAAGGGCACGCGCTATCCGCTGGTGGGCGAAGAGACCACCATGGGCCGGAGCGGCGCGGACGTCGCCTTCGCGGACGACGTCTACCTCTCGCCGATGCACGCGCTGTTCATCTGGAAGGAGGGGCAGCTCCGGGTGCGGGACCTCGGCTCGCGCAACGGCACCTGGATCTTCCTCGAGGGGCCGCACAAGCTGATCGACGGCGACCTCATCCTCATCGGGTCGCAGCTGCTGCGGTTCCGGCGGCTCGGCTACCCGGGCCCGTACGCGCCGGACGCCGACGCCACGCGCCGGATGGGCTCGCTGATCCCGAGCGCGGACATCGCGAGCCTGTCGCAGCTGCGCGTGGACGGCAGCGTGCGCGACGTGTTCCACCTCTCGCCGGGGCGCGACGTGAAGCTGGGGCGCGACGCGGGCGACTGGACCTTCCCGTACGATCCCTCGATGAGCTCCACGCACGCCCAGATCCGCTCGGAGGACGCCGACTTCGTGCTGGCCGACGCGGGCAGCCGCAATGGCGTCGCGGTGGCGGCGCGCGGCGACGTGGCGCTCAAGAAGAGCTCGCGGATCCTGGTCGGCGACAAGCTGCTCGTCGTGGAGATGCCGTGAAGACCTGCCCGCAGTGCGGCAAGGAGTATCCCGACACCGTCAAGTTCTGCCCGCTCGACGGCACGACGCTGCGCGCCAAGAGCCCGACGGCCGACCTGGTGGGCCAGGTGGTCGCCGACCGGTACGCGATCGTCAAGAAGCTCGGCGAGGGCGGGATGGGCGCGGTGTACCTCGGCGAGCACGTGAAGATGGGCCGCAAGAGCGCCATCAAGGTGATGAACCCGTCGATGGCGGCCGACGCCGACGCGATCAGCCGCTTCAACCGCGAGGCGTCCAACGCGAGCCGCATCTCGCACCCGAACGTCTGCCAGATCTATGACTTCGGCGAGACGCCCGACGGCATCATCTACCTGGCGATGGAGTACATCGAGGGCGCGGCGCTGACCGACATCATCGAGCGGGAGGGCGCCCTGCCCCCCCCGCGCGCGGTCCGCATCCTCCGCCAGTCCGCCGACGCGCTGGCGGCCGCGCACGACCTGGGGATCGTGCACCGCGACCTCAAGCCCGACAACATCATGATCGTCCAGGCGCGCGACGGCGCCGACGTGGTGAAGGTGGTGGACTTCGGCATCGCCAAGGCCGTGGCGGGCGACGAGGCCGGCCAGAAGGTGACCAAAACCGGGCTGGTCGTCGGCACGCCCGAGTACATGAGCCCCGAGCAGCTCTCCGGCGACAAGCTCGACGGGCGCAGCGACATCTACTCGCTCGGGCTCGTGTTCTACCGGATGCTCACCGGCGTGCTGCCGTTCCAGGCCGACAGCGCGCAGGAGACGATGATCAAGCGGCTCACCGACGAGCCGATGCCCCTCGCCTCGGCGCGCCCGGACATCGCCTTCCCGCCCGGCCTCCAGGCGGTGCTCGACCGGGCGCTGGCGCGCACGCCCTCCGAGCGCTACGCGGTCGCGACCGAGTTCGCGCGCGACGCCGAGATCGCGGTCGGCGTTCCGGCGGTGCCCGGCACCCGGGTCGCCGAGCCCGTGACGACGGCCGCCACGCAGCTGCTGGATGCGGAGCACGCGCTCAAGGGACACCGCCCGAAGCCGGCGGCCCCGACGACGGCGCGGGCCGCGGTGCCGGCGAAGAAGTTCCCGCTGGTCCCGGTCCTGGGCGGGGTGGTCGGCGTGGGCGCGATCGCGGTGGTGGCGGTGATGACGATGCGCGGCGGCAGGGCGCCGGCGCAGGCCGCGCAGGCCCCCGACTCGACGCGGAGCGCGGCGCCGGCGCCGGGCACCCGGACGCCGGCGAACCCGACGCCGCCGGCGGCCGCGAACAGCAGCGCGGCGAACCCGGGGGCGAAGCCGCCGGGCAGCGGCAAGGAGCCCGTCCCGCGGCCGCAGCCGCCGGCGACGCCGGCCAGCCACGCCGCCGCCCCGTCGGTGTCCGACTCGATGACCGCGGCCAACGATGCGTTCGACAACAACCGGTTCGATGCGGCCGAGCGGCTGGCGAGCTGGGTCTACGGGTACGCCGGCGCGCAGCCGCAGGACAAGGCCCACGCGGCGGTGATCGTGGCCACGGTCTACGGCCAGCGCAACGACGTGCAGAACACGATCGACTGGTACCGGAAGGCGCTGCGCTACGATCCGGACAACCAGCGCATCAAGAACGCCATCCGCGACCTCGGCGGGACGCCATGACCGGCCGCCCGGTGCACGTCCAGGTCTTCGGCCGGACGGACGTCGGCCGCTCCCGCGACCACAACGAGGACAGCTTCATCGTCGCGGACCTCACCACCCGCAAGGCGTCGCTGCAGCCCGACGTGCGCGAGCACGAGGTGGGGCGCCGCGGCACGCTGCTGATGGTCGCCGACGGGATGGGCGGGGCCGCCGCCGGCGAGGTCGCCAGCGAGATGGCCACCACGACCGTGTACAACCACATGGTCACGCAGTGGGGCGGCGACCAGGAGGTCACCGAGCAGCGGTTCGCCTACCGCCTCAAGGAGGCGGTGGAGATCGCGAACCAGCAGATCCACGAGTACGCGACCAACCACCTCGAGGTCCGCGGCATGGGCACCACGACCACCGCGGCCGGGGTGTTCCAGGGCGCGCTGTACCTCTCCCAGATCGGCGACAGCCGCGGCTACCTGATCCGCCAGGGCCGGATCGCGCAGATCACCAAGGACCAGTCGCTGATGCAGCGCCTGGTGGACGCCGGCGAGCTCACCGAGGAGGAGGCGGCGGTGAGCGAGCGCCGCAACATCATCCTCCAGGCGCTCGGCCCCGATCCGCACGTGAAGGTGGACCTCACGCGCCAGGAGCTGCGCCAGGGCGACCTGCTGGTGATGTGCTCGGACGGGCTGTCGGGGCTGGTGAAGAAGGAGGAGATCCTGACGGTTGTGACGCAGGCCACCGACCTGGTGGCCGCCTGCAAGGAACTTATCGACCTGGCGAACGAGCGGGGCGGACCCGACAACATCACGTGCATCGTGGCCCGGTTCGGCGGCGACCTGCCGGACCCCGACGGCACGGAGCCGCTCGGCCACCAGGTGTACCCGCTGCTCGACACCGAGTCCACGACCGAGCCGGTGCCGGTGTACAAGCCGGAGGACGTCGCCGGCCGCCGGACGGAGCCCACGGCAAGGAAGACGGACCCCGGCCGCAAGAAATGGTGGCCGTTCTAGGCCCCGCTCGCGGGGGAGGCGCGCGTCACGCATGAGATGTGAGCTGAGAGTCATGTCGGGCGGGCGCGCGGGCCACCGCGAGGTCTTCGACAAGGCCGTCATCACGCTGGGCCGCGATCCCCGCTCCGACCTTCCGCTCGATCCCAACCAGGACCTCGACGCCTCGACCCGGCACGCCGCCGTGGTCCGGAGCGGCGACGGCTTCGTGCTTCGCGATCTCGGCAGCCGGAACGGGACCTTCGTGAACGGGCACCGGATCAGCGCCGACCACGAGCTCAAGGCCGGCGACCGGGTGCGGCTCGGCCCCCAGGGGCCCGAGCTGGAGTTCCACGTCATCGCCGACGGCGCCGAGCAGGTGGTGCCGGCGGTCCGCGCGCCCGCGCCGTCCGCCGCCCCGCTCAAGGCGACCGCCGCGCCGGTGTCGCCCGCGCCTGCCCCACTCAAGGCGACCAACCCCTCGGCCACGTCGGTGCTCCGCGCCCAGGTGAACCAGCAGGCGACGCGCTACCGCTGGGCCCTGGTGGCGCTCGCGATCGTCGTGATCGCGGCGCTCGGGGTGGTGCTGTGGCAGGGACACGTCGCGCAGCAGCAGTTCGCTTCCATCGGCAACGTGGTGGACTCGCTGAGCCGCGAGGTGCGCACGCTGCGGGTCGCGCAGGTCCGCGCCGACTCGGAGGCGACGACCCTGCGGCAGCAGCTGGCCACCGAGCGCGACCCCGCGCGGCTCGCGACGCTGCAGCAGCAGTACGCGGCGGTCGAGCAGCGGCGCCAGCGGATCACGGTGGCGCAGGGCGTGAACTGGGCGGCGATCAACCGGGCGAACGCGCGGGCCGTGGCGATGGTCTACGTCAAGTTCCCGGACGACTCGACCTACACGGGCACCGGGTTCGGGGTGACGCCGGCCGGCCTGCTGCTCACCAACAAGCACGTCGTGATCGACCACGCGGGCCGCAGCCCGGTGCAGATCGCGGTGCAGTTCGCGGGCTCGCGCGACGTGTGGCGCGCCGTGCTCGAGCGCGTCGCCGCGAACGCCGACATCGCCACCATCCAGATCACCGACTCCGGCACGTTCCCCGTGGTGCGCGGGCTCACGTCCGACAGCGGGGCCGGGCCCGGCGTCGGCGACCCGATCGCGCTGCTCGGCTTCCCGCTCGGCCTCGACGCGCCGATGGCCGGCACGGCCGAGCACCCGATCGTCCTGCCGACCCTGGCCCCGGGCACCATCGGCAAGATCGTCCCGGACTCGCTGCTCCAGCTCGACGCCTACAGCGCCACCGGCGCGAGCGGCAGCCCGGTCCTCGACCGCCAGGGCCGCGTGATCGGCATCGAGTTCGGCGGCCTGAAGGAGTCCGGCGGCCGGATCGTCCTCGGCCTTCCCATTCAACGAGCCACCCCCCTCCTGTCGTCCACTTCCACGCGGGAGTAGCTCCGATGCGTTTCCGTCGTTCGCTGGCACTGGTCGGCGCGATGGCGGCCGGGGTGCTCGCGGCATGCAAGGATGCACCGCTCGCGCCCCGGTGGGACGCGGACATGTACATGCCGCTCAGCACTCAGCCCATCCGCCTGTCCTCGACCTTCATCGCCCTCACCATTCCGGCGGGGGCCTCCGGCCAGGTGAGCTTCCCGGCGCAGAGCCAGGACATCACCGGCGTGCTCGGCGACATCCTCAAGAACATGGTCACCGACCCGGCCCGCTGTACCTCCACGGGCGCGCTGTCCTGCGACCTGCTGACCCTCACGGTCAGCAAGACCAAGCCGATCGCCGGCCAGGACACGCTGTTCGTCGCGAACACGCAGGCCAACCTCACCGCGGCCGCGGCCGCCTCGGGGACCGTCGTCTTCCCGATCGGCGTGGCCCCGGCCGACGTCACCAGGACCGACAGCCTGTACCTGACCCAGGCGTCGGTCGGGATGCTGCAGGCGGCGGGGCAGAGCGGCACACCGCTGTGGATCCAGCTCCGCGGGCAGGTGAGCAACCCCGGCGCGAGTGCCATCGCCATCACGGCGTCGGACTCGGTCGGCCTCTCCCTGGCGGTGACCGTGCGGGTCGCCGTCTCCCACAACTAGGAGGACCGCCATGAAGCGCGTATCGCTCGTCCTGGCCGGCCTCCTGGTGCCGGCGCTCGTGCAGGCGCAGCTCTCCGACCCGTCGACCCGCGCGCTGGGGATGGGCGGGGCCTACACGACCAGCGCCCGCGGCTACGAGGCCGTGGCCTGGAACCCCGCGATGCTGGCGGCGGCCGGACGGCCGTCCTTCAGCATCGACCTCCCGCACGTCAACCTCGAGTTCGGCAGCAACGCCTACGGGCTGTCGGACGTCGAGAAGTACTCGCGCGCGTTCCTCAGCGACGCCGACAAGCAGACGCTGCTCGGCAAGATCAAGGACTCGACGCTGACCATCCGGTCGCTGCTCGGCGTGGCGCCGTTCGGCCTGTCGGTCGGCCCGTTCGGCCTGCTGGTGAGCACGGCGGGCCAGATGAACCTCGGCGTCGGCAAGGACGCGGTGCGGCTCGCCCTGTACGGCAACGCCCCCCGGACCGGGTCGTCGTCGGTGTTCACCGCCAAGGGATCGAACGGCCTCGCGTGGGCGGCGACCACCGTGGCGGGCAGCTTCGCGTGGCCGTTCCAGATCCCGCTCGGCCGCCTCGCGGTGGGCGCGACCTACAAGTACGTGATCGGGCACTTCGTGGGCAACGCCACCGACCTCGGCACCCAGGTCAGCTTCAACCCGCTGTTCTCGGCCACCGAAGCCGGGCAGGCGATCTACACCAACTACGACAGCAACTGCGGCAAGTTCAGCCCGTTCGCGAGCGGCATGTGCGGCGGGCGCGCCGGCTCCGGGTACGGCGTCGATCTCGGCGGCACGCTGCAGCTCGCGGGCCGCAGCATGACGCTGTCCGCGGTGCTGGTCAACGTGATCGGCAAGATGACCTGGGACCAGGACCGGCTGTTCTACAGCCGCACGGTGAGGCAGAACACCCAGCTGGCCTCCGGCACCGTGCAGGACACGGTCCTGTCGCAGGTGACGCTGCAGAACGCCGCCGCGATCGGCAACGACACCAGCGCGAGCAAGCTGCGGAGCGCCCTGCTGGCGAACGGCGACTTCGCGAAGCTGGCGCGGGCCGGCGTCGCCCTGCGCAACGGCGACCTCACCCTGGCGGCCGACGCGCAGGTGCGGCTGAAGCAGGGTCTCGACCAGCAGCCGAGCCAGCAGCTGGCGGTGGGCGCGGAGTACCGCGTGCTGGGTGTGCTTCCGCTGCGGGCCGGCCTCGCCTCGGACTTCGCGGGCGCGACGGCGATCTCCGGCGGCGTCGGGCTGTCGGTGGTGGGGATCAATCTGGACGTGTCGGCGGCGGATATCTTCGGGTCCACCCGGCCGGGGGTGCGGGTGGGGTTCGGGTTGGGGCTGATATTCTGAGCCTGAGGTGAGAGGTGAGAAGTGAGAGGTGAGACGTTCAGGTGAGAAGTGAGAAGTGTGAGGGCGTGAGACGTTGGTGAGAGGCAAAGGCGTGAGAGGGACTCACCTCTCACGCCTTTCGCTTGGCGGGACGCGGCGCCGACCTCTCACGTTTCTCGCTTCTCACCTCTCACGTGAACGTCTCACGTCTCACCGGCTCACGTCTCACAGCACGTCGCGCCATCCATCCCACGACCAGCGCCCCCGCCGCTCCCAGCGCCCAACCCGTAGATCCGACGACCACTCCGCCAACAGCCAGCATCGCCCCCAGCACCATCGCCAGCATCGCCGCCGCCTCGGCGAAGTCGCGGCCGAGCGGCGAGGCGGGCGCGAGGCCCAGCCGGGCGCGCGGCCCGCGCCATCCCGGCCCGCCCGGCCGCGCCCGGGCGTAGAACGCCTCGAGCACCGCGGGCGACTCCGGCTCCGTGAGCAGCATCACGGGCACCCACACCGCCATCGCACCGCCGGCGGTGAGGACCAGCTTGGCGCCGAAGCTCAGCTGGTTGAGCGCCGGCACGGCCACGATGAGCAGCGCGATGCCCGTTCCCAGCAGCAGCGCGGTCCATTCCGCCCAGGCGTTGACGCGCCACCAGAACCAGCGCAGCAGCAAGACCGTGCCGGTGCCGTTGCCGATCAGGATGAGAAGCCGGAACGTCGAGCCCACGTCGTGGATCAGGTAGAAGCTGAAGGCCGCGGCCAGGAGGGTCACCAGCAGCGTCGCGGCGCGGCTCACCAGCACCAGGCGCCGCTCGTCGGCGTCGCGCGCCACGAAGCGCTGGTACACGTCGCGCACGATGTAGGAGGCGCTCCAGTTGATCTGGGTCGAGACCGCGGACATGAACGCGGCCACCAGTGAGGCGAAGACCAGGCCGAGCACGCCGACGGGCAGGTAGCGCAGCATCATCAGGGGGTACGCGGTCTCGGGGTCCTTCAGCGCCGGCAGCACCACCATCGCGGCCAGCGCCACGACCACCCAGGGCCAGGTGCGGACGACGTAGTTGATCACGTTGAACAGGACCGCGGCGCGTTCCGCGGACCGCTCGTCGCGCACGGACGACAGCCGCTGCACGAACATCCCGCCGCCGTCGGCGCCGCGGTACGCCCACCACTGCAGGCCGATGTAGGCCAGGAAGGTGCCGAACGGCAGGGCGACGTCGCCGGGGTGCGGCAGCAGGTGCAGCGACGCCCCGCGGCCGGCCCCGACCAGCTGCGCGCGCAGCGGCGCGAGCCCGCCCACCTGGTGCAGGGCGAAGCCGGCGACGAGCAGTGCGCCCGCCAGTGCCAGCAGCAGCTGCAGGAAGTCCGTGGCGACGACGCCCCACAGCCCCGCCGCCGTGGAGTAGACCAGCACGACCAGGACGATCGCCATGACCGCCCACAGCTGCGGATCGCCGGGGAGCGGCAGCGACTGCAGCACGCCGAGCGCGACGATGACCTTCCGCATCGCCAGCATGCCGTAGCCGATCCCCAGGCAGTTGATGGGGATCGCGAACAGCAGGGCGCGCGTGCCGCGGAGAATCGCCGCCGGCCGGCCGCCGTAGCGCAGCTCGATGAGCTCCGCGTCGGTCATGATGGTGGCGCGGCGCCACAGGCGCGCGAGGACGACCGCCATCATCACGTGGGTGCAGGCGAAGCTCCACCACTCCCAGTTGCCCGCGATGCCGCGGCGGGCCACGAGCCCCGTCACGTACAGCGGCGTGTCGACGTTGAAGGTGGTCGCCGCCATCGAGGCGCCGGCCAGCCACCACGGGATCGACCGGCCGCCGACGAAGAAGTCCGCCAGGCTCCGGGAGCCGCGGCGCGCCAGCCACACGCCCAGCGTGAGGGTGCCGCCGAGGTAGGCGGCGACGACGATCCAGTCGAGGGCGCGCACTACGGGGCCAGCAGGCGCTCCGCGGCCGCCCGCTGCATCACGACGTCGCCGGACCAGGCGCACCACACGGGACCCCGGCCCGGTATCTCGGCCGCGAGGCGCGGGTGCGCGCACAGGACGACGGTGGCCGGCGCGGCGAGCGCCTCCGCCAGGCGCCGCCGGCTCTCGGCCGACAGCGCCGCGCGGCCCTTGCTGCCGCGGACCTCCGCGAACACGACCACCACCCGCTCGCCGCCCCCGCCCCCGCCCCCGCCCCCCTCCACGCGCACGCCGCGCGCGGCCAGCGCCTCGGCGAACGCGGTGCGCGGCGGCACGGGGTAGGCGCCGCCGGCGTCGTCGTCCACGACGACCAGGTCCACGGCGCCGCGGACGGCGCGGGCCTCGCCGCGCTCGAGCCGCACCGCCGCCCGCGCCAGCGCGCCGGCGCGCTCCCGGTGCCGCGCCAGCGCCGCGTCGTCCAGCGGGTGCGGCGCCGCCGCCCGGCCGGAGGCCGTCCGCCGCCGGGCCAGCGACGCCTCGAGCCGGCGCGCGTCGAGGGCGCCCGAGGCCGCGGCGGCCTCGATCGCGTCGACCACGCCGGCCACGTCCCGGGGATAGAGCAGCAGGTCGCAGCCGGCCGCGAGCGCGCGCACGGCGCCCTCGCGCTCGCCGGTGCCCCGCACCGCGCCCTCCATGATCAGCGCGTCGGTGACGACGAGCCCATCGAAGCCGAGCTCGCGCCGCAGCAGGCCGTCGAGGATCGGCCGCGAGTGCGTCGCCGCGACGCCGGACGGATCGAGCGCCGGGTAGGCGACGTGGGCCGTCATGACGCCGGCGACGCCCGCGGCGACGGCGCGCCGGAACGGCGCGAGGTCCGCCTCGAGCGCCGCGCGCGGAGCGGCGACGGCCGGCAGCGCGTCGTGGGAGTCCGCCGTCGTGCGCCCGTGGCCGGGGAAGTGCTTCGCGCAGGCGAGCACGCCGGCCGCCTGGCAGCTCGCGACCCACGCCGCCGCGGCGCGGCCCACGGTGTCGGGGTCCGCGCCGAGGGCGCGCGTCTGCACGATCGGGTTGGACGGCTCGGCGTCGAGGTCGGCGACCGGCGCGAACGCCCACGCGACGCCGACGTCGCGCGCCTCGGCGGCGGTGATGGCCGCGGCCTCGGCGAGCGCCGGCTCGCCCAGCGAGGCGACGGCCATCGCCGGCGGCAGGGCCGTGAGCCCCGCGACCTGCTGGCCGGCGCCGCGCTCGAAGTCGGAGGCCACGAGCAGCGGGTGGGGCGCGGCCGACGCGATGCGGCGCGTCAGGGCGCGCACCGCGCCGCGCTCGCCGCCGAAGACGATGAACCCGCCGACGCCCAGCGCCAGGGCGGCCTCGACCGCCGGCAGGGCGGGCTCGAAGCCGGCCGCCGGATCCCAGCGGATCGCCGGGAGGACCAGCGCCGCGAGCCGCTTCACGCCGGGGTGATGCAGCCGAGGACGCGCGGGCCGCGCGCCCCGGTCGCGGCGGGCTCGTTGCCCGGCCGGCCGGTCCGCGCCAGGTGCCCGAGGAAGGCGAACACCGCCGCCTCCTTCGCGTCGCCGTCGAAGAACAGCTCGTCGAAGGCGCGGTGCGCGGGGCCGGGCCACGCCTCGGCCACGGCGGCCACGAGCGCGGGATTGCGGGCGCCGCCGCCCGAGCGCACCACGTCCAGCGGCCGGAGCGGCTCCGGCACGAAGCGCCGCGCCGCCGCGCCGATCGCGCGCGCGGTGAGCGCCACGGCGGTGGCCACCGTGTCGGCCGCCGAGGCGCCGCGCTCCCGGCACTGCGCGATGAGCCGGTGCGCGTACCCGACGCCGAACACCTCGCGGCCGGTCGAGCGGGGCGGCGGCTCATCGAAGAACGGGTGCGCCAGCGCGGCCTCCACCACCTCCGCGTCCGCGCGGCCGGTGCGCGCGATCGCGCCGTCCTCGTCGAAGCGGCGGCCGGGGTAGAGCCGGCGCACGCACTCGTCGATCACCATCACGCCCGGGCCGGTGTCGAGCGCCAGCACCGCCGCGTCGGAGCCGCGGCGCGGGACCACCGTGAAGTTCGCGATCCCGCCGAGGTTGAGGAGCGCGCGGGGCCCGTCGGGCCGGGCGAACAGCAGCCGGTCGGCGCGCGGCACCAGCGGCGCGCCGTGGCCCCCCGCGGCCACGTCGCGCGAGCGGAAGTCGGAGACCACCGGCACGCCCAGGCGCTCGGCGATCACCGCCGCGTTGCCCAGCTGCAGGCTGGCGCGCCGCGGCTCGTGCCACACGGTCTGGCCGTGCGACGCCACGAAGGCGAGCGCCGCGGGCGCGACGCCGCCGCGCTGCAGCAGCGCCAGCGCCGCGTCGGCGAGCCACAGGCCGAGGTCGGCGTCCAGCAGCGCCAGCTCGCGCGCGCTGCCGCCGGCGATCGTGTTGCCGATGCGGTCGCGCTGCGCGTCGCCGTACGGGGTGGTGAGGAACGCCAGCAGCTCGAGGGCGTAGGCGCCGGCCTCCGGCTCGCGGATCCGGACCAGCGCGGCGCTCACGCCGTCGAGCGACGTGCCGGACATCAGGCCCACGGCGAGCACGGCCCCCGCCTCAGCCACGGCCGCCGCTCCCGTGCACGGGCGGCGGCGGCTCGCCCACCGCGCCGCGCACGTAGCCGCCGGCCTCGGCCAGCAGCCGCTCGGCCGTCGCCCGGTCCACGCCGCGCCTGAGCATGACGATCGCGGTCTTGACGTGCTGGGCGGCGTCGCCGAGCGCCCGCCGGGCCGCCGCGCGGTCCACGCCGCACACCTCCATCACGATGCGCTCGCCCCGGTCCTTGAGCTTGTCGGACAGCGCGACCAGGTCCACCATGAGGTTCCCGTACGCGCGGCCCATGCGGATCATCGCGCCGGTCGTGACGGTGTTGAGCACCAGCTTGGTCGCCGTGCCGGCCTTCATCCGGGTCGAGCCGGTCAGCGCCTCCGGGCCGACCTTCGGCAGGATGGCGAGGTCCACGTTGGCCAGCAGCGCCTGCGGCGGGTCGGTGCACGAGAGCAGGATCGTCTTCGCGCCGCGCGCCGCCGCGCGGGCCAGCGCACCGCGCACGTACGGCGTCGTGCCGCTGGCCGCGATCCCGAACACCACGTCGGCGGGACCCACGTCCCGGGCGTCCATCGCCTCGGCCCCGGCGTCGGGGTCGTCCTCGGCGCCCTCCGATCCCTTGACCAGCGCCGACGCCCCGCCGGCGATGACGCCCTGCACCATCTCCGGCGGCGTGCCGAACGTGGGCGGGCACTCCGACGCGTCGAGCACGCCGAGCCGGCCGCTGGTGCCCGCGCCGACGTAGAGGAGCTTCCCGCCGCCGCGGAACGCGCGCTCGACCATCGCGATGGCGCCTGCGACCGCGTCGCGCACCGCCCACACCGCCTCGGGCACGAGGCGGTCCTGGCGGTTCAGCAGCTCGACGATGCGCGCGGCGTCGGCGACGTCGATGTCGGCGGTGTCGGGGTTCCGCTGCTCGGTGAGCCGGGGATCGTGCGGGACGGGGTGCGACGTCATGGCCGGGCGGAATCTACGCGCCGCCCCCTGCCGGTCAACGCGAGCGCGGGATCAGTCGCGCGGTGCAGGCGCGAGCGGGCCGGCCCCGGGCGCGAAGCGCGGCAGGTGGATCGTGAACGTGGTGCCGTGCCCCGGCTCGCTGTCCACCCAGATGTAGCCCCCGCTCTGCTTCACGATGCCGTACACCGTGGCCAGGCCGAGGCCGGTGCCGCGGCCCTGTTCCTTGGTGGTGAAGAACGGCTCGAACAGCCGGGCCCGCGTGTCGGCGTCCATGCCCTGGCCCGTGTCCCGCATCCGCAGCAGCACGTAGCGGCCCGGCTCGACGGCCGCGCGCCCGTGGGCGCGCACCTCGTCGGCGTCGGCGCCGCCGGTCTCGATGACCAGCGTGCCGCCCTCGGGCATCGCGTCGCGCGCGTTCACGGCCAGGTTCACGATGACCTGCTCGAGCTGGCTGGGGTCGGCCCGCACCAGCCCGATGTCCGGGGCCAGGCTGGTCCGGAGCGCGACGTCCTCGCCGATCAGGCGCCGCAGCAGCTTCTCCATCTCCAGCACGATGGTGTTGATGTCCAGCAGCCGCGGCTGCAGCACCTGGCGGCGGCTGAACGCCAGCAGCTGTCGGGTGAGGTCCGCCGCCTTGAGCGCCGCGCGGCGCACCTCCTCCGCGTCCTCGCGGGCCGGGTGGTCCGGGCCGAGCGAGACCAGCATGAAGTCCACGTAGCTCAGGATCGCGGTCAGCAGGTTGTTGAAGTCGTGCGCGATGCCGCCGGCGAGCCGGCCGATCGCCTCCATCTTCTGCACCTGCCGCAGCTGGCCCTCGAGGCCCACCTTGGCCGACACGTCGGCCGCCACGCCGATCACCGTGGTGACGGTCCCGCGCTCGTCCCGCACCGGCGAGTACCACACGTCGAAGTGCGCCGGGCCCACCGACATGGAGGTGCTGAACGCCTCGCCGGCCAGCGCGCGGCGCGCGGTCGCCAGCACCTCGGGCAGCTCGCGGTACACGTCGAACACCGACCGCCCCACGACCTCGCCCGGCCTCAGGCCCAGCGCCTCGAGGCCCTTGCCCTCCGACAGCACGAACGTCCCCTCCGGGTCCCAGGCGAACAGCACGATGGGGACGCTGCTGATCACCGCGCGGAAGATCCGCTCGCTGCTCTTGAGCGCCTCCTCGGCCCGCCGCCGCAGGGTGACGTCCCGGATCGCCACCATCCGTATCGGGCGGCCGCGGTACTGCGCCATCCGCCCCGACAGCTCCCCGATGAACACGGTGCCGTCCTTGCGCAGGCCCTCCGCCTCGTACGGCGTGACCCGGCCCTCGCGGATCGCGTCCAGCACCTGCTGCCGGCTCACGGCCGTGCCGAAGTCGAGGATCGATCGGCCCACGATCTCGCGGGGGTCGTCGTAGCCGAACAGCCGCACGTACGCGTCGTTGACCTCGACGATGCGCCCGTTCTCGTGCAGCACGATCGCCTCGGTGGTCGCGCTCTCCAGCGCCCGCAGCCGCGACTCGCTGTCGCGCAGCGCGTCGGCCGCGCGCTTGCGCTCGATGGCCATCGCGATCTGCGTCGAGACGAACCGGAGAATGCTCAGCTCCGTGTCCCCGAGGCGGAGCCCCTCCGCGTAGGTCTGCACCGCCAGCACGCCGATGGTGCGGCCGCCGGTCTGGAGCGGGACGCCGAGCCAGTCGATCGACGGCGCCCCGATCAGCTCCACCTCGCCCCGCAGCTCGAGCCGCTCCTGGTCCGCGGGCGTCACCCGCATCCCCCGGCCGGTCCGCAGCACGTACTCCGTGAGCCCCTTCCCGGGCCGCTTGGGGAGCGGCTGCTCCGGATCCACCTCGTCCACGTAGTACGGGAAGGAGATCAGGTCGTGCTCGGCGTCGTACAGGGCGATGTAGAAGTTGCCCGCGGGCATCAGCTCGCCGACGATGCGGTGGATCGCGGCGAACAGCTCCGGCAGGCCCGGCACGGTGAGCGCCGCCTCGGAGATGCGCTGCGTCGCCTTCTGCAGCGTCTCCGCCCAGCGGCGCTCGGTGATGTCCACCGCCGTCAGCAGCACCGCGCCGACCTTGCCGTCGCGCACGATCGGCAGGGCCCGCGCCTCGTACAGCGTGGCGCCGCCCCCGGCGCTGTCCACCGGGAACTCGCGGCTCGCCGGCGTGGCCGTGTGGAACACGCGGTCCAGCACCGCCTCGGCGGCCGCGCGATGGGCCGGCGCCAGCAGGTCGAACACGCTCGCCCCGACCACGCGCCGGCGGGCGAAGTGGCGGGGCACGCGGTTCACGTACGACACGCGCCGGTCGCGGTCCACGATCAGCACCAGGTCGGGCGAGTTCTCGAACAGGGACTGCCACAGCTCCGGCGCCTGGCGCAGCGCCTCGAGCGCCGACGCGGGGCCTCCCGCCTTGCTCGCGCGAGGCGGCCGGCGCGCGCGGGCCTTCGGGCGTTTCGGCACTAGCGGGGGCGGGACGTCGGCGGGACGGTGGGCATGGGTCGGTGCGCCGTAAGGTTACGCCCGACGGCGGGCCCCCGCCAGAGCGGACGCGGCGCTCTCATCGCCGGTCGGCGCGGAGGATCGCGGTGCCGCGCGGCGGCAGCAGCAGCGCGCCCGCGACCGGCGCGCCGGCGCGCCCGTCGGCGTCGCTCGCGCTCAGCGACACCCGCAGGCCGCGCCGCCAGCGCAGCGTCACCCGCTGCCCGGCCGCCGTGGCGTTCTCGAGCGCGACCGTCCACGACCGGCCGTCGGGACCGGGCCGCAGCGCGGTGACGCGCACCGCCGCGGGCGCCACGGCGAGCAGCGGCTCGGCGGGCGGGCGGGGGCCGGCAGCCGCCGCGACCAGCAGCGGCTCGCGCGCCTCCGCCCCGGCCCGCGCCGCGGCGTCGGGGCGGAACGGGCCGTGCGGCAGCACCACGAACCGGAACGTGACGGGCCCCTCCTGGTCGGCCTTGTAGTTGGTGTGCCAGTAGTTGTTCATCACGTAGGCGTAGAACGTCTGCGAGCGCGGCACCGCGCGCATCCAGGGCGATTCGGCGTTGATCCCGCCGATCTCCACCATCGGCGCGTCCGGCGTGGTGACCGTCGCGCCGAGGCTGTCGTTCGACACGTCCACCCAGCTCTGCGCCTCGACGAAGTTGCGGGACGCGCCGCGCAGCTGGTCGGAGTCCGGGCGCACCACGGCCGTGGCCACGTCGAAGCGCAGCTGGCCGCCCGGCACCCGGAGCGGGAACGCGAGGTGCACGCCCTCGGGCGTGCGCACGGCGAGCTTGTCGACGGTGACGTCCACGTCCACCCGGTCCAGCCCGCTCACGACGCGCACCTCCCGCCGCAGCGCGCGCGCGCCCGGCGCCGGCCCGTCGGAGACCGCGGCGGCCACCAGCGGTCCCCGCTCGGTGACCCGCCAGAGCGCGCCCACCGGCCCCGCCGCGGCGGACGAGTCGCGTCCGGCCACGTAGCGGTAGTCCGCGAGCAGCGGCCGCCGCGACCCGTCCACCAGGTCCGCGTCGCCCGGGTTCCACACCAGGCCCGCGACCGCGCCGGTGGCGCTGTCGAGCGCGACGGCGACGCGGCGGTTGCGCACCACCTCGCCCTCCGCCCGCGCGTCGCCCGTCGCGGCCGCGCGGCCGGCGCGCACCGCGTAGCGGCGCGCGGCGAACGGCGGCACCGTCACCAGCACCGCCAGCTCGCCGCCGGCGAGCCGCTGCGAGGGCACCACCCGGCCGTCCGGTCCCGTCACCCGGTCGCCGCCGCGGCTCAGCGCGGCCGGCACCCGCACCAGGTCGGTGCGCGCCCACGACGACGTGTTGAACACGTCGAACGCGCCGGCGACGGCCGCGCCGCGCGTGGCCAGCGCCCCGGCGACCAGCGTCCGCGACAGGCTGTCGGCCCCGAGCGCGAACGCCTGCTTGTACCGCCACTGCGCCACCACGTCCGGCGCGTCCGGCGTCTCGATGCTCGCCGCGGCGCCCCAGGTGTGCTCGTCCCACAGCACCACGTCGCGCCAGGCCGCGGCGTCGTCGGCCGCCGGGAACCGCGCCGGCGCGAGCATGGCCCACAGCGCGCCCGCCTGCACCAGCCGGCTCGACGCCGCGCGCGCCAGCGCCGTCTCGCGCGCGGTGGAGGCCGCGCCGTCCTCCCAGTAGCCGGTGAAGTCGCCGGCGACGACGGGCAGGCGCCCGGCCCACCCGGCCTCCAGCGCCTCGAACAGCTGCGCGTGCGTCGCGATCACGAGGCGCGGCGACGCGTAGCGCCGGTTCCATTCCCGCACGTAGTCGGGCAGGTCCGGGTCGGTCGGCCCGTTGTCGCCGTCCACGGTGTAGGGCAGCTGCACCGGGACGTACGGGTAGCCGGCGTCCTCGAGCCGCTGCATCAGCGCGAACAGCCGCTTCTCGCCGAACAGCCGGATCCGCGCCTCGTGGAACAGCGAGTAGCTCGCGCCCGCCACCCAGGTCAGCACGGTGTCCCGACCCGACGGCGACACCCAGTCGAACGGCCGGTCGCCCCAGTCCTGCAGCACCCAGCCGATCCGGTCGCCGTTGTTCGGCGCGATGGCGAAGCGGTGGATGCCGCTCCGGGCCAGCGCGGTGACGATGCCCCAGGACTGCCCGGGGATGTCGGAGATGAGGGCGGTCGTGATCGGCAGGCTGTCCTCGCGCCGCAGGCGGCGGGCGAAGTCGAAGAAGTGGGTCATCTCCGGCGCGGTCGCGAGGCCCGAGAGCACGCCGGCCTCGAACGCGTTGAGGCCGAGGGAGCCCGCGCGCACCGCCGCGAAGAACCGGGCCCGGTCCGCGGGCGACGCCTGCGCCAGCCAGCTCTCCACCGGCCAGAGCACCTCCACGTTCCAGCGGAACCGCGCCTCGGGCGGATAGTCGCGCGTCCGGTCGATCAGCAGCAGCGCGTCCTCGATGTTCCGCCACTGCTTCGCGCGCACCCGGTCCTGGAGGTCCGAGTAGCCGATGTCGTTGTGCGAGTACGGCAGCAGGTAGACGTCGCGCTGCGGAACCGGCCGCAGCGCCACGACGGTGTCCAGGGCGGCCGTGCCGTCGAGCCGCACGATCACCCGGACCGGGCCCCGCCCCGCCGGCGCGACCGCGCGGATCACGTTGCCGCCGAACCCGAGCGCGGCGCCCGCGGGCGGCCCGTCCGCGACCGCCACCGTCGCCTGGTGCCAGTTGGCCAGGTTGTCGAGGATCACCCTGAGCTGCGCGGCCGTGGTGTCGCCGCTCCGCACCAGCACCGGGTCCTGCGCCACCCGCGGATGGGTGGCGAGGCGGTGGCGGAAGGTCATGTACCAGTCGTTGCTCTCGGCGTCGGCGCCGGTCACGCCCAGCTCCACCGGCCGGCCCGGCACCAGCTGCGCGCGCGGCAGCCGCAGCGTCAGGTACCCGAACACGTCCTGGAACTGGTCCACCAGCGTGGTGCGGAACGAGAGGCGCGCGCCCGCGGAGTCGGCCACCGTCCAGTCGCGCGCGGTCGAGTCGCGGACGCTGGTGAAGGTGAGCCGGTGCCGCCCGTCGATCGAGAAGTCGAACGCGTGCAGCCCCTTGCTCCCCGCCAGGCCGGCGATCCAGACGAAGGTCACCGTGTCGCCCGCGTAGGCCGCCGGCACCGTGTCCGTCAGCCAGGTCACCGCGCGCACCTCGCGCCGGGCGCGCGCGAGCAGCGCGGTCTCCGCCTCCGGGTGCGGCGAATGGTAGGCGATGGTGGCGCCGGCCACGTCCGCCAGGTAGCCGCTCACCAGCGGCGCGGACGCCGCCTGCGCCGCGGGCGGTGGAGGGGGGGGCTGCGGCGCGGCCGGCCGCCGGTCGGCGCGCGTGGCGGAGAACTCGACGTAGCCCCAGTGCTCGGGCTGATGCATGTCGATCAGGCCCTGGGGCGACCACACCCAGTTGTCCTCCTTGAGACCGGGCACCTTGCGGTAGACGCCGCCCGCCGTGTCGGTCTGCCATTCGACGCGCGAGTAATTGATGCGCCACCGCTGGCCGGGCCGCGGCGGCCGGGTGGTGTGACTGGCGCGCACCAGCGACGGCCACGGGATCGCGATCGTGACGGTCCAGCCCGAGTCGGCGTCGCCCGGCCGGTTCAGGGTGCCGAGGACGTGCACCCCGGTCCGCAGGCCCTCGATGTTCCAGGCGTCGTCGGCGTGGCCGCCTTCCCGGTAGGGCTTCTCGAGGAACAGGTCCCACACGGTGTTGAGCGCGTTGATCTCGAGCTCCGCGTAGTCGCGCGCGTCGCCGTCCGGGTCGATGAACATCTCGAAGTCGTTGTCGTGGAAGATCACGGCGTCGCGCTGGGTGAGCGTGCCCCACACGTCCGGCTCCTGCAGCTCGGCGCCGACGTACAGCCAGCCGTCGTCCCACAGCATCTTCATCCGGGTCCGCAGGCGCGGCGCGGGGCGCACGTCGCCCTCGATGTCCGTGAACCACTCCGACCAGGGCGCGGCGCGCCACACGGGATCGTCGAGCGAGCCGTTCGCCGGCGGCGCGCCGCTCGCGCGGTAGCAGACGTAGGTGCGCGGCACGGTCTGCGCGGCCGCGGCCGGCGCCGCCACCGCGCCGGCGAGGGCGGCGAGGGCGGCGAGCGGCAGGGCCAGCGCGCGCGGGACGTTCGGGTGCGGGGTCATGGCGATGCCTCCGGTGCCGGCGGCCACCGCCGCGCACGCCGGAAAGCTGGCGCCGTCCCGGCGCCGCGGCTAGCGTTCGTGCCATGCCACGAAACCGGGCGCTGCTGCTGGCCTTCCTGCTCGCCGGATGCGGAGCGCCCGATGCCGGCCTCACCGCCTCGTGGACCGGTGCCTGGCCCTCCGACTGGCGGTACCAGCCGCCCCCGGCGCCGGCCCTGGGCCGCTACGCCATGGTGGTCTCCGATCACCCGGCGGCCAGCGCGGTCGGTGTCCGGGTGCTGCGCCAGGGCGGCGACGCGATCGACGCCGCGGTCGCCGTGGCCTTCGCGCTGGCGGTGGTCCATCCGCAGGCCGGCAACATCGGCGGCGGCGGCTTCCTGGTCTACCGTGCCGCCGACGGCCGCTCGTACGCGCTCGACTTCCGCGAGACGGCGCCCGCCGCGGCCCGGCCCGACATGTACGTCGGCGCCGCGGGGCCGTTCGGCGGCAGCGTCACCGGCGCGCGCGCCGCGGGCGTGCCCGGCAGCGTCGCAGGTCTCGCCGAGATGCACCGGCGCTTCGGGCGGGTGCCGTGGCGCGACCTGGTCGCGCCGGCGGTGGCGCTCGCCGACAGCGGCGTGGTGGTGGACGCGCACCGGGCGCGGGCGTACAACGACACCGTGATGCGCCGGCTGCGGCTGTTCCCGACCTCGGTCGCCGCCCTGCTCCCCGGCGGCCGCCGCCCGCAGGCGGGCGACACGCTGCGCCAGCGGGACCTCGGACGGACCCTCGCCGCGATCGCCGATTCGGGGCCCGACGTCTTCTACCGGGGGCGCGTCGCCGGGCAGATCGTCGCGCAGATGCGCGCGAGCGGCGGCCTCGTCAGCCTCGCCGACCTGGCCGGCTACCACGCCCGCTGGCGCGAGCCGCTCGAGACCACCTACCGCGGCTGGCGCGTGGTCGGGATGCCGCCCCCCTCGAGCGGCGGCGTCACCCTGGCCGAGATCCTGAACATCCTCGAGGCCTCGGGGCCGCTGCCGCCCTACGGCAGCGTCGCGCTGATGCACCTCGAGATCGAGGCGATGCGGCGGGGCTTCACCGACCGCAACGTCGCCCTCGGCGACCCGGACTTCGTGGCGATGCCGCTGGCGAGGCTCACCAGCAAGGCGTACGCCGCGGCGCTGCTCCGGGGCGTGGACCTGAACCGCGCGTCGCCGTCGGCCGCCGTGCCGGTCCGCGACGAGGGGCAGCACACCACGCACTTCTCCGTCGTGGACGCCGAGGGCAACGCCGCCGCCGTCACCACCACGCTCAACGACGACTTCGGCTCGGCCCTCGTCGTGGGCGGCGCCGGCTTCCTGCTCAACGACGAGATGGACGACTTCACCACCCGGCCCGGCGCGCCGAATCTGTACGGGCTGGTGCAGGGCGAGGCCAACGCCATCGCCCCGGGCAAGCGGATGCTCTCGGCGATGGCGCCGACGATCGTCCTCGATCCGGCCGGGCGGCTCGCCCTGGTCACCGGCTCGCCCGGCGGCCCGCGGATCATCAGCGCCGTGGCGCAGGTCGTCTCCAACCTGATCGACCAGCGGATGACGCTGGGCGAGGCGATCGCCGCGCCGCGCATCCACCACCAGGCGCAGCCCGACGCAGTGTTCTGGGAGCGCGGCGGGCTCACCGGCGACCAGCGGCGCGTGCTCGCGGCGATGGGCTACCGGTTCCGCGGCCGCCCCATCTTCATCGGCGACGTCAACACCGTGCTGGTCACGCCCCGCGGCCTGGAAGGCGTGGCGGACCCGCGCCGCGGCGGCGGCGCCGCCGGCTGGTAGCACCGACACCACCACCTGAGGCTCCTCATGAGATTCCGCACCGCCCTCGCCGTCGTGGCGCTCGCCGCCGTGGCCGTGCCGGCCCGCGCTCAGCAGCGCCACGCGATGACCGTCCGCGAGTTCCTGAGCATCGAGCGTCCCGGCGAGCCCGCGATCTCCCCGGACGGCCGCTGGGTCGCCTACAACGTGACGGTGCCGGACCTGGCGACCTGGCGCCGGCGGACCGACCTGTGGCTGGTGCCCGCGGCGGGCGGCGAGGCGCGGCGCGTCTCGACCGACTCGCTGGGCGGCCGCAGCGCCCGCTGGTCGCCCGACGGCGCGGCGCTCGCGTACGTCACGACCCGCGGCGGCGCGCCGCAGGTGTGGATCTACGAGCCGGCGAGCGGCGCGCGGCGGCAGCTGACGAGCCTCGTGACCGGCGCGGACGGGCCGATCTGGGCGCCGACCGGCCGGGCGATCGCCTTCGTGTCCCAGGTCTACCCGGAGTGCGCCGACGACGCGTGCAACCAGCGGCGCGCGCACGAGGAGGAGGAGAAGCCGAGCCAGGCGCGGCTGTACGACCACCTGCTCTACCGCCACTGGAACGCCTGGGACGACGGCACGCGGAGCCACCTGTTCGTCGTGCCGGCCGCGGGCGGCGCGCCGCGCGACCTGCTGGCGGGCAAGGACTGGGACACGCCGGTGCCGCCGTTCGGCGGCACGGCCGACTACGCCTGGAGCCCCGACGGCGCCGAGCTGGCGTTCACGACCAAGCTGGGGCGCGACCAGGCCTGGACGACGAACACCGACATCTACACGGTGGCCGCGGCCGGCGGCGAGCCGGTGAACCTGACGGCGGCGATGCCGGGCGCCGAGTCGGCGCCGGCGTACTCGCCCGACGGGCGGTGGCTGGCGTTCCTGTCGCAGGAGCACGCGGCCTACGAGTCGGACCGGTTCCGCCTGATGCTGCGTGACCGCGCGACCGGCGCGGTGCGCGAGCTGCCGAAGGACTTCGACCGCTGGGTCGGCGAGTACGCGTGGGAGCCGAGCTCGCTGGGTCTGGTCGTCATCGCCGAGGACCGGCAGGCCAACCGGATCTTCCACGTCACCATCGGCGGCGACGTGCACCACATCCACCCCGGCGGCGACGCGTCGCAACTCTCGCTCGGGAGCGACGCCGGCCACGACGTGATGGCGTACGTGAGCGACGGGATGAACGCGCCGCCGCAGGTGTTCACGTGGCGCATCGATCACCAGCACCCCGCGCGGCCGCTCCAGGTCACGCACCTCAACGCCGCGCTGCTCGCGACGCTCGACCTGCCGGCGCCCGAGGAGATCGGCTGGATCGGCGCCGGCGGCGACAGCGTGTTCGGCTGGCTGCTCAAGCCGCCCGGCTTCGACCCGTCGCGCCGCTACCCGCTGCTCGTGCTGGTGCACGGCGGGCCGCAGGGCGCGTGGACCGACGACTTCCACCCGCGCTGGAACCCGGCGCTGTTCGCGGCCCCCGGCTACGTGGCGTTCATGCCGAACCCGCGCGGCTCGACCGGCTTCGGCCAGCGGTTCATCGACCAGATCGCGCGCGACTGGGGCGGCAAGGCCTTCGAGGACATCATGCGCGGCGTGGACGTCGTCGCGGCGCTGCCGTACGTCGACTCCACCCGGATGGGCGCGGCCGGCGGATCGTTCGGCGGCCACATGGTGAACTGGATCAACGGCCACACCACGCGCTTCAAGGTGCTGGTCGCGCACGACGGGGACTTCAACCTCAGCTCGTTCTACGGCGCGACCGAGGAGCTGTGGTTCCCGGAGCACGACCTGGGCGGGCCGCCGTGGGCGGACCGGACCGACTACGACCGCTGGTCGCCGGACCGCTTCGCCTCCGCGATGCGGACGCCGGAACTGGTGGTCCAGGGCGGCCTCGACTTCCGCATCCCGGACACCGAGGGGATGCAGGCGTTCACCGCGCTGCAGCGCCAGAACGTGCCTTCGCGGTTCCTGTACTTCCCCGACGAGGGCCACTGGGTGCTGAAGCTGCCGAACCAGCTGGTGTGGTGGACCACGGTGCAGGAGTGGCTGGCCCGCTGGCTCCAGCCCGGAGCGCCGGCGCGCTGATGCGGAGCCTCCGGGCGCTGCTGCCGTACTACCGGCCGTACCTCGGCCGGATGGCCGCCGGCCTCCTGCTGACGGTGGTGGCGAACGTGTTCACCCTGGCCACGCCCGACTTCCTGCGGCGGGGCGTGGACGCGCTCGGCCGGCCCGGCGCCGCGCGGGTGCTGGTGCTGATGGCCGGCGGCCTGATGGGCGCCGCGCTCTTAGGCGGCGCGGCCCGCTTCGGCATGCGGCAGATCCTCAACGCCGTCAGCCGGTGGATGGAGTACGACCTGCGGAACGCGCTGTTCCGGCACCTGGAGACGCTGCAGCCCTCCTTCTACCACCGCACCCCGACGGGCGACATCATGGCGCGGGCGACCAACGACCTCGCCGCCGTGCGGATGGCCGCGGGCCCCGCGATCATGTACCTCACCGACACGGTGAGCCGCGCGGTGATGGCCATCCCGCTGATGGTGCGCATCGACTGGCGCCTCACCGCGCTCGGGCTGGTGCCGCTGCTGGGGATGCCGAGCGTGATGATCGTGCTCGGCCGCACCATCCACCAGCGCTTCGAGGCGGTGCAGGAGCACTTCGCGACGCTCACCACCCAGGCGCACGAGAACCTGAGCGGCGTGCGGGTGGTGCGCGCCTACCGCCAGGAGGAGGCGGAGACGCGCAAGTTCGCGGCCCTGAACCTCGAGTACCTGCGGCGCAACATGCGGCTGGCGCGGACCTTCGGCGCCCTGTTCCCGCTGATCACCTTCTTCGGCGGCTTCGGCGGCGTGCTCACGCTGTGGTTCGGGTCGCTGCTGGTGGTGCGCGGATCGGTCACCCTCGGCCAGTACATCGCCTTCACGACCTACCTGGTGCTGCTGGTCTGGCCGATGATCGCCTTCGGCTGGGTGATCAACATCTTCCAGCGCGGCGCGGCCTCGATGGACCGCATCCAGCAGCTGATGGACGAGCGGCCGGCGATCACCAGCCCGCCGGCGCCGCGGGCGCTGCCCGCCGCGGGGGGCGGCCGCGCGGTGGAGTTCCGCGGGGTGTGGTTCCGCTACCCGGTGCCGCGCCCGGGGGGGGCCGACGGCGGGCGCGGGGACCGCGGCTGGGCGCTCGCGGACGTGTCGTTCGCGGCCCCCGCCGGGTCGTGGGTCGCCGTGGTCGGCGCCACCGGCGCCGGCAAGAGCACCCTGGTCGAGCTGGTCCCGCGGCTCGCCGACCCCGACCGCGGCGAGATCCTCCTCGACGGCGTGCCGCTGCGCGAGCTGCCGCTGCCCGAGCTGCGGCGGGCGGTGGGCTTCGTCCCGCAGGAGACCTTCCTGTTCTCCCAGACCATCGGCGAGAACATCGAGGTGGGGGCGCCGGACCGCGCCGCGGCCCTGGCGGCCGCGCGGGTCGCCCAGCTGCACGAGACGGTGGCCGCCTTCCCGCAGGGCTACGAGACGATGCTCGGCGAACGCGGGATCAACCTGTCGGGCGGCCAGAAGCAGCGCGCCGCGCTCGCCCGCGCGCTCGCGCGCCGGCCGCAGGTGGTGGTGCTCGACGACGCCCTGTCGGCGGTGGACACCGACACCGAGGCGGCGATCCTGCGCGAGCTGAAGCGGACGCTGGCGGGCGTCACGACGCTGGTGGTCTCGCACCGGATCACCGCCATCCGCGACGCCGACCTGATCGTGGTGCTCGAGCAGGGCCGCATCGTCGAGACCGGCCGGCACGAGGAGCTGTTCGAGCGGCGGGGTCGGTACTGGCAGCTGCTGCGGCGGCAACAGCTCGAGGAATCGTTGGAGAAGGCCGGCTAGAGACGGCCGGTGGACGGGTCGGTTGTTCTGCGCACCGAAGTTCTCAGAGCTTCGACCTGAGGAACTCGGGCGTCAGTCCCTGCAGCCATCCCGAGAGCACGGTGAAGCTCCCGCTCAGCAGCAGCAGGCCCACGGCGACCAGCAGCACCCCCGCCACCCGCTCCACCCAGCGGATGTAGCGCCGGAACCGCTGGAACCAGCGCAGGAAGCCCTCCAGCGCCCACGCGGCCACGAGGAACGGGATCGCGAGGCCGAGCGAGTAGGCCGTCAGCAACGCGAGCCCCTGCGACAGGTCGGCGCGGCTCGAGGTGTAGAGCAGGATGGAGCCCAGGATCGGGCCGATGCACGGGGTCCAGCCGGCGCCGAACGCGACGCCCACCAGCACCGAGCCGAGGAAGCCGAGCGGCTTGTCCGACAGCTGGACGCGCGCCTCGCGCGACAGCACGCCGATCCGCAGCACGCCGAGCGTGTACAGCCCGAACACGACGATGAGCGCGCCCCCGAGGCGCTCGACCCACCGCTGGTAGGACTTGAGCAGCAGGCCCAGCTCGGTCGCCGTGGCGCCCAGCGCGATGAAGATGAGGGAGAAGCCGACCACGAACAGCGCCGCGTGCACCAGCGCCAGGTGCCGGCGCGCCTCGAGCTCGGCGACGCCGCTCACGCCGGTGATGAAGGACAGGTAGCTCGGCACCAGCGGGAGCACGCACGGCGACAGAAACGACAGCAGCCCCGCCAGGAACGCGACGGCCACGCGCTGCGGCTTCCGGCTAAGCGGCGGGCTTGGGCGGCGGCGGCGCGGGCGGCGGCGGCGGGGGCACCGCCGGCGGCACCACGGACGGCGCCTCGGACCCCGAGTTGTACTCGACGTACACGCACGAGGCCACCACCGTCGTCCACAGGCCGTCCGGGCCGCACTCCGCCGTCTGGGTGACGTTGCGCGTCTTCACGATGTCGCCCGACATCAGGTACTCCGCGCGGCGCTCGTCCCACGCCTGGTTGGGATCGAACGGCACGCCGAGGGTGGTCGCGAGCATGGACGCCGCCAGGTCCTCGGCGTAGTCGCCCGCGATCTCTTCCTTCTGGCCGTAGGTGTGGTGCTCGGAGATGTAGCCGTAGTGGTTGGGATCGGCCGGGATCGCCAGCCCGATCGAGGCCGCCACCATCCGGCTCGGCTCGTTGGTCGCCATCTCGGCCAGCACGGCGAACACCACCTGGCCCGGCCGCATCAGCTGGATGCCCTCCTGCCGGGTCACGAGCTTGCAGTGCGGGGGGAAGATCGAGCTGACGCGCACCAGGTTGTACTTCTCGATGCCGGCGTCGCGCAGCGCCATCTCGAAGCTGGTCAGCTTTTCCTTGTGACGGCCCACGCCGCGGGTCAGGAACCCCTTGGTCGGCACGTAGTGCATGGGTTCGAACACTTCGCTACCTCAGTCGGACTGGGGTGGGGATGAGGGGGAGGGCGCAACGCCTTCCTTCAGCTGGCACTCCCGGCACAGGCCGTAGATGTCCAGCCGGTGATGGTGGTGCTGGAACCCGTACTCCTCGGCCACGAGCGCCTTGAGGCGCTCCAGCCGGTCGTTGGTGAACTCGGTCACCTTCCCGCAGCGGGTGCAGATGAGGTGCTCGTGGTGCGGGTGCCCCGGCACGCGCTCGTAGCGGCGGAATCCCTCCCCGAAGTCCCGCTCGCTGATCATCCCGCTCCGCGCCAGGATGTCCAGCGTGCGGTACACGGTCGCCTTGCCGATGTGCAGGCCCCGCTCGCGCAGCCGCTGCTCGATGTCCTCCACCGACAGGTGCCCGCGCGAGTCGAGCACCACCTCCGCCACCTGCTCGCGCTGCGTCGTCACCGGCAGGCTGTGCTCCCGCAGGTAGCGGCGGAACTCGTCCAGCGCCTGCGACTGCTCACTCGGTGGTGGACCGCTCACCCTGAACCGCCTTCCACGCGGTGAGATCCACGGGCTCGGCGTCGCCCGCCTCGTCCGCCCGGCGCCGCACGCCCTCCAGCACCTCGGGCAGGGTCCCGGCCGGGGCCTCGGCCGTCTCTTCGACGGCCACCGTCACCTTGCCCCGCTCCGGCCCCTTCAGCGGCACCACGTAGCGCGCCCGGTACACCAGGCGCCGGTCGCCGCCCACGACCCGGCTCACGACGGCCACCCCGTGCTCGCGACCCTCGCGGCGCACCGGCGGGAAGGCGTACACCGCCTCGACCTCCTCGCGCGGCATCCGCTCCGCCAGCGCCTCCAGCAGCCGCGCCACCGGGTCGCTCACGGCCGCACCCGCCCCCGCCCCCGCCCCCGCCCCCGCTCACCGGCGGCGCCGCCCAAGAAGAAGCCGGCCGCCGGGGCATTCCCCATCGGCCGGCAGCGCCACGCGCAACGCGCGGTCGTCTTCATGGAAGAGGGCCCGCCGCAGGAACGGGAGGCGAAGGGGGCGTTCGGGCCATAAGCGGCGCGAATAATACGAACGGCCAGAGGCGAGTTCAATAGTGCGGCTACAGCACTGACGCCGGGTCGCGGTCCACGACCATCCGCGCGCCGGCCGGCACCGGAGCGCGCGACGCCAGGTAGCCCGCGAGCCGCGTCAGCGCCGCGTCGTCGGGGGTCTTCACCAGCAGGTGCCAGCGCCACCGGTCTCGCGCCCGCTCGACGGGACAGGGGGCCGGCCCGAGCACCGTCGCGCCCAGCTCGGGGCGCGCGGCCACGAGGGCCCGGAGCCACTCGGCCACGCGCTCGGCGGCCCGCGCCACGGCCCGCTCGTCCCGGCCGCTCAGCAGCACGTTGGCCAGGCGTACGTGCGGTGGGTACGGCGGGCTGCGGCGCTCGTCGAGCTCCGCCTCCAGGAAGCCGCGGACGTCGTGGCCCGCGGCGTGGACGATCGCGTGGTGGCCGGGCGCCCAGGTCTGCACGATCACCCGCCCGCCCAGCGGCCCCCGGCCGGCCCGCCCGGCCACCTGGGTCAGGAGGTCGAAGGTGCGCTCCGCCGCCCGGAAGTCGGGCAGGTTGAGCGCCACGTCGGCGTCCACCACGCCCACGACGGTGACCCGCGGGAAATCGAGCCCCTTGGCGATCATCTGGGTGCCGACGAGGACGTCCACCGTGCCCGCCTCGACCCGCTCCAGGATCCGCTGGTGGGCCCAGCGCGCGCCGGTGCTGTCGAGGTCCATGCGGGCGATCCGCGCCGCGGGGAAGCGCTGCGCGAGGAAGTCCTCGACCTGCTGCGTCCCGGCGCCCCGGTACTGGTGCACCGCGGCGCCGCAATCCGGGCAGGCCGCCGGCGGGCTCTCGCGGTGCGCGCAGTGGTGGCACCGCAGCGCCGCGGGCGCGCGGTGGTAGGTGAGCGCGATGCTGCAGTTGGGGCAGTCCCACACGCGGCCGCACGACGGGCACTGCACGAAGCGGCTGAAGCCCCGGCGGTTCAGGAGCACCATCGCCTGCTCGCCCCGCTCGAGCGCCCCCCGCAGCGCCGCGTCCAGCGCCTCGCTCCAGGGCACGGCGAGCGACCCGGCCACCCGCGGCGCGCTCCGCAGGTCCACGACCTGGACGGGCGGGAGGCCGCGCGCGCCCACCCGCTCGGGCAGCTCGACGAGCCGGAGCGCCCCGGACTTCGCGGCGGCCCAGCTCTCGAGCGAGGGCGTGGCCGTGCCGAGGACGACGGCGGCGCCGGCGAGCGCCGCCCGCCGCAGCGCGACGTCCCGGGCGTGGTAGCGCGGCGCCTCGCCCTGCTTGTAGGACGCGTCGTGCTCCTCGTCGAGGACGATCGCGCCCAGCCGCGGGACCGGCGCGAACAGCGCCGAGCGCGCGCCGATCGCGACCCGCCGGCGTCCTTCCCGGAGCGCGCGCCACGCGTCCCAGCGCTCGCCGTCCGAGAGCCCGCTGTGCAGCACGGCGACGTCGTCGCCGAACACGCCCTTGAGGCGCGAGACGGTCTGCGGCGTGAGCGCGATCTCGGGCACCAGGACGATGGCGCCGCGTCCCGACGTCACGACGCCCCGCAGGAACTCGAGGTACACCAGCGTCTTCCCGCTGCCGGTGACGCCGAACAGCAGGGCCGCGCCGCCCGGCGCCAGGGCCTCGAGGGCCGCGACGGCCGACCGCTGCGCCTCGGTCGGCTCGGACGGCGGCAGCGCCGGCGCCAGCTGCGCGAACGGGTCGCGCACCCGCGGCTCCACGATGCTGCGGGCGTCGCCGCGCTCGACCAGCGCCGCCAGCGCCGAGCGGGAGATCCCGCGGCGCTCCAGGACGGCCGCGCCGGCCCGGCCGCCGAGCGCGGCCAGGGTCTCGTACGCCTCGCGCTGCTTCGGCGAGCGCGCGAACCGCCGGTCGAGCTCCAGCAGGTGGTCGTAGCGGGCCGCCAGCTCGAACATCCGCTCGCCGCGCTCCGGCGGCGCCGTGCGCGGCGGCTGGGTCACCAGCTGCGCGAGGCCCTCGGCCGCGAGCCGCTGCACCAGCCGGAGGCCCGCCCCGCCGCCCGCGCGGCGCACGGCCGCGAGCGGGATCGCGCGGCCGGGCTTCGCCAGCAGCCGCAGCAGCGCCTGCGCGGCCGGCCCGCGCGAGCGCCGCAGTGCCGCCGCGCCGGCGCCCTCCAGGGCGCCCGGCTGCACGACGACCACCGGCCGGCCCACGGAGAAGAGCGCCGCCGGCAGCATCGCGCGCAGCACCAGCCCCGGCGGCGCCGCGTAGCGGCGGCCGACCCACGCCGCCAGCTCCACGAGGTCGGGGCCCAGCACCGGTGCGGCATCCGGCGCGGCGATCACGTCGCGCGCCGGCCGCTCCGGCGCGGGCCGGTCCACGGCGGTAACGATGCCGACGGCCTCGCGGCGCAGCACCGGCACGACCACCCGGCCGCCGGGCACGAGTGCGCCGGCCAGGCCTTCCGGCACGGCGTAGGTCAGCGATGTGGGAAGGGCGAGCGGCAGGGCGACGTCGACGAACGCGCCGCTCTTGGCGATGGCGGTCATCGCTTCGTGACGCCGAGCCCCGGTGCGGTTGGGAGCGCGATCCGGCCCCCGTCGATCGAGGCGCCCGTGAACGGGTCCTGCGCCAGCAGCGCGGCGCCGTCGAGGTCCACGACGTCGAGCAGCGGCGTGAGGTGCGCCGCCGCGGTGATGCCGAGCGACGTCTCGACCATGCAGCCCACCATCACCGACAGGCGGTGCGCGCGGGCCACCGCGACCATGCGCAGCGCCTCGCGCAGGGAGCCGCACTTGGCCAGCTTGATGCTGATGCCGTCCACCGCGCCGGCGAGCGGCGGGATGTCGGCGGCCACGCGGCACGACTCGTCGGCGACGATGGGGATGCGCGACGCCCGGTGCACGGCCGCGAGGCCGGCGACGTCGCCGGGCGGCACCGGCTGCTCGATCAGCTCGACGCCCATCTCCTCGAGCAGCGGCAGGCGCGCGATGGCCTGCTCCGGCGTCCAGCCCGCGTTCGCGTCCACCCGCAGCGGCTTGTCCGTCACCTCGCGCACCGCGCGCAGCACCCGCTCGTCGTCGGGCGTGCCGACCTTGATCTTGAGGATCGGCCACGCGTCCGCCTCGCGCACCTTGGCGCGCAGCACCTCCGGCTCCGCCAGGCCGATGGTGAACGAGGACAGCGGCGCCCGGGCGGGATCGAGGCCCCACAGCTTCCACAGCGGCACGCCCAGGCGCTTGCCCACGAGGTCGTGGAGCGCCGCCGACACGGCCATCCGGGCCGACGCGTCGCCCGGGTCCGCGCGCACCAGGGCCGCTTCGGCGCTCTCGAGGTCGAACGGATCGGTGGGCAGCGCGGGCTCCAGGCGGTGCAGCGCGGCCACGACCGTCTCGGCCGTCTCGCCGTAGTACGGGGACGGATCCGCCTCGCCCCAGCCCTCGCAGCCGTCGGCGTCCGTGAGCCGCACCCACACGCGCCGGTATGCTTCGGTCGTGCCGCGCGCGATCGTGAAGGGATGCCGGGTCCGGACCTCCAGAACCTCGTACGCGAGCCGGAGCGCCGCGCTCACGCGCCCGCCCGCCGGAGCGGCGCCGCACCCCGCGGCCGGAGGCTCACGCGGCCAGCGCCTCCACGTGCCGCACGGCCGCCGCGGCCAGCCGGGCGGGGTCGTAGCCGCCCTCCAGCACCGACATGAGCGCGGCGCCCGGCGCGCGGCGGTGGATGGCGCAGGTGAGGTCGTGGTAGTCGTCGGGCTCGAGGGTGAACCCGCCGAGCGGATCCCCGGCGAGGGCGTCGAAGCCGGCCGAGAAGATCACCAGCGAGGGCGCGAACCCCGCGACCGCGCGGTCGACCGCCACCAGCAGGTCCGCCACGTACCGCTCCCGCGGCAGGCCGGGCGGCCGCGGCACGTGGAACAGGTTGCCCGCGCCCGTGTCGTCCTCCGCGCCGGTGCCGGGATAGAAGGGCCACTGGTGCAGCGAGACGTAGCGGACGCGCGGCTCGGCGCGGAACGCGTCCGCGGTGCCGTTGCCGTGGTGCACGTCCCAGTCCACCACCAGGACGCGGTCGGCACCCAGGCGCTCGAGCGCGGTCCGCGCCGCGACGGCGGCGTTGTTGAACAGGCAGAAGCCCATCGCCCGCGCGGGCGTGGCGTGGTGGCCCGGCGGGCGCACCGGGCAGAACGCCGCGCCGCCGCCGCCGAGCGCCAGCTCGGCCGCGTGCACGGCGGCGCCCGCGGCGCGCCACGCCGCCTCCAACGAGCCGGGGCCGAGGTAGGTGTCGGGATCGAGCGCGCCGCCGCCCGCGCGGTCGAGCGCCTCGAGGCGGGCGACGTGATCCGGCGCGTGCACCCGCAGCACGTCCTCGCGCGCGGCGCGCGGGGCCTCCACCCAACGGGCGATGCCCCGCCCCACCGGTCCCGCGGCCAGGGCCGACGTCACCGCCTCCAGCCGTGCCGGCGACTCGGGGTGCCACGGTGGATTGCCGTGCTCGAGGCACGCCCGGTGGGTGATCAGGCTGACCGTCACCGGCCGCTCCGGTCCCGCGCCCGGCGCGGCCGCCGGCGGGCGCCGCCCGGTCTCATCGCACGGCGCGCCGGCGCGCCGGCAGCACGACCAGCGCCGCGCCGTCGGGAACGGAGAGGTCGGCGAGCGAGCTGGCCTCGTTCGCGACCAGCGCCCCGCCGAACTTCACCACGTACTCGGGCGCGCGGCCGGCGCCGATGTGCGCCGCGGCCAGCGACCGCTGCTTGACGGCGGCGATCTTCTCGTTGGCGCGCGCCTCGAGCGCGCACACCTGCCACGCGTCCGCGACGGTGACCCGCAGCCGCAGCGTCGTCGGCACCGGCGTCATGGAGCCTCCCCGAGCGTCGAGAAGAAGCGCCGCACCTGCTGGTCGAACAGCAGCGTCGAGCCGCGCACCGCGGCACCGGAGGGGGCCGGGGACGCCGCGATGACGATCTCCTCGCCGCCCTGGCCGCGGAACGCCACGTGCCGCGGGCTCTCCCGCTCCAGGAACGCACCGGTGGCCGGCACGCGCGTGGTGAAGAACTCCTTGGCGCGCCGGAGAACCTCCTCCGGCGGCAGCGACGTGGACGTCTCGTACGTCATGCCCGCTCCTCGGTGGGTGACCGAATGCCTGCCGCTCTGACCGCCCGGTTGCTGAAATGACCGGGCGCCTCCGCCGCCGTGGCCGACTCCGGCGCCCGAAAACCGGCATGCCGCTTGCTTTTGCGGCGGGCGGAGGCCGGCACGGGGCCGGCCACGACAGGCAAAGGTAAGCGACGACGGAGGAGGTTGCACCATGATCGCCATCACCCGTTCCACCGCGCCGGTCCTGGCCGGCGCGTACACGCTCAACGGCCGCCTGACCCGGCTGTTCGACGACGCGTTCCGCGGCTGGCCGTTCGTGCAGGAAGAAGGGGGCGCGCCGGAGGCCGCCCGGGTCCCGCCGGTGGACGTCTCCGAGGACCGGGACGCCGTCCAGATCGTGGCGGAGCTGCCCGGCGTGAAGCCGGAGGACGTGAAGATCTCGCTGGAGAACGACCTGCTCACCATCCGCGGCGAGAAGCATCAGACCGCGGACGAGAAGGCGGACCGCGCGCACCGCGACGAGCGGACCTACGGCGCGTTCGTGCGCACCTTCACCGTGCCCTCGACCGTGGACGCCGAGCACGTCCAGGCGACCTACGACCTCGGCGTGCTGACGGTCCGGCTGCCGAAGCTCGAGCGGGCCAAGCCGCGGCAGATCGAGGTGAAGGTGAAGGACAGGGTGTAGGGTGTAGGGTCTGGGGTTTGGGGGGTGGCGGGGCCGAGCACGACCCCGCCACCCACCAGACGCTACCCGCCAACCGTCTCAGCCTTCATCTCCACCTGCCCAACTACGGGCCTCCGGAGCAAGTCCATCCACCCCGGCGTCCGCCGCACCACCAAAACCAGCTCGCCCGCCGGCTCCGGCTCGACGCAGCTTACGGTGACGAACAGCACGTCCGGCACGCGCTCGGGCAGCGTGACGCGCCAGGACCGGCCGTGCCACGCGAACGGCACCGCGGTGCCCGCGGCGCGCCGCCAGGCGCGGCGGCCGAGCGGGACGTCCAGGAACACGTCGTCCTCGACCTTGGTCACGCCGGGCGCGACGCGCTCGCCGTCACGGAAGAACAGCGGGTCGAACGGCTCTCCGTCCTGGCGCGCGTAGTTGGCCTCCGCGGCGTCGTCGAACGCCTCGAGCGCGGCCTCGTCGGCGCGCCACTCGAGGTGGTGTCGCACCTCGTGGGTCAGCGTCTCCCAGGTCTCGTGGCGCCAGTCGAAGCCGGGGTCGCCGTCCGCGAGGGCCGCGAACGACCCGTGGTGGAGGTAGATGGCTGAGCGGAGCTGGGCGCCCTCGTCGCCGGGGGCCCCGAAGGCGTGCGGGACGCATTCGCCCAGGGTGTAGATCCCGGCGCGCACGGGGTGCGGCACCCGCTTGGCCGTGACCTCGATGTCGACGATGCCCTCGCGGAACTCGGGCGGCAGGTCGCGGATCATTCCGCGGACCATCGCCTCGAAGTCGCGCCGCCGCATCCGCCGGGCCGCAGCTAGGCCAGCGCGGCCTCGGCCCGCTCGACCAGCGGGCGGAAGTCGAGCTGGCGGCCGAGCACCGCGGCGGCCAGGGCCACCGCGTCGTCGCGCTGGCCCCGAGCGAACAGCTCGCGCAGCCACGCGCCGCAGCGCGGGTTGCGGAACCAGTCCTCGTCGAACCGGTCGCGCAGCGAGGCCGCGAGCAGCGCCTCCAGTTGCCACGCCCGGAGGTAGCGGGCGGCATAGAAGCCGTCGTCGAGGTCGAGCAGCGCGTCCTCGCTCGCGTAGCGGAACCCGGTCGCCGCGGTCAGCAGCGGCGCGTACGCGTCCGCGCCCGCCGCGAGGTCGGCGGCGCGGTGCAGTTCAAGCTCGTAGCGGAGCTTGGCGGCGTAGCGGCGCAGGATCGCCAGCAGCGCGAAAGCCTGCGAGCGCTGGAAGGCGCGGCGCCGCTCGCCGCCGAGCGTGGTGTAGCGGTCCAGCCAGCCGGGCGCCACGACCATGTGCTCGAACAGCATCGCGAACGCCTCGGTCACCGAGTTGTCGCCGAGCCAGCGGTGCTCGAACGGCAGCGCGCGCGCGATGTTCGCGAAGTGCTGGGCGTGGCCCAGCTCGTGCCAGAAGGCGCGGTAGTCGGTCTGCCCGCCGAACGGCCGGATCACGAGGTACACCTCGTCGGGCACCCGCACCGGCGAGCAGAAGGCGCGCGAGCGCTTCCGCTCCCGGTCGTCGGCGTCGTAGCGGATCCGCCCCGCGGCCTCGGCGTCGAGGCCCATCTCGCCCAGCTGCCGGCGCGCGGTGGACACCAGCTCGGCGCCGGGGAAGTACTCGTCGAAGCCCGCGCCGCGGAACAGGTAGGCGGCGTCGGCGCGGTCCGCGTCGCTCGGCCCGAGGCCCAGCTCGCGCCGCAGCACGTCGCGCAGGGCGTCGCGGTAGAGGTCCTCGGTGGCCGCGAGGAAGCCCGCGCACGCCTCGCCCAGCGCGGGCAGGTCGACGCCCGCGAGCCGCGACCGCGCCGAGACCACGTCGCCCAGCCCGAGGTCCGCGAGCAGCCCCCGCTCCGACTCCAGGCGCTCCCGGCGCATCGCGGCCGGCGCAGCGAGGAGCGAGCGGCGCGAGGCGTCGATGGCCAGCCGGCGCCCGCGGCTCGACTCGTTCGCGATCTCGATGGCGGCGCGCTGGTAGGGCAGCGTCTCCCCGTCGCCCAGGGACAGCACGGCCTGCGCCTCCCACGCGTGGAGGCGGTCGTCGAGCGCGGCCACGGACCGCCCGACCCGGTTGTCCACGACCCACTCGAGCAGCTCGGGGTGGCCGCGCGCCGCGGCGACCGCCGCATCGTCGGCCAGATCCGGGTAGCGCCCGAAGATCTCCGCGAAGTGCGACTCGGCCACGAGGCCGGCGCCGGTGCGGTAGCTCTCCAGCCCCAGCTCGCCGCACATCGCCTCGCCGCGGCGCCGCAGCTCGTCGACCGTCACGTTGCGAGGCGCTCCGCGAGCCAGGTCCCCAGCGCCGCGGAGGCGACGCGGTCCTGCGCCAACGTGTCGCGGTGCCGGACCGTCACGGTGCCGTCCTGGCCGGTCTGGCCGTCCACCGTGATCGCGAATGGCGTCCCCGCCTCGTCCTGGCGGCGGTAGCGCCGGCCGATCGACCCGCCGTCGTCGTAGAACATCGTGAACCGGCCGTGCAGCTCGTCGTAGATGCGCCGCGCGATCTCCGGCATCCCCTCCTTCTTCACCAGCGGCAGCACCGCGGCCTTGATGGGCGCGATGTCGGGCCGGAAGCGGAGCACCACGCGCGACTCGCCCTCGACCGTGTCCTCGTCGTACGCGTCGCACAGCGTCACGAGCGCCAGGCGGTCGGCGCCGAGCGACGTCTCGATCACGTACGGGACGTAGCGTTCATTCCGCTCCTGGTCGAAGTACTCGAGCTTCTTCCCCGACGCCTGCTGGTGACGCGACAGGTCGAAGTCGGTGCGGTTGTGGATCCCCTCGAACTCGTTCCACCCGAACGGGAACTCGTACTCGATGTCGTAGGCCGCCTTCGCGTAGTGCGCCAGCTCGTCCGGTCCGTGCTGGTGCCAGCGCAGCTTCGTGG
>Ga0187779_10000248_pt1 | contig 38223 bp, 32 predicted proteins | sample 1015_Q2_SP10_10__FD_132435 | JGI IMG/M metagenome (GOLD analysis project Ga0187779, IMG submission 132435) | Tropical peat soil microbial communities from peatlands in Department of Meta, Colombia - 1015_Q2_SP10_10_MG | ecosystem: Environmental > Terrestrial > Soil > Wetlands > Peat | place... | reverse complement strand
GGGCGCGCCGGCGCAGCCCTTTGTATTGCCGCCGTCGGTTCGTGGATCGGCGGATCATTCGGCGTTCTCGTGCTCACTGTCGTCGCGCCTCCGCTGGCGACGATCGCCATCCGTTTCGGGCCACCTGAATATACGGCCCTGCTCATTCTCGGCCTGATTTTCCTCGCTTATATGTCGTCGTCCTCGCTGATCCGGACGCTGCTGATGGCCTGCCTCGGCCTGCTGCTCGGCATGATCGGCATCGACAACATGACCGGTCATTTCCGCTACAGTTTCGACCTCGCCGAGCTGGGCGATGGAATCGGCATCGTGCCGGTCGCGGTCGGCTTGTTCGGTCTCGGCGAAATCCTTTCAACGCCGAGCGCCGACGCCGTGAAAGAGATCATTACGCCGCGTCTGCGCGATTTGCTGCCGACCCGAAAGGAATGGAGCGAATCCAGCATGCCGATTGCGCGCGGCACGCTGCTTGGATTCATCATCGGTATTATCCCGGGATCAGCCCACATTATCTCGAGCTTCCTGTCCTACGCGTTGGAGAAACGCGTCTCGAAACATCCCGAGCAATTCGGCAAGGGTGCCATTGCCGGCGTTGCCGGGCCAGAAACTGCCAACAACGCCGCCTCAACCGGCGCATTCGTGCCGCTGCTCGCCCTCGGCATTCCGACCAGTCCGATTACGGCGGTCCTGATTGGCGCGCTGATGATTCACGGCGTTTCCGTCGGGCCGACGCTGGTTAACGACCATCCGGATGTGTTCTGGGGATTTGTGGCGTCGATGTATGTCGGCAACCTCATGTTGCTTGCGCTCAATTTGCCGCTGGTGAGCGTGTTTGTAACGGTGCTGCGCATTCCTTATGCATATCTTTATCCGCTGATCATCATGTTCTGCATCATCGGCGTCTATGAGGTGAACAATTCGATCGTCGATGTCTGGATCATGCTGATCATGGGCGTGGTCGGCTACGCCTTGCGTAAATTCGACTTCGATCCGGCACCACTCGTACTTGGCCTGGTGATCTCGCCGATTCTCGAGCAGAGCCTGCGCCAGTCGCTGATCATGTCGAATGGCAATTATCTGATTTTCTTCAGCCGGCCGATCTCGGCCGGCCTGATGGCCGTCAGCATCGGACTGCTTGTGCTCGCGGCCTATGCGTTCATGCTCAAGCGCGCGGATTGGCGCACGAAGCTCGCCGAAGCCGAAGCGGGCGAAGCGGAGCTCTGAGAGCTACGCCGCTTTGCGCGCGTGTAGCGCCATCACAATCATGGCCGCACCGCCGAAGATCATGTTGATTCCGACCAACAGACCGAGCGCCCATGCCGCCGTGCTGGGAAGACCGGCCAATATCATCGCAGCCAGCACCAGGTCGATCAGTCCGCTCACCAGCATCCAGCCCCACTGACCGGACAATTCGCGTTTGTGTTCGAGAGCAAACATGATCGAGACCGCGCCTTCGATCAGAAAGAATGCGATTAGCACAAACGTCAACGACAGCGCGCCAATGACCGGAGACGCGATCAGCATCACGCCAACAACGATGCCGAGGATTGCCGACAGCAGCGACCACCAGAACCCGGGGGCATGACGCATCCAGAATGTCGTTACCAGACCGACGATACCGCTGATCAAAATCAGCCAGCCGAAGAAGATCGTCACCGCCAGCGTGGCGACAGGCGGAATAACGACGGCGATGCCTCCGAGAATCAAGAGCACAATGCCTTCGATCAGAAAGAGCACCCAGTGCTCACGCAATACGCTGGCCGCCGCGCGCTGAATTCCTTGGATGTCGGATTGGGTGGACATGGACGCCTCCGCAGTTTCCTTTGCGAGGAAGGAACATTACTCCTGCGTCCGGTCAGCGCATAGACGCCAGCCGGCTCAAGCCCAAAGGCGCTCGTTGTCCATACCCTTGTACAGGCCGGCAACGTATTCGCCGTAACCATTGAACAGCAGCGTAGGTCTCCGTTCGCCGGTACCTATGACTTCCTCGGTTGCCTGGCTCCAGCGGGGATGCGGTACCTGCGGATTGACGTTCGCCCAGAAGCCATACTCAGACGACTGCAAGGCTTCCCACATGCCTTTCGGACGTTGTTCGGTGAAACTGAACTTCACGATCGATTTGATCGACTTAAAGCCATACTTCCACGGGACCGCTAGCCGCAGCGGCGCGCCATGCTGGCGCGCGAGCGGATGACCGTAAGCGCCGGTGACGAGGAAGGCGAGCTCGTTGGTCGCCTCCGCCATGGTGAGGCCTTCGACATAGGGCCACGGAAACCATGGCTGCCGCTGGCCGGGCGCCATTTTGGGATCCATAAAAGTTTCCATCCGCACATATTTTGCCGACCCTAAGGGGCGGGCAAAGTCGACCAACTTTGTAAACGGAAACCCGCTCCAGGCGATTGCCATGCCCCACGCCTCTACGCAGCGGTGGCGATATGTACGTTCTTCCAGCGTGAGCTTGCGGATCAGATCGTCGATGCCGACTTCCATCGGCTTCTCAACCAGACCATCGATCTTCACGGTCCACGGCCGGATGACCAGCCCTTGAGAAGCCGCCGCGATGGTTTTCGCCGTGCCGAATTCATAGAAATTATTGTAGTTGCCGTTGATCTTCTCATCGGTGATCGACCGATCGAGCGCATATTTCTCGTTGCGTTTTGCGGGATAGAGATCGGCACTTGGATCCGGCAATGCGGCGACATCAGACAGCCGTTGCGCCTTGGCGCCGTACGGCATCAGAGCGAGTGCGCTTGCACCGCCAGCTAGGAATCCGCGCCGGCTGGAAACCAGATGCTCCGGGGTGACGAGGCGGTCGGCAATTTCCCAACCGCGGCGGCGAATGACGTTCATGGCAAGGCTTCCAGAATCGCCGCACAGACCTACGTGGCACAGCGATCACTGGCAAGTCACGGGTCCGCGAAAGAGAACCCCTTCCGAACTTTAATGGAATCCGTCCATATATGACTGAGGCTTGCCCGCACCTTGCATGCGCGCGCGCAGGCGGCCGGTAAGGTCGGCCTTGGGCATCGGTTTGGCGAATAGAAAGCCCTGACCGACCTGACAGCCGATGGATTGCAGCTTGTGGCTTTCATGCGTCGTCTCAATGCCTTCGGCAACAGTGCGCAGGCCAAATCGGCGACCGAACTGGACAATCATCTCGCACAAGTCGGCATTGGAATGATCTTCGTTGCAGTTGGCGACGTAGCTGCGGTCGATCTTCAGCTCGCTGAAAGGCAACCGTTCAAGGCACGCGAGCGAGGAATAGGCCGCGCCGAAATCATCAATGGCAAGCTCGCACTTGAGTGGATGCAACGCGTCCGCAACATCTTTCGCGAGATCAAGGTCATTGACGATCTGATTTTCGGTCACTTCCAGGATCATGCCCGGCCAGTTGGCCGCGGCAGGGTGCGCCTCACGCAACATCTGCGGGATTGGAAGCTCGCTCAGAGCCGAGACCGGCACGTTTACTGAGAGCTTCAGTGGAACGCCGCACCGGGCAAAATCCGCCCAATCGGTGAGAGCGGTGAGGATTACCCGCTCGGTCAGAGCGATCATATCTTTTTCGCTGGCATCCGGCAGAATCAGTGCAGGCGGGACAATGCCACGCTTCGGGTGGTGCGCGCGCATCAACGCCTCGGCGCCAACCAAATGCAGTGTCTTGAGCTCGATCTTCGGCTGATACCAAAGCTCGAACCAATTGTTGCTGAGAATTTCGCCGAGGGGAATCGGCGCCTTTGGGTCGGCATAAGATGCCGACTCCGACGAGAACAAATGTCGAAGCCCTTCGAGCATGGTCACTCCCGACGAATGCGGCGCACTCGCACGGCGCGTCATGCCCGAATTTTGAGAGCTTCCGGCGGCTGGTCGGTTAACAACGCGCAACTGCCGGTGAATCTGCTTTGTATCTGCTTGCCGAAATGCCAAAAATTATCGCTGTTGTCTCCGCATTTGCGGAGGCAACAGCGATTTTTTCGGAATATTTATTCCGCGGCCCGTCTGGCGGCGATGATCTGATCCGCTGTGCGGCCCGTCAGTTCGGCCATATGGTCGAATTTGAAGATAAATGAACCGACTCCGGCGGTAGCGGAGCGCACCTCGATTATCAGATCGCCGATTTCCGCTTCCGGCATCTGCGCACGGACCGTGTCCCAGCCCTGCCAGCCTTCCCGCGTATCGAAACCGAGAATCTGGCCGCGTCGGCCTGAAAGGATCGCGTTCATTTTGGCGGTCGCCTCGCTGGGACAAACGATTTCAACCTCGTGGATCGGCTCCAGCAAGACAGGCTGACATTGCGGCAAGCCTTCGGTGATACCTATGCGGCCGGCGGTGCGGAACGCCTGGTCCGATGAGTCGACCGTGTGGTAGGAGCCGTCGATCAGCGCCACCGACATGTCGACCACCGGAAAACCAAGCGGGCCGTGCTTGAGCGCGTCGATGACGCCCTCCTCAACCGCCGGAATGTAATTGCGCGGCACAACACCGCCGGTAATGCGGTCTTCGAATTTGAAACCGGTGCCGCGCGGGAGTGGCTTGATTTCGAGCACAACGTCGCCGAATTGCCCGTGCCCACCCGATTGTTTTTTGTGTCTGCCACGCTGAGTAATCGGCTTGCGGATAGTTTCGCGATAGCCGACCGACGGCGGGCGCGTGGACACCGGAACCACGAAACGCTCGGCGAGTCGTTCGGCCGCGACCCGCAAATGCATTTCGCCTTGCCCCCAGATTACTACTTCGTGGCTCTCCGCATTGTGCACAACCGCGAGCGAGGGGTCTTCTTCGGTCAACTTGGCGAACGCCGGTCCCAACTTGACGTCGTCCTTGCGCTCCTTGGCTTGCACGGACGTAGCAAGCACAGGCGCATAGGGCTTGAGTTGCGCCAATGCGGCGTGCGGCTGCTTGCCTGAGGAAAGCGTATCTCCGGTTTTGGCATTTTCGAGCTTGCCGAATGCTACCGTCTCGCCGGTCGTTGCCTGGCCGCGTTTCTCGAAATGCTGACCCATCAGCTTGAATACACCGGAGACGCGCCCGGAATCGCCCGCGGGCGTGCTTAGCGTAGTGCCATCGCCGGCCTGACCGACAAGCAGACGGACAACCGACATTTTTCCGCCATGCGTGGTGTGGAAAGTCTTGAGCACCAGCGCCAATGCTTCGTTGCCCGCCTTGACTCCGAGGCGCTGCGCCGTTTCGTTGACGCCCGGCGACTCATGCCGCAATGCTTTCATCAAACGCAGCACACCATTGCTGCGGGTGGCAGCACCGAGCAGCACCGGACAAACGATCCGCTCGCGCAATTCCTTGGCGAGGTCGTCGAATACCTTGTCGCGCGGCGGCTCGATGTCCTCGAGCAATTGCTCCATCAGCTGATCGTCATGGTCAGCCAGCGTCTCCAGCATCGTGAAGCGCGCTTCCTTCTTGCGATCAAGGGCTTCGCCTTTGAGTTCGATGATCTCGGAGGGCGCGTGCTCCTTATAGACATAGGCGCGCTCGAGCGCGAGATCGACGAAGCCCGAAATGATGTCGCCGTTCCAGATCGGAATTTGTCGCAGCAGCAACGGCACACGCGACGCCGGCTGCAACAACTTGATGGTCTCACGGACGCGCTTGTCAGCCTTGTCGATCTTGTTGAGGAAAATGAAGCGCGGAATGTTCTGATCTTCCAACTCACGCAGGATCAACTGTAGCTGCGGCACTTTCTTTTCATCCGCCTCGCAAACAATCACCGCGGCATCAATTGCCGGCAGCACGCTGCGCATGTCCTGAATGAATTCGATTGAGCCGGGGCAGTCGATAAAGGTGTAGCTATCGCCCATGAAACTGGTGGTGGCGAAAGTCGCTTCCACGCTCATTTTGTGATGGCGCGCTTCCTTGCTGGCGTCGCCGACCGTAGTTCCCGCATCTACTGTGCCCTGCCGCTGAACGGCGCCGGTGCGGGCGAGGATTGCTTCTAACAGGGTTGTTTTGCCGCTTTGGAACGGGCCCACCAGCGCGATACACCGGGGACCCCTGGGACCCGTGCCATTTTGTCCCATATCGTGCCTCCCTTGCCGGCCGGGAGGTCGGACCTCGTTTCCCGGCCCTGTCACAATATCGTCTCAGGCCCCGAGGGGACTGGCAAGGGCAGAAATTCGCGATGTGAGAAAAAGAAGCTACTTGACGAAACTCAGGTCGAGCACGTTTCGCGCGTCGACGCTTTTGTCGATCAGGCCCCGTGCCTTGTACCACGCGACCTGACGCTCGATATCAGGCAAATCAAGGCGCGCCTGGGGGTCTATGAAGTAGGCGGCGATCTCCACCGTGGCGGCGGCGTTTTCGCGGCGGTCCGGATAGATATACCGCGCAATCGTCATTGCCGCTTCGTGTGATTTGTCGTCGGAGGTTCGCTTGTAATGGCGATCGATGCGCAGCAGCGCGGCGGAGTAGTCCGTGACGCCTCGCCGATATGCATTCACGAATTTTTCGACCACCGCGCGGCGGTTTTGAATCATCTTGTTCGAGACGAACAAGGCGCCCAACTGCTGTTCATCCACTTCGGAATACCATCCGACCAGCTTGGCCTGGTTTGCTCCCATTAGCTCACGCGCATAAGGCGCCGGAACGATCGCGGCATCGACTTGGTTGGTGCCGACGGCGCGCGCAATCGCATCGAGTGTCTGCATCGGCTTTATGTTGATATGACTGACTTCAATGCGCTTGGCGCGGGCAATCTGCTCGAGCTGATAGTGGGAAACAGAGCCCAACGCATCGATGGCAATCGTTTTGTTGGCAACATCATCAAATTTGCGCAAGCCTTTGGCGAAGCCGAGATTGGACGCGACCAGCTCGGTGCCTTCGTAAGAACGTTTCTCGCGCGTCTGCGCCGCGATCGCCTTGATCGATCCTTTGCCCGCTAAATTAAATGCAGCCGGGGTAAAGCCCGCGAGACCAAAATCGGTAGCGCCAGCGGCAAGCGTTTCTGCCACCGTTTGATCGGAATCATAGGCCGTCATCGCGAGATCAATACCTTCGGCTTTGAAGTAGCCTTGTGCCGCGGCGAGAAACAACGCGCCATTCTCGGTGAGACGCTGCGTGCCAACGACAACGCGTTCTTGCGCGGCGGCGGAGACGGTAAGACTTGCAAACAAAATGAGCGACAAGACCGCGCGACGGATCATGACCGCAGCCTACGAGAGTGATCATAACGGAAGGTGAATAGAGAAAAAGGAGGCTCTTTTCAGTCATTCCGGGACGGCTCAAAGAGCCGGACCTGGAATCCAGATCGATGATCGGTCAGTCCACTTGGATTCCGGGTTCGCCGCGGAGCCTGTCATCGGGCCGCGCTTCGCGCGGACCTTGGCGGCGCCCCGGAATGACGCTAGCGCGTCATTTCAAATTGCCGCAGAAACGCTGGATGCGCCGGCAAGCTTCCTCAAGGTCTTCGGTCTTGGTCGCATACGAAATGCGGAATGCGGGCCCGAGCCCGAACGCCGTTCCCTGCACGACTGCCACGCCCTCCGCTTCGAGAAGCTCGGTCACGAAATCCTGATCGATCGCGAGCTTTTTGCCGGTTGGCGCGGTCCTGCCCATGGTGCCTGCACAGGACGGATAAACATAGAACGCACCTTCCGGCGTCGGGCACTTAATGCCGTTCGCCTGGTTGAGCATCGACACGACGAGATCGCGCCGCTCCTTGAAAATCTTGTTGTGCTTGGGGATGAAGTCCTGCGGACCGTTCAACGCCTCGACTGCCGCCCATTGCGACACCGCCGACGGGTTTGAAGTCGACTGCGACTGAACGGTCGCCATCGCCTTGATCAGCGGCTCCGGCCCGCCCGCATAGCCAATGCGCCAACCGGTCATGCAGTAGGCTTTTGAGCAGCCATTGATGGTCAGCGTGCGCGGATACAGCGAAGGCTCGACCTGCGCCGGCGTCGTAAACTCAAAGTCGTCGTAGACCAGATGCTCGTACATGTCGTCCGTCATGACGTGCACGTGCGGATGCCTCACCAACACATCGGTGAGAGCCTTCAACTCCGCACGCGTATAAGCGGCCCCACTCGGGTTTGACGGAGAATTGAGCAGAAACCACTTTGTCTTCGGCGTAATCGAACGCTCCAGCTGCTGCGCCGTCATTTTAAAGCCGGTCGCCATACTGGTCGTGACCTCGACCGGTTCGCCGCCGGCCAGAAGCACCATTTCCGGATAGCTCACCCAGTACGGCGCCGGGATTATCACCTCGTCGCCTGGGTTCAGCGTCGCAACAAAGGCGTTGTACAGCACCTGCTTGCCACCGGTGCCGATCGTGATCTGGCTAGGCTTATAGTCGAGGCCGTTCTCGCGCTCGAACTTCTTCACGACGGCATCCTTGAGCTCGGCAATGCCGTCCACGTTCGTGTACTTGGATGCCCTGCCGTCGCGGATCGCCTTGATCGCCGCCTCTTTAATGTTGTCAGGGGTGTCGAAGTCAGGCTCACCGGCGCCCAACCCAATAACGTTGCGGCCAGCGAGTTTGAGCGCGCGCGCCTTGTCCGTGACGGCGATGGTCGCCGACGGCTTGATGCGATTGAGCTGGTCCGCCAGAAAGGCCATCAAACTCTCCAATGCATGCCGCGGCATGCGGCTCCCACTGTCGTAATGCGGGCTTTCGAGTCCAGCAAGAGGCGTTCAGTTAAAGAAATTCGATGGGTTTGATCGGTTGTGACGATCGGTCGGAGTACGTCCTGAACGGGCGGAATCCGCGCGTTCCGACGCTTGAATCAGTGTGATTAACCGCCGGGCAACCGCACGCATGCTAGTTCCTCGCATCGGCAGAGGGCGCGCAAGGGAGTACCCATGACCGGGCACGCTGCGGGATTACGCCGGCTGGACGACCTCATTTGGGCCCTCGTGGCTGCCGTCACCGCGGTTGTCTTGATCGTCTCCGCCGCCGGCGGCTTCCATATCGTTTTGAAGAGTTACGCGGTCCCCGCCAGCACCGCGCTGGCGCTTTTCCTCGGCGCGTATTTCTACAGAGTGCATCGTACCGATCTTAAACTGGCTTCAACACTGGAGTCGACCGCACAGCTGGTAGTCTTCGCCGCGGTTGCCGCTCCCCTTTCCTACCTCGCTGCCAGCACGCCGTTGCCACTGCAAGACGCCTTCTTCGACGCAATGGATCACGCGCTCGGGTTCAATTGGAAGGAACTGCTCGCGCTCATGAACCGCTGGCCCGGCTTCCTGATATTCATGCGTGTCATCTATCTTTCCCTGACGGTGCAGATGACTGCGGTCGTGCTGCTCCTCGGCCTCACCGGACGGTTGCCGTGGCTTCGCGTCTATATGCTTGCGTTCATTTTTGCGGCCGTACTAACGATCGGTCTTTCGGCGCTGCTTCCAGCAGAAGGGGTGTGGCTGCATTACGGGTTGAAGGCGGACCCTGCCGCAATGCCGGTGAGCCATACCAGCTGGCCTGTGTTCCTCGGACTGCGCGATGGTAGCTACCGACTATTGATGGCGGTGGGCTCGGAAGGGATCATCACTTTCCCGAGTTTGCACGCGGCGTTGGCAGTGATTCTGATCGCTGCGTTTTGGCCAGTGCCAGTAGCGCGTTGGCTGTGCGCGGCTGCTAATTCGATTATGCTGGCTGCGACGCCGATTGATGGCTCGCACTACCTGGTCGACGTGTTGGCCGGAATTGTCATCGCCATCCTGTGTATTGTCGCCGCGCGCGTGCTCGTTGCACGCATGACTGAAGTGCCGGACGCGGCGGCGCTTTCTGATCTAGCCCCTACCGCAGCGCATATCGCCTCTCGCTCCCCGTAGCTTTTCGCCCGCATGCGGTTACAATAAGGCCAAGAGCCGGTTGGCGGCCGTACCATTTCATCCGGGAGAATGCCATGAAGCTTTCCGCCGAACAGCTCAAGGCTTTCGACGAACAGGGCTACGTCTTCTTTCCTAATTGCTTTTCTGAAGATGAGATCGTGCTGCTGCGCGCAGAAGCCGACAATATTCTGAAACTCGACCGCCAGGAGGTCTGGCGAGAGAAAACGGGTGCGCCGCGGACCGCCTTCGCAGCCCATACGTTCAGCGAAGTATTCGGCCTGCTGGCACGGCATCCGCGACTTGTCGAACCCCTGCAGCAATTGTTCGGCGAAGGTGTCTATGTCCATCAGTTCAAACTCAACGCCAAGGCGGCGTTCGAGGGCGACGTTTGGCAATGGCATCAGGACTATGGCACGTGGGCGCGCGACGATGGCATGCCAGAAGCGCGCGCCATGAACATCGCGGTTTTTCTTGACGAAGTGATGCCGATCAACGGGCCGCTGTTGTTAATCCCAAAGAGCCACAAGCAAGGTGTGCTTTCCGCCGGCCACGACAAGCTCACCACATCTTATCCGCTATGGACGCTCGACAAGGATACCGTGACAAGACTTGCTGCCGAGGCGGCCGGCCCCGACGGGGTCGGCATCGTCGCACCAACGGGCAAGCCGGGCTCGGTCCTCATGTTCCACGGCAATCTGGTGCATGCTTCGCCGCCGAACATAACGCCTTACCCACGCAAGATCGTCTACTTGACGTTATGTGCCGTCTCCAACCACATCACCAAGTTCACGCGGCCGGAATGGATTGCGCATCGCGATTTCGCGCCGATCCAGATGACCGATGACGATTCGTTGATCGAGTACGCGCGCGCGCACAAAGTAGCGGCGGAATAGAATTCCGTGTTTGGCGTACGCCGCAGTGCAATCGCTCGCTGCACTGCAGCGAATACATTTTAATTTTCCTAAATAGCTTCGCTGGGCGGCCATTTAATTGCCGAACTTTTCACGTCGTATTCATGTGTACTTCGGGGGTAGCGTAAGATCCCGAAACAGTATGCCTTGCATCAATTCGAGGGTCACAAGACCACGCGCAACGGATCGGATTCTGAATGTACACGCTCTATTCCATGCAGCGTTCGGGGAACAGCTACAAGGTCCGCCTTGCGCTGGCTCGACTCGGTATTCCCTACAAGCTCGTCGAAGTCGACATCCTCAAGGGCGAAAGCCGGACTCCTGAGTTTCTCGGAAAGAATCCCAACGGCCAGGTTCCGCTGCTCGAAGTCGCGCCCGATCGCCATCTCGCCGAATCCAATGCCATTCTGTGGTACGTCGCCGGCGGCTCCATGCTAGCTCCCGAAGATCGCATTTCTCGCGCCGAAGCATTGCAATGGATGTTTTTCGAGCAGCACAGTTTGGAGCCCAATATCGGCGCCGCTTATTTCTGGCTCGCGCTGATCAAGGGCGGGCGCGAGTTGCAGAGCCATGCACTCGAAGACTGGATGGAAAACGGATATCGCGCCCTCGGCGTGATGGAGACGCATCTCGCCACGCACCGTTATTTCGTCGCGGATCACTTCACAATTGCCGATATCGCGCTTTATGCCTACACCCATGTCGCCGACCAGTGCGATTTCGACCTGAGCCGCTTCCCGGCAATCCGTGCCTGGCTTAACCGCGTAACCGAGGAGCCCGGATACATCGCCATGGATTGGCAACCGGAGCTGGTCGCCGCACAGTAGCGCTGAAATTCCGAGACTTTTTTATCCGACGCCACGAAAACGCCGCGCTTCGTCAACGGCCTTGCCCCAATCGGGTCGAACCGTTGCCGAGTTCCCGCGTTATCCAGACACCATTGGCGAAACGGCCCTTTTCAGGTTTGTCATGCGCAATACCATTCGATCGACCGGCTTTATGCCTCCCGCCCACCGCAAACTCGGCACTGAGCAGCAAACGGCGGCGCTTGCCGAATTGGTCGCAAGCATGGCTTTGGCGATTTCCACCGTTGTGGCGGCTACTGTCGTCTCCATAGGGATCGCGCATGCCGATGTCGCGAGTAATGTCATCGACAATGAAAGCGGTTTGTTTGCCATCGCCCTGGTGCTCGGTCTGCTGTTCATCGGCATGGGCGGACTGACCGTTCTATCGATGCCGCACAACCGGCACAAAAAGACCCACAGCTAGAGAGAGCCTATCGAAATTCCCATCGATGGCGCACACTTGGCGCGCACATCAATGGAGAACCGCATGCGCTTGAGTCTGGCCCTGGCCGCCGCCCTTTCCGTGACCGGGCTGGCGCAGGCAGCGGACCCGACGTTTCCAAGCTCAGCTGGCAATCTCAAAGTCGAGACCGTCGCAGGCGGTCTGATGCATCCGTGGTCGCTTGCTTTTTTACCTGATGGCCGCATGTTGGTGACCGAGCGTCCGGGACGCATGCGTATTGTTGCCCGCAATGGCCGGCTGTCACCGCCGCTCGGCAACGTGCCAAAAGTATTCGCCGTCACCCAAGCCGGGTTGCTGGACGTGATCCTCGACCGCAACTACGCGCAGAATCAGATCATCTATTTTTCCTATGCCGAGCCCTTCGAGGGCGGCGGACGCACAGCGCTCGCTCGTGCCCGGCTCGATGATGGCGAGATGCCGCGTCTTGCCGAAGTAAAGGTCATCTACCGACAGTACGGACCTCCGTCGCATGGGCATCATTTCGGCAGCCGCATTGTGCAGGAGAAGGACGGCAATCTGTTCGTCACCAACGGCGAGCATTTCACCGACCGTGACAAGGCACAGACCCTCGATACCGATCTCGGCAAAATCGTTCACATCACACCGGACGGAGCTCCGGTGGCCGGCAATCCATTCACCAACAAGCCGAATGCACGTCCGGAAATCTGGTCGTATGGCCACCGCAACCCGCAGGGCCTCGCCTTCAATCCGGCGGATGGCAAATTGTGGGAGCAGGAACATGGGCCTATGGGCGGCGACGAGATCAATCTTATCGTGCCAGGCCACAATTACGGTTGGCCACTGGTGTCCTATGGCGTGAACTACAGCGGCACGCCTGTCGGCACCGGCAAGGCAAAGATGGATGGCGTCGACGATCCGGTATGGCACTGGACACCATCGATCGCACCATCAGGGATGGCATTTTATACGGGTGACCTTTTTCCAGTGTGGAAGGGCAGCCTGTTCAACGGTGCTCTGAAATTCCGCATGCTTGTGCGGCTCGAACTCAACGGCGACAAGGTCGTGAAGGAAGAACGGTTACTGCAGGACTTGCAGGAACGTATCCGCGATGTGCGGCAGGGTCCCGACGGCGCGCTTTATTTGCTTACCGACAATTCATCCGGGCGAATCCTGCGCGTCGTCCCCGCCAAATAGCTCACCACTTGTGAAAAACGAAAAATGCTCCGGCGGCGATCAATGTGAACCCGAAGCCCTGGCTCACCGTGATCGGCTCGCACAAATAGACCTGTGAGAATCCGGCAAACACGATGAAGGTGATCACCTCCTGGATGGTTTTCAACTGTGCGGGGGATTGTAGACGGCGTTGCCGTACCGATTGGCCGGAACCGCGAGGCAATATTCGATAAATGCGAGGCCCCAACTGATAAGAATTACGTGAACGAGCGACACGTCCTTGAAGCGCAGGTGCCAATACCAGGCCGCCGTCATGAAGACATTGGACCCGAGCAACAGCAGGATGGGCAGGACGTAAGGCGACAGCACGAACATGAAATCTCCTTTTCTTACAGGCAAATGCTGCGGTGGTTGGGGGTTACTGGTTCCAGCGGCCGAAAGGCACACAACATTCCGGCTATGTCACCGGCGCGTCATGACCTTGCGCTACCAACTCGATGGTTCCGTCTTCGTTGCGTATTGCGTAGCCCCATCCTGCGGTCCCGTCGGCTGACCCTGCTCTTCGGGACCGCAGATTTTTTTGCCATTAACTGCTTTGGCCTTTCCGGTCACGCGGCAGGGAACCTGTGCTAGTTTCGCCTCGGTCACGGGCAGCGCCTGTATGCGGCCCAACGCTCGCACCGGGAGCGATACGATGGGCACCATTCGCCTGACCTTTGTTCTCGCCGTCCTGCTCACAGCCGGCGTAACCGAGGCAATCGCGCAAAACCCGCCACGCGGCCAAACGTCACCTCAGCCGCCGTCCGCCGCACCTTACAAGACCGTCGCAGTTTCGCCACCGCAACCGGTCAACGATCCGACCTTCTCGGCTCTGCTCAAGCAGATCGGCGAGGCGGCGCAACGCAAGGACCGCGCCGCGCTGGCAAAGCTTGTCGTCGGCCAGGGCTTTTTCTGGGATCGGGAAAACGGCGACCGGGCCGACAAGCGCAAATCCGGCGCCGAAAATTTGGCGGCGGCCCTTGGGCTGAACAACAAAGACGGCGCCGGCTGGGACATGCTGGCAAGCTTTGCCGACGATCCCACGGGCTCGCCCTCACCCCAACACAAAGGCGCAATGTGTGCACCCGCTGACCCCGCTTTCGACGGCAAGGCATTCAACGATCTGCTCAAGGCAACGTCGACCGACGTCAGCGATTGGGGTTATCCAGTGTCACCCGATGTCGACGTTCGCTCGGCGCCGCAGGCCAATGCACCGGTGGTGGACAAGCTCGGACTGGCTTTTGTGCGCATCACGCCGGAGGGCGGGCCCAACGTTCCATCATTCCTGCGCATCGTGACGCCAGCGGGAAAGAGCGGTTTTGTGTCGGTCGATTCAATCGCACCAATCGGCAGCGATCAGATCTGCTATGTCAAGGACGCCAGCGGCTGGAAGATCGGCGGCTACATCGGCGGCGGGGACGCGCAATAGCACGACCTACGGCTACTCAGCCGGCACTCGTCCGGCGGACTGCGCGCGGGCGGCGATCTTACGCCGAACAATGTCGATATGACTGCGCAGATTGTAAAGCTGATCCGAGAACGTCAGCGGAAAGCGGATACGGCTGACCGCGTCCTCGATGCGATCAATTTCGGCTTGCTTCTCGCTTAGGTGCTTGTCGTTCGGATTGACATCGAACGACGCCTCCAAGGCCTTGAGCTGGCCGTACCAATAGAACAGACGCCGGCGCGTGACCCAGTTGTAGAGCTGCGGCAAGAAGCGGAATAACGGGAAACCTATAGCAAGGCCGGTCACAACAACTGCAATCGCCCTTTGCACGTGCACCGATAACCACAAAGGCAGGTGCCTCTGCATGAACGAAGGACCGTTTTTATAAAAATCGATAGCAGTCTGGGCAACCGGATACTCCGTGTCGGTGGCGTTAGGAAACTCACCGCTGCCATGAAAAATATCGGCCCCTTCATGGACCTCTTTCATAGTCTGCAACAGGAGCTGGACAATTTCCGGATGCAGGTCACCGCGTATGAGAATCTTCGACGTCGTCCCGATAAGCGGCACATCATTTGGCGGAATGACCCGATCAATATCGATCACGCCTTGCGGCAACACCATTTTTGCTACGCCGGGAAAAATGCGAGTGAAAGCCTCCGCCATCGGGAAGCTCATGAGTCGAACCTTTGGATTGCGCAAAAAGGATTGAACAGCGGTTGCCTCAGGTACGCCGATAATCCAGACGACATCAACCGTGCCATCATTCAGCGCCTTGTCCGCAGCTGTTCCGCCGAAAGGCAAAAACGTGGCCGTCTCAGGCGTTACGCCCCCCTTGCCGAGAATTTGTTCGGCTGTATGTCTGGTTGCGCTTCCGACCGGCCCGGCGGCAATGCGTTTGCCCTTGAGCTGCGACAACCGATCAATCGGCTCTTTCGACGTATAAAAAATCCAAAATGGTTGATTGTAGACGGTACCCAGCGACAACACGCCGGGGGCATGTTTTGCGTCGGAGATACCCCCTGTCGTAAAGGTGACCTGAATGCCTGAGTTCGGATCCTGCAGAAGCTTGACATTTTCCACCGCCCCGGCGGTCTCGCGTAGCTCAAGCTCGATATTGGAGCGCGCGAATATTTCCCGATATTGCCGACCGTAGTAGTCGAATGAAGCACCCTTGAATGCCGTCGCCATTACAACCTTCGATGGCGGTGCCGGAATGAAATAAATCAGCGCAAGCGAAACAATGGCTACAAAGCAAAAAACCACTATTAATGCTTTGAATAATTGAGAACGGTTGAACCCCATGATGACTCGCCCCCCGCTGAAAAAACGTAACAGATTTCTCGGGACGGATCATCCGTAACGCAGCTTCAGCGAGAGAATGGGCATCATCAAGGTGAGCGTCACCGCATTTGAGCCGATCAGCGGCCAGTCTTCGATCGCGAGCCCGTAGATCAGCCAGAGTACAACACCGCCCGTAAAAGCCGCGGTGGCCGGCAAAGACAGCGCGCGGGTCTCTTTTTCGCGGATCACCTTGAGCGCCTGCGGCAGCCAGCACAAAGTGGTGAGAACGGCGCCGGTAGCGCCAACGATGTCGATGGCCCAAGGAAATGTCATGCCTTTGCCATACGACCGATTCGCCTATTTCATATGACAACCCTGTTTTAGGCTCGCTGCTATGACTGCCCAGACCTCTCCTCGCAGGATCGCTTGCGCCCGCAGCGGCGCGGCGTTCGAATGCGGCTTGTCGGCCGATCGCTGGTGCGCGGCCGAACCCTACCGATTGCCCATGACCAAAGCCTGGCTAGAGGACTGCTTGTGCCAGTCATGCTTGCGCAAAGCGGCGGCTGCGCTTGCCGACAGCAGGCGCGCGGCCGAGCGAAGCCAATAGACCGCCACGAGACAAACCGGTCTGCGTTCGTCTATAGAGAGCGGCCGCAGTCCGCGGCCCCTTAAAGCGAGACAATTTCCATGATCGACCTTTACGCGCTGACCAGCCCGAACGTGCAGAAGATCTTCATCATGCTCGAGGAATGTGGGCTGCCCTACAATATCAAGCCGGTGGATGTATGGGCCGGCGAACAGTTCACGCCGCAATTCGGCAAGGTCAATCCGCTGCTCAAGGTGCCCGCGATCGTCGACAGCGACGGGCCCGGCGGCAAGCCGTACACCGTGATCGAGTCGGGCGCGATCCTGATCTATCTCGCCGAGAAAACCGGCAAGTTCATCCCTCACGAACCGGGCGCACGCTACGATACGCTGCAATGGGTCTTCGTTCAGGTCGCCAATGTGGGGCCAATGGGCGGCCAGCACGTGCATTTCAGTAAATTTGCCGGCGGCGGTAATGACTACGCCGCCAGCCGCTATCGCACGCAAATTCTCAAATTGTTCGATCTCTACGAGGAACGTCTGGCAACGCGGCCCTACGTTGCAGGCAACGACTACACAATCGCCGACATCGCAGCCTGGCCCTGGCTGCGCAATTTTGAGTTACTCGCGATCGACCCCGGCAAATATCCGGTGGTAAAGAAATGGGCCGATAAAATCATGGCACGTGATGCGGTGAAGCGCGCGCTTGCGCAGGTCGGTACGCTCAAATCGATCCGCGACAAAGCTTCCGACGACCAAAAGGATCGCTTTTTCGGCCGCGGGAAGTACGCGCGGGCATAACCTCTCGCATCTTCGCTTGCAGGCGGGCGGGTTTCCGCGCGCCTGTCCTTTTCACCGGGGTAAGTGCAGACCATAATGCTGCATCTGATGACCTCGCTATCGAAGGCTGCACCCATGATCCTCGAAATTGCGCAGATTGACGTGAAACCCGGAATGGAAGCCGAATTCGAAGCCGGCGTAAAAAAGGCCGGGCCGATTTTCAAGCGTGCCAAAGGCTGCAAGTCCATGAACTTGCAGCGCTCGTATGAAATCCCGCAGCGCTACCGGCTTTTCGTGCAATGGGAAACGCTGGAGAACCACACCAAGGATTTCCGCGAATCCCCCGACTTTCACGAATGGCGCAAGCTGGTCGGCCATTGCTTCTCGTCGCCGCCGAATGTCGAGCATGTGGTCGAAGTCATGCGCGGCTTCTAGAAAATGAATCGCATCCTCACTACCCATACCGGCAGCCTGCCACGGACCGCCCGGGTGGTGGAGCTGCTGCTTGCCGAAGAGAAAATGCCTGGCGCCCGCCGCGACGAGCTGCGCACGGCAGTGAGCGAAGCGGTTGCGCAGGTCGTAAAGAAACAGACCGAATGCGGCCTCGACATCATCAATGACGGTGAACAGGGCCGCACCGATTACACCGTGCACGTGATGCGACGACTGACGGGCTACGAGGGGGCCAGTTCGCCCCCACTCGGCACCGGCGACGACGAATTTCCCGAGCTTGCCGCACTGCTCAAGCACTTTGCTTCTCCGTTCCAGTACCGCCCGGCCTGCTCCGGTCCTGTCGACTGGAAGGATTGGCCGGCAGCGCAAGCCGACATCGCGCTTGCCAAGCAAGCCACGCAGGGCGCGAAGGCCGCGGACACTTTCATGACATCGCCTTCGCCGGGACAGATTGCGCGCTATCTGAAGAACAACTACTACCCGACCGACGAGGCTTACATTTTCGCGCTTGCCGACGTCATGCGACGCGAATATCGGGCGATTGTCGAGGCCGGTTTCATTCTTCAGCTCGATTGCCCGGATCTCGCGATGCTGCGGCACATGGTCTACTTCGACCTGCCCATTGCCGACTATCGCAAGATCATCACGACCAATGTCGCCGCGCTCAATCACGCGGTGCGCGACCTCCCGCCGGACCGCATGCGCATGCATGTCTGCTGGGGCTCGACCATGGCGCCGCACCACACCGACGTGGAGCTGATCGACATCATCGATATCGTCTTGTCGGCGCGCCCGCATGCGGTTTCGTTTCCAGCAGCCAACGCGCGGCATGAACATGAATGGAAGATCTGGCGGGATATTCGCTTACCCGAAGGAAAAAAGCTAATTCCGGGAGTGATCGACTCGACATCCAATATTGTCGAGCATCCGGAAGTGGTCGCTGATCGCATCGTGAATTTTGCGACCGCAGCCGGCCGCGAGAACGTCATTGCCGGCGTCGACTGCGGCTTTGGCACATTTGCCGGTCGTGTCCAGGTCGATAGCAAAATTGTCTGGCTGAAGCTGCAATCGCTGGCGGAAGGCGCGCGCCGGGCCTCGAAACAAATATGGCCGAAGGCCGCCTAGAAACCGAACAATCGCGCCGGCGTCTCCACGAGAATACGCCGGCGCACTGCTGCGTCCGGCGTCCATTCAAAAAACAGGTCCAGCAAATGACCATCGTCCGGCATGATGTTGCCCGGGATCGACGGATGCGGCCAATCGGTGCCCCACATCAGCCGTTCCGGGTTTGCGCGGACAAGCGCATCGTGAAACGGCTTCGCGTCAGGATAGTCGGGAAATTGATCAGACAACCGATAAGGCGCGGAGACTTTGGCATGAAGTTGCCCCTCGCCAACAAGCTTCAGCAGCGCCTGGAAATTCGCATCGTTTACGCCGCGCAGCGCTGGAATATGCAACATGTGATCGATGATGACCGGCATCTCGCGCGCGATTTCGCGCAGCCTCGGGCCGATTTCCGCCATCAGGCGCCAATCGCAAAATACCTGCATGCTCCAACCGAGCTCTCCCATCGCTGAACGAAACACCTCGAACACGTCGAGTCCGACGCCGCGCACATATCCGGGTTTCCCAACCTCCGAGAACAGATGGAAGCGGAGTCCACGCATGCCGAGCTTGTGCCAGTCCCGCAGGACAGCGGGCGCAATGCGGGTGTCAGTAATGGCGACACCGCGCAGCCGTTGCGGATGACGCAAAAGCGCGTCGAGCAGAACGCGATTGTCAAAGCCGTGTGCATTGCCCTGCACCAGCACGCCGTGCGCAAATCCGAGATGATCGAGCAGCGCCACATAGCGCTCGACTGGGGCGTCCGGCGGCGTATAGCCGCGGCCTGGCGCGTAGGGAAACTTCCCTGCCGGCCCGAAGATATGTGCATGTGAATCCCAGGCATCGGGCAGCGGCAATTGGCGCGGCCTGCAGGGCTTCGCGACTGGGCCGGCAATAGGTGGCGGCTCTTTTCCGGTGCTCATGGGAATATTTCGACGTGAAATTCGGTATATTTCCCTGACTTGCCACAGACGCACCTCTCGCTTCAACGCCGGTGCATCATTCGCTGACAGGGGTTAATTATGCGCGTCGCAGCGGGCGCAAACACGAGCGGCGCGGCCGCAACCAGATTGCCAGCATGGCACGGCATTGGCGTCCGGCAAGTGCGCCTCGCCTGCGGCCTCGTCATGTTCGCCTACATCTTTTCGCATTTCTTCAATCACGCACTGGGAAATATTTCGTACCCCGCGATGGAATGGTGGCTGCAATTTCATGTCTGGTGGTGGCGCATTCCGATCGTGAACTACACGCTTTACGCCGCCGCGGCCACGCACTTTGCTTTGGGTTTATGGGCGCTCTATCGGCGGCGGCATTTTCGTTATGCCGCGGTCGAGATCGCGCAGCTTGCGCTCGGTCTGAGCATTCCGCTTTTGATTGCAAGTCATCTCGGCGCTCAACGTATCGCCGGAGTCATGTATAGCAACGCGCCGGGCACTTATGCGCTGGCGTTGTATGCATATTGGGTCAGCCGGCCGCATATGATCCTGGTGCAGTTTACTCTTCTTACGGTCGCCTGGGTTCACGCATGCATCGGGCTTTACTTCTGGCTGCGGCTGAAACCATTTTTCAAATGGGCATCGCCGATCCTGCTTTCGGTCGCGGTCTTGTTGCCGCCGCTTGCGATGATCGGCGCCCATCATGGCGCGCAGGAAGTCGTCCGCCTTGCAGCAAATCCGGAATGGCGCGCGCAGTATATAAAGCCTTTGCCCCCGGCGCAGCGCGCCGCCGTGGACGACATCACGTTGTTCTATTTCCCGATCGGGTACGCGGCGGCAATAGGGTTAGTGTTTGCTGCACGCGGCGTGCGCACCTTGCGTGAACGCAGCCATGGCATGGTGACCCTCGCCTATCCCGATCGAAAAATCCGCGTGCCGAAAGGACTGAGCGTCCTCGAAGCAAGCCTGCGGTTCAATGTCCCGCATGCCAGCGTCTGTGGCGGACGTGCCCGCTGCTCGACCTGCCGCATTCGCGTTATCGGCGATCTTGCCGCACTGCCTGAACCCTCCCCGCGCGAAAAATTCGTGCTCGCGCGCGTTGGCGCCGGTCGGGACCCCGCCATCCGCCTTGCCTGTCAGCTGCGGCCGCAGGCCGATATCTCAATCGTTCCACTCCTGCCGCCGAATACAAGCGCGGACTTCGTGCGCAACCGACAACGAGTCAACCCGGGCCGCGAGCGCTACATCGTCAACCTGTTCGTAGACATGCGGGGTTCAACCAGGCTTGCGGAAGGCCGTCTGCCGTTTGACGTTGTTTTCCTGATCAACCGCTTCCTTGCCGCAGCGTCGCAGGCGGTGACTGACGCGGGCGGCCAGCCCAATCAGTTTCTCGGCGACGGCATGTTGGCTCTGTTCGGCCTTGACGTTGACCCGAAAACCGCCTGCCGGCAGGCAATCCGCGCGGCGGCACTCATTGCGGCGAATATCGACCAAATGAACCGGCAGATGGCAAACGACCTCGGCAAGCCGATCGAATTCGGCATCGGCATCAATGGCGGCGAGGTCATTATCGGCGATATCGGATCACGCACCCGGACCGTGTTCACCGCACTGGGTGATCCGGTGAACGTCGCAGCTCGCCTTCAGGATATGACCAAGATGCTGAATTGCCAGGTCATTATTTCCGACGAGGTCTATGGCACCGCCGGACTCGACGGCGATGCGTTGGCGCGAACTGAAGTTTCGGTACGTGGACGCAACGAGCCGATCACTGTTCGGACCGCGGCGGACGCAGCCGTCCTGGCCGATCTTCTTCCTCAAGAGCCTGACCGCGCGGCGTCGTGACTTTTCGGGGTCCGGGGCCGCCGAGCAGCGGCGTTTCGTTGTCGCCGATCCAGACGACAAAAAGCTCCCATACGACGGCGAGCACAATGGGTCCGAGGAAAAGCCCTGTAATCCCGTAAGCCAATGTTCCGCCGATGACACCAATCAATATGACCAGCATCGGCGTTTTCAATCCGCGGCCCATGACGAGCGGCCGAAGTATATTATCGAGCAAATTGACTGGCGCCATGTAGGCCGTGAACAACAGCGCCGAGGTGGTTTCCATCGTCATCCAGACCCAAATGATGACCGGGATAAGGATGATCGATGGGCCGATCTGGATGATGCCAAAGACCAGGACGCCGAACGTGATCAGGCTCGCCTGGGGGATGCCGGCAACCATAAGGCCAATGCCCGCGAGCAAGGCCTGCAGAACGGAAATGCCGATAACGCCACGCGAAACCGCGCGGATCGTCGCCCCCGCCTGATTGACAAATTCCTCGCCGCGCTCCGAGCTCAGCCTGCGTGAAAACTTCTTGACGGCATCCACGAGCGCCGGCGCCTGCAGAAACAGAAAACCGGCGACGATGATCGAAGCAAGAAACTTGATGATGCCGAGGCCGGTGTCGGCGCCTATGCGAAGCAAGCTGGTTCCCAGCGGTTTAAGCTGCGGGATGATTTTGGCGAGCGCGGCCCTGGAATTGGTCGAAGCAAGATCCCAGAACTGGTAGATCGGTTCGCCAATCAGCGGCCAGTTTTTCACGGTCAACGACGGTGGAGGAATCGTCAGGGTGGAAAAGTCCAGCCGCTCGGAAATGACCCGCAAGCTGTCGACCAGACCCAATGCAAGCCATGTCGCCGGTCCAATGACCACCAGCAAGCTAAGAACCGTGATCAGTAGGGCAGCAAGGCGCCGGTACCCGCCAAGCCATCGCGACATCCACTCGTAAATCGGATAGAGCGCAACTGTGAGCACGACACTCCAGATAACGATTGAAATAAAGGGCCGGATAAGAATCAGCGCCCAATAAAGAAGAAGCGCGAGAGCGACGAGACGGATCGCTATTTCGATAAAGGCGACCGTTGCCTGATCACGGCTCGCTTGCTGCCTCGGGTCGCGTGCCACGGGATCCACCCCCTGTTTCTCGCTTCTTTATACAACAAGCCATTTCTTCGAACAGGCATCAAAAGAAAGACCGCCCAGCGGCGGTCTTTCTCGGCACAATTGCCACAAAGAACTCAACGCGTGCTCATGCGAATCGACGCCGGATGGCCGGACAACTTGAATCGCTTGACCGGGATGATTTGCGTTCCGTTCACCCGCAGGATCGAAATGTCCTGATCCAGATAGTTGCCGACGTAGAGGTATCTGCCGTCCGGAGTGAAAGCCACGCCCTCAGGCAAGCCGCCAACTTCAACATCGCCGACCTTGGTCACTTTCTTGCCAGAGATGCGCAGCACTGAAATGCTGCCGTTCTTCTTGTAGAAATAGGCGCTTTTGTTGTTGGAGCCCGCGAGGATCAGCGCCACTGCGACATCGCCCTTGGGGGAGATCGCCAGGCCTTCCGGACCATCGCCGACGACGACGCGGTCAGTGATGCGGGGCGGATTGAGCTCAAGATCGACCACGCTGACTGTGTCAACACTCCCATCAGACGAGCCGGAAGCGCCGTTGTCGGCTGTCAGCGCGATCTTACCGTTCGGCGCCACCGCGACGTTGTAGGGCCACTGCCCGGTCGGCAAATCGAGTTTGTTGTAGGTCACTTTTTCGCCGTTCACGTCGAGCAGGGAAACCTTGTGATCATTGAACTTCGTTGCCAGCGCGCGCTTGCCGTCGGGCGTGAACACCACGTGCGAGAGAATGCCCCCGAGATCAACCGTATCGATCACTTTCACGTCGGTACCATTGATCGACAGCACGCTGATCGACTTGTCGGCGCGGTTCGTTACGAGCGCGAGATTGCCGGCCGCGTTGATGCTCAGGCCGGACGGCTGTTTGCCTACGGTAATCGTATTGGCAAGCTTCGGAGGGTTAGCCTTGAGGTCGATAACGTAGACCTTGTTGTCCGGATTCATCTTGAGCTTGTCACCATCTTTGGTGACGTCGATAGAATCGGCAACGAGCGCAATTGAATTGGTGGGGTCTATGGCAAGATTGACCGGAGGCCCGACGATTGAATTCTTCAGCGGAAGATTTGCGATGATTTTCGGGTTTTCCGGCTTGGCCAGATCCAGGATAACGACCGAGTCCTTGCCTGCGGGAGAGATGACGGGGGCGCCCTTGTCGTCCCACAGGAGCTTTTCGTCATTGCCTATGATCAAGAATGGCGCGGCGGGCGCGGAGTTGGAACCAGCAGTGGTCAGAAATGCCGCAGCAGCGAGCGGTAACAGCAGCGAATGTCTTGCCAGCATGGCGTTCCCCCTTCCCTGAACGGGATTTTCCCCTTTATCGGAACAACATCATGGCGCTTTCGCAATACGACGGCAATCAAATTCCGGACGGCCGAAATTTCACACGAGGTCGTTTCCCAATATGATTTGAGCCGCTACTATACGCGACGCGAGCGTAGTAGGACGACTGGGGTACAGTATTGTGAGTGGAAATAGTATCAGCATCGACACGATGCGCCGGATTGATCGCATTGCGGGAGTGCCGCTCTGCTTCCTGGCGACGATTGCTCTGAAAATCTGGGGGTGCCTCCGACCGAACCGGCCACGTCCCATTGCTCGTGTTTTGTTTATCGAGCTGTCGGAAATGGGCAGCACAATTCTCGCCGACCCAGCCATGCGCAAGGTCCGGGAAAGGACCGGTGCGGAAAATTATTTTGTAATCTTTGCACGCAATGCCGAATCGCTGGCAATCATGGGCACGGTCGCACCGTCCAATGTCTTCACAATCCGCACAAGCTCACTCTGGGAGCTGGCCCTGGATACAGTGGCTTTTTTGCGTTGGACGCGGCGTAATTCAATCGACACGGTGATCGACCTTGAACTATTTTCGCGATTCACCGGATTGCTGAGCGGGCTATCCGGCGCCGACCGGCGCTTGGGCTTTTTTCGATTCAACAATGAAGGCCTGTATCGCGGCGATATGCTGACGCATCAAGTCGCATACAATCCGCACATTCATATCGCCAAGAACTTCATCGCTCTGGTGAACGCCCTCTTGAGCGAGGCGCCGACAGTTCCTTACTCAAAAACCATTATTGATGACGGTGAAATAACTCTTCCTTTGCGGCCAGTGTCGCCATCGGCGCGGGCGGCCGCGCTTGCCAAGATCAAGCCGCTGGTCCCAGCGCATGACGTGTCACAGTTCCGGGTGGTGCTGATAAATCCCAATGCCGGCGAAATGCTTCCTCAGAGGCGCTGGATGCCAAATCGCTTCCTGCACCTGATCCGCCGCATTCTGGCGGCTTATGATGATGTTGTGGTGCTGATTACCGGCGCTCCGCACGAACGGGTTGAGGCGGAGAAGCTGGCCGCGCAGGCCCAGAGCGACCGTTGCGTTTCGGTCGCCGGGTCTTTGGCCCTGACTGACCTGCCCGCATTGTATTCGCTTGCTGTTTTTATGGTCAGCAACGACTCCGGGCCGGCACATTTTGCCGCGGCCAGCGGGCTGCCAACGGTCGTGCTGTTTGGACCGGAAACGCCGGACCTATACCGCCCTCTCGGCAATTCAATTCCGATTTACGCCGGCCTTGCCTGCTCGCCTTGCGTCAACGTCAACAACCATCGCAAGAGTGCATGCACTGACAACGTCTGCATGAGCGCGATCAGCGTCGAGCAGGTCTTCACAGCAGCCAACGCATACCTGACAGTGCGGTCGTCGAGCCGTCCTGATCGAAGCGTTTCTCGCACGGCGGCGGGTTGAGGCCGCAACAGCAGACGTCTGCGGTTTTTAGAGTGGCAGACCGCCGCGATAGCCCTTCAACCGGTAAATGTAATACGGCTCGATCCGGTCTTCGCTGCGGGTACGCCAAATCGTTGAAACAAGTTCAACTGAATCATAATGACTCTTGAGCAGAGCAAGATCGCCGGCAGGCGCCAGCGATATGTAAATTCCGACCGCCCGGCGAAGCAAAGCCTGATCCACCGGTGGTAGCGATTCATAGCGGATGGATTCCGACGCCTGAAAAACCGTGATGTCTCGGAGATAGAACGCCAGCGCGCCATCAAGACCTTGCTCATTGGTTACGATGTAATGAGCCTGCTGCGCCTCGACCACGACACGCGTTTTTGCCGACAAGTCCGCCCAGCCGACAAACCGGCTGAGCGGATCATTTGCCGCCGCGATGGGGGCCGGCCGTATAGTCATCTGTGTCAGAAGAGCCAGCGTGAATACGAGCCCGACCCATGGCGCCGCATTGAAGCAATACCGCACAAGGGAGCGAGGCTCGACATTGTCCTTCGGCGTGGCAAACGCGGCGACTGCGGCAACGACACCCGCCGCATACACGGCGCTTGGCCATTGTGGCAGCACCTCAGCCGAGAAGGCGTGCAGCAGAAAATAAAGCAGCATCGGCGCCGACGTGACCGCCAACAAAAGCCAGTTCGCTTCTTGGCGCCGTATCCCGCGCACAACCGCGACTGCGAGGCCGGCGACGATGAACGCGAATATGAGCGGCGAAACAAACGCCGCCTGGATGCCCACAAAAACAGCCACGTTGTCGAGACCGCCAACCGGCGAATGGTCAAAGGCGCGCCCGAACTGTTTGATAAATGAGACCCAGCCGTGTTGGGCGTTCCACACGATCACCGGACTGAAAAGCACCAGCGCGATCATGCCGGCAATGTAAGGCTCGCACCGCGTAAGCCACGGCCGCATTTCGACCGCGAGCACGAGCCACGCCGCAATGCCGCAAATGAGAAACACGCCGGTATATTTGCTGAGGAGCAGAAGCCCAGTAGCCACACCGACGAGATACCACCACCCACCGCGGCCACTGCGCCACACCATGGCCAGTGCCACGCAAGCAATGCACCAGAACAGAATGGCAGGGGTATCGGGAAACGTAATGATCGAGAAGAACGCCGTATGCGGCATGACGCTGAACCACAACAGGGCCAGCGCACCGAGGCGGCGGTCATCGAACAGGACCAGTGTCAGGATGTAGACGAGCGCGGAAGCGGCGGCCATCGCAAAGATGGCCATGCTCCGAATGCCCAAGATGGTATCGCCGAAGAAAAGAGTTCCCGCCCGGATGAAGTAGGCGATCATCGGCGGGTGATCGAAATAACCCCACGCTAAGCCATGGGACCAGAGCCAGTAGTAAGCCTCGTCGGTTTCAAAATCACTGTGGACAACGACCCAGCAACGCGCAGCGACCATGGCAAGCACGAGCGCCAACACAGCGGCCAACCGATAGGTCGTCGGCCACCTGATCTGTTCCACAGCAAATGTGGAACCATGCGACAATGCTTTTGTCGTATCAGTCATTATATTTGCTGGCTGTGTGTTGCCCGCCCGGTAGGCCTCAGCCGCCCTGTCCCTGAATACCATTGTAGCGGGGCTGACTGCGACCGGAAGCCCTTTGCACTTTAGTCATAGCTGTGTGATTGTATCTACCTTCTTGGGGTGCCAGATGAAAAAGGCTGTCAGTCTTGTTCTTGTCATATCGTTGGGCTTTGCGCCTGCGTGTTGGGCTGACGAGAAGAACGAGAATAACAAAAACTCGAAGATTGATGAGCTGACTTCCATTCGGCTGGGTGGCTCTTCCTTGAAATTCGAGGGGGAAGCGCCCAAGAAAACCGTAGCTCCCGATGACCCCGCCGGGATGAGCAATTTCAAGAAAGAGAGCCCCGGCCGCCCGTTTCTTGGCTTGAGATTTTCAACGCCGCTAAGCAAGTGATCTTTTCAAGATTGGGCGTTGAGCGCCGCTTGAAATTCGCTCTGGTTTCCGCGCTTTCCCCGTCGAGAGGCGGGCGCATCGTTGCCCAACCAAGCCGCGGCACGTGACCAGAAATCCGTCGTCGTGACCTGCGAGCTCGCCTCGAACGGATCGGCATAGCATTTCGCCCCGGCGGCATTAGCGATGGGGGCGACCGCCCGCACCATGTCCGGCGCGCCGGCCGCGAAGACGATGTCGTGCTCATTCAACTCCGGAATATGGTCGGTGGGCGTTCCGCAGCGGATGACCGGAGTGATGTTTTGGTCCTGCGCAACCACGGGAATGATCGTGACATTGGGAAACAGCGCCAACCGGCAAAGTGCCGGAAGCATGTATAGCGACTCGACTGTCCGTGCCGCGACGATGAGCACGAGTTCGCGGCGCGGTTCGCTCCTGATCGCGGCCTCCGCGATCGACCATATGGGTGCAAAGCCAGTCCCGCCCGCGATCAAAACCAGGCGACGACCGGCAAAAGGTCTCAGATAGGCTGAACCGAACGGACCTTGAAGTTTGACCCGATGTCCTGCGCAGATGCGTCTGCCGAGCGACGCGGATACCACGCCGTTCGGCACCCTCTTGATGTGAAACCGCACAAGCGCTTCGTTGGACGGCCAGTCAAGCGGCACCGTTGGGCTGAAACAGCGCGCGGGAAAGCCGCGGAATTGCACGGCATAATACTGGCCTGGAAGGTACTCGGGCGGTTCAGATGCTTCGATGGCGACTTCGCATACATCTGACGCCAGCGGCGTAACGTCCGCCACCACGCCGGGCACGGTGACCGCCTCAGGCACGTCTTCAACAGCGATGCTAAGATCAGAAACGATACGGGACTGGCATGCGCATATGATTTCCGGATCGTCGGTCTTTCCGCCGAACACACGGCCGGCAAGCAGGCGCACACGGCATGTGCCGCAATGACCGGAGCGGCAGTCGTGCGGAATATCGACGCCGTTGAGCAACGCGGTGTCCAGCAACAAGTCACCACGGCGCGCCGACATCGTGTCACCATTCACTTCCAGTCTGCAGATCTTACCCACTATTCCACCTCCAGACGTACGGGACGTACGTGCCGCGTGTGGCTGATTTGAGTGTGATCGAACGCTGCGACGCGCATGAACGTGCCGGTGCTGATGGGCACATCGTAGCGGCTGCCCGTGTCGAGCCGCCGCCGGACTTCGAGCGCCCAACGGCCGGCTGCCCAGCGAGCCGCGCAGCGCACATCAGCGCGATCCCCCGAGTAACTGCCGGAGACAATGACGCCGGGAACTACCGTGCCGATCGGAATCCTGGCGTCTCGCTCGCGCGAATACGGCAATGATTCCTCTTCGGTCATGTACCAGCGCGCGCCGGCGCTCTCTCCATGGTTGGGATCAAGATCGATTTCGCCCAACGCAGCTATCATTGCAGCCAGATCTTTTGGCAGACGGAGAGGCCGCACGACCTTGCTGTACTCTTGCGCATCATCAACCGCGAAATTGTCGCGGTAGCTGGCGGTACCGGGATCGGCCGCAAAACCACCCCGATAGGGAAATTTGCCTTCCGCCTGCGCAACGGTGGGCTCGGCTGGTGGACCAAAATAAACGTCGTCCATAAATCCGGCCGAGCCCGTGCTCGTCGCCTTCCATTCCCAGACATCGACAAAAAGGCCGGGCTGTTCGGTGTAGTGCAGGCCGCGGCCGGAAATCGTGCGCGGCTTGCCATCCAATGGCTCAGCACTGGCGTGGAAGGTGCGGTCGCCAGCCAGAACGACATCAAGCTTGGTCAACAGGACCGCAAATTTGTCTTCGTTGTACGCATGCTCTTCTCCAGCCTCAAAGCCCTCGTGAAGCAGCCTCCAGCCGTCGGGGGTTTTCAGTAACGGCAGCTGTTTCAATGAACGCGTTGGATCGTCCCAGGCGAACAGGAAATACGCCCACTGCCCGTCGTGAACCGCGCGGATCTCTATGGTCGTCTCGCCTTTGCCGTCGAAATTGTCGCCATGGCCGGTGAGCAAGTAAACGGGCTTTGTATCCCGCCAAACCCGGTCAGACGTATCACCATCGATGATCGGAGCTTTGGAAGCTTCGACGCGACGAATCTCCAGTGTGTCGGACGTTTCAAGTTGTGCTGTCACCATAAGCGACGTGGCAGCGATGGCTACAGCCATGGCCACGACGAGGGGATTGGACTGAACCACGAAACCGCGTTGACGCGATCGGCCGGGCCCCTGCGTGGCGTCATGTTGTTCACCCGGGAAATGCCGCGAGCTAGGCGCAACTCGTGCCGACGAGAAACGATCTTTGGGTGGCGCAAAGCGCCTGAATGCTTCCAGATCGCGCCGCTCCTGCTCGAGATGCCTCGCTCGCGGAGGCCGGAAGTCGGCTGGCCTGGCTGCCGGTTGATCAAGCAGCTCCAAAAGTTCGACCGGGTCGAACTTCGGAGGCGGCGGCAACAAGCGCGATGGCCGGAATATGCGTAGCAGTTGGCGCGCACGGCCGACTTTCCAGTGAGCAAGCACGTGAGCGAAGAGGTAGGCGCAGACGACCCACATTCCCAACCAATGGACTGTGATTACAAATCCACTGCCATAATCGAAATACATGAGCGCGCCGGTCACGATTTCCGTCAGCAGCGTGAGATAAAAAATCCAGGTAAGCGCGACATTGATGGCGCTCCAGCGCGCCTGATATCGGCCGAACAGGCCGCTCATGCGAACACGATCGAAGCGGACGCGCCGCCACAATCCAGCGAGTGCGAGATAGATCGGGTAAGCGATAGCCACCAGCACCAGCACGACCGCGGCCTGCATGTGCGCGGTCCAAACGAAATGGCGCGGGAGGATAGAATCGAAGGCACCAATCCAGGCGCGGCCGGGCGACTCGCTGGCGATCCTCAGTCCGCTGAGGACTACGACCGCGAGCGCCGCGACCAGACACCAGTGCAGTATGACCGTCCCGTAGTCGGTTCTTCGGCTGCTTGAACAGCGTCTACTTCCCATGCCCCACCTAGCGAGTTCGGAATCTGCCTCCAACCCGTTCCACCTGCGTCCCGTCAGGTTCGAACGATCTGACTCAGTTGTTCCGGCACGCCGCGGCCTGGCTAACCCCAGTGATGTTCAAAGTGAAAGTTAGGAGGGGTGGAATGGTCAGGTGCAGGGGCCCCATGTGCGCCATGGTTCGTAGGCGGCGGAGTGTTTCCTCCGCCCGTTGCGACGACGTTTGCGGAGTTCGGGTTGTTCGTGCCCGGCGGTAACGCCACGAAGCCAGTGGTCGCATTGCCGTCGGCATCGGTACCTGTGGCCAAGGTCGCCAGAGTCGTATCATGGTTGATCACGTTGAGAATTTGCGCCTGAATTTGATTGATCTGGCCGTTGACCGCGGAAAGCGGTGTGGCTTCCGCGGTATTGATTTTGCCCACAAGGGCAGCTTCCTGGCCCAAGAGAGCTATGACCTGATTGACGTCGTGGAGGGCATGGCCGGTGATCCCTTGGTTCGCAATAGCGTTCTGGAGACCGGTGGCGGTCGCATTCAGATCATTGACGATGGATTGCTGGTTGCCGGAATAGACACCGCCAATGAGCTTGGTCATGGAATCGTTGAAGACAAGCCCGGCAACATTCACCGTATTGATATCGTCAGGAATTCCGCCGTTCGGCGCGGGCACAAACGGCTGCCCGTCGGGGCCAAGCCCATTAGCGAGCATGTTTCCCCGAACGTCACCGGCATTCGCCATCAGAACGGCTGCCGCGCCATTTACCAGATCTGCATTCCCGGTTTGAAGACCGGTGATCAGTTCACGCGACGCCGTTCCCTGAACACCATCAAGGGTGAATTCATTGTTGAAGCGGGCGGAAAACACTCCACCCTGTGCCGTCGAATACTGATCGGCGGCGAGCGAAAAACTATGAACATCGGTTTCCAGCTGTGCGATCGCCGCTTTGTCAGCACCGTTAGGATCGTGTCCGGCAAGCGCCTGAGCGCGCGCGGCGAGATCGTTTGAGTCGGCGATGAATTTCAGAAGGGTGTCCGTTTGCAACGGGGTATCAGGGAAAGGTGTTGGCGGCGTCAATAGAAATGAGAACTGCTCAAAACCGGCGTGATTGCCTTGACGCGCGAGCGCGGTCAGTTGCGGATCGCTGGCTACGATATCCTGGACATCCCTGACAACATCGTTGATGAATTTGGGTGGGACATTGGCTCCTGTTCCGAACGCCGCGATCTCCGTTTTCAGGAAAGTCATTTGATCGGCAATGTTCTGGGCATGGACAAGGCTTATGGCGGGATTTCCCGCACCGTCCAGATTGTTCAAGGCGCCGCTGTCGATCAGGCTTTGAAGTTGTCTCTGGACCGTAGAGACCTGATCGAAAAGCAGTTGCTGGTTTTGCGTGGTGATACCGCCCATGACTTCATTGTTTATCGAATTGTAGAGCGTCCCAATGTCCGCAAACGACATCTGCTGTTGCTGTGGTGCTGGAGTGTGTGTGTTGCCGTGACCGAAATCATGCGAGCGGTTCGGATGATGCGCCATAAGTCGCCTCCCCTGTCATTACCTAGAGTACGATTGAGAGAATTGCGGTGTGGATCGATGCGAACTTCGTGTGCCAACGTATCGTTGGCTACCAACGTGGCTGCGGTCCGACTGAATTGAGAACACGCAGGACCAAAACTGTGATCATTCGTGGACGATTTGAAGGCGCCTAAATTCGTCAGAACAGATTACCACGCGCGCTAAACATTTTTGATTCCCAGTCAGAACCGATTACCGCGCGAGAAGAATAATTCGCGTGACGCCTGTCCGCAATTTTCTAATTTCGATCTTGCCGAACTTTTGTCGCTATCGATGCTCACGGTTTGCGGATCAGATCGAAGGCAAAGCGTGGCAGTATGCTTTCATTCGAGGGGGACGATCCGGTCGCCGTCCAATTGCGCGCAAGCCGGCGGCGACTGGCGGGCGTTGCGGTTTTCAGCGGCATCGTCAATCTGCTGACCCTGTCCGGGTCAATATATATGTTGCAGGTCTACGATCGGGTGATCCCGAGCCGTGACCTCGCTACGTTGTTCGGACTTTCGGCGATCGTGGCAATCGCTTACCTGCTGCAGGGCTATTTCGACGCACTGCGGAGCCGCATGCTGGCGCGGATTGCCGCCCTGTTCGATGTCAAACTGCAGACGGGAATTCACTTCGCTCTTGTGACGTTACCGCTTCGGGGCACGAACCCGATTTTGGCGCAACAGCCGCTGCGCGACCTCGATCAGGTGCGTGCCTTTCTCGCCGGTTCAGGCCCCACGGCGTTTCTCGACATGCCGTGGATTCCGCTTTTCCTGTTTGCATTGTTTCTTTTTCATCCGGTGATCGGTGTCGTTGCCACATCCGGCGCGGCGGCTATCGTCGCCATGACGTATTTCACCGAACGTCAATCGAGAGGCGCTGCCAAAATATCGACCGAGGGCAGCGCGCAGCGGCAGGTCCTGGCCGACGCACTCCGTCAGAACGCCGAAGTCGTTCGCGCCTTGGGAATGACAGGCCGCCTGGCGGCGCGCTGGTCACGCACGAACGAACAATACGTTAGAGACAGCATGCGACTCGCGGAAATGCACGCGAACCTCAGCGCCGTGGCGAAGGTCCTCCGCTTTGCGCTGCAATCCGCCGTGCTCGGTATTGGCGCCTATCTGGTGGTCATCGAGCAGGCCTCGGGCGGCATCATCATCGCATCCTCGATCATGATGGGGCGCGCGCTGGCGCCGGTTGAAGTCGCGCTGGCAAACTGGAAACAACTTGTTGCCGCGCGCGAGGGTATCGACCGTCTACGTACCATCCTCAAAGCGACGGCGGCGCCTGCTGCGCCAGCAGTCGTTCTGAAGCGACCGAATCGTACCCTGACGGTTGAGGGCGTCAGCGTTGTCGTGCCCGGCACGCAAAGGATGGTTCTCTCTCATATCTCATTTGGCCTGAACGCAGGCATGGGACTGGCCCTCCTCGGTGCTAGCGCTGCCGGGAAATCTTCTCTCGCCAAAACGCTGGTCGGTATCTGGCCGGCGGCAACCGGCGCAGTGCGACTCGATGGCGCTGCGATCGATCGATGGTATTCCGACGATCTTGGCCGGCATATCGGGTATCTGCCTCAGGACGTCGCGCTATTCGACGGATCGGTAGCGATGAACATCGCGCGTTTTGATGATACGGCGAACTCGGAGTCCATCCTGAAAGCCGCACGCGTGGCCGGTGCGCACGAGATGATCCTGCGTCTGCCGGATGGCTATGACACCCGGATCGGGGAGCGCGGCGCGTCACTATCGGCCGGACAGCGTCAACGCATCGGCCTTGCGCGCGCTGTGTTCGGTCGTCCATTTCTGGTCGTGCTCGACGAACCAAACGCAAATCTGGACGCCGATGGCGAAAATGCACTGGTCGGCGCGATCGAAACGCTGCGCCGCGAGAGGAGTATCGTCATCGTGATTTCGCACCGGCCGAATGCTTTGGCGGCACTGAATATGGCGATGGTCATCTACGATGGACGGCTGATCGCTTTCGGGCCGCGCGAAGAGATTTTCGCACGTGTCGCGCAATCGAATGTCCACCCGGTGCGCATGCCAAAACGAAGTGACTCTCGATCGAGCGCGGGAGGCACGCAATGACCTGGTCCGGTTACAGAAATGAGACGCCTGAATACGAATACAATGACGTCGATCCGGCGATTGGTCCGCAGGGCACGGCTCTTATTTGCGAACTCCGCCGGCTGCAGAACTTGCTTGATCGAGAGCGGCTTGTGGAGCAAGAGCGGTTTCCGCGCACGATCGAGGCCCGTCGAGCCGATTGGAAACCAACCGACCGGATCGTGAGCCTGAGGCAGCCGGTTCGGAGGGCGCCCAACAGCGCGGTCGATCTGTTCCTTGGTATTTTGGGGATGAACCGGCGCCGGCCAGTTGGTCGGGGGCCCGCTCCACGACCGGGTGGAAAAATCTCGTCGACGCAGGGAACGCCCGATCGCCGCGCTCCCCCAAAGGTCTCGTTGCATCCGCACGCCGAACGGCACCACGCTCGACCGGTGCTCACGGCAATTCCCGCGAGCAATCAAATCCGGCAACACAAGCGCGATACGTTCGCCGAAAAGCCGGGATGGCAACATTTATTGGATCGCGCCGATATTCCCCCTCCGGCGGAGATCGAAAAGAAGCTACGCAGCGCACTGGTGGGCCACTTTGAGCGTCTCCAATCCAGTAGCGCCTTCGAACGATTGCGCGAGGGCTGTACGTTTTTGCTCAGCCGCACACGCGCGGTCGGACTTGACGAAAGCTCCGGGCCTGAGCTCTCAACGTGCCTGACACAGACGTATGAGAGTGAGCTCAAGACAGGTCTTCGTGTCCTGCTCGTAGGTGTCGGAATCCTCGGAGGCTGGGCCACGCTGGTGCCGCTCTCCGGAGCTGTCGTTGTGCCGGGCACGCTTGTGGTGGAGACCGATGTCAAAAAGATCCAGCACCCGACCGGCGGCGTCGTGGCGCAAATTGCCGTGCGCGACGGCATGCAGGTGAACGCCGGTGATCTGCTGCTGCACCTCGACGAGACACAATTGCGCTCCAACTATCAGGTTTTGACGCAGCAGCTCGATCAGATTCGGGTACGACGCGCGCGACTGGTCGCCGAGCGCGACGGTCTTGGCGAACCGCAGATGCCGCAGCAACTGGCGCAAAGAGCCAACAACGACGAAGTACGGAGCTTGTGGACTTCGGAGATTTCACTGTTTACCAGCCGCGCCGCCGCGCGCCGCAACGCCAAGCAGCTCTTGCAGGGTCACGTCGGGCAACTCGAGGAGCAGATTTCCGGCCTCGACGCCCAGGTAAAATCGAAAGCCGCACAGCATGACCTGATTTCCGGTGAACTCGATGGTGTCGACAGTCTCTACCAGAAGGGGCTGGTTCCGCTGACACGGAAAACGTCGCTGCAGCGCGAGGCCGCCCGTCTCGATGGAGATCGCGGTCAAGCGACGGCGGCAATCGCTGAAGCAAAATCCAAGATCAGCGAAGCAGAGCTGCAGGCTATACGGGTCGACCAGGATTTCCGTACCGAAGTCATGAAGGATTTGCGCGAGGCGCAGGACAAGGAGGCCGAGCTGGTCGAGAAAACCGTCGCAGCGCAGGATTTGCTGAAGCGCGTCGATTTGCGCGCGCCTACCAGCGGAACCGTCCATCAGCTTTCTGTCCACACCGTTGGCGGTGTGATCGCCCCAGGCGAAGTCGCAATGGAAATTGTGCCGGAGTCCGACGAATTGCAGATCGAAGCGAAGCTTCCACCCAAAGACATCGATCATGCACACAGGGGTCAGCAGACTTTCGTGCGGTTTTCTGCCTTCAACCAGCGCACCACGCCGCAACTCGAGGGAGTCGTGTCCTACGTATCGGCGGACGTGGCTCATGACAAGAATGCCAGCACGAGTTCGCCCTATTACACCGTGCGGGTGACCCTCCCCGGCAGCGAGCGCCGCCGACTCGGCGAATTGAAACTGGTGTCAGGGATGCCGGCCGAAGTTTTCCTGCAGACCGGCAGCCGCACCATGATGAGCTATTTGCTGAAACCGATCACCGACCAGCTGCTGCGTACATTCAACTAAGCGCCGGCGGCGGCGGGCTGAACTAAGGAGATTTCTGCTCGGGGTTGACTTCAATGATGTGGGCGATGGTGCCTTTGCCCACGAGCGGAAATATCTGCCCGAGATACATCACTGATTGCTGCCGCTCGGACCAGGACCACAATGCACCGTTCCGTTTGTCTAAAATGATTACCTTATCCGCAAACCTGTGGCGGCCAACATCTTGTCGGTACTGGAAAGAGCCAGCTCCGAAGGTGGCGTTTTGGTCCTCCTGGGTGGTCACCATCTCGTAGGCGTTCTCATAGCGCGATTGCGCTGATGCTGGCCCTGCCACAATTGCGAGCGCTGCTACCGCCATAATCTCAAATATTTTTTTCATACATTCTTTCCGTAAACCAACGTGAACACTGTCCGCGGAAAGAATCAATCGCGTCATTGAAATACGGCGCGCATTACCAAGGTACCTCATGCGAACAATTTTTTTTATCGGTGAATTTTTCAAAAAAGGAATTGCACTGTCCCAATTTGGACACTTACGCGGTCGATGCTCAAACCAAGAACGATAATATTTGGCTCGATGGGCCGCCCACACAACCACGATCGAGCCGGAAGATTGAACCTCACCGCACACTTGCAGAGTGCGCGGTTTTTTTTGCATTCGGAGTGGAGCAGGGAGTGTCTTGGTACCTCCGCCAGACCGCAAGTAAAGGATACAATTCTTAATGGTGAGGACAATTCAAAAAACGGGAGCGCAATGATCCGCGAGGAACGATCCGTTTGTTGAGTTTTGGTGAGGGAGTAGTGGCGTATGAGTACACCGATCCAGCAGGCTGAGCTGAGTCCGGACGATCCGAAATTCTATGCGCCACCGAAGTGGCGCAGCGGCGAGATCAGCGCGCCGTCAATTCAGCCGTCTCAAGGCGAGCTTCCGTTCCAAGCCTCCTTTGACTGGACATCGCCTCCGGCCAGCGCGCCGGAAGACAACGCCGCGCCGGAAGCGCAAGAGCGGACGTCCGATGTTTCGCACCAGCTCGAATATGATCGCGTGCGCGTGACGGCCATTGCCAGCGCCGTCGGAGTTGTGGCCTGGACCGCGTTCTGCATTACCATAGGACTCGAACGGCTCGACAAGATCAATTTCAGCCAGCTTCGAAGTGAACCGGTATCGTCAAGTCAACCTGAGAATTCCCTTAGCGAACGGCTGCAGGCCGCGGCCATCGCGCTGCAAAAGCAAACGCGGCAGATTTTGGCTCCGACTCTCGTTGTCGCGGACTCGAGCGGTGTCGTGAACGCGGCCCTGCCGCTTTCCATTCAAGTTTCCAATTACACAGCGGATTCAAAGATCAATCTCAGCGGCCTCCTCCCCGGGACAATGTTGAGTTCAGGGATGCGCGCCGATGAAGGGCAATGGCGCATTGCGGTCGACGATTTGCCGAAGACACATGTTATCCCGCCGCCCGAGTACATTGGTCCGATGACAATTGTTGCAGAGCTTCGCAATGGCGACGATCAAGCGATCGTACGTACGCCGTTGCGGTTGACTTGGCGTCCGGCCACCGCGGAATCGATCGGATTTGGTGGCCCCGCTCAGCCGCCATCGCCGCCGGCGCCGCTATCCGTCGTCGCCGACAACCCGGCACCGAAGCAAGCCTTGTTCGAGCAGTTCCTGGCCTGGCAGAACGATTCGGCGGCGGCGACAACCGCGCCACCGCCGCGGCGGCATAAAATCTCGAAGAGACACCGACATCGAAATCAGTCGGTGGCTTCTTCCGAAACCCAGGCCGACACCGAGCCCCGCTGGCAACAGCGCCGTACGGCTTACACCTTATCCTCCGACGCAAGCCTTTCGCGCGATCAATGGCCGCTTTGGATGGGTGATCGTCAGACAAGCAGCTGGCAAGCCGCAGACGATTGTCCGACCGGATCGTCGAAACGCGGGGGCAAAAGATCGCAGAGCAGCTGCCGCTAAACTTTCTGTCTTGACCTGAATCCGCATCATTGCTTCGGGCGATAGTTCCTTCGCCGGTGGAACCGTTCGGCGATCCGATATTTTCAAACAATTTTGCTGTGTATCTTGTACTGCCGCGCCGGGGCACGGAACCAAACATCGCCAGACGAATTTCATCGTGGTGCATTCCAGAGGAGGAAACGTCATGTTGAAAAACTCGCGCTCGCGAGCGCCGCGATTGCGCTT